>ERZ779737.2297-NODE-2297-length-12787-cov-18.578778_pt1 | contig 12787 bp, 7 predicted proteins | sample MGYA00511889_ERZ779737 | MGnify/ENA primary metagenome ERZ779737 (study PRJEB29588, sample SAMEA2163575) | human gut metagenome | biome: human gut; feature: human-associated habitat; material: faeces | place: Denmark | collected 2008/2010 ...
TGCTAAATTAAAAGATATGGGCATTAATCCAAGAAGTTTAGAGAGAACTGAGTGGCTAAAGTATGCTTGGGACTGGAAAAATGAGTATGCAGAAAATATTCATAAGCAGTGGGCTAAGATGGGGTTAAGTCTAGACTATACGAAGGAGAGATTTACACTAGATAGTGGACTAAGTGATGCTGTTAAACACGTTTTTGTAACTCTTTATAATGAAGGATTAATTTACAGAGGAGAAAGAATTATAAACTGGGACCCACAAGCTATGACAGCTTTATCTAATGAAGAAGTTATTTATAAGGATGTTCCTGGTGCATTTTATCATATTAAGTATTTTATAGAGGGAACAGATGATTATTTAGAGGTTGCAACTACTAGACCTGAGACATTATTTGGGGATACTGCTGTCGCTGTTAATCCAAATGACGAGAGATACAAAGATTTAATAGGAAAAAATGTTATACTTCCTATAGTTAATAAACTTATTCCAATAATAGGAGATGAGCATGCTGACCCTGAGTTTGGTACAGGTATTGTTAAAATTACACCAGCACATGACCCTAATGACTTTGAAGTAGGGAATAGGCATAATTTAGAAAGGATTATTGTAATTAATCCAGATGGTACAATGAATGAGAATGCTCTTGTTTATAATGGACTTGATAGATTTCTTTGTAGAAAAAAACTAGTAGAAGACTTAAAAAATGATGGCTTACTAATTAGTATAGAAGAGATTACTCACTCAGTTGGACACTCTGAAAGAACTGGTGTTATGGTTGAACCTTATTTATCTAAGCAATGGTTTGTTAAAATGAGACCACTAGCCGACAGGGTTCTTGAAAATCAAAAGGATAAAGATAGTAAAGTTAATTTTGTTCCTGAGAGATTTGAAAAAATTATGAATCACTGGATGGAGATTACTTATGACTGGTGTATTTCTAGACAACTTTGGTGGGGACATAGAATTCCTGCTTGGTATAAAGGAGAAGAAGTTTACGTTGGGATGGAAGCGCCTACAGAGGAAGGCTGGGTACAAGATACGGACGTACTTGATACATGGTTTAGTAGTGCACTTTGGCCATTTAGTACTTTAGGTTGGCCTGAAGAAACAGAACTACTTAAGAGATATTACCCTAATAACGTGTTAGTAACAGGATATGATATTATACCTTTCTGGGTAAATAGAATGACTTTTCAAGGACTTCATTTTACAGGCAAAAGACCTTTTAAAGATTGTTTGATACATGGACTTATTCGTGATAAAGAAGGAAGAAAAATGAGTAAGAGTTTGGGTAATGGGGTAGACCCAATGGATGTAATTGATGAGTATGGATGTGATGCTTTAAGGTATTTCTTATCAACTAGCAGTGCTGCAGGACAGGATTTAAGGTATGATGAAGAGAAGGTTAAGTCAACTTGGAACTTTATAAATAAGTTATGGAATGCTAGTAGGTTCTGTTTAATGAATATTGATGACTTGAAAGTCTATGACTTTAGTAATTTGGCTGTTCAAGATAAATGGATACTTAGTAAATTAAATAAGGTAATTAGTAAGGTTACTAAGAATATGGAAAGTTATGAATTTAATAATGCTGGTGGGGAGTTATACAACTTTATATGGAGTGATTTTTGTGACTCTTATATAGAGATGAGTAAGTTTAGTTTAGATAGTGTTAGTACAAAGAGTACTTTATGTTACGCTATAAGTGCAATTTTAAAAATGCTTCATCCATTTATGCCTTATGTAACAGATGAAATTTATAGTATGTTACCTATTAGGGATGCAGAAAATATTATGATTAGTAGTTATCCTTTAGTAAATGAAGAATTTAACTTTGATAGTGAAGAAAAGGAAACTGAAGAAATGATAGGTTTTATTGCTGCATTTAGAAATGTTAAACAGGAAAATGCTATAAGTAAAGATGCTAAAGTAATGGTTAATTTTGATAATTCTTTAATAAATAAAATGTTAAAATTAGATGGTAATTTGGTTAGTGAAAAACTTAGTATTAAAGAGTATAAAGTTAGTTATGGTAAGTTAGAAGCGATAATTTATTATGAAAAGGAAGTAACAGAAGAAGATATTTTGGCTAAAGAAAAGCAAATTGAAAGTTTGAAGGCTTCAATTTTAAAGAGAGAGAAACTTTTAAGTAATGCTGGTTTTGTTAGTAAGGCACCAGAACAATTAGTAAATGATGAGAAGATAAAACTTGAAGAAGAGAAGAAGTTACTTAGTACTTTAGAATAGGAAAAAGCCCACTTGATGTGGACTTTTTTATATGGAATTATTTCTATCATGTGTAGTAAATATGTTAAATTTTTAATGTTTTTTAAGCTTTTTACTATAAAAATGAGAGCTTTTTCTCTGCTAGAATTTATCTTTTTTATTTGAAAAATTAAAATTTTCTTTAAAATCTATATATTTTCCTTAACGTGTATCAACTAATAATGTATTCTTACATATTTGATTAACTATTTCAATTTTTCTTCCGAAAAAATATCATAGCGCATATAAACACCTTCTTATTTTGAAAATATAGTTATTATTTACTTTCCAATCCCTCTTTTTATAGATCTATACTATCTTTATTTAATAAGAATTCTTGTATTCCAATTATTAGAATTCCATCATCATTTCTCCATAGTTTAATATTATCTTTCACTACAATAATCTTTTTGAAACTATCGCCAATATTATTTAGTGATTTTGATTCTTGTTGAGTTTTTTCTTGAGTATCTAAATTAAGAGTAACTTGAATATAATATCTTTTACTTCCTTGATTACATACGAAGTCAACTTCTAATTGTTTTCTTAGATTTCCTTCACTTAATTCAACAACACCAACATCAACATTATATCCTCTTAATAATAATTCATTATATATGATGTTTTCCATGATATGATTTTCCTCTTGTTGTCTAAAATTCAATCTAGCATTACGAAGACCAATGTCTGTAAAATAATATTTTTGAGAAGTTTGAATATATTTTTTTCCTTTTATATCATACCGTTTGCGGTATAATACATTTTACAAGCATACGGATAAAATCTATATTGTCCGTATCACTGTAAAAAAATCCATTGAAGATTTTTGTCGCTTTCGCCACTTTTCTTCAATGAACTATTTTTTAAAACTCAATTTTTTTTGTACCTAAATTGTACCTAAAATTATTTTATCAATACTGATATCTCGCAAACCCTTATAAAATGGGCATAAAAAATGAGAGCACGGTTAAATGCTCTCTTCAAGGGGCTATTATACTAAAAAAGAGGATTGTTTAAAATCCCCGTAATATCGACATACAACTCATATAGAGTTTAATAAAATTTAATCAAAAATTGATAAATTTATATTAATTTGATGGGTAGCTGATGGGTAGAAATGCTTATCAGTTATTGCTTTAAATAAATATAAAAATAATCTTCACTACTATTATTGATACTACTTATAATTCCAATTTCATCCATGATTTCTATTATTTCTTTATATGACTTATCAATTTTATGACCACCATTAAGTATATATCTTAAATTATCTTCATTTTTTAATAATTCACGATAATTACTTTTATTTATTATTGATTTATTATTAATAATAATCGTTTTTAAGTAAGATTCCATTTTTTCTACACTAAATTTATTTGACCATTTCAATAGTTCTTCTTCTGTAAGATCCGTCAATATATTTTCAATTATAAATTGTAGTATATCTTTATCTTGTTTTAAATCAGTTAATATTCTGTCACCATCAGAAACTATATATTCTTTTATTTCAATTAATAATTCATTATTAAAATCAAATATTAGCTTTATGTTTTCGTAAGTCATTTCAAATTTAATATTCTTAACTATACAGTTAAAACAAAAATTATTATTTATGAATATGTTTAAGTCTGTTACAGAATCATCCCATTTTTCTATTAACATAGTTATATTTTCTTCAGTAATATTATAGTTTTCTAATAACCATACTAAATCATTCACTTCAAAATTTTGCTTTTCACTATTATCTAAATAGCATTTAAGAACTTCGTTAATATTATTATAAATCTCATTTTTTATTAAATCATCTTTTATATTAATAACTGAATGCAATAATTTTTTATTGTTTATTCCTAACTTTAACTCTCTATTAAAATAATTTAGATTTTCAATTGTTATATTGAATTTATTTGATGTAAAAATATCTAATGCAATTTTCGATTCGAATTTAGTATACTTATTCTCAGATAATATTTTGTAATCTAATTTAACATACTTATTTTCAATTTCATCGTATCTTTGATCTAACAATTTTAAATAAGAAGTGTTATAAGTAAGATAATTATTTAATTCAGTGTCTTTTTTCGATATATATTCTAAATCACAATATTTAAGCGTATAGAATAATAATTCATCTTTTATTACTTCCGTCAACTCTTTTTTTGTATCTAGTGCACATACTGCCCAAAATTTTTCATTATAATTTGGATATTGTTTTAAAATTTGCAGAACCTCTTCATTTTCTACTATAAATTTAACTTTTTTTGGATTTAAATTATTTAAAATTTGTGTTATTAAAACAAATTTATCATTTTCCATCACAAATTTTAACAACTGAACATTCAAAATTGAATCTCGTTGAAAATCTGTCATATCTATATATTCTAGTGCAGATTTTACATCTTTAAACTTCAAGTCAAGAATATTTTCATTGTTTTTTATTTTATGTATTATATTTTCATCTTGTAATGAAAGATTATCATAATAATCATTACGTCTAATAAATAATCTATCACAATTACGATAAAAAACATTTGACTTAATTATTTGCTTTTCAAATTCATTTATACTCTTTTCTTTATTCTCATCCTTTTTTAATTCAGTTTTACTTTCACTATATGATTCTAATTGTGCTAGTTTATCTTCATTAGATATTGCTGCCCATTTTTGCTTTGTACTTGTTTCAACATATTTTTCAAATTCTTCAGAATAATATAATGATAAACAGTTATTTTTATTAATAAAATCATGAAATCTATTAGGAAAAGAAATCTTATATAAAATAAGAAAAAATAACTCTTTACAAGATTGTAAATTTAACTGTTCATTATAGTAAATTGAAAAATGATTTACAAAATCAAATACCAATCTAGGATTATCCAAATAATTACAAGCAAATTTTAATGACTCATTATCAATAATTTCTTCTCGAATTCCATTATTTTTTAACAAATCAACGATCATTTTTTTTGCATTAAATGAATTAATATACGGTTTTATAGGTATAATCGCATCAAAGAATTTGGTTCTTTCCTCTCTATCACTAAAACACTTATCACTAACAGAATAAATGAATTGAATTGTTTTATTTTTGTTGTGTATTGAATTATTAATAGTATAATTTATTTGAGTTAATGTCCTTATAATCTCTAAATAATTTTCATTTCTATCTAAATCTTCAAACACTACAATAGTATATTTTGTACTCAAAAAGAAATTAATTAATTCTTCTATATTATCGTTTAACATTTTAATTTCTTCACCTTTAAATTCAACATTTGCTTTATCTAATGATATTTTTTTTATATTAATTTTTGATATACTATACATTAATAATATGAGCATTGACAATAACATAATAGGAATTTTTATCCAATTAGAATTAATTTTGAGTATATCTAAAAAAATAAGTATTAAAGTAATCAATGATAAAGAAAAAGCTAAATTTACTATATAGTAATACCAATTCGGATAATCTTTGCGAGAGTATTTAGAGAATGGTAAACAATATGGTCTAACATAATATAAAATTTGTTTAAGAATATATGAATATACTTCATTCTCAGTATTATCTTTTTTTGAAGAATATACATTCTTCTCAGTATTATCTTCTTCAAAAGAATATACATTCTTTTCAGTATTATCTTCTTTTGAAGAATATACTCCCATCGAAACATTTATATGTTTATATTCGTTATGCCTAGCAAAAAAAGTATTTATAATTGAGGTCTTACCACATCCATATTCACCTGTTATTGCTATATTTCTATTTTTTCGTTCTTTAAACTCTTTTTGAAGTTTTTTATCATTATTTACCCTTTTTTCTTTTAAACAATTGTCAATGATTTCATCATATTCTTCCTCGTTACTTGATTCATAAGTGGAAGATAAAGAGATTATTTTTTTGCTCTTTTTTATATTATCTTTAGATTCTTTTTCTTTCTTAAATAAATTCATTTAACCACCTCCAACAAAAAATGAGCATATTCCATCATTAAAAATGAAATACACTCGTATTCTTCGTAAATATTATATCACATTTTTTCATTTTTAAATAATTTTTATGACATTATGACATTATATTCATGACTATAAAGAGTAATAATACTCTTCAATTTTTTTTGCCATTAATATTCTACGCTGTTTTAAGAATTCATCAAAATCTTCAACAGTCATATTATCAAATCCTTCTGGAATACAATTAAGTTTTAAATTTGATTTTAATATTTCTTTATCAACAATTGACCCGATAGTTGCAATTCCGTTATTACATTGATTATTCACTTCTAACATGTAAACATTAGGAGCTTTATTAGTTATTTGCAAATTTATTTCAGTTTGAATTAATGCAAAATTTGCAATTTGATTGTAAATGCTTTTATTATTTTTACCATTCTTTTGTAAATAATCTTTAGGAAATATATGATGTACATCTCCTCTACCTTCAACTAATGTTCTGACCTTCATATCTTTAGATAAAAATGCACTATCATTTAAAGCAATTTGAGCTATAAGATAAGTTTTCCAATAAGGAGAACTAGCTACTGGAGTATTAAAGTTTTCTACTAAAATACTATTCCAGAATGCATCACCTAATCTTCTATCTAACTCATCATTAATATATTGAATTAAATCTTCTGCTTCATTTAATCTTCTTATATCCAAGTCAAATTGAGATTCTGGAGAAGAAGTATATCTTTGAGTAATAATTGACATTATTACCCACCTCTTAACTAATTTTTCAATTACATCAGGAACTACGTTCCTTTCTCTTAATAATAAGAATAAAATATATCCAAAATTTAATACATTTTGTGATCTGATTAATGAATCGTCAATAATACCTGCAGATTTTAAAATCATTACATATCTTTCGAAGTTAGTTTGACTAACAAAAGATTTTACGCCATCATATAATTTTTTATAACTATCTTCTACAATATCTTCTCTATATTCTCTTGTTTCAAAGTCACGACCAGATAGTAAGCTTACTAAATCTTGTAATTTACCTCTTTTAAACTTATATGTGAATGCCACTCTTAAAACATCTACATAACTTGGTAAATATAAATCTTCGTTTTTATCTTTTATCCATGTTATCTTATTAAAAATATCCTTAGTACTAAATGCAAAATCATTATTTTTTATATTATCAAAATCAATAGGTGTCTTAGCGAAATGACAAAAATAATCAATAGTTTTTCTAATATCATTACCCTCATATTTTTCGTTAACACTAATCTTACTCATTGCAAAATCTGCTTGAGATAAAACTACACCAGCTGAATTTATTCTAACAAATATTTCTGTTACTGTTTCAATATCTAACATTGAACCCAACTCAATACGACCAATCATTATATTTTTAATAGATTGTAATTTTGTTATTTTTTTACTTACTTCATTTGCATCAATATTAAATTTATCTGCATAACTTCTTACAAATTCAAAAGTATTAAATCCAGATTTCATTACTTCAGCTATATCTGATATCCATTCTTCTTGTTTTTCAATTGCGGGATTACTTGTTTGAAACTCTTCTGTTTGAAGATTAAATGCAATTTTTATTCTTTTCTTTTTATAATCACTATCTAGTACTTCTTTACCTAGTAATGAAGCTGTTAAAGCTGTAATTCTTTGCTGTCCATCTATCAATATTTGTTTTCCTTCAGATGCAGAGCCATCTTTTAATTTTACATCTGGACTTTTCCATGTGATTATATAACCAACAGGATACTCTCTATATAAAGAATCAATTAGATCTCTAACTTTTGTTGTATCCCATACAAATGGTCTTTGTATTTCTGGAATGGCTATGGTTCCATCACTAACATATCCAAGTAACGTTTCAACACTAACATTATTTACATCAAATTTTGCCATTTTATCACTCCTTTATTTATAGATTGTTTAATAGTCCATTATCTAAATCATCTATGTTATACATCTTCCAATTCATCAAAACACCATTTAATATCTTCTATAGCTTTATCTATTGTATATAAACTATCTTTACTTTCTTGCATTATTTTTAAATATTCAATTGTGTAAAACAAGTGTTATCTTGCTTTTTTTACCTTTTTTCTTTTTTTGTGCATCAAAATCTAATAAATCTAATTCTAACTCTTTATATTTTTCAATCATTTCTTTTAAATCCTTCGTGGATTTATTTTTATATTTATCTAAAGAAAAACAATCTAAAAATTCATCATAATCAGCAACTTTTAAAAAATTAGTTAAAGATAAATCTAAAGTTTCAGCTATCTTTTTTAAAGAATCAACATCTACTTTTTTAATTTTTCCATTAATAATATCGTTTAAGGTACTTCTACTTATTCCAGATAATTTAGCAAGTTCTCTTTGAGAAATTCCTTTGGCAATTCTAGCATTTTCAATAATATTTTTAAGTTCATTTGAATTCATATTTTTACTTTTTTCTCCAAATTATTTCTTCTGGATTTAATTTTATCACTTTTCTTGAAACTTGTCTATAATTTCGGACAAAATATATTGACAAGCTTTTCGGAGAGTGTTTTTATGACATCGTCCAAGAGTTAAACAATATAAGAAGAAAAATGAATTAAGAGTAATTAGGTTATATGATGGATTTTATTAGATTTATGTAAGTTAATAATAATGATGGGCAAATGATGGTAATGGTCTATCAGATTTAAAAAATACTTTTACAAAATAAACAAAAACGGAGCCTTTCGGCTCCTTCAGGGGGTTTTGGTTGAATACACTCTCACCTTAAAATCGTAAGAGTAAGTATCCACATAGCAGAACTCTGCTATGCTAATTAAATGATATAAAATTTTTTATAAAAAATCAAGTACTTTTTGAAAATTTTATTAAAAAGTTGAAAATTTACATTTTATTTAATATAATTAAAGAGGAGTAGATTATGAAAGTTGTTAAGAAAAAATTAAGAAAAGATAGAGTATTCTTGCTTGTTTTACTGTTGTTTTTTAGTACTATATTTATATTTAGTGCTTTTAAAGTAATAGAGTGGTTTAGTGATAATAATAGTACTGACAAAGTAATAGAGAAAATTAATAATGATGTTAAGGTTGATGAAGTTAAAGATAATGAAAATACTGAAGTTATAGATGAAGAACCAACTGAGCCTGAAAAGGTAAGTGATTACTTTTATTATATAACTTATCCATTAATTAATGTTGACTTTGAAAGTTTGTTAAAAACTAATAACGAGACTGTAGGTTGGATAAATGTTAATAATACTAATATAAATTATCCTTTTGTACAGGGAATTAATAACACTTATTATTTAAATCATTCTTTTGATAAAAGTTATAATTCTGCTGGATGGGTTTTTATGGATTATAGAAATAATAAGGAAATGAATAATAAAAATACTATACTTTATGCACATGGTAGAATTGATAAGACTATGTTTGGAAGTTTATATAAAACTCAGTATCCAGCGTGGTATCAGAATAGGTCTAATCATATTATTAGAATTTCTACACCTAGTGTTAATATGAGTTATCAAATATTTAGTGTTTATAAAATAGAAGAAGAGAGTTATTATATACAGACTGATTTTACTAGTGATGACGTTTATTTAGAGTTTTTAAATACTATAAAAGAGAGAAGCAAGTATAACTTTAATGTAGTGTTAAATGAAAGTGATAAAATTATTACACTTAGTACGTGTGCTAATGATAAAGAAAGATATGTAGTGCATGCTAAACTTATTAAGAAGAGTGAAAGGTAACTCTTTTTAATTTTTTCTTGACAATTGAGTGCTTGTTCAACTATAATATAATTAGTTGAGTAATAGTTCAACTGAAGGGATGTATAATATGAGTATAAATGAATATAATTGTGACTGTAATGTAATACATGAAAGTGTAGTAAAAGACATAAGAAAGGGTATGCTTAGTGACAAAGTAATAAATGAAGTAGCATCGTTTTTTAAGATAGTGGGAGACCCCACTAGAACTAAGATATTATCTATACTTGACAAGAATGAACTGTGTGTATGTGATATTGCAAACTTACTTAATATGACTAAATCTAGTATAAGTCATCAGTTAAAGACTTTAAAAGAAGCAGGTATTGTAAAATGTAATAGAGTTGGGAAAGAAGTGTATTATACATTAGATGATGAACACGTAAGTGAAGTATTTGAAGTTGCTTTATACCATATTGGACATAAGAAGGAGAAAAAATAATGAAAAAATATAAATGTAATATAAATAACTTGGACTGCGCTAATTGTGCAAGAGAAGTTGAAGAGAGTTTAAATGAAAATAAAGATTTCAAAAACGTAATAGTTAACTTTAATACAAAGAAGTTAATTTATGAATCTGATAAAGAGTTTACACTTCCAGAGTTAAATAAACTTGTTAAAGAAGTAGAGCCTGATGCATTTATTACAGACGAAGAAGTAAACATTAAAAAAGAATATCATTTTAGTATATTAGTTGTTGGTGTTATTATTGGACTAATTGGATACTTTGTTAAAATGCCTATATATTTAAAATGGATACTTTACGTAATAAGTTATTCTATGCTGTTATATAGGTGTATAATAAATTCTTTAAAATTATTAATTAAGAGTAAAACAATAAATGAAAATTTACTAATTACAGTTTCTTGTTTAGGTGCACTAGCGCTAAAAAATGTTCTTGAAGGAATAATGGTAATTACATTATATTCAATAGGTAAAATACTTGAAGAAAAAGCTATTAATAATTCTAGAAATTCTATAAAAGATTTAATGGATTTGACTGATAAAACTGTTAATATTAAAGTGGGTAAAGAAGTTAAGAATATATTAGTAGAAGATGTTAAAGTAGGAGATATTCTTTTAGTTAAAAAGGGCGAAAAAATTGGAGTAGATGGAATTATTAAGAGTGGAACTAGTTCTATAGATAGTTCTATGCTTACTGGAGAAAGTGAACCTGTTTTTATTAAAGAAGGAGATAAAGTATTATCAGGAAGTATTAACTTAGGAGATGTTATATTAGTTAGAGCTACAAGTACATTTGAAGACTCTACTGTAAGTAAAATACTTGAAATGCTTGAGTCTGCAACTGACAAGAAAACAAAAACTGAAACTATAGTTAGTAAAGGAAGCAAAATATATACACCAGTTGTGTTAGTACTTAGTATTTTAGTTATGATTGTTCTTCCACTTTTCGGGGTAAACTTGTCTTCTTCAATTTATAGGGGACTAACATTCTTAGTAATATCTTGTCCATGTGCAATAGCCATAAGCGTGCCACTATCTTATTTCACTGGAATTGGTGTATGTAGTAAAAATGGAATTTTAGTAAAGGGGAGTAATTATTTAGATAGTTTAAGTAGTGCAAAAAATATAATATTTGATAAAACTGGTACTTTAACTAATGGAACTTTTAAAGTGACAGGTATTGATATAAAGGATGAAGAAAAGACTAACGAGTACAATAAAGATGATATAATGGAAATACTTTTGATGGGAGAAAGTTTGAGTGATCATCCAATTGCTAAGAGTATAATGAGTGCTAGTGGTAAATTTGTTGACAATTCTAGAGTTGAAAATTATAAAGAGATTAGTGGTAAGGGAATAACTTTTGTACTTGATGGTAAACAAGTGAGTATTGGAAATAATAAAATAGATGAGTGCACAGAAACAGCAAGTATTCATATGCATATTAACGGAAAACACGTTGCTTCAATATTTATAAATGATGGAATTAAAGAGAATACTAGTAGTGTTATTAAGAGTCTTCAAAAAAATGATATTAAGACTTATATGTTTACTGGAGATAAAAAGGATGTTGCTTTAGAAATAGGTCGAATGTTAGAAATTGATGAAATTAAATACGAAATGCTTCCAACTGATAAATTTAAGGCTTATGAGAGTGTAGAAAAAAGCGGTTTAACTATATTTGTAGGTGATGGAATAAACGACGCGCCTGTATTAAAAAGAAGTAGTGTAGGTATCTCAATGGGCAGTGTAGGTTCAGACCAAGCAATTGAAGCAAGTGATATAGTGATATTAAATGATGACTTAGAAAAGATACCACTTGGAATAAGTATTAGTAAATACACTAAACATATTATTAAAGAAAACTTGATATTTGCGATTGGTGTAAAAGCGGTGATTTTAGTTCTCAGCGTTTTAGGACTAGCTAGTATGTGGCTTGCAGTGTTTGCTGATACAGGGGTAACTTTGTTAACAATTTTAAATACTCTTAGAATTATAAAGAAGTTTAAGTAATTAGATTAAAATGATCAAAGGTACTTGAAAAATAGTACTTTTTTTGATAAGATTAAATACGTAATAGAAAGAGTAATTTGTACATAATAATAATTTGCAAATATAAAGTACATTTTAATTCGCAACTATTAAATATAAAGGAGAATAAGCATGAAAACAAAATATACTTTAAAACCTAGTATGGGGGGGGGTATTATTTAGAATAACAAAATATTCTAATTGTTTTCATGTGCAATTAAATGGATAGAATAACTCTACCCATTTTTTGTTATGTAAGAAAGAAGGAGTATGAT
>ERZ779737.2303-NODE-2303-length-12767-cov-2.600614_pt1 | contig 12767 bp, 7 predicted proteins | sample MGYA00511889_ERZ779737 | MGnify/ENA primary metagenome ERZ779737 (study PRJEB29588, sample SAMEA2163575) | human gut metagenome | biome: human gut; feature: human-associated habitat; material: faeces | place: Denmark | collected 2008/2010 ...
TATTACATATCATCATAACTGGTTTGATCATTCAGACTCAAGACATGCCAGAGTAAGAACTATGTCAGTACATATGTATAACAATTATTATGATGGTAACGCAAAGTATGGTGTAGGTTCAACTATGGGTTCTTCTGTATATGTAGAGAACAACTACTTCAGAAACTGCAAGTATCCTATGCTTTCATCTAATCAGGGTTCTGATGCTTTAGGCGAAGGCACATTCTCAGGTGAGAACGGCGGCATCATAAAAGCTTATGGCAACGAAATAGTTGGAGCAACAGGTATCATATATGCTAATGCAGCATCAGTTACAGGTGAAGCTGCCAATGCAGCAACATTCGATGCATATCTGGCTGCTTCTGCAGGTGAAAAGGTACCATCATCATACAAGACAGTAGCTGGTGGCACAACATACGATAACTTTGATACAACTAAGGATCTTGGAGTAAAGGCAGGAAGCCTTGTAGCAGCAAAGGATGTTCCAGCACTTGTTACATCTTCTAAGGGAGCAGGAAGCCTTGGCGGTGGTGTTATTGACTGGAAGTTCAGTGATGAAGACGACACAGCTTATGTTGTAGATAAGGATTTAAAAGCAGCTGTTACGAATTATAAAAACACAGAGCTTGTGGCTGTTGGTGGAACTAATGCCAACATAGTAACTCCAGAGCCTTCTACAGATGAAACAACAAAGGCAACAGAAGAGGAAACTAAGACTACAGAAAAGGCTACTACATCTAAGGCAACAGAAAAAGAAACTAAGACTACAGAGAAGGCTACTACATCTAAAGCTACAGAAGCAACAAAGGTAACTGAGAAGGAAACTACAGGTACAGGTTCAGATACTAAAAACAGTTATGATAAGACAAGTCTCTCATATTCAGGTGCATATACAGATTTAAGTACAAAGAAGGATTCAGATTTTAAGAATGCAAAGTATGTTTCGTCAGCATCTGATATTCTTACAGCTATAAGCAGTGCTAAGGCAGGAGATGTTATCATAGTTAAGGCTGGAACTTACAAGTTTACAGATACGATAGTTATTAATAATGCCATGAATGGAAAAAGCGGCGCTTATATAGTTGTAAAAGCAGCTGATGGTGCAGAGGTTAAGTTTGATTTCTCAGCACAGACACTTAATGGCGCAAACAGAGGTGTTGTTGTAGATGGAGATTACTGGTATTTTGAGGGAATCAACTTCTATGGAGCTGGTGATAACGGCGTGTTACTTGCTGGTAACAACAACATATTTGAAAAATGTGTATTCGAAGCAAACAGAGATTCAGGACTTCAGATATCAAGATATGACACAACAGCAGCAACTAAAGATTTATGGCCATCAAACAACCTTATAATCAACTGTACAGCATTTGATAACTGTGATTATCCAGACCAGGGTGGTACAGGTGAAAATGCAGATGGTTTTGCAGCAAAGCTTACATGCGGCGAAGGCAATGTATTTGATGGATGTATATCATATTGCAACTCTGATGATGGATGGGATCTTTTCGCTAAGTCAGCTACAGGTCCTATCGGTGTGATAACTATAAGAAACTGTGTTTCATTCGGCAATGGAACATTATCTAACGGAGTTCATTATGCTAACGGAGATATGAATGGCTTTAAGCTCGGTGGTTCAGGTGTAGGTACACCTCATGTTGTACTTAACTGTCTCTCGTTTAACAATGGGGCAACAGGATTCACTGACAACAACAATCCATCAGGTCTTACAATCATGAATGCCACAGCATGGGGCAATGGTAAGTCAGCAAAGAAGGGCAACTTCTTATGCTACAGAGCATCAAATAAGGCAGTGTACGTAGGTCTTGTTTCAGCAAATGCTATAGACTCAGATAAATTTACAGGTAATATGAGTGATTCTATATACTATAATACAGGTAAGTATTACAGATTATCAGGATTATTACCAATACCAGTTGTTAGCGGCGACAAGAAGGGTACAGTAGTTGATAATCCATCTAAAGTATCAGGAATGTTTAAAAATGCTGTTGATTTTATCAATCTTAATGGTAATGTAGACAAGCAGTTAAGAAATTCTGATGGAACTATTAATATGAAGGGACTTTACGAAACACAGGGAAGTTATTCAACACTTGGAGCACATTTTGGTGTAGCTAATCAGGTTATAAGTGTTACAGGCAAGACATCTGGTGAAGTAAAGCCAACAGAGAAAACAACAAAAGCAACAGAAAAAACAACAGAAACAACAAAGCCAACAGAAAAAACAACAGAAACAACAAAGGCAACAGAGAAAACAACAGAAGCAACTAAAGCTACAGAATCAAAGACAGATTCGACTGTAAGCGGTACCAAGCTTGTTCTAAATGCTAATGATGTAAATACAGGAAAGTTAAAATCAACACTTACTGTTGATGGCTTTAAGATTGTTGCCGGAAGCAAAGCAACAGTTACAGTAGATAAGAGCAGCAAGGAATATAAAGGAATAGACTTTACAAGAAGAATCAAGCTTTCTGGTAAAGGCAGTACAAGTGGAAGAGCTATTGCGTTTAAAACAGCTGGAGAAGCTAAGGTGAAGGTATATGCAACAAGCTCAAGCACAGATGAATCAAGACTTATTAAGATAGTTGATAAGAATGGAAAGGATGTTACATCTACATCAAAGATTCCAGGAAATTCACTTAAGTCAGTTTCATTCAGAGTGCCAGTTGCAGGTGAATATTATCTTATATCCGAGAATGGCGGAGTTAATATTTACTATGTTGAAGTATCTAATGGAGTTGCATACTAAGTAAGCGTTAAAAAATCTTATCATGTAGGTTAAGAAAGACTTTTTGTCTTATGACGTTTACATCATATCAGTTATAAAATATAAGCGGATGTTTGTTATTCAGACATCCGCTTTTTTGGTAAAATAATAGTATGAACAATAGGTAAAAAATAAAATAGGATATGAATAACAGTATTGAAAATAATAGTATGAAATAATAGGTTGATAAAGCAGCAGATTGCAAATATAATAAATATGAATAAGATATTTTTGGTGTAAGAAATATAAGTATATGGCCAAGTATATTCAGAAATGTATCCATATGTATAACTAGAAATATATTTTATAGAAAAGAGGAAAGAGAACATCATGAAGATAAAGACCGTTGCTATATTAGGAGCAGGAGCTGTAGGTTCATATGTTATATGGGGACTTGCAGGCTTAAAGGATGTAAGGCTGGGGCTAATAGCACAGGGAGAACGTCAAGAAAGGCTGAGAAAAGAAGGTTGTCTTATAAACGATGAAGTATACAGACCAGAGGTGTGGACACCCGAAGAAGCGCATAATACAGGCGTTGACCTTTTGATAGTTTCGTTAAAGTATGGAGCTTTAAAAGGAGCACTTGACAACATTGCTACAGCTATTGGAGAAAACACTATAGTTATGAGTCTTATGAATGGTGTTGACAGTGAAGATATCATTGCAGACAGGATAGGCATGTCACATATTGTATATTCACTTATAAAGGTTGCCTCTCATAGAGATGGTAAGGGATATTACTTTAATCCTGATACAACAATAGGAATTATTTTTGGGGAAACAGCAGATAAGGTATCTGCATCAGACAAAATATCAGAACAGACACTTGTGAGTGACAGGATAAAGTTGATAGATGAGCTTTTTGCAGCCAGCAGGCTTAACTACAGAGTGACAGAGCATATAAAAGAAGAAATGTGGAGTAAGTTCAGACTTAATGTAAGTAATAATCTTCCACAGGCAGTACTTGGTGCAGGTGTCGGATGTTACAGGGATAGTGAACATATGAAGGCTATAAGCGATGGTTTAAGACATGAGCTTGAAACAATAGCTAAGGTAAAAGGAATAGATTTAAGTGTTATTGATAATTCATCGTCACGTGGAAGTGCAGTGCCGCCAACAGCAAGATACTCTACACTTCAGGATATAGATGCTAAAAGACATACCGAGATAGATATGTTTTCCGGTGCACTTATGCGTATGGGAGAAGAATTTGGAATACCAACGCCTTATAACGAATACACTTATCATATTATTAAGGCGATAGAAGAAAAGAATGATGGTAGGTTTGATTACGATAAGGAAAATGAAGAATTGACATATGCAAGGTGAAATTTGAAAAGAGTTACTACTGATTGAAGAATAGGAACACAAAAAGTACCTTATTAGTGGGGACTTTTAATATAAAATACGAGTGTATTATAAGGAGAAGATAAAAATGGGATTAACATCAAGCCATATGTTTTTATAAGTTATAAGAGTGCTGATTGGAAAACTGTATTAGGGGATATTGTATATAAGTTGGTAAAAGAACATGGATTGAATGTATATTTCGATGGAGATTTTAGTGGACATAATCCATTATGGACAGATCAGTTTCCAGAGAATATGGAGTCAGGTAATTGTCGTGGAGTTGATGCGTTTATAGATGATGCATATACAAAGAGCTATGTGCAACTATGTGTAGAGAGGTTCTTGGTTATGTTAATGCTAATGACAATGTGTATGGTGTTGGCGTTACAATAAATGATATAGTCAGCACAATAAAAGATGTATGCGGAGAGGAAGTTGTAAGCGATATTACTGCTAATACAGATAAAGGCTACTCATAATTAATATAATTAAAAATGCAAATATTAAAGCATATCTAACAACCCATATTTTAATTAATAAAGTACTTACAATACATCCAGCAATTAATAAGACAAATATAAAAATGATAAAATGTAAAGAAATCATACTTTCACCATTATTTTTAACTTCTAAAATTTTTTTGCTAATATACCAATGCCCCAATGCATATAAGATATAACATATTAGTGTAGTATATCCAGCGGCAACATAGCCAAATTGTCTAATAAATATCCAATTTAAAAGTATATTAATCACTGCTGCAAAAACTGACGACACAGTAAAAAATTTTGTTTTTTCATAATAAAACTGGGGCAAAGATAATATATTATACATAAATATACATAATACACTTGCAGAAACTGGAGGAATAATCTTTGCTGCATCCATATATTTATTAGAGCCAAAAATTAATATCAACTCAGGACTTATTAACATAATAAAAATTGAAATAAACGAAACAAACAAAAACAAAGCTGTTATTGTTTGTTTCATACTTTCTATTTTTTTCTGTTTGAATTTTTCATACATCCAAGGTGTAATCGCACTATTAATTGCTGTAACTAATATTTGCGCAATCATACCAATACTATATGCTAAACCATAATACGCAACAGCTTCTTTTCCTACCATTTTATCAATCATAATTCTATCGCCCTGATTCAAAATTACCCCTGATAAATAATGTGGCAAAATAGGAATTGACATAGATAGCGCATATTTCCAATATTCTTTATTAAAAAAAGTTTTCCCCTTAAATAGCTGAAAACCAAACAACGGCAGACAAAAGAGTATTTCTACAAGAACTGTTGCAATTATCCTATATTCCGCTTTACCATTTCCCCAAACAGTAAACAGAATTCCTACTATTGGAATAAAAAAAGATCGAGATATTGTAAATATAATTAATTTCCTATAATCATATTCAAACCGCTTTCGCTCAGACCAATAATAGACTGCCGGTGTCAAAATTGTTTCTCCAAACATAAAAATAATAAAGTAAAAAGGTAAACCAACCAAATTGGCCACACTTTTATAACCACATAAAACAACTAATAAAACTATAGCATTTAACACTAATGTTAATACTAACATTGAGGAAGTAAATTCATTTCTATTTTTTTCATACTTTGATAAAGCATTATCATAAGTGCCGTTATACATATACAATGAAGTAAAAATAGTTAAAATTTGTAGCCATGATAAGTACACCGTATATAACCCGTACTCGCTTGTTGGCATAATGCGTGCAAAAACAGGAACTGTAATAAACGAAATTCCCTTTTGTAAAAAACTGCATATTGTAAACCAAATTACTGCTTTTGCCTTTATATCTAATTTCTTATATTGCCAAAAAAATTTATTCATGCTTTTACTTTCCTATCAAAAATGGATAACTAAATATTATCAAAAAAATGCAACTTGAATAGTATACAGGATTGAGAATCATAAATAAAATAAGCATTAAAATCAAAAAATAAAATCTTTTTTTAACATTTGTATTTTTTATTTTTAAGCTTATCCTTTTAATAATATAAAAGAACATATATGCAACCGGTATAAAGACAACTATTCCCGTCGCAGCAAGCATATCTAATATTTGAGAATGTAATCCTATTGCTGTATACATTGACTGATTTGATATAATTGTCCCTAATAAAGGATGTTTAAAAAAAGAATTTATGCTATTAAAGTATAACTCAAACCTTCCTGCAAAATTTCCATATAATGAATTCTGTTGAAGAGTCACATACAATTGGTAAATTCTTAACAATGTTAATTTAGGTACTTTTCCGTCCAAAGTTATATATAACCAATATACAATATCTTTTGCTGAAAATATAATTAATACCGCACATAAAAAAATCAGTATCGAAGAAATCACTTTTATATAATTAGGTATCTTCTCCCAACCAAAATATAATAAGAAACAAATAGCATACACAAGAGCAAACATCAACTCACATTTGACCATAAAAAACAATAATACTACTAAAAAAAATAACGAACTTCTTTTCTTATCCTCTTCATATTGTGCAATAAAAAAAGGAAATGCAAATGTCATTCCATATGTAATACTCCAAGAAGCTGTATTTTTTCGATACAATTCAAGCTCAGAAATATTGGTTACCTCTTTCATTCCATTTCCCAATCCTCTACAGGCCTCTGGATAACTAAACAAAACAATAATTGAAGAAATTGCTGTAAAAATAATAACAAATTTTATTAAAACTGAAAGACCATGTTTTAGCCTCAGATTTCCATATTCCAAACAAAACCATCCAACTAAAATCATTCCCCAACACATAGTGTTTTCAATCATAAATCCCCAAAAAGAAGTATATTTTCTCCAGCACTGGTGGTAACAATATAAATTGTATAATATTGAGATACTTAATATAACCAAAAATTCAACACTTAACCGCCGATTTATACATAAAACAACTACTAAAAAAGCAATCAACAATAATAAACTGATTCCGTTCACTACTAATTTTCCAAATACATTTACCAAAGGCAAAAATTGGACTATAAATATTGCATATATAATCAATTCCATTATTAAATTATTAAAATTAGATTGTATTTTTATTTTCATTTGCTATTTAGTCCTTAACCATGATTTGTATACACGTTCTACATTCTCTGCCATTATTTCAGAACTATATTTAGTCCTAGCTTCTTCACTTGCCGTATAACCTAACTGTACAAGTTTTTGCTTATTATTCATTAGCTCAGAGAGCTGAAATGCTATGTCATTAATGTTTCCATATTGAAAAATAATACCATTAATATTGTTTTTTACCAATTCAACATTTGCACCTCTATCAGCACACATTACACATAGCCCCGCACACATAAATTCAGCTGTTGACAAGCCAAATCCCTCGCCTCTAGAATTGTTAATTCCAATATCATACTCTTGTAATAAATCTGCCATATTATCTGAATAACCTTTTAATTTCACAATTTCTTGTAAATTGTTCTCATTTATCAATGCCGTTATTTCCTCTAAATACCCATTTTGGCCATTTCCAAAAATATCAAATTGAATATTATTTCTATCTTTTTGATTTAACCTAGCAATTGCTTTTATAATATGATATTGTCCTTTTGCTTCACATACCTCTCCTAACATCACTAATTTAACTTTATTATTATTATGTTTAGCAATTTGAATTTTTTTAACTTCTATTCCGTTATATACCGTAGTTACTTTTTCCTTTAGAATACCATTATTAATCCAATCATTAGCCACGGTATTAGAAATTGCTATAAACTGCTGAGAATGATCATTCATATAATCTAATTGATTTTTTTTCAAAAAAGATAGTTGATAATGCGATTTATACATTTCTTGTATATACCATATGTGTGGCACCTTATAAATACTACTTAATTTTGCACCTAACAAGTCTCGTGATAAATTACTATGGATTATATCAACTGTATTAAAATCAATTATTTTACCAATTTTTTTTACCGCACATATCATCTTGAATTCAGCATTTATTAATCTATATTTATGTTTAAAAAAATCAACCACTTTATTTTCTTCCTTTTTATAAACATAAAAAGATGTATTAACTACGTAATTCTCGATTTTATTTTTTTCACAATATTTATAAAAAGCCTCAAAAGAGGCTTTCACTAATTGGGCTTAACTTCTAATACAGAATAAAATAACTTACCATCATCATAATTATTTAGAGGTTTATAAACATAATTAAGCACAATTTCATTTTTAGAATTAGCTTTAACAATTAATCCTTTAACTATAGCTTGACCATTATTAACTGGGTAAGGTAATTGATTATTCAAATTAACCAATTGTTTACCATCAACTATTAATTCATAATAAGGTCTATTTCCATAACCAAAATTATTTATTACATCATTCCAAATAATATCATATGTTATATCCTCATTGGTATTATTAGTAACTGTTAATTTTTTAGTTTTATTCCATCCATTAACAATCTTATCTTTAGAAAAATCTACATTATCTAAATAACTAACTTTAACAGTTTTATCACTTATATTAACATTAGTATTTTCACTAAATGACTTAAATAATACACTTGTATCAATCCTATTAGAATCAATTATTCCATCAAAATCAATATCAATATTAGCATCAACTATCTTATCTCCATCTAAGTCAATGTTAATATCATACTTTCCATCTCCATCTATATCTATGTTATATTCAGGCATTCCTTTAACATTATTATTAATATAACAATTTAATATACATTTACCAGCACTATCTAATTGATTAGTTAAATTAAAGTCTGCTACTCCATCATTATTTGTATCAACATTAATATCAGCTTTTAAGTCTCCATTAACATCTAAATTAATATCTGGTTTACCATCTCCATTAGTATCACAATTAATATCACATATACCATCATTATTTGTATCAACATTTAAGTTTGGTTTCCCATTTCCAGTGGTATCTATATTTAACTTAGGTACTTTTACATCATCTATATATATGTTAATATCAGCTATTCCATCTCCGTCTAAATCAATGTTAGTTTCAGACCATCCATTATTATCAACATCACAGTTTAAAACACATTTACCAGTATTATCTAATTGATTAATTAAATTAAAGTCTGCTACTCCATCATTATCCAAGTCTACATTAAATACAGGTGTAACATAATCACTTCCATAATTAATATTAATATCTGGTATACCATCATTATTTGTATCAATATTAATATCAGGTTTTAAATCTCCATTTTGATCTAAATTAACTGTTGCATATCTATTACCTAAAAAATCACAATTAATATCACACTTTCCATCACCAGTTAAATCAATATTTAAATCAACTATTCCATCTCCATCAAAATCCACATTTATATCAGGCTTATTATCTTTATCAGTATCGCAATTAATATCACATATTCCATCATTATTTGTATCTTGATTAATTAAATTAAAGTCAGGTTTTAAGTCTCCATTAGTATCCACATTAAAATAAGAAACAATAATATTTTTATAACCAATATTATAGTCAGGTTTATTATCTCTATTAGTATCACAGTTAACATTACATATCTTATCACCATCAGTATCAACATTTAAGTCAGGCCATCCATCACCATTAGTATCTACATTTAAGTTCTTATTTTTAATTACAAAATAATTCATAACTATATAAGAAGTAACTGCAGTAACAACTACAAAAAGTATAAACGTAAACACTAAAAGAACAGTTTTGCCTTTCTTTTTAGGCTTAGCCTCCTCAAAATACAGCTTTTCTTTCTCAATTATTTTATTCTTCTCCTCTTCTGTCATAACTCCTCCTATTCTATTTATAATATTAACACATTTTAAAGAAAAACTCCACACAAAATAAAAGAAAATGCACTTAGTGTACATTCTCTATTTGTATCTTTGTATAAAAATTCTTTCCTTTATCAATATCTTGATTAACATCACTATCTTTAAACATTAACTTAAACATATAAGTATGAGTTTCACCTGGTTTAATAATAATACTTTTTAACATGACACCATCTTTATAAGGTGCTCTTGCTGTATTAATATCTATCAAAGTTTTATTATCTTTAATAAGTCCATAATATAAATTATTAGTTGTAGAAAATTCATTCTTAACACTTGTAAAATTAATATTATAAGTTAAAGTAACTGCACTAGTATTAGTTATCTCAAATACCTTACTAGCACTCCATCCAGGATAAATATTAACATTCTTTAAATCTGTAATATCTTTAAAAGTTAAAATATACTCATCATTCTTTCCAATATCAATAGGTCCTCCACAATTCTTATCACATATCCCATCTCCATTGGTATCACAGTTCTTATCGCATCTACCGTCTCCATCAATATCACAGTTTAAATCACACTTACCGTCTCCATTAGCATCACAGTTTAAATCGCACTTACCGTCTCCATTAGTATCACAGTTCTTGTCACACTTTCCATCATTATTTGTATCACAATTTATTTTACATGTGTCATTTTCTTTGCCATCACAATTCTTATCACATATACCATCTCCATCAGTGTCACAATTCTTATCACATATTCCATCATTATTAGTATCACAATTTAGTTCACACTTACCATCTTTATCAGTGTCACAATTTCTCTTACATTTATCACTGCCTGCATCACAATTATAATCACATTTTCCATCACCATTAGCATCACAGTTCTTATCGCACTTACCATCATTATCAGTATCGCAATTTCTGTCACACTTTCCGTCTCCGTTAGTATCACAATTTATTTTACACACATCATTTTCTTTCCCATCACAATTTTTATCACATATTCCATCTTTATCAGTATCACAGTTTTTATCACACACACCATCGTTATCAGTATCACAATTTAAATCACATTTCCCATCTCCATTTAAATCGCAATTCTTAAGACAAACATCATTATTTTCAGTACAATTATAATCGCACTTACCATCTCCATTCACATCACAATTCTTGTCACACTTTCCGTCTCCATCAGTATCACAATTCTTATCACACTTTCCGTCCCCATTATAATCACAATTTAACTTGCATGAATCGTTCTCATTACCATCACACTTCTTGTCACATATACCATCATTATTAGTGTCACAGTTCTTATCACACTTTCCATTATTATTAGTATCACAATTTAAATCACACTTACCGTCTCCATTATAGTCACAGTTTTTGTCACACTTACCATCACCATCAGTATCACAATTAACTAAACATAAATCTTTTCCAGTATTACCACATTTAATATTACAAATACCATCGCTATCAGTGTCACAATTCTTATCACACTTACCATTTCCTTTAGTATCACAATTTAACTCGCAATACCCATCACCATCAACATCACAGTTTCTGTCACATACTCCATCTTTATTATCATCGCAGTTTCTGTCACATTTACCGTCTCCATCAGTATCACAATTTATTTTACATACATCATTTTCTTTTCCAGTACAATTTTTATCACATATTCCATTTTTATCTTCATCTAAATTTGTATCTGGTTTTCCATCTCTATCAGTATCACAATTTAAATCGCACTTCCCATCTCCATTAACATCACAGTTAACATCACACTTACCATCTTTATCAGTATCACAGTTTAAATCACATATTCCGTCATCGTCAAAATCTATATTTGTATCAGGATATCCATCGTTATTTGTATCACAATTCTTAATACACTTTCCATCTTCATCTTTTACGTTTATTAAATTCTTATCAGGTTTTCCATCCCCATCAGTATCTATATTAAAGTAAGGCTTAAGTACTTTCTTATATCCAACATTTAAATCAGGTTTTCCATTACCATTAGTGTCACAGTTAACATCACACACCCCATCATTATCTAAGTCTACATTAAGGTCAGCTATCCCATCTCTATCAGTGTCTATATTTAATCTATGTTTATAAATCTTAAAATAATTATACACGGAAAAACTAGCACTACCTATTGCAATTAATAATAGTATTAAAAGTAATATAATTATTATAACTCTCTTCTTCTTTTTATCTTCAGGTTCTACAAAATAAAGACCTTCTTCTTCTATGATTTTCTTTTCATCATCATTCATTATTTCTGCTTGTTTAACAGCTGCCTTTGCCACAATACCAACTCCTTTAATCCAAAGGTGACCACGTTTTTTTAACCTCAATTTCCTGTTGAGGCTGTTCTTCTTCAAGTTTCTTTCTGTCCCGGGTAACATATTTGCTCACCTCGCGAAGTGCCGGCAGCAACCCGGTTTGCGCAACCGCCGAAATGGCAAAAACTTTTTTCCCGGAAGCTTTTTCCAAAGCCTTAACCTTATCTGCGGTTTCTGCCGCAGTCAGGGTGTCAATCTTGTTCAAAACCACGACTTCCGGCTTCTCCGCCATTTTTTCGCTGTACAAATCAAGCTCCCGGCGAATTGACTTATAAACGGCAACTACATCCTCGGCATTGGCGTCAATCAAATGCAGCAAAGCCGCGCAACGCTCAACATGCTTCAGAAAACGGTCGCCAAGACCGACACCCTCATGCGCCCCTTCAATCAGTCCCGGAATATCGGCAATAACCAGTTCATAATTGTCAACCCACGCTACACCCAAATTCGGATGCA
>ERZ779737.2304-NODE-2304-length-12765-cov-3.602439_pt1 | contig 12765 bp, 11 predicted proteins | sample MGYA00511889_ERZ779737 | MGnify/ENA primary metagenome ERZ779737 (study PRJEB29588, sample SAMEA2163575) | human gut metagenome | biome: human gut; feature: human-associated habitat; material: faeces | place: Denmark | collected 2008/2010 ...
GCCCCTCCGGGGCGGACGCGTCCACGGGAATCACCAGCACCACTTCGTCCCCGCCGCATACAAAATCGTCCAGAATTACGTCCTGCGAATAGGAGCTTTTGGGCAGATGCTTTTTAATCATTTCCAGCAGGCGGGGCAGCAGCTGGGGCGTCTTGCAGCTGAAATCCAATATGTCCGCACCTTTAATCTCTACGTTTAATTTCTGTAAATCGCTTTTGTTGTGCACAAAGAAAAACGGCACTTTGCGCGCCACGCACGTTTCCATCAGCGTCTGGTCATACGCGTCAAACTGGTCCGCAAATACCAAAATGGCCAGATCCACCTGGTCCAGCGCGTCGTTGGTGCGTTCCACGCGCTGTGCGCCCAGGGCGGAAGTGTCGTCAATGCCGGGCGTATCCAAAATCGTTACCGGGCCCACGCCCAGAATTTCAATAATTTTTTTAACGGGGTCCGTCGTCGTGCCCGGATGCGCCGCCACCACAGAAACATCCTGTCCCGTCAGCGCGTTTATCAGGGAGCTTTTGCCCACGTTCATTTTGCCAAAAATGCCGATATGCGGCCGATTCACTTTTACCATAATTAAATTATATAAAAAATCTCCCCGCACGGGCTGTAGGGCACCGCAGGCGGCGGTACTCCCCGGCCGCCGGCCGGCAAGGCACGTCCTCGCTGGGTTCCAATAAGGTATAATAAAGGAAAGTCCGTATAAACGAGGAAAATCCTGTATGAACAAATTTGACGTGTACCTGAAAGACCGTGCCAAGCTGGTGGAAAAGAACCTTTCCAAATATATTTCCAAAATCAAAAATTCGCCCAAAATTTTGACCGACTCTATGGACTACTCCCTCCAGGCGGGCGGCAAACGCGTGCGCCCCATCCTGCTGATGGCCGCGGCCGAAGCGTTCGGCAAAAAAGCGGCCGACGTAATGCCCGCCGCCTGCGCCGTGGAAATGCTGCACACCTATTCCTTGATTCACGACGATCTGCCCTCCATGGATAACGACTCCCTGCGCCGCGGCAAACCCACCAACCACAAAGTGTTCGGCGAAGATTTGTCCCTTCTGGCGGGAGACGCGCTGCTGACCTATGTATTTGAAGTATTTGCGCAGAACGGCAAAGTAAAAGCCGTCGGCGCGGAAAACACGTTAAATGCGCTCGCGCACTTTGCTTCCTGCGCCGGGGCTTCCGGCATGGTCGGCGGCCAAACGGCCGACGTATACGCCGAGGGTATGGGCGCGGCGGACGCGCACAGCCTGCGCGCCGACAAACTGCGCAAGCAGTCTAAACCGCTGGCGGACAAAACCCTGCATTATTTTATGCTTCCGTCCTCCGTCAAAGAAACGACGCCCGAAACCATTTTAAATTACATTCACGCCAACAAAACCGGCGCACTCATCCGCGGCAGCGTGGAAGCCGGCGCGCTCCTGGCGGGAGCCAAAGGGGCGGACCTGGCGCATATGAAAAAATACGCCAACTGCATCGGCCTGGTGTTCCAAATCGTGGATGATATTTTAGACGTCACCGCCTCGGCCAAGCAGCTGGGCAAATCCAACAGCGACAAGGAAAACGGCAAGCTCACCTTCGTCAGCCTCTATGGGCTGGAAGGCAGCCGCAAGCACGCCCAGCTCCTCATCGCCAACGCGCAAAAAGCGCTTGATTCGCTTAAAAACGTGAAGAAGAAAAACCTCTGGCCCCTTTACGAGATGGCCGAGTTTTTCAAAACCAGAACTTACTAATTAAGGATTGCCTATGAAAGTACTTCCCAGCATTCAGAGCCCGCGGGACCTGCGCCTGATAAAAAAGGAACATCTCCCCACCCTGTGCGAAGAACTGCGCCGCACCATTATAGAAACCGCCAGCAAAAACGGCGGCCACCTGGGTTCCAGCCTGGGCGCGGTGGAAATCATCACGGCGCTGCATTACGTGTTCAACACGCCGGAAGATAAAATCGTTTTTGACACCGGGCACCAAGCCTACGCGCACAAACTGCTTACGGGCCGCCAGAAAGACTTTGGCACCATCCGCACCCAAAACGGCCTGAGCGGATTTCCCAAACGCTGTGAAAGCGAGTACGACACCTTTGGCGTCGGCCATGCTTCCACGGCCATTTCCGCCGCACTCGGGATGGCTATCGCGCGCGACCAGAAAAAAGAAAAATCCAAGGTTATCGCCGTCGTGGGCGACGGCTGTTTAACGGGCGGCATGGCCTACGAAGCGCTCCAAAACGCGGGCCTTTTGCGTTCGGATTTGCTGGTTATCCTAAACGACAACCAGATGTTTATTTCCAAGCGCGTCGGGGCGCTGGGCAAAGCGCTTACCAAGCTGCTTACCACGAAATACGTCCAGCTGGCCGAAGAAAAAGCCACCAACTTCTTAAAGCGTTTTGACGAACTGGGCAACAACGCCGCCAAGCTGGCCAAGCGCGCGCGCTCCATTCTGTTCCCCGGCACGCTGTTTGAAGAAATGGGTTTCCGCTATTTCGGCCCCGTCAACGGCAACGACATCAACGAAATGATTGAAGTGCTGGAAAATTTAAAAGACGTTAAAGGCCCGGTTATGCTGCATGTGGTAACCAAAAAAGGCAAGGGCTATAAACCCGCCGAAGAAAAACCGACCAAATTCCACGGCATCGGCATCTTTGACGTGGACACCGGCGACACCATCGGCAAGTCCAACTCCGTTACGTTTACGCAGGCGTTTTCGGACGCGCTGTTAAAACTGGCGGAAAAGGATAAATCCATCACCGCCATCACCGCGGCCATGCCGGAAGGCACGGGGCTGGACGCGTTTCGCGACAAATTTCCCGCCCGCTACTTTGACGTCGGCATCGCCGAAGAGCACGCCGCCACTTTTGCGGCGGGCCTGGCGGCGGGCGGCTCCAAACCCGTCGTGGCGCTTTATTCCACGTTCGCCCAGCGCTGCTACGACCAGATTGTGCACGACATCTGCCTGCAAAACCTGCCCGTCGTATTCGCGCTGGACCGCGCGGGCCTGGTGGGCGAAGACGGCCCCACGCACCACGGCGTATTTGATTTAAGCTTCCTGCGCGACATTCCGAACTTAATTCTCGCCGCGCCGGCGGACGAAAACGAAATGCAGCATATGCTCAAAACGGCTTTTGACGCCAACGCCCCGTTCGTACTGCGCTATCCGCGCGGCGCGGGCTTTGGCGTGAAAATGGACGACGCCCCCCAAGCCCTGGAAATCGGCAAAGGGGTGTGGCTTAAAAAAGGGAAGGACGTCAACATTCTGGCCATCGGCAACCGCGTGCACCCGGCCCTAAAAGCCGCCCAGGCGCTGGCCGAAAAAGGGGTGGACTGCGGCGTAGCCAATATGCGTTTTGTCCGCCCGTTGGACACCGGGCTTATTGACGAAGCTTTAGCCCTTTCCCCCCGCCTGGTAACGACGGAAGACAATATGCTCGCGGGCGGCTTTGGTTCCGCCGTGGCGGAATACTTAACCGACAAGCAGGCCGATTTCAAACTTCTGCGCCTGGGCATCGGGGACGAATTTGTGGAACACGGCAAGGTATCCCAGCTCTACGACCAGCTGGGAATGAGCGCCGGACAGATGACGGACCATATTCTGAAATGGAAAACCAAGTGAGGGATTATGAGCAAAGAACAAGACGCCATTGAACACGAAGATTCCTATATTAAAGCTTACGAAGACATCCACCTCTTAAAACAGGACGTTATGCGCCCCGTGCGCATGGAGCTGGAAGTGATGAAGCCGGAGCTTTACCTGCAGAAGTTTAACATCAAAGAAACCATCGTCTGCTTCGGCAGCGCGCGCGTGCGGGAAGAGAAAGAAGCGCTGGGCAAAATCAAAGCCGCCAAAGAAGCGCTGGCCAAAAACCCCTCGGACGTAAACTTGCAAAACCGCCTGTACGAAGCCGAAGGCCTCGCCAAGCTGACGAAATACTACGAAGAAGCCCGCCGGTTTGCCAAAATCGCGGTACAGCGCGCGGGCGACCGTTTTGCCGTCGTTACCGGCGGCGGACCGGGCCTGATGGAAGCCGCCAACCGCGGCGCGTTTGAAAACGGCGGGCGCAGCATCGGCATGAACATCACCCTGCCGCACGAACAGCGCCCTAACCCGTACATCACGAAAAATCTGGCGTTCCTGTTCCATTATTTCGCCATCCGCAAACTGCATTTGGTGATGCGCGCCAAAGCGTTTGTGGTGTTCCCCGGCGGATTCGGCACGTTTGATGAACTGTTTGAAATTTTAACGCTTGTTAAAACGGGCAAAAAACAGGAGATTCCGATAGTGCTTGTGGGCAAACAATTCTGGGGCGACATGGTGAACATCAAAGGCCTATCCTCCTACGGCGTGATTTCGCCCGAAGAAGCCGAAGCCTGCACGGTGGTGGAAACCGCCGAAGAAGCGTGGGACGTACTGGCCAAGTTCTACAAAATCAAATAAACTATCCGCCAAAAAGCCCGGCGCCGAACGCCGGGCTTTTTTATGGCTAAAATGAATATGCCCCGCCGATACCATACCAATCGGCATGATAGGTTCCGCCCAATTTCTTGCAAAATGCGGTTCCTTTGTCCGTCTGGGAAAAGCATCCGCGCTTGCCTTGCGTCCAATAATCCGGCTGCTGGGCGATGATACCGTCCGGTATCATTAAAAACATATAATCCGGATTATCCATTCCGCCGGCGTATTTGGGGACTGCCACAATGGTATTACTATAAAAAGCCGCAAACGTAAAATTTTTTGTTTCCAGCGTACCCCCCGTATCGGATAAAGTGCCGTACTGTTCCAAGCCTTCGCCCATCATATCCCAGCAAGAGTTACCGCTTGCATCCGAAAGAAGGCATAAGGTTACATTATCACATACCTTTTTCATAACGGTTAGGGCTTCGGTCATACGTGCTTTTTGTACGGCATTTTCATACTGCGGCAGTGCCACCGCCGCCAATATGCCGATAATAAGCACGACAACCAACAGTTCTATCAAAGTAAAGCCTTTTTGCATAATAACTCCGGAAAAGCATAGATTTGCCCGACACAGATGCCGTATAAAAACGCCAAGCAAGACGGGCCGTGCTTTACCCAATTTATCAAAAAAAAAAAACAAATCAAGGCCCTCTGGGCCTTGGGGTTCTGGCCTCAACCAGGGTTAACGCAATGAACGGTACTATTAATTAGATGGGAACAACAAAGGGGGTATGAAGCCGCCCGCAGGGTCCGCCCCGCCCTTTCCCTGACGGTGCCATCCGACTGATTGAGCCACACAATGCGGGAAAAAAGATACAATACAAAAAAGGGGGTCTTTATAATGATTGAACAAAAATTTCACGTGCGTTTTGACGAACTGGACGCGCAGGGACATATTCCCGCCGCCGCTTTTTTAAAATACTTTCAGGAGTCCGCCGCGCTGGACAGCCATCAGCTGGGCTTTGGCTGGGAAGCCCTGCAAAAGGAACATCTGGCCTGGGTGCTGACGCATATGCAGGCCCGCGCCCTGCAGGCCGATATCAAACACCAGGACGTAACGGTGAAAACCTGGCACTCCTATTCGGACAAACTCCTAAGCCGCCGCCAGTTTGTCATATCCGGAGCGGACGGCACGCCGCTGTTTGAAGGGTCTTCCTGGTGGGTAATTATAGACACCGAAAGACGCCGCCTGACCCGCACCCCCCAAAGCCTGCTTGATTTAAATCCCGCCGAGCGCGAGGAACTGGAACCCGAAGAAAATTTCAAGGCGCCGCTTCCGGAAGGCAATCCGGCGCACTCCCTGCACATCCTTACGCGCGAGGAAGACCTGGACATCAACACCCACGTCAACAATACGCACTACGCGGCCTGGGCCGTGCAGAGCGTGCCCGAAGAAGTGCGAAACGGCAAAAAGCTGGACCGCATTCTGCTCTCTTTCAAAAACGAATGCCGTGCGGGAGAAAACATCCGCGCGGACGTATACCCCGCCGGCGATAACGCGTTCTGGCACGCGCTGGTGCGCGAGTCCGACGGGAAAGAAGCCGCCCGCGTCTATACCCGCTGGGCCTAACCGAACCGATTATATGGAAAACACCCGGAGATATAACTTTCCGGGTGTTTTTACGGGACAAATCAGGACAAATGAAAGGGGACCTCAGGAAGAAGTCCCCTCTAGCCCCATAGAGCTATGCAGATGTTAGAATCTCATACCCACGCGGAAGAACGCGGAATGGTATTGGAGATCTTTGTCGCGCCCGAAGTCGGACAGGTGCTTATCGCTGATGAAAGCGTACGTATAGCGGTATTCCAGTCCGGCGAAGAGGCTGTCGGTGATGTCATACTGGAGCCCCAAACCGGCGTAGAAGCCCGTACCCCATTTGTCTTTGCTGGAGCTGTTATCCGCGGCGCTGGTTTTCATCCGGGCGTTCATCATACCCCAGCCCATCGGGATGTACACTCTCCAGCTGTCCCAGGCGTTAAGCGTGTATTTACCGGCTAAAGAAACGGCATGGAGGTAGTTGTCTTTATACCGGCGGTATTCACCGTCCTGGTCGTGGCTTTTGGCGCGGGGATGAAGCATCATATAATCCACGCCCAAAGCGAAGTTGTCGGACATATTCCACAGCGCGCTCACGCCGCCGGCCAGGCCGTTGGTGGCGTAGCGGTCTTTGCGGTTGTCTTTATTGAACGAATACGTCTCGCCGCCCGCGACGGAAACTTCCATCTTTTTAGCGTTGGTGCGGGCCGCTTTGCTGGGCGTATAGTTGCTGTAAACCACGCCGCCCGTGGTGGTTTTGCCGCTCGGGCCGGTTATGGTCTGCTCCACCACACCGTAATCCACGGTGCCTTTTTTATCGGTGGCCGAGACGTCATACACGTCCGTAGTGGTGGTTACCTTAGTGGTTTTCAAGCCGGGTTCTCCTTTTTTAAGAGAGGCTTGGTTGGCTTTCTTGGTGGCGGCGGCTCCGGCTTTTTGCTGGTAAGCGGCCGAGTTCATATTGCCCTTTTGGGCAAAAGCGGCGTTTGCACCCAACAGCAGCGCGCAAGCCGTAATGACTAACGTTTTCTTCATTTTTTCCCCCTGTATACGACTTTTATGCATCTGTACGGCTGACTACTCTTTTATTCTAACGCCGCGGGTTTCCCCAGTCAACGCCAAAAAGGGATTAGTTTCCCCACACGCAAAAAACCCCGCCGCAAAGCGGGGTTTCCGTCGGAAAAAAGATTTTTAAAACATCCGCATACCGATTTTCAGCATCAGCGCGTGAGAGCCGAAATACTTATTGGAGCCGCAGGCTTCATCCAAATCGCCGCCCTGCACAAAAGTATATACATACCGGTATTCCGCGCCCAAAAACGCAACGGGCGAAATATCAAACTCCAGCCCGGCTCCGGCATAAAGAGCAAGGCCCCACCGCTCCGTCCGCCCGTCCGCCGCGCCCCGGCGTTTTTTTAAGAACAGCCCTCCGCCTCCGGCTCCCAGCGGAAAATACACACGCAGTTTGCCGTCCGGGTTGGCGCGTATTTTAAACGCCGCCGAAATGTGATGGGAATACAGCGAGTATTCCGGCGCCGTGCCCGAAGAGCGGAACCCGCCGTACATATAATCTATGCCGCTGGCCACGTGCGGGCTCATATCCACCAAAATGGACGCATTGCCGATAACCCCCGGCGACGTATAATCCCGCCCCGCGCGGTCATCCGCCCCGGAACGCACCGAACCGATACCCAGCGAAAACTCGCTCCCGCTGTACGCCCCCCATTTATATAAGGGTTCAAATTTCTTTTCGCCGCTTTTGGTTACGGTATATTCCTGCGCGGCCGCCGGGCATACGCACAAGAGTAAAAACAAACAAATCCATAAATTGCGTTTTTTCATCTCTCCTCCCCGGTTTTATAAATGCTTCCGTTTATTATAACTTTTTCCTTCCCGCCGGTGCAGGCGGGGTTGACAAGGAAACCCGGGAATGATATTATATTAATGTACTAGAAAGAGCGACTTGGCAACAAGTCGCTCTTTCCTTAATAAGGCTCTATACAAGGAGTAACCATGAGAGACCCCAAAACCATAGAAGAAACCGTAGCCAAGGCCCTGGAAAGCCAGAACGTTGAACTGGTGGACCTGGTCATCCAAAACCAGGGAAAAAAGAAACTTTTGCAGTTTTTCGTTGATAAAATCGGCGGCGTAACCCTGGACGACTGCGGCGAACTGACTGATAAAATTGATTCCATTCTGGAAATGGAAAATTTAATTGACGGCGCGTACATCCTGGAGGTTTCCTCCCCCGGCGTTACTCGCGTACTGAAAAAACCGGCTCATTTTAAGCAGTTTACCGGGCAGCGCGTGAAAATCGTGCTTAAAGTGCCGCTGGAAGGCCGCGGCTTTTTTACCGGCGTCATCGCTTCGGCGGAAGACGACGCTTTCGTACTGGACGACGGAACCAACCAATTCCGCTTTGCATACGACAACATCAAGAAGGCCAACCTGGACCCTGTTCTTGAATTTTAACCCCGCAATACCGGGAATCACTAAGGAGAAAACACATGGAAGGAAGTGCTAAAGATTTAGTTTTGGCGTTGGAAGGACTGGAAAGAGAAAAAAACATCAAACGCGAAGACATTTTAAAAACCATTGAAGACGCTCTCGTCTCCGCGCTTCGCAAAAACCTGGGCAAAACCGCCCAAATCAGCGCCAAGATTGACGTGGAAAACGGTTCCATCAAAGCGTTCCAGACGTTAAACGTAGTGGAACTGGTAACCAACCCCGAAACGGAAATTGACGTGGAAGGCGCGAAAAAACACCTTAAAAACCCCCAGCCGGGCGACGTGGTAACCATCACGCTGGAAGTGGAAGATTTCTCCCGCATCGCGGCGCAGATTGCCAAGCAGGTGCTCATCCAGAAAGTGCGCGGCATTGAACGCGACAACTTCTATAAAGAATTTAAGCCCCGCGAAGGCGAAGTCGTTACCGGTTCGGTGCGCCGCTTTTCCGACCGCGACATCATCGTGGACCTGGGCAAAGTGGAAGCTATTTTACCCTACTGCGAACAAATCAAGAAAGAACGCTACGTCAACGGTTCGCGCGTAAAAGCCATCATCACCAAAGTGCTCAGCCAAAACGATTTGGCCGCCATCGGCGACGACCCGGTGCTCTCGCGCTACAAATCCGCCGCGTTCAAAATGGACAAAGGCCAGCGCGGGCCTTACGTGATTCTTTCCCGCGCCAACGGCAAATTCCTGGAAGAACTGTTTAAAGTGGAAGTGCCGGAAATCAACGAAGGCATTGTGGAAATTAAAAACATCCAGAGAGACCCCGGCTTCCGCGCCAAAGTGATGGTGTCCAGCATTGACAATAAAATTGACCCCATCGGCACCTGCGTGGGTATGCGCGGCATCCGCATTCGCGCGGTAATGAACGAACTCTCCGGCGAACGCATTGACTTAATCAATTATTCCGACGATATTTCCACCGTCATTATGAACTCGCTCGCCCCGGCCAAGGCCGACTTCGTGAAAATTGACAGCCTGAGCGAAAAACGCGCCACCGTCATCGTGCCGGACGACCAGCTGGCCATCGCCATCGGCAAAGACTGGCAGAACATCAAGCTCGCTTCCAAACTGACGGGCTGGAACCTGGAAGTAAAGAGCGAATCCCAAAAAGCGCAGGAAGGCAAAGAAGCTTCCGACGCCGTACAGGCCACCCTTTCCGACGTGGAAGGCATCGGCCCCAAGATGGCGGAAGTGTTGCAGAAATCCGGCTTTACGAGCGTGGAACAAATAGCGGACCTGGACGTGGAACACTTGTCCACCGTGCAGGGCATCGGCGAGAAAACAGCCGCTAAAATTATTGAAGGCGCCAAAAAGTATCTGGCGGACAAGCAAGCCGCCGACGGGCAGGAGGAATTGAATGACGACAAAGAAAACAACTAACGCCGAAGAGGAATCCTCCGCCAAGAAAAAAACCGCCGCTAAAAAAACCACGGCTAAAACCGCCGCCAAGAAAACGACGGCTAAAAAGACGACGGGTAAAACAACCGCGGCCAAAAAAACGACGGCCGCCAAAAAACCCGCCGCCAAGAAAACGACGGCTAAAAAACCCGCCGCCAAAAAAACGGCGGAGACCGCGGAAAAAACGGTAAAACAAACCGCCGGGCAAACGGCTCCCCAGGCGCAAGCCCCGGTGCAGACGCCGGCGGAAAAACCCGCTCCGGCCCCGGTACACAAGCCCGTTGAGGCGCCCAAGCCGGCTCCGGCGCAGCCGCAAACACCCGTGCAACAGCCGGCCACCAAGCCCGCGGCCCAGCCGGCACCGCAACAGCCTCAGCAGGCCCCGGTACAACCCAAACCGGCGCAGCAGCCCGTTCAGCCGCAAAACCGCCTACAAGCCGCCGTACCGAACAGCCGCCCGCAGGAAAGCCGCCCGCAGGGCCCGAGACACGGACACAACCAGCGTGCCGAGCAGCCCGCCCAGCCGGCCAAAGACCCCAAATGCATCCGCATTGTGGGCCAGCCGACGGTAAAAGAGCTGGCGGAAAAGATGAACATCAAAACCAACGATTTCATCAAAAAGCTGATGATGATGGGCATTTTCGCCACGATTAACCAGCGTCTTGAAAAAGACATGATTGAGCTTATCGTAGACGAATGCGGTTTTAAAGCCGAAATGGCGGAAGAAGATTTAAATAAAGAAACGGTGGCGCTTTTGGAAACGCCGGACGATCCGGCCTCTTTACGTCCCAGAAGCCCCGTTATCACCATCATGGGCCACGTGGACCACGGTAAGACCAGTCTGCTTGACGCCATCCGCAAATCCAACGTGGTGGCGGGCGAAGCGGGCGCGATTACCCAGCACATCGGCGCGTACCGCGTTACCACGCCGCGCGGCGTGCTGACATTTTTGGACACCCCCGGCCACGAAGCTTTCACCGCCATGCGCGCCCGCGGCGCACAGGCGACGGACATCGTCGTTCTGGTCGTATCGGCCACGGACGGGATTATGCCGCAAACCATAGAAGCGATGGAACACGCCAAAGCCGCCGGAGCGCCCATCATTGTGGCGGTCAACAAAATTGACCTCCCCGGCGCCAATGTGGACCGCGTCAAGCAGGACCTGGCTTCCAGAGGCCTCGTGCCCGAGGAATGGCAGGGCAGTACGATTTTCGTGGAAATTTCGGCCAAAAAGCACATCAATATAGACAAACTTTTGGAAATGATTGCGCTGCAGGCCGAAATGATGGAACTCAAAGCCAACCCGGACCGCCCGGGCGTGGGCATTATTCTGGAAAGCAAACGCGACAATAAACGCGGCGTAGTGGCCACCGTACTCGTGCAGAAAGGCACGATGAAAGTGGGCGACCCGTTTATCGTGGGCACGAACTACGGCCGCATCCGCGCGCTGATTGACGAAAATTCCCAGCGCTACCAGAAAATCGGCCCCAGCGTGCCGGCGGAAATTTTGGGCATCAACGGCGAACCGCCGCAGGTGGGCGATACGCTCTACATCATGGAAAGCGAAAAAGAAGCCCGCTACGCCGCCGAAAAACGCAAACTGGCGCAGAAAGAAGATTCCCAGGCGCACCGCAAACAGGTGTCTCTGATGAACCTGCGCAAAGACGACGAAAACGGCAATTCGGTCAAGAAATTACAGCTTATCTTAAAGGCCGACGTGCAGGGCTCCATTGAAGCCATTAAAGACGCGCTGCTTCGCATTCCGTCCGACGAAGTGGAGCTGGATATTATCCTCTCCGCGCCGGGCAACGTCAACGAGTCCGACATTCTGCTCGCCAAAGCCAGCAACGCCGTCGTCATCGGCTTCCATGTGGACGTGGAGCACAAAGCCCAGAGCGAAGCCGAACGCGAAGGCATTGAAATCCGCCGCTACACGATTATCTTTGAACTTTTGGAAGATATCAAAGCCGCCATGGAAGGGCTCCTGGAACCCGACGTGGTGGAAACCGTCGTGGGAACGGCCACCATCAAGAAAGTGATGAAGCTGAGCTCGGGGCTTATTTCCGGCTCGCTGGTGGACAGCGGCACGATGATCCGCGGCTACGAGGTGCGCATTAAACGCAACGGCGAAGAAGTGGGCCACGGCAAGATTGGCGGCCTGAAACGCTTCAAAGACGACGTAAAAGAAGTGGAAAAAGGCTATGAATGCGGCATCCTGATTGAAGGGTTCAAAGGCGTTGCCGAAGGCGACGTAATTGAATGCTTCCGCAAGGATAACGTCACTAGACGTATTAAAATGTAAAGTTTAAGTATGCCGAATGAAAACCCCGAAGCGCAAGCCGAGGGGTTTTCTTATGCCCCGCGGGCCGCTTCGTGTCCAATAAAATTTCCCCATAAAAAACTTTACACGCTCCGCCGCAAGTGCTACGATTAAAAAAAGGGATATCTCCCTAAGGGGGCCGTATGGACAACAACGCTAACTATAAGATATTGAAAATCTACCTCAGCAGCACCGATAAAGTAAACTGTGTACTGCTTTATGAAATCATCGCCAAAAAAGCCAAAGAGTTCGGCCTGGAAGGCGCCACCGCCCACCGTGCGATGATGGGCTTCGGCCCCAGCACGCGCCTGCGCTCCACACGCTATTTTGAACTGGTGGAAAAATTCCCGGTAGTGATGGAAATGATTGACGAAGGCCCCAAAATAGACGCATTCGCCAAGAGCATCCGCCCCGTACTGGAAAACCAGCCCAAAGGCTGTTTAATGGTGGCGCACGGGCTGGACGTACTCTTTAAGAAAGAAGGCACAAAATCTTAAAACGCGGAGGAAAATCCGCCGCACCCAGTTAGAGCCGCCCGGCATATGCCG
>ERZ779737.2310-NODE-2310-length-12740-cov-2.617264_pt1 | contig 12740 bp, 11 predicted proteins | sample MGYA00511889_ERZ779737 | MGnify/ENA primary metagenome ERZ779737 (study PRJEB29588, sample SAMEA2163575) | human gut metagenome | biome: human gut; feature: human-associated habitat; material: faeces | place: Denmark | collected 2008/2010 ...
TCGGTAAAGAAACGGTGCTTTTCGTAAATCTGTTCCGCCACTTCCCGGCCAATGTCGGTCAGGTGCAGGAAATAGTCGCTGTCCATCGTCAGGAACCCCCCGTCACGCAGGGTTGCCACCGCATGGCACACGCTGGGCTTTGTGACCTCCAGGTGCCGGGCGACATCCACGGAGCGCACCATGCCCATCTTCTTATGGAGAACAAGTGTGGCCTCCAGATAGTCCTCCCCGGACGCATGAAGTTCCATAAAAACCTCCCTTGCTTAAAGAAGTTAGACAGCCCAACCAAGACTTTCCTGCTGAATATGGAACAGCTTATGATACAGACCGTTCTTCTTCATCAACTCATCGTGGGTTCCATGCTCTACCAACCGTCCATTGTCAAGGACGAGGATTTGGTCTGCATCTACAACTGTACGGAGGCGGTGGGCGATCATAATAACCGTCTTACCTTCCACCAGTTTGGCAATCGCCTTTTGAACCAGGACTTCATTCTCCGGGTCAAGGGATGCTGTTGCCTCGTCAAGCAGAATAATGGGAGCGTTTTTCAGCAAGGCGCGAGCGATGGAAATACGCTGGCGCTCACCGCCGGAAAGAGTGCTGCCGTTTTCACCGAGAACCGTCTGATACCCGTCCGGCATCTCCCGGACAAATTCATCACAATAGGCGGCTTTGGCCGCGGCAATCACTTGATCGTCCGTTGCGTTTGGATTGCCAAGACGGATATTGTTCATAACCGTATCATTGAACAGGGTCACATCCTGGAACACGAAAGACATATAAGACATGAGGCTTTCCGGCTCCATACTCTTGATGTCTTTGCCGCCCACGGTGATCTTGCCCTTCTGAACATCCCAAAAGCGGGCAATCAGTTTGGAAATCGTGCTTTTACCGGAACTGGACGGCCCAACGAGGGCAGTCACGCTCCCTTGGGGGATTTTGCAGGAAACATCTTTGATGACATCTTCCTGATTGTAGGCAAAAGTCACATGGGAAAGTTCAATATCGCAGTTCGGGACCGTTTTCCCGTCACCGTCCATTGCAGGAGTGGTGAGCAGGGTACGCATACGACTTGTAACTACATTCAAATTCAGCAGCGAGGACAAATTCGCCAGGATTGCCAAAATAGGACCATAAATCCGCGTGACCATCAGCAGGAACATGAGCAAAGGCAGCAGTTCAATTTGTCCACTGGCCAGGAGGATAGCACCGACAAAGATTGTAATGCCAATACCTGCCTGCAAAATCATGCTGGCGCTGGACATAAACACACCGACAGCCATCTCCACTTTGATGGCGATTTTTTTCATTGCTAACAGAGCTTTATCCAGCGCGCTGAAATGAGAACCGGACAGCCCGCAGGACTTGATGATCTTCATGCCTTCCAGGTATTCCTGTACCTGGTCAGAAGCAGCCAGCTTTGCGTCAACCTGTTTTTCAAACAGTTTCTTTTGATGGTTCCGGCTGAGCCAGATAATGAGGAAGGCAATCGGGACCGTGATAAATACACACAAAGCAAGCCGCCAGTCAAAGAAGGCCAACAGGATGCAGGTCAGGGTCACCGTGATGCCGTTTGCAATCAGCGGAGGGATCGTGCTGCTGAGCAGGGATTCCATGCTGCTGCAATCTGCCATCATATTTGTGGTCAGTTCGGAAAGGTCCTTGGTGTTAAAGAAATTCATAGGGAGTTTCCGCAGATGCTCCGCAATCCGCAGCCGGGTCGTGTTCGACTCCTTATACGAGGCAATATAGGTTTTGCGGTAATCATTTTTGGCGGCCAGAAATACCAGGATGGCCGAAACAATGCCTGCGCCCCACAGCATCCAGATATGGTTCCACTGAATGGAGCCGCCATTGACAAAGGGAGTCAGAATTTCACTGAAAATCATAACAGTTACACAGAACGGAAGAAGCATAGCCAAGTTCGTCAATGTGCAGGCGAAGATTGCTTTTTTCAGATCTGCGTAACCTTTGTCTGATAAAAAGAGAGCTTTTTGTAATCTGCTCATAGTTACACCGCCTTTCCGCTGATTTTCCAGCCAATCGCTTCTGTATAGTGGTTCCACATTTGCGCATAGCGTCCGCCTGCGTCCACCAGCTCGTCATGCTTTCCTTCTTCGATCAGGTGCCCTTTCTCCATGACAATAATCTTATCTGCATTGCGGATTGTGGAGAGGCGGTGTGCGATGATGATAACTGTCTTACCCTGCATCAGCTTTTCAAAAGCTTTCTGGATCAGGTATTCATTCTCCGGGTCGCTGAACGCTGTTGCCTCATCCAGCACAATGATGGGCGAGTCCTTGATAATGGCCCGCGCAATGGCAATTCGCTGGCGCTCGCCGCCAGAGAGATGGATGCCTTTGGAGCCGACCACCGTGTGATACCCGCTCGGTAGTTTGGAGATGAACTCGTGGCACTGCGCCGCTTTCGCCGCCGCAATCACTTGTTCCTCACTGGCCGAAGGATTGCCCATACGGATATTATCCAAGATGCTCTGCTTGAACAGGAAAATATCCTGGAACACAAAGCTGACATGGCGCATCAGGTCATCCTCCGCCATATCGCGCACATCTACGCCGCCGATGGTAATGCTGCCGGAAGATACGTCCCAAAACCGAGAAATCAGATTGGCAATCGTACTCTTGCCGCCGCCGGACGGGCCGACAATAGCTGTGATCTGTCCCTGTTTTGCTGAGAAAGATACATTTTCCAGGGCTTTCTCGGAAACATCCCCCGTGTAGGAAAAGCTGACATCGTGGAAAGCAACATCATCCCCAACAGGTTTCTTAGGATGAGATGTTTCCGGCATTTCAGGGATGTTCAGAATTTCATCCATCCGAGCCACATTCCCATCAATCTGCATGAACGACTCGGAGATATACATGATTTTGTTCAGTACACCGGAAATTGCGGGTACAAAGAGCAGATAGAAAATGAAGGTCATGGCAAACCCAGCAAAATCATCCGACCTGGAGCCGATTAAAATTCCGACAGGTACAAGGATCAGATAAACATTATTGATGATTGTGGTGAAGGCGGGCATACAGTTCTGCCAGCCCAGAGAAAATTTCAGGACCCACTCTGTATATCCGGTAATTGCTTCTTTGAGTTTTTTGAAAGAGGATGCGGTCTGGTTAAACGCCTTTACAACCGACATTCCACGAACATACTCTACAGAAGCGTTGTTCATTTCTTCCAGGGCTTTTTGATATTTCCCCATATTCTCTTTCATCTCGCCACTGCCAAAGCCAATGAACTCCGCAACAAACGCCAGAATGATACCTACCAGAGAGGCAAGACCGAATCGCCAGTCAACGGCCAGCAGGATGATGACCATGACAATGGGAGCTGTAATAGAAGCGACAAAATCCGGGAACTGATGAGCAATAAAGCCCTCTACGCTTTCAATGTTTTCATCCATGATTTTCCGCAGACGTCCGCTGCCAATCGTCAGGTGATACCCAAGTGGAATTTTCGTAATATGGTCTGCAAAGAGAACCTTCAGCTCGTACAGCGTTCCGAACGCTGCCATGTGTGAACTGAAAATAGCCAGAAAGTACAGCAGGATATTCGCCACGATCCCGGCGAGCGCCAGCCAGCCATAATTCATGACCATCCCCATATCCAACTGATCCAAGTTCGGGAAAACACCGATAATTGAGCGGATCATAAAATAGACCGCTATGTACGGGATGAACGAAGCAATGGCCGCCAGTGACGAAAGAACCGCAGCTAAGAATACAAGGCCCTTTCTGTCAGAAGCCAATTCCATGCATCGTGCCAAACCCGTCTTTGGTTTTGCCTGTTTCGACTTTGCGTTTGACATAGCATTAACCCTCCTTAAAATTGAAAGTGGTGAGGTTGGCAATCCCTAACCTCACCACTCATTTTATCAACCTTTGAAATTGCCTGCCACTCCATAACTCTGTTCCACTGCCCAAAATAGCCCAAAGATACCATGGAGTTAGCCACAACTATATTGCCCTTAGACAATGCCTGCCTTCTGGAAATGCTTTTTGAACACGCCTTTTGCAATCAAAGCGCCGACGATGCCTGCAACGAAGGTCACAACAGCGATGATGACTACCATTGTTCCATTCATAAAGCTATGCAGTTCCGTCAGATACTCGGCGCTGACGCCATTCGACGTAGACATATCATCCACATAGCCGGTCATAATGACCATAGGGAGATAGGTTCCCAGCGCAAAGAACATCATATACACGGAATAGCCAATGGTATTCAGCCAGAAGCTCTTGTAGTGGCCGATACGGGCCAGAAGCTCCGCAATTACGGCACCGGCAATAAAACCGACGGCAACCGCCCAGCCTGCGCCAATCAGAAACTCAATCAGGCCGATCACCACACCGCTCAACAGAACGCTCCCGGCCTTTGGCTCTTTAGCGCGCATCAGCATATAGATAATGCCTCCAGGAATTGCAGCAATGGCGCTCCCAAATGCGAAGGTCACCACGGTAGCTGCGGAGGCAAAGATGCACACCATTACCACAGCAAAGAATAACACCGTAAAAATGCCCAGCGTGATAAAATCCTTTGCTTTCATTTTGTCGGATGCCCCGACAGGTTTTGCTTGTTCACTCATACAGATAGCCCCTTTCTATATTTTGTACATAACTAAGATGAAGTCCTTTCATCCACGCGAATGACGCGGGAACAAATCTTCATCAGTAGTTCATTGTCATGGGAAATCACCAAGATGGCTTTCCCTCTTTTGGACAGCGCACTTAAAATTTCTGCAACACTCTCCATGTTTTTGTAGTCCAAGCCGCTTGTAGGCTCATCAAAAATAAGTACCTCTGCATCTCGGAGTGCCGCAACGCCAATCGCGGTGCGCTGCTTCTGACCGCCAGATAGGGACATTGGATGCCGCTCTTTATAAATCGTCAAATTCAGCTCATCCAGAATATCATCTATTCTCTTTTCGTCTTTATCCTTCTGGTCAGATAATGCCAGCAGCAGTTCCTGGTAAACGCTATCGGTAAACAGTTGATAATCCGGGTCCTGCATGACAAGATACGCTTTCCTGATCCGCCGTTTACTTGGGACCATACTGTTTTTGTATAGAACTTCTCCACGGAGTTCCTTCTGCAAGCCACATAAGGTCCGGGCTAAAGTTGATTTCCCACAGCCATTTTTTCCTACCACGCCAACAATTTCTCCTGGGTAGACACGAAAATTCAGGTGCTGTGCCACGGGTTCCCCTTTCTCATAGCCAATCGCAAGATCTTTAACTTCGACAGCCGGGGGCTCGTTTCGAGAGGGCATCGTATCGGGAAGCTCTAACCTTGTAGGCGTATAGCTTCTAAGTCCCAGCGCCTTGATTTGCTCGGCATTGAATAAAGCGAAATCACTGGCGGACCAAGATTGTTTCAGCTTACCATGCTCCATAAGGACAATGCGGTCGGCAATCCCATTCAAGAAGTAAAGGCGGTGTTCGGATACAACAATCGTTTTTCCCTGCGCCTTAATCAGTAAAAGCAGCCGTCGTAGTTCTTGAATGGCCTCTGGGTCCAGGTTTGACGAAGGCTCGTCCAAGACAAAAATATCAGGATTTAATGCGTAAACGCTAGCAAAGGCTATGGTCTGCTTTTGTCCGCCGGACAAGTCAAACAGGTTGCGATCCTTTAACTTTTCAATATGTAATTCCCGAATAGTCTGTTGATAACGATCCAGCATCACTTGATAGGGCATACCCTTATTTTCCATACCAAACACAATCTCGCTGTCCGTATCCAGACTAAAAAACTGACTGCGTGGATTTTGGAAAACGGAGCCTATCTTGTCCGACAAATCGTGCGGTTGGATCGTGCGGGTATCAACTCCGTCAATGAGAACCGCCCCGGACATTTCCCCTTCGTAAAAGTGGGGAATAAGCGTATTTATCAACCTGGTCACACAAGTCTTTCCACATCCAGATTCGCCAGTGAGAACAACACACTCCCCCTTTTTAATCTGCAAATTGAAATCTTGCAAATTTTCCTGTTCAGCGCCGGAGTATTGAAAAGATACATGGTCAATATCAATCATCATCATATCCTCCCATATATCTGGTATTTGCAGAAAAACAGCACAACGAAGGCAACAAGAAAGAAGCACAGTACCATCCAATCTTTAGCATGAACTTTTAGCTGAATGAACGAAGTCCGTTGTGCCGGATTATCAATACCTCTCGTCACCGCAGAAGCAGATAATTCTTCTGCAATCGAGGCAGAGCGCATCACGATGGGGATAGTGATTGCCTCCAGAATGAGCATGGGGCGCGTGAATACATTTTTCCACGAAAGGGCGATGCCTCTTAACTTCATCGCGTCATAAATGTTGTGAATCTCCTCACTGAAAGTAGGGAAAAAGCGTAGCACCATAGCGAATGTAATGGTAATGCTCCGAGGTATTTTTAGCGAGTACATAGCCGCAATCAATTCGCTGACTTTCGTTGTAGCGATAAAGGTTGAGGCAAAGAGTACCACGGGTATCATCACCCGAATAAACAATGTGAAGATCGACAAAATAGTTTCGATGGCCTGGGGAAGGAAGTCGCAAAGCTGCTGTATGGCCGCAATCACCACATAAAAGATAAGGTATTTCAATACAATCTTTTTCTGCCCCATCAGGCACGAAAGGATACAGATAAAGAAAAAACACACGCTGCCAAGAATGAAATCCTTCAAGCCGAACACCATAAAGTTGATAAGAATGAATAACAACAACTTTATTCGTGTGTCTATAACAAGCACAAATCACCACCTCCTAAAAATGGGTTGATGTAGTTAGATAAAGCTAACTACATCAACCCATTATACACAGTCCCTCAATTTTTTTCCGCTCCATTCCTTTGAGATGATGCAGAAAATAGCCCGTTCTTCCTATTTATTTTTTCGATAGTCCTTTGGTAACATCCCATACACAGATTGAAACGCTTTAGCAAATTTGCTGGCATTGCTATATCCGAGTTCTAAAGCTATATCCCCGATTTTCATTTTATCTTCCGAGAGCCACTGGGCTGCTAAATTCATTTTGTATTTTTTGAGATACGCATAGGGTGTGTCTCCGTAGATATGAGAAAAAACCAAATGAAAAACAGAGAGGTTCAAATGCGCTTCTTTTGCCATCTGCTCCAAAGACACTTTTTCGTCCAAGTGAGAAACAAGATATTCCCGGATTGCTTTTGTAGACTGTATTTGTTTCTTATCAAAATACTTCAAGTTGCACCCGTTAATCTGCGTTAGCTGATCCATGTGGTACAGGAGTTCAATAGCCTTGATTTTGAAATAGCCGATTGGCTCCGTCTCAGCGGCAGAATATAATTCTGAAAACAGATGCTTCAACTGCGCTGGGGTATCACTGACATACCACCGTGTTTCAAGTCTCAGCGTTGTTCCTATTTTATCAAGATCAATAGGGATTGTCTGCATCATCCGGCGTGTTCCATCTGAAAGCGCCTGACGGTCAATGACGAGGCTGACGCCGTAATATTTTCCCAAAGGGAAAGAAAAGGAAACCGGCAAATGCTCTGTTGCCGCAACGCTAAAATAGCCCTCTGGCAAATACGATACAGTGTGGTTAGCAAATTCACATTCATACCGGCCGGTCTGGCAGTGCGTGATCTGAATAATATCTGGATTAAACTTTTGTGTTTCCATAGACTCATCTGATTCAAAATCGAGGAAACAAAGCTGTATTCCCTCAAACAGATTATAGTTTTTTACAATTCCCCGGCCTTTGCAGCCATAATCTACGACTACACGATCATCACTTTGCGCCAGAACTTTGGCCTGCATACCGTACCAGTCTTGATTGAAACTGGCATTTCCCATTATCCTCACTCCAATCAGTTAGTTATAGCTTACCAATTTTATAATAACACACGCCTGGACAAAATTCAAGAAAATAGCCCATTTATAAAAAGTATTTTCTTGAATGTTCGGCCAAAATCTCCGTTTCAAATTGTAGTATTAGTAGAGGGAGAATACGAGGAAAGAGTTACGGTAGCAAGCATAGGAAGTGTGTACCCACTTCCGTATTTTGCTCTGCAAAACAGCTTGTTGGGAAGTGTCCCAAACCCTCAAAACGGAAAGGAGAGTAAAACGAATGGAAGGCAGAAAACGAACCGTGCAGGTCAAATTTTATGTGACGGAAGAAGAACGGAGGTTGATTCGAGAAAAAATGAAATTGATACCAACCCGGAATATGGCCGCCTATCTGCGAAAGATGGCGATAGATGGTTATGTTGTCCACATCGACACCACCGACATCCGGGCACAAACCGCCGAACTGCAAAAGATTGGTGTCAACGTCAATCAGATCGCGCGGCGGCTGAACAGCATGGGGCCGCTGTACACACAAGATGTTGCGGACATCAAAGGAGCGCTGGCACAGATATGGCAGTTACAAAGATACATCCTATCAAGTCAACGCTGAAAAAGGCACTGGACTACATCGAGAATCCAGCCAAGACGGATGAAAAAATGCTGGTGTCCTCCTTTGCCTGCTCCTACGAAACCGCCGACATCGAATTTGAACTGCTGTTGTCACAAGCCATGCAGAAAGGCAACAATCTGGCCCACCACCTGATACAGTCTTTTGCGCCGGGCGAAACCACGCCGGAGCAGGCCCACGAGATTGGCCAGCAGCTTGCGGATGAAGTGCTGCAAGGAAAATATCCCTATGTGCTGACAACGCACATTGACAAAGGGCACGTCCACAACCACATCATCTTTTGCGCTGTGGACATGGTGAATCAGCGCAAATATGTTTCTAACCGGCAGAGCTATGCCTACATCCGGCGCACCAGTGACCGGCTGTGTAAGGAACATGGCCTGTCCGTGGTAATGCCCGGCCAAGACAGGGGCAAGAGCTATGCCGAGTGGGACGCGCACCGCAAGGGCACGAGCTGGAAGGCGAAGCTGAAAGCCGCCATAGATGCAGCCATCCCGCAGGCCAAGGATTTTGACGATTTTCTGCGGCTCCTGCAGGAGCAGGGCTACGAGGCCAAGCGTGGCAAGTATGTTTCGTTCCGTGCGCCCGGACAGGGGCGGTTCACTCGCTGCAAAACGCTGGGCGAAGCCTACACCGAGGAAGCTATCACCGAGCGCATCAAAGGGCGGTTTGCGGAGCGGAAGCCCAAAGAAAACCGCAAAATTTCGCTGCGGATTGATTTGGAGAACAGCATCAAGGCCCAGCAGTCCGCAGGGTATGAGAAGTGGGCAAAGCTCCACAACTTGAAACAGGCTGCCCGGACGCTGAACTTCCTGACTGAGCATGAAATCGAAAGCTACCCGGATTTGGAAAGCCGGGTGGCCGAGATCACCGCCGCCAGCACCGAAGCTGCCGCCGTGCTGAAAGCGGCCGAACGCCGGCTTGCAGAAATGGCCGTGCTGATAAAGGATGTCACCACCTGTAAGGAACTGCACCCACTGTTGCAGGAGTATCAGCGGGCTGCTGACAAAAAGCAGTTCCGACGTAAACATGAAGGAACCTTGATTCTCTATGAAGCAGCGGCGAAAGCTCTAAAAGAGCAGGGCTTTCAAAAGCTGCCCGACCTCTACGCCCTGAAAGCCGAGTATAAGCAGTTGGCCGAGCAGAAAGACCAGCTGCAGCGGCAGTACGCCGAAGCCAAACGCCAGATGCAGGAGTATGGCATCATCAAGCAGAATGTGGACGGCATCCTGCGGACAACACCGGGAAAGGAGCAGATGCAGGAACGGTAAATCTGCACAAAATATTGTTCGGATTTTTGAATCCCAAACGCTTAGACCGGGTGGCGTTTCCACCCGAAATCATGTAAAATAGACTTAGACAACGAAAGCGAGGAACCCTCTATGGCAGAAGTGAAAGACAATAGCTCCATCCAGCTTTTTGAAGATCAGAAAATCCGTACTGCATGGGATGCAGAAAAGGAAGAATGGTATTTTTCAATTATTGATGTTATTTCTGTTTTAACTGGAACAGCAAATCCACGGCGATATTGGAGTGACCTGAAACGTAAGCTGAAAACTGAGGGAGCAAATGAGTTGTACGAAAAAATCGTACAACTGAAAATGTTATCCTCTGATGGAAAACGGTATAAGACGGATGTTGCTAACACTGAACAGCTCCTACGCATTATCCAGTCTATTCCGTCTCCGAAAGCTGAACCGTTCAAGGCATGGCTGGCAATGGTGGGCAAGGAACGCATCGAAGAAACCATCGACCCGGAGCAAGCTATTGACCGTGCGCTTGATACCTATTTGAAGAAAGGCTACTCCGAAGAATGGATTCACCAGCGGCTTTTGGCAATCCGTATCCGAAACGAACTGACAGACGAATGGAAGAAGCGCGGGGTGCAAAAAGGCAAGGAGTACGCCATCCTGACCGATGAAATTTCCCGCGCATGGTCCGGCATGACCACGCGGCAGTACAAGAATCTCAAGGGGCTGAAAAAGGAAAACCTGCGGGACAACATGAGCGATACCGAATTGGTCTTGACTATGCTGGCCGAGGCGTCCACCCGTGATATTTCCAAAGCCTCCAAGCCGGAAGGATTTTTCGGCAGTATGGAGGTTGCCCGACAGGGCGGTGAGGTTGCCGGTGTAGCACGAAAGGCTCTTGAGGAGCGCACCGGCGCTCCGGTTATTACTGCGCAGAACGCCGCGCAGATGAACACCTTGGTTGTGGGCATGATCGAAGAAGCCGCCGCGCTGCCGGCGCAAGCCGAAGCAGATGACAAAGAATAATAAGACTTATGCCAGAAGGCTCGACACCGCAAGGTGCCGGGCCTTTTTCTATCCCATTGTGAGGTACAAAGATGAAAGAAATGAATATACAGTTCCACAAAACACGACCGCAAAATCCGTTTGACGATGGGGCAAAGGCCCGTTTGCACCGTATGGGCCTTCTGAGGATAGATGGAAGTGTGGACGAAGCCACATTGAACGCCTTGAGCCGCGCCTATTCCGGCTTATTGTTTGATGACTTGTGCGACACTTGCCAGAATTCTTGTGAGATCACAGAGATCCTTCGGAGACTATATGAAGCTGCGGAGCAGGCCGAACCACGGCAAAAGTTTCTGCTGCTCTGTCTGCAATACGACGCGCTCTCTCAGCCGCTTCCCAATCCAATTTGGTGGATCAGCGGTGATTCGGAGCTTGCCGGGGACTTTGCAGAGCGTTTTATCTGCCATCTGAAGAAGCTGAGCAAGGCAATGGAGGTGACGGAGCCATGAAGGGAATCCTAATCTATCAGCCAACAAGCAAGTCCGCTCCGCTCGCCGATTTTATTGATGGGCTTGATCCGCGGCTGCGGGAAAAAATCCTCCTGCGGCTGTATTTCCTGACCCAGCTTGAAAAGCCGGAAATGAAAGAACCGCATTTCAAGCGATTTTCAATCGAGCGCTATCGGGATCTCTGGGAGCTGCGGGTGAAGAGCAAAGTGCTCATACGCATCATTTTCTGCACGCTCCCCAATGGAGATGTTCTGCTTTTGCATGGCTTTGTGAAGCGTCAGAAGCGGGATACAATGCAGGCGCTGGAGCAGTCTATCAGAATACTTGACGCGCTGCGGGAACATCCGGAGCGCGCGGTAGAATACAAGATCAAGGAGGAGAAAGCGTCATGAAGCAGGTATCCGGCATACCGCCTGACCGTATGGCAGGAATGCGCATCACAAAAATTATTTGAGAAGGAGGCTCTCCCAAACATGAAAAGAGTAATATCCTGCGTGCTGCTGATGCTGGTTCTTACCTCCAATGCCTTTGCGTTGGAGGTGCCTACGGATACAGTGGTTCAAAACCTCAACGGTAGTCAGCAAGCGATCAAAACCTTTACAGTATCCCCTGAGCAAGACCCTGCGGCACTAATTGAGGAGCCCTTTGAGCTGGAAGGGTATCTCTACACCTTTGCGGACATTGTAAAAAGTGAGAATCCCGTGGAAGAAAAGCGGATTCATACCGAGGTTATCACCGTTGAAACAACGAAAGATGACCTTGCTCTGATTCTGGAGCAGCTTAAGCCCACCATCGAATATGATGACGGCAGATTTCAGGGTACCCTCGCATTGGATCACACCAGTCTCAATACCGTAGCCGCCGGCTATGCTACGAAAAACTACACGGTGACGGAAACCAAAACCATCGGACAGCTTGACCGCAACGATATGTCCTATGTCCCCGCGACAACCATCAAGAACGGCAGAACCCTGAGCCTCGCTAATGTGGAGTGGCAGGTCACCGGCACCGATCTTGTGGGTGAGGCGCTGATGCCCTCTCAATATCAGGCTGTTGCTACCTACTCTGCGAAAGCGTCCTATCAGGCGGCTACAGGCTATGTTACAACAGCGGAGTATGTTGGCGATGTGACCCACGAGGGTGTTGAAAGTGTTACTTATGTTCTGACCTATATCGGGACAGAAGCGAACCACAAGGGCGCGGCTGCCGCTCAGGTCGGAGCGTTTTTTGCGGATCACTTTCCTTGGATCTTAGGTGGAATCGTTCTGATTTGCGCCGCTGTTGGCGGCACGTTGCTTGTATGCCGCCGAAAGGCCGTAGTGAAAGCAGAATGTGAAGCGGATGAAACAGAGGAAAACGAAGAAGATCAGGAGGCGTAAAAACATGAAACTCTTTCAGAAACTGGTCTGCATGGCATTGACGGCGACAGCAACAGCATCCCTTTCTATTTGCGCTTTTGCCGCGGACTATACCTTTGACACAGCCGCGGACACCGACTATTACCCTTCGACCTCTTATG
>ERZ779737.2313-NODE-2313-length-12728-cov-2.323917_pt1 | contig 12728 bp, 9 predicted proteins | sample MGYA00511889_ERZ779737 | MGnify/ENA primary metagenome ERZ779737 (study PRJEB29588, sample SAMEA2163575) | human gut metagenome | biome: human gut; feature: human-associated habitat; material: faeces | place: Denmark | collected 2008/2010 ...
GAGGTATTGGGCGAGCTGATGTCGGCGGGCAACTCCGTGAAGCTGGATGGCCTGGGGACATTCTATCTGGTGGGCAACGCCAACGGTGCGGGTGTGGAGACACCGGAGGAGGTCAGCCCCAAGCAGTTCAAGAAGATGACGGTAGCCTTCATCCCCGAGTACAGCCGGGCGCACGACCGGCAGGTCGCCCGGAAGACGATCGTCCCCCAGCAGGTGGAGTGGACGGAGATGAGCAAGAAGGTGAAGTGAATGAGGCGCTCGGGGCGCTCGAGAGCCGCGCCCTTTCCGGCGACACGACCGTTCATGCGGGCTGACACATACGTTCGTGAAAGGCGACACGTACGTACGTGCGCAAAAAGGCATAACAGTGAATTTTGGATTCCACTGCAGTGTATTGGAAATTCCACTGCAGTATATTGGAAAATGGACTTAAATACCCTGTTTTTTTGTCCGAAAGAAAATTTGGTTTTATCCGAAGGAAATTCCATTTTTCTTCGAAAGAAAATTCCTTTTCCTTCGGACAAAATTTCAGCTTTACCTAAAAGTGAAAGAACAGGCCAGCAGGGGAAAGCAAGGCGACATTCAAACCCGTTCGTCAACTTGATATCCGCTCCCCTTCAGGCCTTCCAATTTAACGCACCAAAGAATTGATCAATTGTACGGCGACCTCCAATTGCGTATCGTTTCCTTTCTTGAACTCCGCCTCATTGTACAACGCCTCCACATCCGGGATAATGCCAATTCCCTCATACGACTTACCATCCAATCGCTTGGTCATGGATGTCGACGTTTTGACACTGAAAGCGCTATTACTGAACGTTCCCGTATAAGAGTTATTGAAATCAGCATCCAATGGACCATGCGCCCCAAAAGTACGCTCCCCGACGACATAGCCATTAGGCATCTCGCTGATAGCCATCGCCGTTACCTCACCCATACTGATGGAGAAGATATCAGCCAGACTTACGATCGGGATATCCTTCAGGTCTCGAGTGATCCAAGATCCCTGATCCTCATCCAATTCAATAGGATAAAGCGTCATAGGCGACCAAGGCGTATAATCCAAACGTCCCATACCATTCTTGGAACGGCTGTATCCAAACGTAAATTTCTCCTTTATCAAAGGATTGAGAATATAATAGAGATCATTCAAATATCCTCCACCATTACAACGGGTATCTATAATAATACCCTTCAGGCCCTCCAGATTATTGATCAGATCGTAATAATTCTCCATTGTCGCCTGAAGCTCTTTCTCTCCCAGATGCTCGATAAGCGAGAAACTGGACAAACGCAAATAGGCGATACTGTTGTCTATGCAACAAGAACAGACAAGCAGGCTATCGCTCTCATTCCAATATATTGCGCCTTTCGTTAATCGTCCTATCTCTACATTATGCTTGATCATCGCCTCATAATCGCTTATACTAAGACGCTTATGATAATAGTCCCGCTTCTGGATCTCCAATAATCCGGGTCGAACATCAAACCAAGTATTCCCGTTCTCATCAAACAGGGTAAGCCCATAATGATGATCGATCAGATTCCCGACGATCTCCTCAAATAATTCCTTGACTTTCAACGAATCTTCAGCATTCTTAAACTCAAGCCCCTCGAAACGGGGTTTATACTCACGATAGACCTGATCCCAATCGGTCGAGTCGATATCCCAAAAGGCGTAACTGTAATTCATACCATTCCAGTATGACTCAAACACCTCACTCCACGATTTAAAGCCCAACTCATCCTCCGGATTGAAAACCGCGGGATCATCTTCCCTGCACGCGAACAGAGAAAGACAGATCAGCCACGCCATCGTTATCTTATACTTGAATCCCATTTTTTCTCTTTTAATTAAACTTATTATTCTCCTTCCCTTAGCGTCCAATCGTAAACATACAACCCACCTGTAGCACGAACGTATTATTATAGCGATGATATTGCCTCAACATATATTCTTTCTGTAAATCGGTCAACCCGTAATAATAACGTCCCTCTGCCAGGATCTGGATCCGGTCGGTCAATTGGTATTGTATACCCACGCCACAACTCAATCCACCATCGAAACGATTGTCGCGACGGGAATCAAAAGGCACCTTCTCGTCAAAATAATAGGGAGCCTTCGCGTCTGGATCCACTGATCCATAAAAATATTGCGACTGACGTCCTTTTATCCGGCTCGATGCCCAATAACCGACATAGGCACCCGCATTCAAGAATCCCCGAAGTTTCTCACCGCCAAAAGAGAAGCGTGCGAATACCGGAAGTTGCATATAACCATTTGTCAGTTGGCTTTGGATATCAGCATAATGACCATTACGGAACCACTCATAATTTTTTTGAGTGTAAGACACCTCAGCTTGGAGAGCGAACCAATCGACAAACTCATAACGCACCGGAACACCTACCGTAAAACCACCACGGGAGCCATAGGTCCGGTCGTAAGCATAACCCGAATTCGCCGATAAACTATTATTCGTATAACCCGCCTGCACACCAACTTTCCACTGCGCGGAAACAGTCGACGCCAACAGGGAACACACGAGAACTAATAAACTGAAATTTTTCTTCCCCATATAAAGCGACCACTTATATTATCTTATTCCGCAAGCGTAAAAACCGGCCCATTCGTAACCTCTTCACCATCCAGACGGACAAGTCGCAACTCCGTACCCGTCTCATTCAGAAGAAGAGCGCATTTTTCCTCGGTACCCTGAGAGATCGTCAGGTCGTAACCATTATAGGCATAATTGAACGTTTCGTCGTCATTCCCGTTAATCGTACAACCGCTAGAGGTATTCTCCGCAAAACTGATTTTATTGATCGTCGACCCGGTATCGGCAGTCGTCCAAATACTTTTTGCCAGGTTTGGAATATAAATCTTGAAAGTATGTCGGCTCGTCGAACCTCCACTGGATATCAAATGGCCATCGTCCGAAATCGTAGCAGACAAGCTCTCAGCATAAACCCCGCCCGTATAAACAAAACCTTGCGCCTGTTCTCCCAAAGAGAGCAACTCTATTATCAGATTGTAAAAAACGTTCGACGCGGACTTATCATCCGACTTATCATAAAGACTGATTTCCCGCTCTCCCGGCAGAAGCTCAATAACCAAAGTACCATTTGCGTTCGCCACGGAATCCTGCTTCGCCTTAACCAACATCTCCACTAGGGCAAAGTAACTGACAGAATCACCCAAGCAATCGATTTTATCGTTAGAATAGTAATAAGAAATAGATGACAACATCACTGAAGAGGTTGTCGGCTCATCTGGCTCATCCGGTTGACCTGGTTGCTCCGGAGTCGTCGGATCATTATCCACAACCGGATCATCATCCCCACAACTTGTTAAACCCATACCCAACATCATGCCCAGCATCAGACATGAAACAAAATAGAACTTTCTCATCCCTGTAAATATTAAAATGAATAACTATTAAGCCTGCACTATCTTATCCATCCCGGATAACCTATCCGCGAATATAATCAATCGGAAAAAAAGGCCAATACAAGGAAAGTAAATTATAATTCATAAGCACAAAATAAAAAAGCCGCCTTCCGAAAGTGGAATACGGCCTTTTTGCTTCTTTAATCGCAGTCTCACGACTCCCATTAATAAGACTTGTTAACCTTAGATCTAAAATACTATGAAAAAAACTCACCGCGAATATAGATCATAATCGATTAATACAAAGTCCTATTTTCAAAAAAAAATCTTACCAAAAGGGCTTTAAGCCCTATAAATTGACATTTATCAAGCGTCGGGCGTTGAAATCTCAAAGCGCTGCGGAATACTATCCATAATTTCAAACAGTTCAGCCACGGTTTCCGCCCGCAACATCGCTATCCGTGTTTGCTTGAAATCCTTAATCCCCTTGAACAACGGAGTCGCCGCCAAATGACGACGGATATGCAAGATACCACGCCGCTCGTCGAGCCGTTCCACACTCTGCTCGACCTGACGCTTCAGGATATCCAAGTACCAACCGAACGACTCGGACGGTAAGGGCTCGCCTGTACGTAAATAGTGTTTCACCTCACGGAAAACCCAAGGACACCCGATACTGGCCCGACCGATCATCACGCCATCAACCCCAAATTCCTCAAAGCGCCGGGCACAAATTTCCGCGGAAGTGACATCTCCATTCCCGATAATCGGAATCGTCATGCGTGGATTACGCTTTACCTCCCCGATCAATCGCCAATCCGCCTCACCCGTGTACATCTGTGAACGGGTACGGCCATGGATTGTCAACGCGGCGATGCCGCAATCCTGCAATCGTTCGGCCAAATCGACTATAATCAGGTTATCCATATCCCAACCCAAACGGGTTTTCACAGTGACAGGAATATTTACCGCTTTCACCACCTCACGAGTGATCTCAAGCATCAAGGGAATATTACGTAACATACCGGCGCCAGCGCCCTTTCCGGCGACACGCTTCACCGGACAACCGAAATTGATGTCGAGAATATCCGGACGTGCCTCCTCGCAAATCCGGGCCGCCTCAACCATCGTATCGACATCGCGTCCATAGATCTGGATCGCCACCGGACGCTCATCGTCCGATACGGCCAGCTTCTGCTGCGTCTTGCTCACGCTACGGATCAATGCGTCGGCCGACACAAATTCCGTATAAACCATATCCGCGCCAAAATGCTTGCACATCAACCGGAACGAGATGTCCGTCACGTCTTCCATTGGCGCCAGCATCACCGGGCGTTCACCCAAATCTATTGAACCTATTCTCATCTTTTTATCCTCTTTCTTGATTTCCTCCGCGAAAATAAGAAAAAAGAAAGAGGTGTCGTCAAACACGACAAGGTGTCTTCGAGAAGCCGAGGTGGCAAATTTGCGTGAATCCGGCCAATTATGTAATTTTGTCGTTCAAATCAAGGAATAAAGATGAGCGTAGAAATCAAAGAGGTCAAGAGCAAAAAAGAGCTGAAACAATATGTCAAGTTTGGCATCGACCTGTATAAAGGCAACCCCTACCATGTTCCCAGCCTGATCGAGGAGGAAATGATGACACTGGATCCCCAAAAGAACCCCGCTTTCGAGGTTTGCGAGGCCGTCAGTTACCTGGCATACAAGGAGGGAAAGATCGTAGGACGCATCACCGGCATGATCAATCGTCCCAGCAACGAGGCTTGGAACCAGAAACGGGCCCGTTTCGGATTTGTCGATTTTATAGACGACAACGAGGTGGTCGACGCCCTGTTCAAAGCTGTCGAGACGTGGGCACGCCAAAAGGGCATGGAAGAGATCCACGGCCCGATGGGCTTCACCGATATGGACCATGAAGGTATGCTGATCGAGGGATTCGACCAGCTGGGTACGATGGCCACCATCTATAATTATCCCTATTATCCGAAACATATGGAACGCTTGGGATTCCAGAAAGATCAGGACTGGCATGAGTTCAAGATCTACGTGCCCGATGCCGTACCCGAGAAGCACCTGCGTATCGGCGAGATCGTCAAGAAGAAACTTGGGCTGAAGGTGGTCAAGTTCAAGAACGCGAAAGAGATCATGCCTTACGCCCGTCCCGTGTTCCACACGCTCAACGCGGCGTTCGCTCCACTCTACGGGTTCGCTCCTCTGACCGAGAAACAGATCGATTACTACGTCAACATGTATATCCCCATGCTGCGCTACGATCTGGTGACGCTGATCATCCGTGAGGCCGACGAGGCGGTTGTCGGTTTCGGCATTTCGTTGCCCAGCCTCTCAAAAGCGATGCAAAAGGCGAATGGCCATCTCTTCCCCTTCGGCTGGATCCATCTGTTAAAGGCGTTGAAGAGCAAGCCGAAGGTAGTCGATCTCTACCTGACCGGCGTTCTTCCGGAATACCAGAACAAAGGAGTCAACGCGCTCCTGTTCAACGACCTGATCCCGGTCTACCGGAAACTAGGTGTTGTCTATGCCGAGAGTAACCCCGAATTGGAGTTGAATACGGCTGTCCAGGCACAATGGGATTATTTCAAGCGCGAGCATCATAAATCACGCCGCGTCTTCATCAAGAAATTATAGTTTAACTAGGAGGATAAGGGCATGGAAGAATTGGATTCGACGCCCCAACAGGAGCCGACATACAACGACGACGACATCAAGACCCTCGACTGGATGGAGCACATCCGCCGGCGACCGGGTATGTATATCGGTAAATTGGGCGATGGCAGCTATCCCGACGATGGCATCTACGTCTTATTGAAAGAGGTACTCGACAACTCCATCGACGAGTACATGATGGGCTATGGCCGAACCATTGAGGTCACCATCGAGGCGGGAACGGTGGAGGTGCGCGACTATGGTCGTGGCGTGCCACTCGGTAAGGTCGTCGACGTGTCGAGCAAGATGAACACCGGCGCGAAATACGACAGCAAGGCCTTCAAGAAATCTGTCGGCCTGAACGGTGTCGGTATCAAGGCAGTGAATGCCCTGAGCAGCGATTTCCAGATCACCAGCTACCGCGACGGCGAATGCAAGCGTGTCGAATATAACCGAGCCATCATCAAGGAGGAATCGGGAATCCAGCCCACCGACGAGGCCAACGGTACACGAGTCTATTTCGTGCCCGACAACACGATCTTCAAGGATTATCACTATAAGGAGGAGTATATCGAAAACCTCCTGAAAAACTACGTCTTCCTCAACTCGGGATTGACAATCAATTTCAACGGGAAGAAGTTCTTCTCTCGTCACGGTCTCGTCGACCTGCTCAACGAGAACATGACCACAGAGCCTCTTTACCCGATCATCCATCTGAAGGGCGACGACATCGAACTGGTCATCACCCACAGTAACCAATATGGTGAGGAATACTATTCATTCGTGAATGGCCAGCTCACCACACAAGGTGGTACGCATCTCTCGGCTTTCAAGGAGTCGATCGGTCGCGTCATCAAAGAGTATTACAACAAGAATTTCGAATATTCGGATATCCGCTCTGGTATTGTGGCCGCTATCAGCATCAAGGTAGAAGAGCCCGTCTTCGAGAGTCAAACCAAGACAAAACTGGGTTCGAAAGATATGGGGCCCGACGGTCCCTCGGTACAGAAGTTCATCAGCGACTTTATCAAACGGGAGCTTGACAACTATCTGCACAAGAATCTGGAAACTTCTGACATCCTGCTCAAGAAGATACTCGACTCGGAAAAGGAGCGCAAGGCGATCGCGGGTGTCACCAAGTTGGCTCGTGAAAGGGCCAAAAAGGCCAACCTGCACAACCGCAAGTTGCGCGACTGCCGTATCCACCTGAACGACGCGAAAGGCGACCAGACAGAAGAGAGCGCGATCTTTATCACTGAGGGAGACTCGGCAAGCGGATCAATCACCAAAAGCCGCGACCCGAACCTGCAAGCGGTCTTCAGCTTGAGAGGTAAACCACTCAACAGTTATGGATTAACCAAAAAGATCGTCTACGAGAATGAGGAGTTCAACCTGTTGCAGGCGGCACTTAACATCGAGGATGGTCTTGACGGACTGCGCTATAACAAGGTCATCATCGCGACCGATGCGGATGTCGACGGCGCACACATCAGGACGCTGTTGCTGACGTTCTTCTATCGGCAGATGCCGGAGCTTATTGAACGCGGGTATGTGTATATTGCCCAACCGCCGCTGTATAAGGCCAAACGCGGGAATTCGATTATTTATCTGAAAGATGACCGCGAGATGGAAGATTATCTGATTAACGGTGGATGCGATGACGCTTATTTGGAAAAAGTCGATGGTGAGCGAATCCTCGGACAGGATTTGGTGGCGTATGTTGAAAGTACAAAGAAAGCGCGGAACCTTGTTTCCATGTTGAGTGTCAAAGCTCCTGAGCATATTGTGGAGCAGATGGCTATCAGCGGGTTGTTTGACAAGGAGATTTTGGCTGATGCAAATCGGCTGAAGCCAGCTCTGGACAACCTGACGGCGCGGTTGGATAATTTGGAAGCGGAATATGACCGCGGCTGGAAAGCGGATATTTTGGAAAACGGCAGCATCTCTTTCTATCGCACATTGCGCGGCGTTCGGGAAGAACATATTGTCGGCGCTTCGATTTTGGAAAGCGGCGAGGCAAAGATGCTGAATACTATGAAAGAATTTTTGGCGGAGAATTTTTCCCAGCCGTTAAAGCTGGTGTCTAAAACCGGCGGCGAAACGGTAATTGCCGGGCCGGTTACGCTGGTTGATGCGGTTATGGCTGCCGGGAAGAAGGGAATTACCTTGCAGCGCTATAAAGGTTTGGGCGAAATGAATCCTGAGCAGTTATGGGAAACGACATTGGATCCGGAAGCACGTTCGCTGTTGCAGGTCAAAATCGACCAGATGGAAGAGGCTGATGAGGTCTTTTCTACCTTGATGGGCGATGTGGTTGAGCCCCGTAAAGACTTTATTCAGGAAAACGCCCTTAATGTGGTCAATCTGGATATTTAGCCGGTTTATTTTGAATTGTACGGTTAAGAGGGAGCAGCTGGCTCCCTTTTTTGATGGAAAGTGGAAAAACGGAGAAAAGAAACCGGAAAAATAAAAACTCCTGATTTCAGGAGTTTTTATCAGATAATAACGATATGGAGCGATTAGCAGGTTGAAAGATTAGTAAATGGAGAATTTAACGGCAAAATAAACCATTACCCAGACCAGAAGCATACAGATAAAAGCGAGGACTTTGCTCTTTTCGTATTCTTTGTACGTGTTCCACATTCCGACGATACAAACGACGGAATAGGTCAGTACGGCCAAAAATGCTGCGGTATAAAAGCACAGCCAGGTAAAAGCAGCCGGATTCATGCTCAGAAGGGAAATGTTGTTCCATAGAACCTGCAGATAACGGGTTTCGTATCCTGCCGACTGCTTCAGGAATATCATTAAAAGACGGGTAACAAAACCGGAAACGGCAAGACCCAAAAATGAAAATTTCCAAAATGCTTCGGCTAAAGAGCATTGTCCGTAAAAAAAACGTCCGAACATCAATCAATCTCCTTAAAAAGTATCTGTCGTATTTATATCGTATCGCTTTGCGGCATGCAACCGCTTTTTAGAAGAAACTTACAATATTCTTATATTTCTTTAATCCGAGTTGTTTGTGGGCAGCGGCGATATATTCATGAAGTTCGCCCCATGATGTGTTTTCTTCAATGTATTGCCGCGCTTTTTGCGGGGATTTAGAGAGCTGAATGTCAATAACTTTAGCCAGCAGCTCATACATAGCCGGGCTTACTTTGGCAAAGTCGATATGCAGCAGCATGTTAGCGTCGAATGTTATGGCTCCGTGTTTCAAAAGAGTGTTAAATTCTATTAAGTCGACTATTTTGTAGGTTTCGGTCGGGAATATCGGTTTGGCGCGCAGCAGGAGGCGAAAAATCCAAGTGGTGTAGATTTGTTTTAACCTTTCCTCGCTGAGAATGCCCTGCTTGACGTATTCCGGCATGAAAGCGATTGAAATCGTGTCGGCTTTATTTTCTTCAATAATGGATTTGCAAATACCCGGGGAGTTCTGATATTCGCTGTTCGGTCCTAAAGAATGTCCGTTTTCGTGCCCGATAACAAACAGGTGGTCGGCTTCCAAGTCGTAATATTTGTGAAAATCGGGGTGAAGAAAAACGTCCAGCATCTTTTGCGTTCGTTCGGGGTCGTGTCCCTGGCGTACCTGCCGCTGATAGACGTTGCGCCGTCCGCCTCCGGTTTTGATGGCGAGTTTGTCGTTGTTGGGCAGATTTTGAGCAACGGTAATACCGCCGCGGCATTGGGCGTAATCTCCGGTCAGGCTGATTAAGTCAACGTCAACCATGGTTTGCTTTAAATCTGCATCGGCGTTGATGCTTTGTGCGTATTTACCGGCATAAGGCATAAGGGCGCTCAATTTGGGCATCATATCCCTGAATTGCAGCAGCAGTTTGGTTCCCTCTCTGTTGACGATGCCGACCCGGGCGCCAAGCATATCTTTGGCGATAACATCAATATTATGCTGTTTAATCAAAGCGGCAAGCTGCTGATTTTCCAAGACTGTCGGTGTCATTTCATCATCATAGTTTTCGCGGCTGATGGTAAATTCAAGAGGCGAATCCTGCATCATGGCCCAGTGTTTATCGGCCAGCATATCCATATCTTCGTTATTTTGCAGTAAGGCTTGTGCCTGCCATGACAAAAATTCCCGGAACAAATCGTCAGAGCAGTAGTGGGCGGCGACTTCCAGTTCGTTTGCCATAGCGGAGAATTCTTTTTTGAAGTATTCGGTGTAATCAACGGCCTTTAATTTTGCACCGTTGCGGACAACCATGGTTCGGGCGGACAAAATGCGGGCAATTTCTTCGGATTCTCCGCCAGCGAACATGTTTAACAGGATTTGATGAAATTCGTCGACGGTTAAGTCTTGCGGATAAAAATTTTTTCCGGCTGATGTTGTCAGGCCTTTGAACAGGCAGATTGGGGCAGGGTCAATTCCGTTTAAGCCGGATACGCCATTCAGGGAATTAAACATTTTTAAAGTCAATGCAGCTTGTTCATCGTTTTTTGCAGCTTGCTCAAGCGCCTGTTTCAAAGAAATATTGTGCGGGTTGTCCTGTTGCAGGCAGACGTTGTTCAGTATCTTGGCGGCCTGAACCAGGTGCTGCAGAGCTTTGCGGTCTCCTTCGGAAAGAGCCTGCCATGCAGGAGAGGTTTCTGACAGCAGCGTAATGTCGGTCATTTCTTCGGTGGTCATTTTTTTTAGTTCGTCAGTTGAATAATTTAATGCGAATCCGTTATATGTTGTCATTTAAATTTATCTCCACTGTTTTAAATTTGTAAAATTTCATCTGATTGTTATGATAATCCGGGTTTAATCCTGACCGCAATTGCAAAAAGCGGAAAATTTCGGCATTGTCGGCAGAAGCCGGAACCGGTTGGCGGTTCCGGGCAGCGAGGCTTTTGCGAAAGGCGGCAATTTCCTGAGGAAGAAGCAGGTTCTCACGGGAACCAAAACGAAACATCAGCCCCTCGTCAGGCATCAATATTGTTTGCGGAGTTATTTCAATGGCTGACGTCAGCAGGCTTAATCGGAACGGCGTTTGGCCGGGGGACAGCCGGTGCAGAGCGGTTTTAAGATTCTTTTCCAATGATGCGTTTAAATCAAGACTGCAAGCGGTTTTTTCACGGGTGGTCAGGCAAAGCGGAGCATTTTGCAGCAGCAGATTGTCGGTTGAAAGCCGGGCGGGGGAAGCAACTTGAGGAAATGTCGTCGGTGAGAGATCTTCAAGGTAAAATGCAGCGAGCAGTTCTTTTTTATGTTCAGAAGCAAAGCTGCGGAGGGCGTTCTGTTCAGCGGCAAGTTTTCCCTGCGTTTTTGGGGCGAGGGGAAATAGACGGTCAAGCAATGGTTTTACCGAAGAGAAGGCCTCTAATGTTTTAAATTTTTTGAGTGCGGCGGTATAATTAATGGTATGCGGGTAGAGATTTTGTGCAGATATGACAGCTTTTACGGCATTGATGTCTGATGAAACGATAATTGAGCGGGAGGAGGAAGGTTCGGTATCCGATGGTATCGTGTCCGGCTGGTTTACTGCGGTATGGCTGCTTTCGGTTATGCGGCAGGCGGGGGCGAAAATTTGTATCAGGGACAAAAGAGCCGAGGTTTCCTTTATCTCAGGTGTAAACTGCACTTCTGTCGTGTCTGGCGCGATTTGGGAAAAGGCCTGTGCTGTGGTTATAAAATTTTGTCGGTTTGCAACAGAAGGAATGAGAATAACTGCCGGTGCGGAATCGGCAGCGGAAGCGGATGTAAACGTGAACAAGGTAACCGGTGCCGAGTGTTCATATTCTTCGGCCATGGACGGGCGGGGATGATAAGTCAGGAGAGTTTTGTCTGTCTGGTGCAGTGCTGTTGAAAAGTGTGTGCAATTTAATATGACGAACAAAACGGCTGCTACCGTTAGCGCAGCAATTTTAATTCTCCGCCGTTTTTGTTTTTTCTTGTCTATATATAACAGCATGGCAGCTCCTTAAATATCGGCTATTTTTTTATACGAACCCGGCATTTTTTCATATTTTCACGCGAGAGGGCAATAATGGCATTTTCCAAATCCGATAGAATTTTTTCGCCTATTTCGGCAATCAACGGTTTCTTTTGCAGTGCCATTTTATAGTATTCTGCGCCGTTTTCGCAAAGCTTCCAATATCGAACATCGCCGTCTTTGTATTGGTTGGCCTGGAGATTGGCTTCCAGTTTATCTAAAGCGGAAACGATTTTTGCCTCCAACGTTTCTTTCTTTTCGTATTCCTGATATAAGTCATAGATTTTATGGTTCAACGGTGGCGGAAGCAGGCTTTTCAGTTCTTTTATTGCTGCTTCTTCTTTCTGCTTTTTTTCTTTTTTCAGTTCGGGATTGACAATCTGGTTAGCGGCGGTGTAGTCTCCGACCTTGCCTTCAGCTATATCGTGAACCAGAGCCATTTCCAGCATTCTGGTATAATCTACTTTGCTTTTCAGATAAGGCGCAATGAGCATAACAAGAAACGAGAGTTTGAAAATATGCATGGCATCATTTTCGGTTGAGCCTTCATACAGCAGTACGTCCCTTTTTACGATGCAGACTTCTTCCAATGCCCGCATAAAACTGATGATTTTTTCAATTCTTTTCATGGTAGTAAAGAGAGCATTTGTGATGACCCCTTCTTTGTTGCGCAGCATTTCATGATACCATAAGTACCATTTGCTTCTGTCTTTTTCTCTTTTCATCTGTTCCGGAAGGGTGCCGTA
>ERZ779737.2315-NODE-2315-length-12716-cov-3.685886_pt1 | contig 12716 bp, 10 predicted proteins | sample MGYA00511889_ERZ779737 | MGnify/ENA primary metagenome ERZ779737 (study PRJEB29588, sample SAMEA2163575) | human gut metagenome | biome: human gut; feature: human-associated habitat; material: faeces | place: Denmark | collected 2008/2010 ...
CGACGCCGACGGGACGGGTCAAGTCGGCAGCCTGGTGTGCGGAGACGCCCTGAAACTGACGATTAAAGTCAACAAGGACACCGACGTCATTGAAGACGCCAAATTTGAAACGTTCGGCTGCGCGAGCGCGATTGCCTCGTCTTCCATTTTAACCGAAATGGTGAAAGGCAAAACCATCGCCGAAGCGTCCAAAATCACCAACCAGGACATCGCCGACGCGCTGGGCACGCTGCCCGCCGAAAAAATGCACTGCTCCGTAATGGGCATGGAAGCGCTGGAGGCCGCCGTTAAAAGCTACCGCCAGGGCGGCAAACCCGTGGTGTTTGAGCAGGAAGAAGAAAAAATCGTCTGCCACTGTTTTAACGTGTCGGAAGAAACGATTATTAAAGCCATCCGCGCCAACCATTTAAAAACCGTGGACGACGTTACCCACTTTACCAAAGCGGGCGGCGGCTGCGGGCGGTGCAAGGGCGACATTCAGAAAATTCTGGATAAAGTAAACGGCGCGTGCGAAATCCCCGCCGCGGCTGCGCAAAAAACCTTTGCGCAGATGACGGTGGTGGAAAAAATCAAAACGATTGAACGCGTGCTGGAAGAGGACGTGCGCCCGAAACTGAATATGGACGGCGGCTCTGCGGAGCTGGCGGACTTGGACGGAAACACCGTAAAAATCCGCCTGACCGGTATGTGCAGCGGCTGTGCGGGCGCGGCGGGCACGCTTAAAAATTTTATTGAAAAAACACTGAAGGAGAAAGTGGATTCGTCCCTCAGCGTGGAGCAGGCGTAATATGAAAGTCATTTATATGGACAACAACGCCACCACCCAGTGTTCGCCGGCGGTGGTGGAGGCGATGCTTCCGTACTTTTCCGAAAAATACGGCAATGCGTCCAGTATGCACGCCTTCGGCGGGAACAACCGCCGCGCCATAGACGCCGCGCGCAAAAGCACGGCGGAACTGATTGGCGCGGTCTACCCGGACGAAATTATTTTCACCTCCTGCGCGACGGAAAGCGACAATACGGCTATTTTCTCCGCCGTGCGCACCCAGCCCAGGAAAAAACATCTCATCACCTCCGCCGTGGAACACCCGGCCATTATGGAGCCGTACAAATACCTGGAATCGCAGGGATACCGCATAGACTTTATCGGCGTGGACGAGTTTGGCCGTTTTGATATGGAACGCTTCAAAAGCGTGATTGACGAAGATACGGCCCTCGTGTCCGTAATGTGGGCCAACAGCGAAACGGGAACCATTTTCCCGGTGGCCGAAATCGCGCGGATTGCGCACGAACACGGCGCGCTGTTTCATACGGATGCGGTGCAGGCCGTGGGCAAAATTCCGGTGGACGTAAAGGCGGCGGGGATTGATATGCTTTCGCTCTCCGCGCACAAATTTCACGGCCCCAAAGGGGTCGGCGCGCTGTACGTCAGACGCGGCACCCGCTTTATGCCGTTTATGCTGGGCGGCCATCAGGAAAAACGCCGTCGCGCCGGCACCGAAAACGTGCCTTATATCGTGGGGCTGGGCAAAGCCAGCGAACTGGCGCTTGCGCGCCTGTCGGACGGAACGCCCGCGCGCATTGCCGCGCTTCGCGACCGGCTGGAGCAGGGCATTTTGGCCGCCGTGCCGGACGTAAAAGTAAACGGGGACCCGGCCTGCCGCGTGCCCAACACCACCAATATCAGCTTTGGCTATATTGAAGGCGAATCCATCTTGATGTATTTAAACGATTTCGGCATATGCGCCTCGTCGGGTTCGGCGTGTACGTCGGGCTCGCTGGAGCCGTCGCACGTGCTGCGCGCGATGGGCGTGCCGTTCCAGTTTGCGCACGGGTCCATCCGCTTTTCGCTTTCCGACCAAACGACGGAAGAGGAGGTAAATACCGTGCTGAAAGAACTGCCTCCCATTATTGAACGGCTGCGCAAGATATCGCCGTTTTCGCGGCTGGCCGCTTAACTTTATGTGCGCCGCGCCTTAAACGGGCGCGGTTTTTTGGACGCCCGTATGAAAAAATATTTATGGCTGTTGTTTTTGTTGTGCCCTCTTTTCCTTTCCGCCAAAACGACGGTTTTGTATCACACCAGCGATGTGCATGGTTTTTTCTATCCGCGTGAATGGCGCGGCGGGTTTGCCGCACTCAAGGCTGTTTTGAACGGGGAAAAACGGCCGTTTTTACTTTTGGACAGCGGAGACTTTGCCAACGGTACCGCCGAAACCCGCAGTTCAAAAGGCTTAAAAGCCGTAGAAATGATGAACCGTATGGGGTACGATGCGGCCACGGTCGGCAATCATGAGTTTGATTTTACCGAAGACGGCCTGGCGCCGCTGTTTGAAAAAGCGGATTTTGCCGTGCTGGCCGCCAATTTGCGTAATACCGATTCCGGCGGCTTTCCCGCTTTTGCGCAGCCTTACCGGGTGTTTGAGGCGGACGGCGTGCGGGTGGGCGTTGTGGGGCTGGCCAACCGCAAACCCGCCAAACCCGTAAAAAAATACCGTTTTTCCAAACCGCTGGAAGCGCTGGAAAAAGCGCTGGCGGCGATGGAAGCCCAAAAGCCGGATGTGGTGGTTGTGCTGGCGCACGATTCGCTGGCGGATTATAAAAACGGCATCCTGCCGTATATGGGGGATATCGCGCTGAAATACGGCGGCCGCGTACACGCGGTGCTGGGCGGACATGCGCACAAAATTTTTCAGAACGAATACATCAACGGCGTGCTGTTTGTGGAAAGCGGCAGTTATTTAACCGGCGTCAGCCGTATAACGGTGGAAACGGACGACGAAACGGGCAAGTTCGTGTCCGCCAAGTCCGAACTGATTCCGCTCGTGACGGCCAAAACCGGCGAAGACCCGGAAATAAAAGCCTTCGCCGATGCCCTGCGGGAGCCGGGAATAGACGAAGTGCTGGGCTTTGCCGGCGAAACGCTTGCCAAAAAGCCCGCCGATTCCTCCTGCCAGGACGGCGCGCTTGACGACTGGGTGGCCGATTTGGGCCGTTCGTACAGCGGGGCGGAAGTGTTTATCCATAATACGGGCGGCACCCGCGTGGATATGAAAAAAGGTCCCGTCACCCCGCGCAGTTTAACGGAGCTTTTTCCTTTTGACGATTCGGTCGTACTGATGCGGGTGTCCGGCCGGATGCTTAAAAAATTTATAAAAGACGGCCTGCTGCCGTGGAATAAATACACTTATTCCGGCTTGACGGTTTCATACCGGAAGGGAAAAACGGGAAAAGTGCTGGATTTAGCCGTTTCCGTAAACGGCAAGCCGCTGGAAAACCGTAAAATTTACACGGTGGGGACTGATTCTTTTGTGGCCGGACACAAAACTTTTTCCCGGGTGGCGGATAAAAAGTCCGCCGGGCCGAAAACGGTGCGCGCCCTGATAGAGGACGCTTTAAAAAACGGTCCCGTTTTCCCGCCGCGGACGGGGCGCATCGTGCGTTTGGCAATGTAAGGCGGCCTTGTGATTGCGCGGCGTTTTTGTTACTATAAAATTATCCCCCTATAAGGAGAGAGAGGCCCCTACTATGAAAAAAACTTGGTTGCTGCTTGCAGCGCTGCTGCTCCCCCTGGCTTTGACGGCCAAAACTACCACGATTTACCACACAAGCGACGTACACGGTTTCTTCTATCCGCGCGAAGGCCGGGGCGGTTTCGCCGCGATGGCGGCGGTGCTGAAAGCCGGCCCGAAATGCTACCTGCTGTTGGACAGCGGGGACTTTGCCAACGGCACCGTGGAAACCCGCAATTCCAAAGGTTTAAAAGGCGTACAAATGATGAACCGCATGGGGTATGACGCCGCCACCATCGGCAACCACGAATTTGATTTTAAGGGCGAAGGCGTCGCGCCGCTGCTGGCCAACGCGCAGTTTGCGGTGCTGGCCGCCAACTTTTTTGAAACGTCCACCGGCAAATATCCGCCGTCCGTTCTGCCGTATAAAATTTTTGACGAAAACGGCGTAAAAGTGGCCGTAATCGGGCTGGCGAACCGCGTTCCCACCAATCCTTCCAAATTGTATTCCTACGGCAAGCCGCTGGCGGCTTTGGAAAAAGCGCTGACGGCGGCGGAAGCCAAAAAGCCGGATGTGGTGGTCGTGCTGGTGCACGATTCGCTGGAAGACGACAAGCACGGCACGCAGTCTTACGTAGGGGACATCGGCCGCAAATTCGCCGGGCGGGTACACGTGGTGCTGGGCGGCCACGCGCACAAAATTTTCCAGAACGAATATATCAACGGCGTGCTGTTTGTGGAAAGCGGTTCTTATTTAAACAACGTCAGTCGCATATCCGTAGAGACGGACGACGAAACGGGCAAGTTCGTGTCCGCCAAGTCCGAACTGATTCCGCTCGTAACGGCCAAAACCGGTGAAGATGAGGAGATAAAAGCCTACGCCGATTCCCTGCGCGAGCCGGGCGTGGACGAAGTGGTCGGCACCGCGTCGGACGTGCTGACCAAACTGCCTGCGGATGAAAACCGGCAGGATTCGCCGCTTAACGACTGGATTGCCGACCTGCTGCGCGCGTATTCCGGCGCGCAGATTGCCGTGCACAACAACGGCGGCACCCGCGTGGATATGAAAAAAGGCCCCGTTACCAAGCGCGATTTAATTGACATCCATCCCTTTGACAATACCGTAACGTTGGTAACCGTGGACGGCAAGTTCTTAAAACGTTTCGTAAAAAAAGGCTTTGCGCCGCGCAGCCTCTACACGTATTCGGGCCTGACGATTACGTATAAGCAGAACAAAAAAGGCAAAATCAAAGACATTGAAATTTTAGTGGACGGCAAGCCCGTTGAAAACCGCAAAAAATATACGCTTGTTACCAACTCGTATATTGCCGGCGGCGGCAGCGAAGGCTGGATGTTTAAACAAATCCCGGACGAAGACAAAAAGCTGGCCGGGTCCAAAACCATCCGCGATTTGATGGAAGACGCGCTTAAAAAAGGGCCGGTAACGCCGCCCCAGACGGGGAGAATCATCCGGCGGTGATATGCGCGTAAAACGGTTTGCGGCGGTACTGGCGGGGCTGGTTCTCCTGGGCGGTTGCGCCCGGGAGGAGTTGACTTCCGTTGACATTTTTTTTACGGCCGACGTGCAGGGCTTTTACTGGTCCCGCCCGGAACCGCGCCTGGACAACCGCGAAGCCGGCGGCTACGCCGTGCTTAAAAATTTCCTGCAAAGCCGGGAGGGGGAATACCTCCTGTTTGACGGCGGCAGCTGGTTCGGCTCCGCGCCCGAAGGCACCATGACCAAAGGCGCCTACGTGGCCGAGCTGGCCCGCACGCTTCCCTATACCGCCGGAACCATCAGCGATAAAGATTTAGTCTACGGCTGGCCGTCTCTGCGCGCCATCGTGCGCGAAATGCCCTATCCGTTTGTGGTGGCCAACCTGCGGCTGGAAAACCAAATTCCCTGGCCGATGCACGATTATCAAATCCGTACGGTAAACGGCATTAAAATCGGCGTGTTCGGGCTGATTAATCCCACCAATATCAACAAAAACAAATCCCGCCTGCCGGGCCTCTCGGCGCAGGACCCGGTGCAGGCCGCCAAAACCATGACGGCCTTACTGCACGAAAAAGGGGTGGATTATATTATCCTGCTCAGCTCCCTGGGTGACCCGGAAAAAACGGGCGTCAGCGATACGTCCATCGCCGAAGAAGTCAGCGGCATTCATTTGATTTTAAGCTCCAATAAAGACCGCGAAAACGCGGAAACCGACCAAATCAACGATACGTTTATCGTCTATCCCGGCTCCAAGTTAGACAGCGTGGCCCTCGTGCGTCTGTCGTTTGACAAGAACAAACAATTCCGGGGGCAGACGTTTGAAGACATTCCGCTTTTGAAAGATTCTTTTTCGGAGGACGCGGAAATCGCGGGCCGGGCCGCATCGCTTCGGGCGGAAACCCGTCAAAAAATGAACGCCCGCGTGGCCGAACTGCCCGCGCAGATTAATACCGCGCTGGCGCAGGAATCCGCGCTGGGCAATTTACTCACGCAGTGCCTGTATAAATGGTCCCGCCTGGACGGCGCCGTGCTTAATTCGGACTCTATCCGCAGTTCCCTGCCCGCCGGGCGTTTGTCCGAATATGATTTGTACAAAGCCTATCCGTACGGGGACAATATCACTTTTCTTACCATTAAAGGCGCGGCGTTTGTAAAAGCGATGGAAGCCTCTTTAAACGCCAAAGACAATTTCCCGCAGATTGCCGGATTTACCGTGTCGTACGCGGACACGCCGCAGGGCAAAAAAATCCGCCAGATTACCCTGGACAATGGCCGCGTCGTCCGCCCGCAGGATACGTACCGCTTTGCGGTAACGGACCATGTGCTGGCCGGCGGCTTCGGGCATGACGGGTTTATTGATTCGCTGGAATTTAAAAACACCTTTGTGGAAGCGCGCCAAATTATGCGCTCCTGCCTTGCGCGCCAAAAAACGGTGGAGGCCCCGGCGCTCGGCCGCTGGAAAAAAGTAAAATGACGCTTATCCGCCCGCTGACCATAGGCTCGTTTACGGCCCCGAACAATTTACTGCTGGCCCCGATGGCGGGCATTACCGATTCGCCTTTCCGGGTGCTTTGCTTAAAGGGCGGCGCGGGGATTGTGTGCGCGGAAATGGTGTCGGCGCACGCCTTGCATTTCGGCAGCCCCAAAAGCGGGAAAATGCTTCAGGTCAATCCCAAGGAACATCCCGTTTCCATGCAGATTTTCGGCTCGGACGAAACGACTATTGCCGAGGCCGCGAAAAACGCCGAAGCCCAAGGTGCCGATATCGTGGATTTAAACGCCGGGTGCCCGGTTAAAAAAATTAATAAAGCGGGCGCGGGCTGTGTGTTGATGAAAGACGAAGCCAAGCTGGGCCGCCTGATTGAAGCCGCAGTGAAAAGCGTACGCATTCCGGTAACGCTTAAAACGCGCATCGCGCTGACCCGTAAAGAACTGTTGGGCGCGCGGTTGGCTAAACTGGCGGAAAACGCCGGCGCGGCGGCGGTTACGTTGCACGCGCGTGCGGCGGTGGACGTACATGCCGGGCCGCCCAATATAGAAGCGCTGGCCGAAGCGTGCCAGGCGGTTAAGATTCCTGTCATTGGCAACGGCGGCGTATTGGACGCGTCGGTGGCGCGGCAGTTTTTGCAGGCCGGATGCGCGGGGGTGATGATTGGGCGCGGCGCGGTCGGCAATCCGTTTATTTTTAAAGATATTGCGGACGAGCTGGAAGGGAAGCCTCTCTCTGCCCACACGCCGGCCTGGCGGATGGCCGTGTACCGGGACCTCATCCGGGAAAACGTGTCTTTTTACGGCGAGCGCATAGGCGTCAACCGCAGCCGCAAAACGGCCGGATATTGGATAAAAAATTTTGAAAACGCGGCGCAGGTGCGCGGCGCATTCGTGCGGATGGACGCATTGGCCGATATAGAAACCCTCTTTGCCCGGACGCTTGAGCGGCTGGAAACGCAAAAAAATCCGTAAAATCCCGTACATTTTGATATAATATATAGGAAACCACGAGTCATTAAGACAGCGGCCACCACTCCGCTGCGCATTAATTACACAAGGTAGAAACCAAACATATGACAAAAACTTTTTTGCCTTCCGTTAAGGAAGTTGAAACCACCCGCAAATGGCATCAGATTGACGCCACGGGTCAAACCCTGGGCAGACTGGCCACGAAAATCGCCGTGCTGCTTATGGGCAAACACAAAAAGACCTATACGCCTCATATGGACTGCGGCGACTTCGTCGTCGTTACCAATGCCGGCAAAGTCAAACTGACCGGTAACAAGTTGGAACAGAAGGTTTACTTCTCCCACTCCGGTTACGCCAAAGGCGCTAAAGAAACTCCGGTCAAAAGAGTGTTGGAAAAGAACCCCACCAGAGTGCTGGAACTGGCCGTTAAGAGAATGTTGGACGAAAACAAACTCCGCGCGCCCAGAATGAAACGCTTGAGACTGTTCGCCGGCGAAGAACATTCCTTCACCGAACGCTTTGGTAAATAAGAGGGATAGAAATTTATGAACAATACGAAAGAACTTAAAACCGGAAGAAGAAAAACCTCCGTCGCCACGGTAGAGCTCTTGAAAGGCAAAGGCGTAATCACCGTCAACGCCAAATCTTTGGACGAGTACTTCGGCAACCACGCCCGCTGCAAAGCGGCCGTGAAAGCCCCGCTCGCGCTCACCAACCTGGATAAAGAATACGACGTTACCGCCAAAGTAGTGGGCGGCGGCGTGTCCTCCCAGGCCGGCGCGCTGCGCCACGCGATTGCGCGCTCTTTGGCCGCGATCAGCGAAGATCTGAAAAAAGCCGTGAAAAAAGCCGGTTATCTTACCCGCGACCCGCGTATGGTCGAAAGAAAGAAACCCGGTCAGCCCGGCGCCCGCAAACGCTTCCAGTTCTCCAAACGTTAATCGTTGGCTGGAACTTTGCAGGAAATGTTTTACAACCCCCGCTTACGCGGGGGTTGTTGCATATAGCGAAAACCCCTGTCTCCCGCAACTGTCATTTCCAAAAGGCGCAAAAGCCCGTCATTCCCCCAGTCTTAGTCAGGGGAAGTCTAGACTTTGCAGTTTCTCCTGTCCTTCCGGGCGTTGTAGTCGGGAATCTGTCCCGTCCCTTGCGTCATTTCCGAGGTCCCAGTCGGGAATCTGGTTGTTAATCTAAAACCAGATTCCCGGACCCTGCGGGCCGCCTGGATGGGTGCGGCTGTTTTGCCGTTTTATGCAGGTCTTAGCCCTGTTTATAAAACGCCTGAAGGCGGAAGAATGTTTTTACTTGTTTGAGTGGGGTAGCGAGTTGTAAAACGCGCCGCGTAAAACTGGATTTCAGGAGCATTGGCCGGCAGTCTTTTTGTTCCTTTTTCTGCTGCCAGAAAAAGGGGCCTTGCAGGCCGTGCAGAGTTTACGGTGCTTGGCAACATTATTTAAACAGTGTGGCTCTACTAGTCGGATGGCTCCGTCAGGGAAAGGGAGGGGCGGCTCGCCCCTTGACGCGTTTTTTTTTTTTGATAAATTTTGCATATGAACAAAATTTATCAAAAATCATCTCCCGGCCCGAAAAACGCCGGATTTACGCTTATAGAGCTGTTGGTGGTCGTTTTAATTATCGGTATATTGGCCGCAGTCGCGCTGCCGCAGTATGAACGCGCGGTGGAAAAATCCCGCGCGGCGGAAGGCGTTACGCTGGCGCGCAGTATTGCGCAGGCGAATATCGCTTTTCAGCTGGCAAATGGCTATTACAGCACCAATATTTTGGATTTGGATTTAGACTACCCCGGGCTGGACGTGGTGGAAGGAAGTATTGAATCCAAAAGAAATAAAAATTTTACCTGCCGTTCGCAGGCTATCGGCGCGCCGAATACCATTTCGCTGTGCCGCCGGAGCGGAAAACCCTATTATTTCTGGTCATTTAAAACAGAACCCGGCGCCATATTTTGCGGTTATGACAACGAAGAAGGCGAAAACTGGTGTAAAAAATTGAGCGGAAAATCCACAAAGGAAGGTTCCGGCTACCGAATGTAGGAAAGTGCTAATTTAACCCCCGGCTCACACACGGGGTTTTTTATAAATCGGTATTTGAAGTATTTTGTCGGGCGGTTACAAGACCGCGGCACCAAAGCGGCAAGGCGCAAAAATGATTAGCTCAGGTCAATCAAGTGCCAGTTCTTTTGGTAGAGCTCCGTGAGTTTTTGGCGGAATAGAAAATGCTCCGGGGCGGTAAGGCCGGGGTCTTTGGACAGGAGCCCGTCGCGGTCTTCAATGGCCCAGTATAAAATGTCCCGGTCTTTAAAAATATCGCCGGCTTTAAACTCCAGTTCCCCGCTCTGGCGCGTGCCTAAAATTTCACCCGGCCCGCGCAGCTGCATATCGCGCTCGCCGATTTTAAAGCCGTCCCGCGTGGCGCAAATAATGTCCACGCGCTCTTTGGCCACGCTTCCGGCGTGCTGGGGCACTAATATACAATAGCTTTCGTGCTCGCCGCGTCCCACGCGCCCGCGCAGCTGGTGCAGGCTGGCCAGACCAAAACGCTCGGCGTTTTCAATCACCATCACGGTGGCGTTTTTTACGTCAATACCCACTTCAATCACCGGGGTGGCTACGAGGATGTCGGTCTTGTGCGCGGCAAAATCGGCCATGACGGTTTCCTTTTCGCTTTGGGTCATCTGGCCGTGCAGGATGGAAAGGCGAAAGTCCGGAAACACCTTTTTTAATTTTTCAAATTCTTCGGTAACGGCTTTGGCGGAAATTTTTTCGCTCTCTTCAATCAGCGGGAAAACGATATACGCCTGCCGTCCTTTTTGTACTTCCTCGCGCACGCGGCCGTAAGCCAGCTTGGAGGTGGCCGTTTCGGTTTGAATGGGCTGGCGGCCGGGGGGCAGTTCGCTTAAAGTGGATACTTCCAAATCCCCGTAAAACGCCAGCGCCAGCGTGCGCGGGATGGGCGTGGCGGTCATGGTCAGCAGGTCCAGCTTGGCTGTTTTTTCTTTCAGGCGGCTGCGCTGTTTGACGCCGAAGCGGTGCTGTTCGTCAATCACCGCCAGGCGCAGGTTGTGGAATTTTACGTCGTCCTGAATCACCGAATGGGTGCCCACCAGCAGGTTTAATTTCCCTTCGGCGAGTTCTTTTAAAATTTTCTTTTTGGCCGCGGCCTTGGTGCTGGAAGTTAACACGGCAACGTTTACGTCCAGCCCTTTTAAAATGCGCTTAAACGTTAAAAAATGCTGTTCGGCCAGGATTTCCGTCGGGGCCATCAGCGCGGCCTGGTAGCCGTTTTCCACCGCCAGCAGCATCGCGCACAGCGCGACGACGGTTTTGCCGGAGCCCACATCCCCCTGCAAGAGGCGGTTCATCGGGCGGGGGGAACATAAATCTTTGAAAATCTCGTTGATTACTTTTTTCTGACTGTTTGTAAACTCAAACCCCAGCTGTTCTCTAAAGGGCGTAAGCAGTGTTTTTTTTATTTCGTAGGCGTAATCTTTGGCTAAAATTTTTGTTTGCGTGCGTTTGATGCCCCACGCCGTGGCCAACAGCAAAAATTCCTCGTACGCCAGGCGCGTGCGCGCGCTTTCCAGCTCGGCCGCGGAGTTGGGGAAGTGTATGGCCTTTAACGCCTGCGGCGCGCTTAAAAGTTTGCGTTTGGAAAGTAAATCCGGCGGCAGGATTTCGGGCTCTCTCGCGAGCGATTCGGTTTGCAGGGCTTCGTAGACAAATTGCCTGAACTGCTTGTTGTTTAGCCCTTCGGTCAGCCCGTAAACGGGCGTTAAACGGCCGGCATGGAGTTTAGTCAGTACGTCTTCGGCGGGATAGTATTCGTCCACCGTCACCTTGGCGGAAAAGAAATTGTTTTTATCTTCCCGCTTGCCGATAATCCACACTTCCTTATTCATTTTAAAATCTTTTTTAAGCGTGCCGAAAGGGTCAAAGCGAAACCCGCGGTACATCCGTTTTTTAAACCAGGTGCATTCAATCTGCGCGCCCTTTTCATTTTCCAGAAACGCTTTGAAAATCAGCACGCTGCGCGCCGGGATTTCCTGCGTGCGCAGCACCCGGCCTTTAAAGACTACCAGCGCGTCCGAATTATATTCGTTGGGCGGCGCGCCCAGGCGGCGGTCCTGATACGTGCGGGGATAATAATGCAGCAAATCTTCCACGGTCATTATCTCCAGGCGTTCAAACAGTTTCGCCTTGGCGGGACCGATTCCTTTTAAATACTGGATTTGAGTTTGCGCCGTCATAGTTATATACTTATTTTACAAATAATATTTGCTACAATTAAAAAAAAGGAGGATATTTATGGATTTGGAAGCGATTTCCGAGCAGGTAAGCACCCATCTCTTGCAGGTGGGGCAGAGCAGCTTAAAAGTGCTGGTGGCTCTGGTGGCCGCAGTGCTGATTCTGGTGGTAGGGTTGTATCTTTCCCGCTTTGTGGGTTCATACGTTAAAAAAATCCTCAACAAAATTTCGTTTGACGACAAAACCTCCAAGCTCGGTATCAACGAGCTGTGCGTGCGCTTTGGTTTGGGCAAATCGCCGACGTACATCATTTCTTTTGTGTTGGCCTGGGCGGTTATTTTCTACGCCATTGTGCTGGCGGCGGACGTGCTGCACCTGGCGATTATCCGCAACCTGTTTACGCAGTTTTTGGAGTTTATTCCGACGCTGTTCGTCTCCGTGCTGATTCTGTTTGCGGGCTTGCTGTTCGGCAAGCTGATGGGCAACATTATTGATAATTCCGCCAAAGCCAATAATTTAAAAGGCGGGTTTTTTATTTCCAAAGCGGTGAACATTTTTATTGTGTTCTTCTGTGCGCTGGTGGCGGTGGAAAACCTGGGCTTTGCCAACCAGCTCGTGAACAATGTGGTGATTATCGTGCTGGCTTCTTTGGGGCTGGCGTTTGCCATCGGCGTGGGATTGGGATCCAAAACGCTGGTGGAAGAGTTTATGCGCGAGCTGTTCAAGAAAGAAGAAGACAAATAGAGTTTTTAAGCGTATAAAAAGAACCCCGGGGCTAATTGGCTTCGGGGTTTTTTTATCGGGGTACTGGCGCCCGGACTCTGCGGGCGGCCGGGAGGGTGCGGCTTTTCGGGCTCGCTTTACGGTACTTGGCAACATTATTTAAACGGTGTGGCTTCACTAGTCGGATGGCACCGTCAGGGAAAGGGAGGGGCGGCTCGCCCCCTTGACGCGTTTTTTTTTTTTGATAAATTGGGAATATCA
>ERZ779737.2318-NODE-2318-length-12707-cov-2.687085_pt1 | contig 12707 bp, 8 predicted proteins | sample MGYA00511889_ERZ779737 | MGnify/ENA primary metagenome ERZ779737 (study PRJEB29588, sample SAMEA2163575) | human gut metagenome | biome: human gut; feature: human-associated habitat; material: faeces | place: Denmark | collected 2008/2010 ...
ATCTCCTTGTCGTATATCAGATAGGCTTGGTCAAACTCAAATTTACCATTAGTTCTTTTCAACCCGAGGGTAAATCTTTCTGGCTCATAGAACGACAGTCCCAGATATTCTTTGTTCTTTATTCTTTTCCAGTAGCATGTGTATATACAGTGGTGCATGTCAAGACCTTCTTGAAATACCTCTTGTTCTGTGTTGAGAATATGACATGGATAGTCAAAAACTGGACATTCCTTATATATAGGTATCTGTTCCTTATGGTCAATTTCCTTCTTCATAAGTAAATGTGTCATATTGGTATGTTCTTCGTCCATTCTTTTTTCTGACCATTTGGGATTGATTGTTCTTCCAAGGGACAAAGCTTGTTTGACCATGTCTTTAAAATGATATGGTTGTCCTTCAATGATTTTTTTCATTGCTTCATTCACATCGGTTGTACAGGCTTTCAACCAATAGACAGGGACATTGTCAAATGTAGACAGATACTTTACATAGACCTTCCAGTCAATATCTTTGAGATGAAGCGTTTTAAGATATGTTTTGACAACAATCTCCACATTAGTAAGTTTTCCTGCGAGAATATCCCGCACGACTGAATTACTAAGAACTTTACCATGAATATGTTTTTTCTCATATTCATTCTTTATCCAGTCAAATCTAGGGAACAATATAAGGTCGCGTAATAACATATCTCTGTCATACCTTGAAAAAGTTTTTTTGTTCTCCTTCTTGTACAGAAATTTGTTCCCAATGGAATGTTTCACAAAAAACTTCGTTCCAGTAAACTCCACTTCACCTACTACACTTTCCAATGACAGATACTTCTCTGAATTCTCATATCGTACGATACGTTTCATAGGTCTACTTCCTTTTTGAAAATATACCCTCAACTGTTCATCATAAGGGAGGTTCATGAATTCCTCTATTTCCTCCTCTTTCGTAATCACCTCTTCTTTGACTCCGTCAAAGTCTTCATAAATTCTATAATTTGTCATTTTTAAAATCTGGTCAGTTAGTTGACCATCAAATTAAATATAACAAAACGTAAGAAGAATAATAATGGTGTTCATTTTCATTGTTTTATGCCGATTTTTATGGTCTCTATCCTGTTTTAATGTGTATCAAATTTAGTAAGACGCGCTAAGGGTCTGATTTGAATATGTATATTCTTTTGTCAAGCAACCAACAATAAAATAAGTTATTAGAAACCAACAATATACAATTTTATCCTCCTTGATATGCAAAACCAGACTGGATGTCCAATTTTCAATAATCTATATAATATAACTAATGGTCTCCTTCAAAATTCTTTTCTAAAAAGCTTGTTATATTTAGTTTATATAAATAAGTTTTAATAACATGAGGATTTCCATAGGGAATAAACTTTTAACCCACAAACCTAACACACAACAGGAAAAATCACGGTATTTCAAGGGATTGAAATTCAAGACAGAAGATTTCAGTAATGATAAAATCAGGGAAATGATAGGGAAAGGAACTACCATAACCTATCTTTACAAGGATGATGTTTTTGACAGAACCAATCATTACATGTCAAACAACTATCTGGGTACCCAATTCATTTGTGTTGATATAGATAAATGTAATATACCTCCATCTGATTTCGTTGACATGATTAAATATAAACCTTCTGTGCTACATACTACTTTCTCTAATCTCACAGAGAAAAAGGAAAACATGTACTGTTATCATCTGCTATATTTCTTTGATGAAATAATCTATGGGGAGAACAACTTTAATGAAGTCTTTAATTCACTGACAGAGGATTATAATGGACATGTTGATAAACAGGCAAGGGATTGTCATAGGGTTATGTTTACCTCAAATTCTTTTCTCCCTCACTATAAGTTTTATGATTATGGTATTACCTATAAGGTGAGTGATTTCATTGAGAATAATGATAATGAAAGACATGAGATCTATGATTGGGACAAAATGAGTTTAACTCATAAATCTATTATCTCTCAATACAATATATCAATAGAAACTGATTTGTCCCAAAGTACTGTAATAGACAATACGTTCAATCTTGATAATCAATTTATCAAGGATATGTACTCAATGAAACGTAGTCAGTTCATCGCAGAGTATTCATCAGTCTATCCTTACATAACACAAACGGAAATTGACCCCACAAGGTATGTAAACGGATTTGTCGACTTACGTAATGATGAGTATTATGTAGTACCCACATCACAATACAGATGGGACACAGAACGACAAAGACCATATATTCCTAAAATCAAGGAAGGTTTCAGGTCAACCATGTTATGGCTGGACATCATTCACTTTATGAAAATAGTACCAGACATCTCCAAAGAGCATCTTATCTATCTGGCGACAACAGAAGTATATAGGAATTTTGACAATTCAGACAAACAGCTCGACAACATGTTTATAATCAATAAGTGTAAGGAAGTATGGAACAACATTGGGAATATACATGTCAAACCCGTAAAGAAGTCATTCAAGATAGACAAGAACTACTGGCTGGCAAGGGGAATGGACAACTGGTTGAGTATTACGAACCACATACGTAAACAGATGAAATGTGATGACTTTGGCTCATTATATGATTGTTCCCTGACAGTTGAACAGAACATCGTAGAATTTAAGAACTACGGTGTTCGTACGACCCCCAAGACCTTAAAGAAATGGTTGGATGAAAACGGTATTCCATTCAGAACGGACAAACAAATCAGGGATGAACATGTCATAAAGTTCTACGAACAGAACTCCACGAGAAGCAGCCGTGAAATAGAACGACTGTGTAATCAAATTGGGATTGAAGTCAATTACAGAACAATCCAGAGAATACTATCAAGACACAACTCAAAAAAGGCAGAATGTTTGTCGTAGATTACGAAAGTTTTCGTAGTTTCGTAATTGAAACCCCAGTCATTTTAACCTGATGAAATCTTATTGATAGAACAAAATCCATTTGATCTGAAACACTAAGGGCAGCAGAACAGGAACTATAACCCGTCTGCTGCCTTTTTATTATGTGAGAAATACAACTAATCCTCTTTTAAGATTTTGGGATTAACCGTTGATACTTCAAGAAGGTCAAATGTACCGCTAATGGGGTCAAGGAATACAATCTTCTCTACACCAAATAAGATACAATTCTCTATAAACGATTTTCGCTTCCAAAGATAAGGGATAGCCATCCTCGTGATTTTATCCTCAAACCCTTTCTTGCATGTTACCCGAACATGGTCTTTCTCGCTGTCAAAATCAAACAACCCACCCCATTCTGGATACATGGCAATCATTTGATTTGTAAACATTGATAAGGTCATTGAGATTGCTCCAAATCCCATACCTGCGGACCTCATCATTTGGAACTTTGGCGTATCCAAACGAGACAGAACATCGTCCACTAGTGACGGTTCATTCTTGGACTGCTGCTTGGGAACTCCATTGCTCTTGGATGATGTTTTTGGTTGCTGTGAGCTGATGTTAATTCCAATAGGCTCTTCTGATGGAATTACATGAAGTTGTTCTGGTTTGTTGCTTCCAAGCAACTTTGAGAACTTCTCTTTAAGAGATGTAAAAGAGCTGGTGTTTCCTTTGCCAGATTTCAAGGACCTTTCAATCTCAACTCGTTCATCTAAATTAAGATTATATGGCTTGAACTCACATACTTTTATACCAGCAGTCGAGAATATATATAGATTAACTCGTTTTGAGGTAGTGTAAATCTCAAAACAATAATCCACATTGAGAATTGGGTCGAACGAGAAGTAGCTCAATTCAACAGCATCCTTAGTCTGTGGGACCTGTTTGTTTAGAAATTTGTTGACAACTTCTTTTCTCGCTTTGTGCTTATAAGAAGTGGGGAAATCTCCCTTTAAATCCACTGGGCACATTGAAATTCCGTTTTTGGCCTGCACAAAGGCAATGTCAAATGGGTCTTCGCCAGATGACAGGACTTGCTTTAAGACCTCCGAACGAATTTTTGATAATCCTTTGGTATCCATATTATTGATTGAATAGTAATGATAATTTTCGTTTTACGCCTTCATCAAACATGTTTAGAGAAATAAGGATGTTGATAAAGTGCTCTAATGGGACAGAACATATTCCATATATAGACCCCTTTGAAATAACTAAATGGAATAGACCTTCTTCATCTAATGTTCCCCGCACAAATATTTTTAGAGAACCATCATAATCAAACATCTCAAACATCAGCGTTGACAGACATACACCTTGGACATAATTTGTATGTGATAATTCCCAAAGGCATGTAGAAAGCATATCGACTGCCTCCCTGTCGTACAGATATTTGTCTGAGCCAAAAACTTGTTTTATAATTAAGTCTGACGGCAGTGGAATGTTGAAGTCTCCTATATTATATATCTTTTCCAATGGGATATAGTTTTGCACTAATACCTCTGCTTGGAAATATTTCTGTTCTTCTACTGGCAAATCAAAATGTTTGTTACGTATAACTGATGAAAAGTGGATATTATTGAAAGCAGATAAATCCCCACCAATAGAGGCCCCTCGTTTCACGGCATTCATATTAGAAAACAATGTATTATCTTCAAATATCACACTTTTGTCAATCTCCAAAACAACGGGATTTGGAATACGACCCTCTCTGCGTGCGACAAACATCATTGGGTGTTGATTTGTGAAACTTAACCTAACATAATGATGTAGATTGTCTCGCTTGTCATAAATTCTTGAAGACATATCACCCCCTGGTTTTGCGATGCTTATCCCTTTTTCCTCACAATCAGCCCACGACAACAACCCTCTATTCTTAATTATTGAATTAAGGTTACTACGATCAGTAAAATGATACAACTTCGTTATACCATACTGGTTCAGAACATCTTCAAATGATTTCCAATTACTCCTCCTCATAATCGAATAGAGTTGTTTCTTTTAACGATTGTTTTTTGCCGTATGGAACTAACCCTAACAAATAGGCTTTAATGAGGTAGGCATGTGAAAGTGGTTTTGTTTCATCCATAACATTTTCAGAGGTGTTGTAGTCAAGAAGAACAATATCATTTTTGTCAACAACTTCCCTCATCCTATCTATAATGGATGACACCTTGTTCTCTAAAACCCACTTATAAGTTGGTATGTATATTTCAAATTTAGCAGATTGATAGTCTAAAATCTCTTTCCCACCAACACCTTTTCTATGTCCTAACACCCTGCCATGCTTTCGACAAGTCCGTTTTATCCCCTTCATAGAAGTATTATTAAGATATGATAGGTCAATGTCTTCGTTCTCAAATACTTTTAACCCTTGCCATATTCCTTCAACAGATACACCAAAAACACCTTGTGAAAAGGGAACTGGGATATTTCCGTGAGGATAAAATGGGCTGAGTTTAACCAAAGAATTGTTGGACGTACTAGTGACATCACATATAATTGCATTGGGAAATCTCTTTTGAATATTCTCCAACTTGCTACGTTTTGATGCTATATATATCATAACATTAGGAAATTATATGTTTTATTCCTCTATATCATCCCACTCATCCTGTTCTGCTTGTCCGTAGGCGGTTTCCGGTTCTTGGGCGAGGAGAACATCTTCGTCTGGGGTGTAGGCGTTGGCTTTGTCGAAGATGTGTTCCTTGAGGTATTGGGGTGTCCATATCTGGTTGGACATGTTAGGCACAATACCATTGGTATAGGTGCGGTCAAAGGGGTGATACTTGCCAATGGTTATGCGGAGGGTGGGATAACCTGATATTTGCTGGCCATCCTTGGTTTTCTTGGTTCTCGTACCAAATCCCACTTTCGCGATTTCGTAATACCCATCAATAGAGTTGTTGACTATCGGCAACAGGTATTTCACCTCGTTGATAGACCCGCTTGGCATATTGAGCATAACGTATGTCTTACCCTCTGCCTGATGTGTCGAGAACAAATCATACAGCTTGGTAATCATTTCGTTCTCATCCTCGCCTTCCTCGTTCTTACGGACTAAACATGTCAGGAAGCAGCCGTCATAGACAACCTTTCTGACAGCTCCTCCAAACTGTTCTCTTGCACGCTGTATAACACTTGACGGTTCGTCTCCAAGCTTACACTCGGCCACATAGAAATCCTCTTTTAGTTTGTCAAGAAGCGGCTGACTTTCGGGATCTGACATGTCAAGTGCCAGCGAGTAAATGTTCTCGTTCTGATAGGGATTAAACACTTTGCCCACCACATCCTTGAAATGTTCTCTGATATACTTCTCGCTGTCAACGTCCGGATGTGCCTCCATCGCGTAAAACGTGAAATGGTCGTTCAGTATCTTCTGGATGGATTCGCGGAACTTTTCTCTGACAGAGCCCTTATACGCCTCTTTCGCACCTGCATTGTTCCTCGCGTACAATGAGAGAACATATAGGAAGTTAACATCATAATGCGAGAGGATAAGGGTGTCTCTGTCATACAGACGATTTGTAAAGTGGCGGCTTACAGGCGGCTGTGGGTCATGTTCCTCTGTCTTGTCATCGTACGAAAGTGTATCCTTGTCAATGTTTGCAGACACGAAGAAATTGGGGATAACATTATATCCCTCAGTAATATCATCTCTGAGCCGTATCTTCCCATACCGTCCTTTATCTTCACGTCGTGCTGCCAATTGTTCTTCTGACATGTCCTTGTTTCTCGGCAAGAACAGATTTAAATTCCACTGGATGACGTTGCGGGCGTAGGTATATTGCTTGTAAACAGCCTCTCCTTTGGGGTCGCTGCCTATCTTGTAGTATTTGGAATCACCTATGTAGTAGACATCATTCTCTTCCTCGCGATTGCTGATAAGCCCTTTGTAAGTGTAGAAGTGGTCAACAAGTTTACCGTCTTCCTGTTCCTGCAAACCTTTGGGAACATCCTTATCACCTATCAGTTCGTCGATAATGGCCTCGAACACAATATGGAAACTTTTTACAAGGAGATACTCGCTCTGCGAGGTTGACATCTTTATCTGATATGTCTTGTCGAAGAAGGCATAACACAAATCCCACAGTCTTACAGCGATGTCAGAGTAATACTTGTATTTTATCTGGCGGAGCCTTCTTGTGCCGAAACCGTTGATATATCTCTCAAACTGGTTGCCCGTGATGAGATTGAACCCAAACGGTATCTCTGTTCTGAAACCAAAACGTTCGGCCACATAGTTAAGGATCGAGAAGAATATCACAATCAGTTCTTCATCGAAGTTGACCTGACGTTTCTTGTTGACGGGGTTCAGGTAGATTGGTTCTTCTCCCTGCACGACAGCGGTGGTCTCTGATATGGTCTTGCCCCAGTTGATTTTGTTGAAGCCAGAGTGAATGTTTTTTAGGATAAAAGTGAAAAACGAGCGGTTCTCTTTGTTGAAGCGGATAAGTGCGAGAATAACATCAAGGAGGGTGTTGCTTTTCTTCTTGGCTCCATTCCCGTCGCTTTCTATCACACGACGCAGAACAATCCCGTTGTTATCATTTGCAGTGTTATACACGACAATGGCACGGTGTATCCATACCGCGAACTCATATAGGAATTTCTTCTCGTGCTGTTCCAGCTTGACTTCATCTCTGTCCAGATGTATCAGCTTGGCAGGGTCATATTTGCCGAACACCAGTCCATGCTCATCAATAAGAACCTTGGGGAGAACAAAAACGCAGTCCTTTATCTTCGGATTGTAGTAATACCCCACATAACTCACGGAAATCTTGTTGTCAACATCCTGTAAGGTAAACAACCCTTCCAGAACATCAACAACATCCTTCACATTGTACTGGTATTCCTCAATCAGTAGCTTCATTCAACACCCTTGATTTCAATAGGCCAACCTTTTTGTTTTATAGCATTAACCATGTTCAGCAGTGCATAGATAGAACCATTGGGTCTATTATCACCCCAACCTTCTTTGCTTACATAGATGTTCTCACCCTTGCAATCGATGGTTATAACATAGTCCTTTCGGCTGTCAGTTCTCGCTTGATGCTCAGCTTCCGTCTGAACAAAATATGAAACTATCTGACCAAGGCCTTTCCAATCTTCAACTACTTCATTGGCTGTTTTCTCAGGGTAGATTGACATGTATGCCTTAATTGCCTCTGCCCCTACTGCGTTCTGAAATCTAACAGGTGTGCCATTAACCACATAGTTCCCTATGTTGGTTGGGTTCTCATCTGATGGTTGTTCTGGCGTTTGTTCTCCGTCGTCTTCCACCTTTAACCCCATGCCTCTTACAAAATCAATCAACTTTTGATTGCCTTCAATTGGGAAGAAGTCAGTGAAACGGTATGATTTCTTGATGGACTTACCTTCTGCGGTCGTAGTTTCGTAAACAAAAGGTTTCTCCGTAAGGTCATAATCTTTGAAAACGTCAGTCCACAGATAGAATAGCACCTTGTTGACAAATACCTTTTCAGATATGACATCAAGTCTGCCATCAGTTCCACGCTTGTCAGGCTTGGCGAAGAAATAACCCATCTGCTTGTCCTCTGACATTGTGAGTTTCAATATTTTGGGATTGATGTAGTCAAGAAACTTACCCCAGTAGTACCTCTTTCCCCTTACTTCAAATTTCCAGGCAAGACGCTCGCCTGTGTTCTTGTCAGTGGGGTCGTATTCGATAGGCATGTATTCCCAGTTCCAACGGCGTTTGAAAGCACTGTCGATGGGGAACAACGACTGGTCAGACGTGTTCATCGTAGCCCAGATACGAAGATTGGGAGGAAGAAGCAGCTTGGAACCGTTAAGAATTTCTGGTCCAATATGTTCTTCTACGCCGCTGTCTTTTTTGAGCCTGAATTTGCTGATGGCTTCTTTTTGTCCTTCGGTCAGCTTACCAAAACCCTTGTCATCTTCACGGAGGAACTGGACGATATCTTCATCAGCACTGATGGCGTAGGAAGAACAACCCATATTGTTTCGATCGAGAAGCTGGAACAGGTCGCCGAAGATTTGAGCACAATTACCACGGTTGATTTCCTCAATCACCAGATAGTAGGAATCGTCCTCGCCGGCGGCATATCTCTTCCAAGCCTCCACGTATGCTTTCAGGAACGCCTGCGGAACATACTTGTAGACAATCTTCTTCTCGTAAGCCTCCTTGTTTTCTGAATTTTTGGCGTGATGGACAGTCGTACCCACGAAAGCATTGATAGGCATGGGAACCATAGTAGGCTTATAAGCACCAACAAAGCTGGCGTAATCACTGTCCGGATGAAACGTTGTTCTTACTGAATTGTTCTCATTGGTCACTTGGTCAATCGTAAACGACTTACCCGTTCCGGGAGCACCATAATATATCAGTTGGAGAGGTTGGTCTGAATAAATACTGGTATTTTCAACCTTTGTTGTGTCAATGTCTCCATTCAACAATAATGCACCGTTATATAACCTTATCGTATCAGGTGAAAGGAATGTGAGGTTAAATGATAATGTGTTGTCCTTCTCAATTCGTTCCAGACATACCACATCTCCTTCATCGACTTTAAAGTCTCTAAGAAGTTGACTAATACCAGGAATACGCTTTTCCTTGTTGGCATTATTTATATAATGCACTAATCTCAGATTATAAACCTTTGGTTGGATTTCTGGGTAAATATCTGATTTTGCATTTACGGCAAAGTTTACCTCAATAACACTCCCATTTTCTTGGTGGGTGTTATTAAAGAAGCTTTCATAATCAAAATCGTTTGGAATTCTGATATATACTTCGTGAGTATTGGTTTTACCAACCTCCGCAGCAGTCAGCTTTTTTAGAAATTTGGAAGTGCTCATTGAAGGTATTGTTTAATTGTTGTAGCTATTTGTTTTGCCATTAGTGGAGGAACCGCGTTACCAATCTGCATATACGTTTTAAGATATGCTCCCAAGAACAGATAATCATCTGGGAACGACTGTATTCTCGCGGCTTCTCTTGGGGTTATAGTCCTTACTTGAAAGGGATGTATGTGAGACAAACAGTCCATCCTTAAATGAGCTGTTATTGTTCTACAAGGCTTGTCCGCAATAAGTTTATAATACTTATCCTTGAAACAATGGTTCCTGTGAGAATAGGGCATTATATCACGAATTTTCTCGTTCGTAGCATCATCACCTTGCTCCAAACGCTCAAATATCTGATAATTTATATCTGACGCATATCTTGCCTTATGATTAAACAAGAAGGGCATCTCTCGTCCACCATTGATATCAGATAGGTATTCATTATCACATCCGTTAAAGACATTGACATCTATCTTCTTCCCAGTAAGTTCATCGTCTACGTTAGTCACCCCTTTAACTCTTGGTGATTGAAGCGGTTTGATATACTCTAACGCCTCCCTTAAAGTTCTAATTGGACGTTTAGAATTACTGCTTTCAATTTGATTATATATTGTTTGCGGTGTAATATTGTATTTCTTTGCAATATCACTTCTTATTGCTATATAGATTAATCGCTCTCTACTTTGAGCTACCCCAAAGTTTTGAGAGTTGAAAAGCCTATAATCTGCGATGTACGATACCTGCTCCTCATTTACCACTGTTCTAATATCTCCATAGTCAGTTATGACCTGTTCTGCTACTTTAAGCATTCCTCTTACGTTCTCCATAACTACAAATTTGGGGGCAAATTTAGCTATGGCCTCAATAAAATATTTGTATAGGAGATTTCTGGGGTCATCAATCACTTTGTGGTGTTTGTTCGCAGAACTAAATCCCTGACAAGGTGGTCCACCAATCACCATGTCAACTTCCTCTGGAATGGAAAAATCATCAAGGACTTGCCTAATATCCCCAAGAACAACTCGTTCTGATGGCAATTCAGGGTGGTTATATTTGTATGTCTCACAGCAAACGTCTTGTATATCATTGGCAAGCACAACTTTAAACCCCGCTTCTATAAATCCAAGGCTTAGTCCGCCTGCTCCACAGAACAAGTCTACAATGGTAGGTTTATTCGATTGACGTGATTGAAGCTCCTTCCGTTTGGAATTGTTGATATTAACCAATAACGGTTCAATTCCTTTGTGAGCAAGAACAAAATTTATTGTGTCAACCAGACGTAAAAACATCTGTGTCCCAATTATTTTCTTTAACAGCTCAATCTCCGTGCTAGTGGTGATAACACCTAAATCTAACATGTATTGGGTAGTCTCTTCCACAATGCAAGAAGAATTAATCTTAAAGGAATTTTTTAAAGCATAACATTCCACAAGTCGAATAAATATTTCGACTTTCTCTAAAAAGAACTCCTTATCGGTTTTGCTTTTTATCGTTGTTAAAGAAGGGAATATCATAAATTTAAAAGATATTTCTTTAATGCTTTGGCAATGTGATAAGCAAAAAGCGGCGGGACAGCATTGCCTATCTGTTTAAACTGTTGTGTCATCGCCCCGCAAAATCTGAAATCATCTGGGAATGATTGCAATCTTGCTGCTTCTCTCACTGAAATCGAGCGTCCTTGTAAGTAATCAGGATGTATAAATTGATTGCCATCCTTGCACAAATGAGCTATAATAGTTCGAGAGGGTAAATCCCAGAACTGGACGACATAACTATTCCCAAAAACCCTCTGCTTCTCATGCTTCAAATCAGGCCTATTTGATAATAGCTCTTCAAATGTCCAGTGATTACGAGCCATTTCCTTATAACGTTCTGTATCCGTAGAGTTTTGGGTTCTGCATACATGGTCATAGAGTACTGGTTCATCACTCATAACCCATGAGATAAAATCATTCTCTACGGTGTATGTAAATGGGATAGCCTTTTCTTTATGTCCTTGTGGGATATTCGGCAAATCTCCAATTGCCTCTCTTACGGAAACAAATTTTTTCAAGCGAGAAGATTTCTTGGGTTTAGCTTCAAGTGAATGAGTTTTTTTTATACTCTTATACAGTGTTTCAGGGGAAATAGGTATATCTTTTCTAACACCCATTATAATAATCCTTCTGCGAACTTGTGGAACGCCATATTCTGCCGTGTTAAATTCTAACATTGTTGGGTCTGCCAAGTTGTAGTTCTTACCCAATTCAGCAAACACTTTATCAATGATAAGTTCATTGTTAACGTTAGCGGAGAGTATACCTACCACATTTTCAAAAACAAAAAACTTGGGGAGAAACTCGTTTAGAATTTTCACATAATGCTCAAAGAGGAAATTTCTGGGGTCTTTTTTCATCCCATTGAAATCACGAGCACGGCCAGCACTTGAATACGCTTGACATGGAGGGCCTCCAATTATCAGATCAACGCTATTATCACTTACGGCATCTTTAAGTTGAGAGAGGACATTATCGTCAGTTATGTCTTGATGGATAACAGATTTTTCAATATCACTTTCTGAATATCCATAATATCTCATTCTCTCGCGTAGAGTATCACAACAATACTTGTCTATTTCAACATGAGCAAGAGCTTTGTATCCGAGTTTATAGAAGCCCTCAGATAATCCTCCACAACCTGCGAACAAGTCGATAAATGTAAGATTTTGTCTTGACATGCCAAAACATATTTGAACCTCCTTGATAGTGCTGACAAGATGGCCAAATCTGCGGCTACAAGGAAGTTCTGTAATTTGATTGTTCTTATATCTTGGCCTTCGTCAGCATGAGTGCAGTTTAGAGTGCAAATTTACGCAAAATTTCTGAGATTTGGGGCATCAGAGCGGCGTTATTTGTCTGATTATTTCATTATTAGCAATATTGTCCTAAATAAATTTAGGCGACAGCGTAACGAGCAACGCC
>ERZ779737.2322-NODE-2322-length-12700-cov-3.945670_pt1 | contig 12700 bp, 11 predicted proteins | sample MGYA00511889_ERZ779737 | MGnify/ENA primary metagenome ERZ779737 (study PRJEB29588, sample SAMEA2163575) | human gut metagenome | biome: human gut; feature: human-associated habitat; material: faeces | place: Denmark | collected 2008/2010 ...
TTTGCAATCCGCCTAAAAACTTACCCGTCCCATCGGATTTGTAATCCGATAAAATGAGGGCGGATTTGCGCTCCGCCTAAAAATCTACCGAAGTAAGCCGGCATTCTAAAGCCCGTTGATCTCCTCCAGACTCAAACCGGTAGCCTGCGCTATGATATCGGGAGACACGCCCATCTTCTTAAAATTCCGGGCATTTTCCAGGCGTTCTTCCATCCTGCCTTCCATGCGACCCTCCAGCCGGCCTTCCATTCGGCCTTCCATCTTCGCCGTATTCAACACGTCGTTTTGGATCATGACGGCATTCAGGTGCTCGTCATAGGCGTGACGCTCTTGGTCTGTCATGGAATAGTATTTCAGTTTCTCCCGGGCCTCCTCCAAACCGGGGGCAGTCGTGTCGGAAGCGATGATGCCATCTTTCAGATAACGCATCCATTCGTCCAAGGGCGTAACCGCCACCTTGTCGAACTCGTTGACACGGATCAGGATATATTCCGGGAAGATCTCGGACGGGAAACGGGAGACGATGGCATTCTGCTCCTTTGTCCGGATCTGCAAACGGTCGCCCGTATGCACACCAACAAACTGGTTCTGGCCATGATACAGATAATCGTTTCCAACACCCAAATCGAAATAGAGGATACTTATGGAATAAACCTTCTTGACCTCATTATAGGAGTCGCCCAAGTGGATATGCTCCGTGATGGCCTTCGCCACGCCATAAAGGATACGCTCCAAGTAATAGAGTTCGCGCGTGTTCTGCACCTCGATGATTATGATCTCCCCCTTGTTGTTTCGAGCCTTGATATCCACCCGGTTGAACTTATCTTCACCGGATAGCTGGTTGCCCTCGCTCTCCAGCAATTCCACGATCGTAATGGGCTCACCCAAAAATACGGTGAGAAATCCCTCCAGAACGCCAAAGTTAGCCTTCTGGCGCAACAATCGTTTAATCGCCCAGTCGAAACGAATATATCTGTCTGTCAATTCACTCATAGTCAATTTTTCGTTAAGTTTATCACAAATGTAAGGATTTTCTTCCAATAACCAATTGATTTCCTGTTTTTCTTAGGAGGATCCAATTGGCGGCCTCCCTAACGATACATAGACATCTTTAAGCCCGCTACTCGTGACAGTGTGACGGATGTGACAGTTATTTCGCAAACTTTATACGCATACTGTCAAAAAATAAAATAGGTTAAAATATTAACGTTTATTATTTTTTGGCACCTACTTATATATTTTTGAAAATAACTGTCACAACCGTCACAACTGTCACACCATTCCGGATCGGCAATCTACACCTGAAGACACGAACGTACATGAAGGCCGCCACATACGTTCGCATAAGCTCATACGAACGTATGTATCAGGCGATACATACGTATGTGTAGGAAGAGACAAGCGTTCGTGACAATGGATTTCGTCCGTCCGTCCATCCCATTGTATTGGCCATCCGAAAACATAACATATTTGTTTATGTATCCTAAGAGCGAAATAAAGGAGAAAGCGTTTTAAATAAAATAAACAGTTTTATAATATCACCTCGTCCACCTGTCCCATCAGATTTACAATCCGATGGTTCTACATACTAGGATTTTAATCCTAATGGCAAAAAACGAAGGAAAGAAAATCGCCCAAGCCTTCCATTCTATCAGATTTGCAATCCATTGAATAAGAAACAGATAAAACAAACAATAATGCAAAGAAAGATTATAAATAATCTTTCCTCACCGCCCAATACAATGATAAACAAACCCTAATTCCTTCATTTCCAAAGGATCGTATATATTACGTCCATCTATCACCACCGTTTGCCGCATAGACTTCTGAATGACACCCCAACTTGGTAACCGGAATTGTTTCCACTCCGTCAACAACAACAAAGCATCCGCATCCAAAACCGCATCATACATATCCTTCGCATATTCAACTTTATCACCAATCCGACGCTTACACTCTGTCATTGCGATCGGGTCAAATACCCGTACACGGCATCCCGCTTTCAGCAACAGATCAATCGTTACCAAAGCCGTCGCTTCACGCATATCGTCTGTCTCCGGCTTGAAAGCCAATCCCCACAAGGCAATTGTCTTGCCACGCAAGTCACCCTCAAAATGCTGATTAAGTTTATTAAATAGAATTCCTTTTTGATTCTCGTTCACCTCCTCGACAGCCTTCAGCACACGCATCGAATAGCCATTCTTTTCCGCCGTCTTGATCAAGGCCTTGACATCCTTCGGGAAACAACTGCCGCCATAACCACAACCGGGATACAGGAACTTACTGCCAATACGGCTGTCTGCCCCAATCCCTTTACGGACCATATTCACGTCGGCTCCCACCAACTCACACAGGTTGGCGATCTCGTTCATGAACGAGATCCGGGTGGCCAGCATACTGTTCGCCGCATACTTGATCATCTCAGCGGAAGGAATATCCGTAAAGATCACACGGAAATTATTCAACATCAAAGGCCGGTAAAGTTTTGTCATCAACTCTTTAGCCCGCTCCGACTCTACACCAACCACAACCCGGTCCGGACTCATGAAATCCTTGATAGCCGCCCCTTCCTTCAGGAATTCCGGATTCGAAGCCACATCAAACTCGATCGACACGCCTCGCTTATCCAACTCCTCTTGAATCGCAGCCTTTACCTTCTTGGCCGTACCAACCGGCACCGTCGATTTCGTAACTAGCAAGACGTATTTATTCATGTTCCGACCCACCGTTCGAGCCACTTCCAACACATAGCTCAAATCAGCGCTTCCATCCTCGTCCGGCGGTGTGCCGACCGCACTAAAGACGATCTCCACCTCATTCAGGCAAGAGGCCAAATCCGTTGTGAAACTCAACCGTCCCTCCCGATGATTACGCAATACCATCTCATCTAGTCCCGGCTCATAAATAGGAATCTGACCATTCAAGAGACTCTGGATTTTCTCCTCATTGACATCTACACACGTCACGTTCGCTCCCATTTCGGCGAAACAAGTTCCCGACACCAAGCCAACATAGCCCGTGCCAACTATTGCTATATTCATAAGTTATTATGGATTATTCAACTACAAATTATAAAACGAACGATACCACGCCACTGTCTCTCTGGCTCCCTCCTCAATATCCTTGGAAGGCTTATAGCCAAAAGTTTCTCGTAACAACGTCGTATCCGCATTAGTCTGATAGACATCTCCAGGCTGCATAGGTAAAAATATTTTCTCAGCATCCTTTCCACAAGCCAATTCGATTGCCCGAATAAAATCCATCAATTTGACCGGATGGGAATTACCTATGTTATAAACCCGATAAGGCGCAGAGGATGAACTCGGGTCCGGACAGGTTGCGTCCCAATCTGGATTAGGTTCTGCGGGGCGATCCAATACCCGTATAACCCCTTCCACAATATCATCAATATAGGTAAAATCCCGCAACATATCTCCATTATTAAAAACCTTTATCGGACGATCATGTAAGATCGCGTCCGTAAAGAGGAACGGAGACATATCCGGACGCCCCCAAGGACCATAGACCGTAAAGAAACGCAATCCGGTAGACGGCACACCATACAGATGGCTATAGGCATGTGCCATCAATTCATTGGATTTTTTAGAAGCGGCATAAAGGCTGACCGGATGAGCGATACTGCTATGCTCTGAAAAAGGAACATTCGCGTTCAAGCCATAAACACTACTGGAACTGGCATAGACTAAATGACGGATCGAATGGTGTCGGCAACCCTCCAATATATTAATAAATCCATCCAGATTTGACTCAATATAGGCGTAAGGATTCGTAATCGAATAACGGACACCTGCCTGAGCCGCTAAATTGATCACGGCATCAAACCCCTCATTAGCGAAAAGCATCTGCATGGCCTGCTTGTCCTCCAGATTCATACGTATAAAACGATAGCTAGAATACTTTGAACTAAGCACCAATTTATACCAATCCACATCAGATTCATTGATGCCAGCTTCCGCTAAACGACCATATTTCAAAGCAGGATCATAATAGTCATTGATGTTATCCAAACCAACGACCATATCACCACGATGAAGCAAACGAATACAAACAGAACTTCCGATAAACCCGGCTGCTCCAGTTACCAATATTTTCATAACTGATAAATCAAAAAAAGAATCTTATTTTTCTACAACTCTTTTACGAATACTACTACCATAAATCCACTTAACGACAAAAGTAGGTAACAACCGAAAAACCAATCGAAACATCGGATACAAATAGGCAAACGTATACACCCCATACAAGCGTTTAATTCCACTCATATAAATCTTGAATTCATTAATAGCTTTCGAACGATTCCGGCGTTTGAATACAGCATCATCTCTTCTAAAAAGAATAGTCACTTCCGGAATGTTGGCAATGCTATACCCTTTCGACAAGAGCTCAAACCACAAAGCAATGTCCTGACTTGTGCGATATTGTTCATTATAAGTAATACCCTCATCAAAAATCCGTCGCCTCATCATCACTGTAGGATGTGCCAATGGAGAAGCCTTTACTATATATTCTCTGCATTGTTCGGGTGATAATGGATAATGACGTACATTCAAATTCGAATTTTCGTCATTAAATTCCTGTAATGCTCCTCCCAATACATCTATTCCCGGATGCTCTTGCAGATAGTTAAACTGCCTCTCAAAACGTAACGGATCGGAAATATCATCACTGTCCATACGTGCAATATATTCCGAACGTACATACTTGATTCCTTTATTCAACGACTTAGTAAGTCCCAAATTCACCTCATTATAAAGAAGCACCAAACGGTCTGACAAACGCTCTTTCCAATGATCAACCACCTCGTTCAGGTCCTCCCCTAACGGGCCATCCTCAACCAAGATAATCTCGTTCGGTTTCAAAGTCTGGTCGTCCCAAACACTTTTCAATGCTCTATCCAAATATGATGATTTTTCTGATTTATAGACGGACATCAGTACGGAAATACTCATAGCAATGATTTCAAATCAATATAACATTGGGTACGTTTACCCGTGAATACCGTATCAAAAAAAATAAATCTTCCATCCTGTGAAAAACGGGGATGCAAATCACATCGGCATTCTCCCATATAATCCACACTCTGATAAACTTCTAATAATGGGAAAATTTTGTCTCTTTTCTTATTATACAAAAGCAGATGTTGCATACGGCTTTTATCCGGATAAGAATCAAAAACAACCCAATCGCCACAACAAGAAGGATGTCCGTCACCCAAATTCAAATTAGTCATTGTTAAACAAGGAGTAATAATACCAGTCTGAATATCGCAATAATAATAACCATTTTTACTTTGATAACGGAAATATCCGAATATAGTACGGTCATCGACCCAACAACAATGACTTACCATTTCATCATCTACCAATACCTTCAACGATTTAAAATCCGAATACATTAATCTGTCAAACCGCCTTTTCCCCTGATAAAAACGATGAATAAAAATAAATCCACTCCCTGATTTATTTATCATTACATGATTGACCTTATGTAAACACGAGCCAAACAAATCTTTCGGTTCACAATCAATTATATCCTGTAACGAATAAAGTAATACAGATTTTCCGCTTTTATAATCTATCCTCCAAATGCCATCATGATTCAAATCCTTCATCTCGTCAAGAGTAGGTAACTGTAAATTACGATATCCGTAATCCGGACGCAAATACATGATTCTACGATAATTCACCGATAAAAAATAATCTGTATGATAGGAATCTTGAACTGGATAATCAAAAACATTCAATTCACGGTGTTCATTCAACGAATAAACAACAGCTTTATAAGATCCGTCCCTAAAATCATTATAAATTAACTCATCATCTTTTAACCACTGCGTGCGTGAGCCTTGTTGCCAATTGTAGGCAGAAGAAGTACCGATATCAATTTTATTTCCATTATTGAGATCTATGGCAACAATACTTATTACTTCTCCAGAAGAAGGTTTCCTTTGAGTATTTCTATTACTCAAATGGGTCAATAAAATTCCCTTTCCATTCAGAGGACATTTATCATAATATCCCCAAAACGATTCTTCCAAGTAGTCAGACAATGGATTTTCAATTTTAGTAATCCTATCAGATAAAATCTGAAATGTATAACTTTTACGATATACTACGGCATTTAGACCAATATACACTTTCTTAATAAACTGCTTTAATCCCGGAGTAGCAGAAAGTAGAGAAGCTATAAATCTTTCCTTTTTTGAAAAATAAGCCATTTTCCTTGTTTCTTATAATTAAATAGTCCATCATAAACTGCCTTTAAAATATTTTTCATATACTCCCATCTTGGAGATACAAACAAAGGGAAATAGAAAAATTTCACAGAATACTTCATCAAATGCTTTCTCTTCCAAAAAGACGGGACATAGTTTCGACGACACAGCCACAAATAATTACGAAATTGGTAATAGACTCTAAAAGACGAAGCAATTGCTATTTCTTTATAGGCTATCCTCCTGTCACCCTCTCCCAACTGATGACTTATTAAAGCATCTTCCACTATAAATGATCTTAACTTGGCTTGATGCCAAGCACGCCAACACCATTCGTGGTCTACCCCGTCTATAAACAAAGATTCGTCAAAGCCTCCGAGTTCGACGAATGATATCGACGATATCATTGATATCGACGATATCACTGAATAACATTCAGTGATATCGGAAGAGAAATCAATTTCTTTACCGGATATAAAAGCAAATTCTTTCGATTTAGGAGGATAGAGTTTAGCTGTTTGACGATTGATAGCTCTTGTCCCTGTTACAGCTACTTTATACCCATGCTTTTGCAAAGCAGTATATGCACAATAAAGCTTATTAACTACGCCTTTGGGAGCAATACTATCTTGATCACAAAATACTATATAATCATAATTTTGTTCTATAAAATACTTAATACCTACATTTTGAGCTGCTGCAATTCCTATGTTTTTACCCAAAGAAATATACTCTATATTTCGGAAATGCCTCATTTTCTCTGAATGATCTGATGGAGAGTTATCCACCACGCACACCCTGTCCACTTGCTCCTCCAAAGATTCCAATGCCTTCTCTGTCACATTAAAATCCGGATTAAACAAGACTACTATCGCACCTATCATAAACGTTCATATTTAAATAACCCATACCATATTCCCCGCCACATATTATATTCTATCTGTTTCCAATTCTTTATACAAAACGGAAAATAAAATAACCTCAACAAAAATTTAATCCCCGTATTCCTTTTCCATTGAAAAGGGACATACCTTTTACGAAGCAACCACAAATAGTTTCTATATTGATAGAAATAGCGTATTGGAGAAGAGATAATCACCAATTGTCCAAATAGTTTAAATTCATTTTGCCCCACTAAATGTTGCAATTTTATACGAGGAGTAATACCCGAAACAAAACCCATCCTGTTTGCCCTCCAGCACCATTCAAAATCTACATAATCAATAAAAAGTTCATTTTTAAGCAAACCAACTTTGCGAACTTTTGAAATTTGAACACAACTACCAGAACTAATAATTTCTCTTCGATATATAAAATCTTTAGAAAACATATGATCTGTATGAATTGCAGACTTATACTCAAGGCCAGTCCTCCCATTAATTACTACTGGACCAAGCAAGAAAATATTATTCACGCTAAATGATATTCGTTGATATTCACTTACAATGCCATCAATATATTCCTTATTAATTATACTATCTTGATCAAAGAATACAGCAAATGAACACCCTAACTCCATCGCTTTTGAAAGTCCAATATTTTGAGCCATTGAAATTCCATTATTTTTATTTAATGGAATATAATAAATATTCTTATCTATTATATTCAAATTACGGCTTGGAGTATTATCAACTAAAATAACAAAATGATTACAATCATTACTAATATCTTTGAAATTAAACTTATCAGAGTAATATAAAATAATAATAACAGCTATTTTTATTTTCATCTATACAACATCGTTAAAATACTGAAGAATAAATCAATTTATTATTTTAAATGTTCATACACATAGATTGTCATCAACAAAAATGACAAACCAATTAATACTATTAATAGTCTCTTAAAGAATAATGTAAATCTATTTACATAAATTATCATTGGTATCAATACAAACTCAACGACCTGATAAAACTGACTCACTCTATATGCTACTACTTGTATATCCATACATAACGGCAAAACAGAAATAGATATTACATAAATTTTCCATAACAGAATAGCATATTTATTTTTAACAGCAATAGCATCAAGATATATACCAATAAAAATACATATAGCTATACGGCATAATTGTACATAACCAAAAATATTAGCACTTTCATCTATTACATTTTGATAAATAGTCCACCTGCTTTGAATTCCCACTATAGGCACAATTTCTATAAGATTAGTTATAGAAAATCCTAACAAGGCAAGTGTATAGGAAAGAATTATTAAAGAAAAAAATATTATTTTTCGTGTTTTTTGCGCATTCAAGAACCACAAAGGAAAGATAACTGCCGCGGAATAGTGACAAAGAAAAGCAACAGATGAAACAATTATAAAACTTTTCAAATCTTTATTAACTATATAATATACAGCATGTAACAATAGGCCTGAAGCTATAGCGCAACGTATCTGAATCATATCATGAAGAACAAACAAATTAGAAATATAAATTACTAATGTTCCCCAAATCAAAGGTGTAATTCTACAAATTGCAAACAATTTGATACCAACAGATAATGCCGCAGAAGCAAATAAAAAGAAATAAAAACTAGAATTAATTTTCTTTAAAATATTTGCAAATAAAGAAAAACCTATCTCAAACCTTTCTTCACCCCATCCATGCCAAAATAATAAATAATTATCTCTATCAGCCATATTCTCAGGACGAAATGCTGCAATTAATGACAAAACCACCCAAATAATAAGTAATACTAATAGAGATGATTTCGATTCTTGTTCACTTTTACCTATAATAAATAATAAAGAAAAAAAGATAAATAGTAAAGAAACAGGGATAATCATACTGAAAATATTATAACACACTACATTCTAGCATTGTCAAACAATATCAACAAAACAAACAGCTATTTTAAGACATCTATCAATATTGACATTTTTGATTCTTAAGCTATCTCTTTTACATAAGAAAAAAACACTTGACAAGAACAATTCAAACAAGATTTAATGTTTGCAATAACTTCTTATAGGATCTCTCCCATGTAAACTGCTGAATATTCACATTTCCCGCTCTTGCAATTTGATATCGCAGCTCGTCATTTTCAATTAAACGCAAAATATTATTAGCCAAACTTTCTGGACTCTTAACAGATGAAACTAATGCAGTTTTACCATTAAGCGCCATTTCTAAATAACCTTTATTATCAGTACAGGCAACAGCACATCCACAAATCATTGCTTCACCTAATGTTAATCCCCAACCTTCCGACCAACTAGTTCCTATAAAAATACTAGACTCATTATAAATACGATTATGAATTTCTCGAGTTGGTCTCTGATAATAATGATACCAATCAGGAAGTTCTTTTGGTCTAGATGATACACCAAAAATATTCACATTTAAATCTGGATATCTACTTTTTACGATATCTAATGCTTTAAATCCATCAATACAACCTTTAGATTTAGATGAATGATATAACATACATATTGTAAATTTATCTTTCATTTCAATAGGTATCGTACATTTAAAGTATTTGAAATCAAATCCATTGAAAATTAAAGTACAACTTTCACCAATACTATAAACAACATCTCTTAGCCAATGCGCTATTACTATTTTTTTCATTTGATAGCAGTATGTTTCTATAACTTGTTCATAGGTGGTCCCTTTCCAATTCTCAAACCCCTGAATTAAATAATATTTATTTTCATTAGATATTTGTTTATATTTATTTAAATATACAGATGTTTGTATTGCTGTAGCAACATATATGTCAGCTCTTGGTACATATTTCTCGTCCAAAGACCACACCCAATATTCTTTAATATTTTTATCTAGATTAAACCATAATCTTGAAGTATATTTTTTATTAAAAGCCAGTATTACAAATCTACATAAAGCTTTAAAAAAACGCAAAATAGAGAGAATAGGAGATTGATTATATACAAAATTATATGCTGGATAAACAACCCCAACATTATAGCCATCGACTATTAAGCGATTAGCATATTCATAAACTACTTTATAGCCTCCAACAGGTTTACGACTAGCAGACGGAAGAAGAAAAATAATTCTTTTTCTGTTCATTACTATAATAAATTAAATGACATAAAAATTTAAAGGAAATAACTCATTGCAAATACACTAAAAACTATTTCAATATACTAATTGATGTAAGCACTCAATTTAGGGCATACCCCTTTGAAAGGGCACTTTTCAGTGCCCTAAATCGAGTTTTGTTAATTAATTAGTTTTGAATTTAACATTGGCTGGCAGCCAAAGTGATTTTGGCAGGAACCATGTTAACATAGTCCCTGCATCCGTTAAAGATATTTTTGAAAAAAGTCCCGATGAAGTTCCAGACAGAACTACCATGAAGCTTTACCGTTCCTATTACACTATGATAAGTGGCTGCCATCTCAGCACCCGCATCACTGCCATAATGAAGTGAATTGTTGCGTTGAGTGGTCAGCTTCCGGATGGTCCGCTCGGCAAGATTATTGTCTATCGGGAGTTCGCCGTCATCCAGGTAAGCAAAGATCTCTTTCCAGAACCGGTTCAGATAATTAAGAGCCTCTGTATAATACTGACTTCTGAATTCTGAACCCTTCGACAGTTCACTGTCTAAAAGGCTGCGCAATTCTATCAGGTGTTCTTTTGTTTCCAGGCTTTGTCTTTCCCGTAACCTCTCTTCCGGAGTAAGACCGGCTTCATCATAAATATGTTCTTTCAAAAAGAACCACTTTAAAAGCTTTGAAAAACGTTCGGCTACCGGTTCGCCACCTTGATTACCCGCTTTGACAAACTTATTGTTCCCATGAGACATACAAACCTGATGGATAGTATCTTTAAACCGGGTTGATTTCAACTCATCACCGATGAATACATAAGCATTATATCCATCAGACATGATACTCTTCAATTCCGCGTCACCCAAAAAGTCAGCAAGTACCTCACGGCCACGAGACCCATTCTCATAGAAGAAAATGGCTGTTTTCTGAGCCTTGTTGACCAATACCCAGATATAACACTTCTTATAGTGATCATATTTGCGCACTTTACACCAAGTCTCATCGCAGTTCACAATCGAGTCCTTTTCCAATGCGACAGACTTCAATACACGGACCAACTCATCAAGGTATTTCTTGCCTTTCTTTAGCCAGTTGTGTAAAGTGTTTTTAGAAATGGTCATGCCCATATCTGTCAGCCATTGATGAAGATGACCGAAGGTTACATTCTTTACATAAACCTCATAGGCTATGGCCTGCAGAAATTCAGGAGTGGCTTTAGTACCCTCGAATTTGGTTATTACCCGCGGATGACCTTCAGAGGGGAAATAACCCCACTTCGGCTTTTTGCCCGGCTCAGCATAATGAACCATCTCAAAACGTTCTTCCGTAAGAAATGTACGGAAATTGAACACCCGGACCATCCGTCTTTCAATGATACGGCCGGGGACCTTTGTCAAGTCTGAAGGATGCTCTATCGCTTCTCCGCTCACTCCCATCGTCTTATAACCGTCGGGACGATTGCCCAGGTCACGTTCCTTTCGGGGAAGAGCCCCATCATTCCGGGATTCGTTATTGTCTACAGAATCCGTACGGAGCGTATCGTCCGTACCGTCATAATCATCTTTCTCCTTTTGTCGGTCAGAAGCACTCTTTTTAGATTTGGAGTTTATCCGTTGACGCCTGTCGCCAAAACGTTCCTGATTGGCAAAATCAAGTTTTTCCTGGAGAGACCTCGCGTTACGTTCTGCCGATTTACGAAGCTTACGCTCTTCCGATAACTGATTTTCCAAATCAGATTGTTTCGATCGCATGGAGGCCATCTGCTCCTTCAGCTCCTTCATCTGGGCAACGAAATCCTCCAAAACAAGCTTCATGGCATCACTTGTCAACCTGAGGTCCTGATTCTGATCAACAAGGTACTGAATAAACCGGTCTTTTTGATCGTCTGCCATACCTTCACTATAATTTATAGGGTCCCGTGAGTAGGTTTCCCTACTCAACACCTCCCTTTTTGAGTCGATTATATGTTGCAGCCCGATCATACCTAAACCTCTTAGTTACAGGTATAAAGGTAGTAAAACTATCGCGAAACCGCAAGCAAATAAACATATCAATTACCTGATTTTTAATACTTTAACTATTGGATTTTCCAATATCAGAACCACATCTTTCCAATCAATACGATAAACAGTATCCGCGCCATTCCGCTCCACTTTCATGAACTGATAGCCCGCGACAAACTTCTTCTCGAACAGGCTGTAGGAACGATTATCGAATGAGAACATACGGACTATTCTTCGATTTCGCGACATGACAATAAAGACATCCCCATCAGATGGCTCCCTGTGAAGCCGTTCACGAATGATAGACAACACACGGCTGTGCTTGCAACGCATATCGGTAAAGTCACGCACATAATAAAAATGATTCAGACCGGTAACACTCAACATAAACCCTCCAGCTTCTCTACCATGCGAATCAAATCCTGGTAGCTTAAATTCT
>ERZ779737.2329-NODE-2329-length-12653-cov-19.825845_pt1 | contig 12653 bp, 10 predicted proteins | sample MGYA00511889_ERZ779737 | MGnify/ENA primary metagenome ERZ779737 (study PRJEB29588, sample SAMEA2163575) | human gut metagenome | biome: human gut; feature: human-associated habitat; material: faeces | place: Denmark | collected 2008/2010 ...
CGTCGGTATTCACCTGATGCTCCCGGAGAATGGCATGGAAGCGAAGGGTTATTTTGGTAAGAAGCATTCGCCAGTCGATGCGGGCGTTCAAAAGTGCGCGATACAGCGTGTTCTTTGACACGGCGCAAAGTCCATGAAAATGATTGGAAGTGGCACTTGCAATCGTCTTTCCCCACAGGCGCATGATGAGGAGCGAGATGAAGAGGGAGGTCAAGGTATAGCCCTGAGCCTTCTCAAACTTTAGATTCCGAACGATTTTACCGATTCCCAATGCCTTCATGACGACTAAAAGTTGCTCTTGGGCTTGTTCTTTAACAGATAAAACCTTGGTAAGTTCGTTCAAATTACCTATTTTCGCATCTATAACAGTATTCTTATTTTTCATACGTAAATCAGTTGATTAAGCACCTCTAATTTACGAAGAAAATTTGAATTACTGTTACTTCCCACCCTCCTTATTGGGGGTGGGAAACTTTAGTTTATTTAGAGAAAAATCATATTGAAGCAGCGAAAATGAATACAGCTATAACAGAGTCCTTTTTTACCCCTGATAGAGTGAAAGTCCAAGTCTACGCCAATATGGTAGACCGTGCAGGGCAAACATATCCAGAATTTAGGCTTGTCAAAATCAAAGAAGATAATGAAATGTAACAAATTTCTGCGTAAACAATGGGATGTAAGTAACATGGATAAGAGTTAATTATTAAACATGTCTCATGGTTAAAGAATATGATTCAACTTTGGACAGGGTTTAGGTAAAATCATTCAACTAATTTTAGAATAGCATATGAATATGAGATATTTTGTAACAGTTGTACTGTTTATAGCAAGCATGACTGGTGCTAAAGCCAAAAACAACATCAGCGTCGACTATACGGAAGAGAGCGAATTGGTCAGCGTTATTGCCCACCTTGCCAAGGTGCCTGGATATATATGGCCAGAAGAGCAGGCTGGAGTCATTGATTATTTTCACCAAGTAGACAGCACCTTCGCGCCCTATTCCAACCATCCCATCATGGCTTTTGTGGCAGACAGTCTGGTGAAGCAGGGCTTTGGCTATCATGTTCCAGTTGCCATGGCGCTACGCCTGAAGCTGAAGAATGGCAAGCTACATTATAATACGGACTTGGAGCCTGACTTCAACCATTACTATCGGGGCATTACTCCACAACACGAAAAAAAGCTCATTGCTCTTCTTGAGGATTTCTATAAGAAAGCTCATTTCCATTCTTTCTTCAAGAAGAATCAGCCCCTCTACAATGCCTGCAAACAAGCCATGCAACAGTTGGTAGACAAGATTGACTTGGATTGGTACAAGTCGTTCTTTGGTCCTATCAACAATATCTCTTTCCATATCTATCTCGGTCTGCTAAACGGTCCCGGCAACTATGCCATTCCGCAGAAGACCAAAGATGGCTCGGAAATAAAGAACGCATTCATGGGTTGCGCCGACCGCAATGCTACTGGAGATATTTACTATGGTGAGGCGTATACACTGCCTGTCATCATTCATGAGTTCAACCATTCGTTCTGCAATCCTCTAAACGAGGAATTCTGGGATGACATCAAGGACAAGATGATAGCCTTCTACAATCAGAACGCCTCATTTTATGCTCAGCAAGCCTATGGCGACCCACTCACGGTGGCAAACGAGATGTTCGTGGAGGCCTGCGTGATGAGATACCTTGCCACACACCCAGTGCAGTTCACACAGGAGAGCATCCAGAAAATCAAAAAGATTTATCAAATGCAAAATGCATCCGACGAGGAAATCGTGGCTGGCTATTACGAGACACAGATTAACATCCGTGAAGTATACAAAAAGTTCTTTATGATCCGTGACATAATGAAAGCATTGGAAGAGCGCGAGGCAAACATGGTCAGCTACCCTACCATGCGCGATTTTATGCCAAAATATATCGAAGCTATTAATGCTTATCAAGAAAAATAAAAGTGAACTGACAAAGAGCTCATCCCGTCAATTCCTAATTTCTGCGTAAACAATGCGTAAACAAACTGTTTGAGTCATGGACATTCAAAGGTATACCACAAATATCAAATAGAGATAACTCGTTGATTATCAACAAAAGTTCATAATAACGAAATATCGCGGACTATCATTCTATTGGTCTCATAATCAGGGGTCGCTGGTTCAAGCTCAGCCGGGTCCACAGCCTTAAAGAGCACAGAATGAAGTACTTGCGACGATTTGCGGGTGCTTTTTTCATGCCTTGACCTGTCTTTTAATGCTGTTGCAGTATGGTTTTTAGACAGTTTTGGCGGCATACATGTTAGCAAAATTATCATGTTAACTACTTCTGTTAACATACCTTTTCGCCCGTCGTGCCCGGAAGCCTTTTGAACAACCGTACCGGCACCGAATCGCGGGAAACACTGCCGTTGCGTCAAACGGTCACCATGTTCACCCTCGTCACAGCCCCTCCAGAAGGCATTTCCGCCCACAGCCTCTTACCACACCGGCACCGAATCGCGGAAACTGCTGCCGTTGTGGTAAACCGTTACCACACGTCCCCGTCTCACAGACCCTCCAGAAGGCATTTTCGCCCACAGCCTCTTACCACACCGGCACTGAATCACCGGAAATGCTGCCGTTGCGGCAAAGTTATAGTGTATGGTAAAAGGTCATCGTAAATATGTCTTCACCGCCATGTGGCTAAAAATATCCGAAAGCATCCTGTTGTATATGCAAGACGCTGTTTGTGAATGTGCTGTCGAAGTCAGGCGTGTGCGTACCTGCCGTTGAGGCATGTGAAGGCGGTCCGGTTCCTGAGTGCTGCATCGGATATTCAGCAGCGGCCGGTAGTGCGGATGCCGATGTCGTACTCTCGCCGGTCTGTTAATTCTTTGTACATTTGCCGGATAATATCCAAATACGACAGGAAAATGAGTTATTGCAGGAGGTTGCTTAAAGGAGTTGTTGCAGCGGTGCTGGTGTCACTCGTATCGCTGTTTTTTTGTAGCACGGCGGTTGCGGCTGGCGACAGGCAGGATGATTTTGCGGTGTGGAGCTCGATTACGGTGCGCAAGCATATCGTAAGCGGTCTTTCCCTTTCTCTAAATGGGGAACTGAGGACTGCCAGGACGGCAACTGATGTCAATCTTTGGTGGGTCAATCCGGAGCTGCGTTTCCGTTTCAACGAACTGTTTTCTCTGGAAGCAGGTTACCGTTATGCAAGGGTCAACCGTATCGACTATTGGGAGCCTGCGCACCGCTGGTATGCAGGAGGTACGATAGGAATCAGTATCGGACCGGTATATTTTTACCTGCGGGAACTTATAGAGCAGATTTACTATACGGACAGAGACCCGAATGCCTCAGGTAGTGTCATTTCATATCTGCGTAGCCGTCTTAGAGTGGAACTGAAGATGGATGCCCTGCCAATCACACCGTTCATCGGAGTGGAGAATTTTCTGTACCTGTTCGACTACCGCAAGGGAGAGACCGGCATCATGCGCTATACGGCCGGGGTGAGGGTGCCGGTAGGGAAGATGCACTCTTTCAGCGGATATTACCGTTTTCAGCAGACGTTCAGTTCCTCGGGACTGGATGAACACATACTCGGCCTGGGATATACCCTCAGTTTTTAGAAGAAAAACAGTCTATGTAAATTTGTTCATTTATTTGAAAAGATTTGAAAAAACTGTATATTCGTGGGCAATTGACAAAAAACAAAACACCCATAGAGTATGAAAAATGCAGTTTTTACATTCCCTGTACCGGCAAATGAGCCGGTGAAATCATACCTCAAAGGCTCCCCTGAGAGAGTAGCCCTCGAGGCCGAACTTAAAAGACAGAGCGGCATAGAGCTGGACATTCCGCTGATTATCGGCGGCAAGGAGGTCCGCACCGGCAACACCGGTAAGGTGGTTATGCCGCATGACCACTCTCACGTGCTCGCCACATATCACAAGGCAGGTCCCGAGGAGGTTAAAATGGCCATCAAGGCCGCTCTCGACGCTCATGACGAGTGGGCGGAGCTGGACTGGACTGTAAGAGCATCCATCATCCTGAAGATAGCCGACCTGCTCGCAGGCAAGTACCGCGCTGTCATCAACGCCGCATGCATGCTCGGCCAGAGCAAGAACTTCTATCAGGCGGAGATTGACTCGGCCTGCGAGACCATCGATTTCCTGCGCTACAATGCCGCATTTGCCTCCAAGATCTACGGCATCCAGCCTAAGAGCGGCCCGAACCAGATCAACAGCGTGGAGTACCGTCCTCTCGAGGGATTCATCTTCGCCCTGACCCCGTTCAACTTTACATCCATTGCTTCCAACCTCTCGATGTCTCCCGTGCTGATGGGCAACACCGTGGTATGGAAGCCCTCTACCACCGCCATCCTCTCGAACTACTATCTGATGAAGATCTACGAGGAGGCCGGAGTGCCCGCAGGTGTGGTGAACTTCATTCCCGGCAGCGGCGCTGTCATCGGCAAGGAGATCTTCGCTTCGAAGGACCTCGCAGGAGTGCATTTTACCGGCTCCAGCGCCACCTTCAATACCCTCTGGAAACAGGTGGGCGAGAATATCGCCAACTACCGCTCCTATCCCCGCTTAGTGGGCGAGACCGGCGGCAAGGACTTCATCTTCGTGCATCCCTCGGCTGTGGCTGAGGAGGTCGGCAATGCGGCTTACTGCGGTGCTTTCGAGTACCAGGGCCAGAAGTGCTCTGCCGCTTCCCGCATGTACGTGCCCAAGTCCCTGTGGCCCGCTATCCTCGAGAAGATCAAGGATACAGCCGCAAAGGTGAAAATGGGTGATGTTTGCGATCCCTCGAACTTCATCAACGCCGTCATCGATGAGGCTTCCTTCGACAACATCGCATCCTACATCGAATACGCCAAGGCATCGAAAGACGCTGAGATCGTGCTGGGCGGCGGATATGACAAGTCCAAGGGCTATTTCGTGGAGCCTACTGTCATCGTCACCACAGATCCCCATTTCAAGAGCATGGAGGAGGAGATCTTCGGCCCCGTCCTCACAGTCTACGTTTATGACGACGCCGATGTGGACAAGGCTGTCGAGCTTTGCGACACCACCTCTCCTTACGGCCTGACCGGTGCCATCTGGGGCCGCGACCGTCTTGCTCTCGAGAAGATTTCCCGCAGGCTGAAATATGCTGCCGGCAACTTCTACATCAACGACAAGCCCACCGGAGCCGTTGTCGGCATGCAGCCTTTCGGCGGCGCCCGCGCATCCGGTACCAACGACAAGGCCGGCGGCGAGTTCAACCTCATCCGCTGGGTACTGCCCCGCGCTGTCAAGGAGACTCTCGTGCCTCCCACAGACCACCGCTATACCTACATGAAGGAGGAGTAGGGCATACGCCTTTCAAGTAAAATTATTCCCCGCCACGGCATTGTGTCTGTGGCGGGGATTTTTTATGTCATGTCTGAGGTGGAAGGCGTAGATTATTTTGAGATAATCCAGTCGCTGATGTTGTGTGCCTCCCTGTCGAAATTGACTGCAACCTTGACAACGGGGAGTCCGCAGAGGGCGAAGCGCTCCGGGTACTGCTTCAGGTCTATCTGCTGCATGGCGGTTTCCGCGCTTTTGTCGAGCTTGACTTCCACTACATAAAGCGTTGTGGCCGTGCGCAGGACCATGTCCACCCGCCCTTTCGGGGTGCGCACCTCCACGTCCACGTAGTAACCGAGCAGGGAGAAGATGATGTAGAGCATCTGCTGGTAGTGTCCCTCGTAGTCGGTGTTGTCGGTATAGGGGACGGTGCCGAGGAAGGTCTGCAAGGCTCTGAGGATTCCGTCCATGTCGTCGTCATAGAGGCATTCCGCCATGGATATGAGGGCGGAGGAGGCAGAGACGGTATCCGTTGTCACGTAGTAAGGGAGCAGGGAACGGAACAGTCCGATTCTCACTTCCTGGTTGGGTATGCCCAGGGTGTAGGATTCGGTTATGGGGTTTCCTTTTTTTATGGTATAGTATCCGCTTTGGTACAGCAGGGGGATGATGCTGTCGAGCCGCTCGGTAGGGGTATCGAATGCCTCCTTGCCTGCCTTGCATGTCTCTCCCAGCTGAATGGGGGTCATGCGGAACTTGCGCAGCATCTCTATCAGGTATGTCGGAGTGCCGCTCCCGAACCAGTATGAGTCCAACTTGGCGTTGGCGAAGGCCCTGATGAGACTGAACGGGTTGTATATGTCCTGGGAAGGCCATGTGAAGTGGTATCCGTCGTATTTGGCTTTCAACTTGGCGAATGCGTCCTCTCTGCTCAGGCCCAGTCTCTGCGCCAGGATGTCCAGATCGGGGCTCATCTGGGTGAGCATCTCCTCTTCCGTGATGCCGCAGACTGCTGCGTAGGGCTCCAGCATGCTGATGTTCTCCAAATTATTGAATTCGCTGAATATGCTGAGCTGGGAAAATTTGGTGATACCGGTCATGAAAACGAACCGGAGGTAAGGATCGCAGGCCTTGAGCGGGCTGTAGAAGTTGCGCATGACGTTCCGCAGCACGGGCAGGGTCTTTTCTTCGTGTACGACATCCAGTAGGGGGGCGTCGTACTCGTCGATAAGCACGACTACCTTCTGACCGGTCTGCTCAAAAGCTGCTTGAATCAGGGTTCTCAATCTTAGGTTGGGGAATCTCTCTTCTGTGATTACTCCGTATTGTTTTTCGTAGACAGCGAGCTGATTGCATAGAGCCGCTTCCAGTTGTTCTTTGTCCGCATATTTGGCCATGCTCATATCGAAGTGCAGCACCGGGTAAACATTCCATTCTTTCTCCAGTGCATCTATGGCCAGTCCTTTGAAGAGAGCCTTCTTCCCCTCGAAATAACTGTGGAGGGTGGATACCAGCAGCGACTTGCCGAACCTCCTTGGGCGGCTGAGGAAGATGTATCTGGCCCCTGAATGAGTCATACGATATACGTACCCGGTCTTATCGATGTACAGATAATGTTCATTCCGGATATCAGCGAATGTCTGTATGCCTATCGGGTAGAGTCTTTGCTGTGTGCTCATGGTCTGTGTATTTATGAGTTTGCCGTCCCAAAGTTACGAAATATATCGAGACGCAGCAGTGGCTGGGATTATTTCACTGAGGTAGTGATGTCCTGACGGTGGCGGCGGTCATGCCAGAGGCCGGCGAAGGCGAGGGTGAAGACTGCGAGGACAATGCCGAGCAGCGGGCTGGAGGGGGTGGTGATGACCTTGCGCATGATGTCGGAGACGCTGGAGATGAAGCCGGAGACCGCTCCGGGGATGTCAAGTCGAGGAAGGTCTATGGTCAAGGAGTTCAGACTGATGTTGAAATAGTCGAGAACGGCGACGGCGGCCGCTATGACAAACACCGCTCCGAGTATGCTGCCGCATACCGTTATTATGCGCGTTCTGCGGGCAGCGGCCCTCTCCCTCTGCTCTATTTTCTGCATCACCCTGTCGGTGAAGTCCTCGGGTAGTCTTATTTTCTCCATGGTCATCCTCCGTTTATTTTTCCAGATCCTTGTTTTCCTTCAATATTCTTGCCAGCCGGTTACGGCAGCGGAACAGCCGTACCTTGACATTGGACAGGGACATGCCCGTAATCTGCGTCAGCTCGGCCAGGCTGCGGTCCTGCTCGTAGAACGCCGTTATCAGGAACCGGTCCTGCGGCTCCAATTCAGCCACTGCCTTCTCCAGGGCTCCGTACTGCCTCTCGCGCAACTCCTTGAGTTCTGTATCCTCCCCGCTTTCGAGCCACGTAGAGCTCTGCTGCAGTTCCTTGTCCGTGAATTTCTCCCTGCTTACCGTCAGCCTTTTCTTCCTCATGGACGAGACTGCCAGATGGTAGGCTATGCTGTAGAGCCAGGTGGAGATGGAGCTCTCGCCCCGGTATTTGCCCAAGGAGAAATACGCCTTGACAAATGTCTCCTGAGCCATGTCCTCCGCGTCCTCCCTGCTGCCCGTCATCCGGTAGAGCATTGCGAGAATCATGCCGCCGTGAGCGTCCACAATCTGCCGGAAGAGGTCCTTGTCCCCGTCCAGTATCTTGAATATGAGTGCGCTCTCCTCGGCTCTTGTCATAGGTGCTGTTCTTTCTGTATATAAGACGCGGGTAAAAATAAAAGGTTACATCGAAATTTAAAAATTGAATTTTTTCAAAATTTTCTGTCAACCGGTGTAACCTTTTCCATCTCGTGCGTCAAAGATGCAAACGGAACATTAAAAACCTTTAAAATCAAAAATCATGTCTGACGCAATTATTGTTGCGATAATTTTCTACTTTGTTTATCGCATCCTCGAAAACCTTATTCACCGCAAAGAGAGGCTCATCGTGGCCCAGAAAATCGAGAATCTCGACCCTCAGAAGAACGGGCAGATAGATCTGAACAAATGGTTCGGGGCCGTGACTACGAACAAGTACGCACCTCTGCGCTGGGGCCTTCTGCTCGCCGGTGCGGCACTTGGTCTGCTGGTGGGTTTCTTTATTAGGGGTGGAATGTTGCCTGACAAGAACTGGTACAATGAAGATGTGCAGGTTATCTATTTCGGATCGGCGTTTCTCTTCGCCGGCATAGGCCTGCTGATCTCATTCGTCCTTGAAAGGAAATACGCCGCAGAGGACCGGAAAAAAGAGTAGGGTTATTCTTTCAGTCTCTGCCTGATATCCATCTTCTCATGCAGTATGCGCACTATGGTTGCGCAGTGACTGTAGGATATCGTGTAGAAGATGATGTGCCTGCCGGCCCTGACGCCTGACAAGCCCGCCATTACCTCGTCGTAACGGCGGCTTGTCGTTATTTTGGACTCGGATATCATCCTGCAGCAGTCAATCAGCAGATTGTAGTAACGCTCAGCCTGACTTACGGACCATGTCCTGACTGTGTATTCCCAGATGGAGGACAGGTCATCGACGGCCTTGTTGGTAAATATCAGCTTATTCATCGGGAAGGCCGGCTTTGAGTTCCGCAAGATGTCTGACCGGATCGAACCCTCTGGCGATACCGCTGTCCAGTCCGCTTTTAATTGCTGTTTTAAGGGCATCCAGACGGCATTCGTCTTCTTCCAGAAGTCTTAGCCCTGCCCTTACCATTTCGCTGGCGTTGCTGTAGCGTCCCTCTTCGATGGAAGTCCGGATAAAGTTGTCGAAATGCTGGCCTAAGGCTACAGATGTCGTTTTCATGGAGTATAAAAATTTTGCGCAAGTTACCAATATTTAGTAACCGCGCAAAATTTTTATGTATGTATGCGGAAATTATTTCCTGACAATGGTGCCGACGGCTTCGAGGAGCGGGTCCACGCTGACTTCGGAGCCGACGGCCTGCTGCATCCATATCTGGGGAGTCAGACGGCCGAGGGTGTAGATGCGGCGGAGCTCCGAGGCGAAATCCAGCCGGTTGCGGCACTGGGCCAGATGGCTTTCAAGCTGGTACTCGATGATGTGCCCGAATGGGTAGTTGGGCAGATACATCGGGGAGTTGACCATGTGGGAGTAGACGGCCAGCAAGGGGCAGTCGGGAGTGCCGAGGACGGGGGCGTAGTACTTGTTCCATACGTCCTTGGCGATGGATACTACTGCGTCGCGCAGCTCTGAGGCCGTGGCTTCCGGGTGGGCGTAGAGCCACTGCCAGGTGTACATGTCGGTCAGGGCCACGCCCATAATCTCGTAGGCGCCCCAGAAGATGTCCAACGTGGTGTTGTCGTCCAGCTTGTAGTCAAAGCCCAAAAGCTCCAGGTCGCGTTTCTGGAAGATGAAGGCCAGGGCCTCGGTGAAGGCGGTATTGGGCACCCCGTTGAGCATGTAGTAGTCGATGTCGTAGAGGTCGAGGGTCTGCTCCACATTGTGCCCGAACTCGTGTACCGCGATGTTGTAGCCCTTGTAGTCCATGCCCTTGTCCCCGATGCGGGTACGCAGGCGGGCGGGCTCCCAGCGGCCTGAGGCTCCCCAGGCGTGTCCAGAACCGCGTGCCGGCTCGACGACAATGCGCTCGGCTATGTACTTCGCGTCATGGGCAGGGAAGCCGAGGTACCGCAGCATTCTCGGCATATCCTTGGCAAATGCCTGTGCGTCGGGGTATTTCTTCTGGGTCATCTTTGTCAGTTCGTCCTCGGACATGGCGGCGCGGCTCTTGAACCCGTCATACCAGATGTCGTAGGGCCTGAGGTCGCGGCCCAGACGCTCCTTGATGAGCGCGGCTACTTCCTTTACTTCGTCCGAGGAAATCAGCCGGATGAAAAGCTGCTCTATGTCAGCGGCGGAGACCTCCATTCCCTCCTCGAAGTTGCGGGCAATGCCGGTCGGGAGCTGCGGGCTGTAGCGGTCGATCTGCTCCTCTACGCGGAAGGTGTTGAGGATATGGGAGTAGCGCACGTCGGTCTCGGGCTGGAGCTGCACCTCCTTGCCGTCCTTCCAGGTCTTGTTGGAGTACGGGGCCCAGTCGTATCCCGGATTATTCACCACGTCTTTCGGAATGCTTTGGTCTACAATGCGCAGCATCACCTGGTAGATCATTTCCTGCTTTTCGTTGGCATTGGGGATGTCGGCGTAGTTGCTCTTGATTTCGTCGCGAAGGTTCCAGTGCGAGAGCAGCACCATGTCCTCGGGGAAGAGACGGCGGCCGTCCTCAGTGAGCAGGTGTCCCATCATGATGTTGTAGGAGGCGATGTAGTTCTCCGATGCGCTGAGCACCTGGGAGTACTCCGACTTCACCTTGGCCGGTACGCGGGTGGTGAAGGCGTCCCCCATGCGGGCGTAGGCCCATTCGAGGCGGCTCCAGTCCTTGCCGAGGGTATTCTTCTCCTCGAGGGTGTAGAAGGGGAAATTGAGAATGGTGACAAATGCCGTCTTGTTGGCGAACAGGTCGTCCGAAAGGTGGGAGTAGGGGTCAAACGCCCCGAGGATGTAGTCTATCTCCGTAGGCTCCGGCCCGGTCAGATGGAGGGGCTTCTGAAGCCTGACAGCCACCTGGTTGGATGTTCCGTAAAGGGTCTCGAATGCCTCCGACAGCTTGTCGAACAGCACTTTGCGTTCCTCGGGAGTCGCAGCGTAGCTCTCCGTTGCGAACTGCCCGAACTCCGCTTCGGTACCGTCCTCGGCCCTCCACAGGGCAGCTGCCTGTGTCACTCCTTTCTGAACCAATGCCTTGTCCGCCTCCGGACATTTCTCCGTGATAGCCTGCACCGTCCTGACGACAGTGCTCTCTGTGATATTGCTCATAGCTGTGTCTTTGTCTGGATTCCCATTGCTGCAGCCGCTCACGGTCATCGCCGCCGCGGCCAGCATGATTGCCGGTAGTCTTTTCATATTGCTGATATTTTTACAAAATTATTGATTTTTTGTTTCAGTAAATCTTTCCCGCTGCCTCAGGCTGAACTCGCAGCCGCAGTACTGCTGGTTGTAGAACTGCCTGGCGAGGATGTTGCGCCGCTCGTAGAGCCCGCCCTTGCGCCAGTTGCGGTCCCAGAAGCGGGTCAGGCCCCGCCCGCATTGTTCCTGAGCGTAGAGGCCCGCCTCGTTGATCTGCCGGATATCCTTCCATCGGGAGGAGGCGAGGGTAGTGGTGAACAGGGGGAATCCGTGCGAGGCTGCGTAGTCCGCCGCGACGCAGAGACGGTGTTTGAAGCAGGCCAGGCATCGCCTCCCGCGCTCCGGCTCGCCCTCCAGCCCCTCGGCGCATTTCAGCCATCCGGCGTGCTGCTGCTCCCAGTCCCCCATGGTGACGGCCTGTTGTCCTTCCGCATTGTCCGTGATTCTCCGGGCTGCTGCTTCCTGTCCGGCGCCGTCTCCAGCATTACCCCCGTCCAGGTCCACGATCGCCACCCCTGTCTCATGCGCGTACCGCACGATCTCGTTTTTCCGCCTGAGGTATTCCTCCTCCGGGAAGATGTTCGGGTTGTAGAACAGGATGACAGGCTTGTAGCCGTTCTGACCCATCCATTCGAGGATGGCGGCGGAGCAGGGGGCGCAGCAGGAGTGAAGGAGTACTTTTTCCATGGCGTAATTCTTCGGATTGGTGCGGGAATTTTATATTTTTGTAAAAATATTGAAAATTATGGAAAGTAAGAAAGAACTTCGCAAATTGATATCGATGCGCAAGAAACAGGTGCCCGTTGAGGAGCGTCGCCGCAGGTCGGTGCCGGTGATGGAGAGGCTGATGGGGCTGCCGCGCTTCCGTCGGGCGCAGAATATTCTGTTCTACTGGGCAATGCAGGATGAGGTGTCCACTCAGGATGCGGTGATTTCCTGTGCCGCCGCCGGGAAAAATGTGTTTCTGCCGGTGGTGGACGGAGAGATGCTGAGGATCAGACGGTTCTCAGGGCGGGCTGCATTGGTGCCGGGCGAGTCGTATTCGATTCCGGAGCCGGTGGAGGGCTCGGAGGAGGTGCGTATCTCCGATATCGATCTGGTCGTGGTGCCCGGAGTGGCCTTCGATATGGAAGGCGGCCGGATGGGACGCGGCAAAGGCTTTTACGACAGGCTGCTCGGGGAGGTACGTGGAGATGGTGCCGGGCCGTACAAGGTCGGAGTCTGCTTCGATTTCCAGGTCGTCGATGCCGTGCCGCGCGAACCTCACGATATGCTGATGGATGCGGTGGTATGCGAGACCCGCACTGAGATCATCCGCAATGACAACCGGGTCTGCTCCGTGTTCGGCATCCGCTATCCGATAGTGGCGGGGGGGGGGGGGGGGGGGGGGG
>ERZ779737.2332-NODE-2332-length-12650-cov-2.515522_pt1 | contig 12650 bp, 13 predicted proteins | sample MGYA00511889_ERZ779737 | MGnify/ENA primary metagenome ERZ779737 (study PRJEB29588, sample SAMEA2163575) | human gut metagenome | biome: human gut; feature: human-associated habitat; material: faeces | place: Denmark | collected 2008/2010 ...
ATATAATCAATAAATAACTATGTAATTAACTCGATAGAAAGGAGTTAGCCATGAAAGAGTATATAAATGGAGATAACGGAAAGGTAAGCATAGATGAGAGTGTTGTGGCCCAGGTAGCAGGACTGACAGCCCTTGACTGTTTTGGAATTGTAGGAATGGGAATCGTCAGTGTCAAGGATGGAATAGTAAAACAGCTTCGAAGAGACAATGTGTCGAGAGGCGTGAATGTAAGATTTGATGAGAATATAGTTGTGGCTTATGGCGTGAGTATAAAGGCTGTCACGGACAACCTGATGCAGTCAGTGAAGTATAAGGTAGAAGATTTCACTTCATTCAAGGTAAGTCAGATCAATGTGTTTGTCGAAGATGTAAAAGTAATGGATTAAGTAATGGATTAGTTTGGAGGATACAGAGAAGTGAGTAATACGATCGATGCACTTACGCTCAAGAAAGCATTTATAGCGGGTGCTAACAACCTGGATAAGAATAAGGAATATATAAATGAATTGAATGTATTCCCTGTGCCTGATGGAGACACTGGAACCAATATGACATTAACGATACTGTCAGCGGTCAGGGAGGTTGAAGCAGCTCCTGATGATATGAAATCTATTGCAAAGGCGATGTCGACAGGTTCACTTAGAGGTGCAAGGGGTAATTCAGGTGTTATATTATCCCAGCTTTTAAGAGGATTCAGCAAGAAGGTTCAGGACAGCAGATCTATAGATGTACACGATATAGCAGATGCATTTCAAAAGGCAGTTGAGACAGCGTACAAGGCTGTCATGAAGCCAAAGGAGGGAACTATCCTCACTGTTGCAAAGGGCGTTGCTACAAAGGCGAGAGAGTGTGCAGATGCAGATATGTCACTGGAGCAGTTCTGTGATGAGGTTATAGAGTATGGTGATGCGGTTCTCGATTCAACACCTGAGATGCTTCCGGTGTTGAAAGAGGCAGGAGTTGTTGACTCAGGCGGACAGGGACTTCTGGAAGTTTTCCGTGGTGCATTTGATGGTTATCTTGGAAAAGAAATCGACTATTCTGCATTTGAGAAAGTATCTTCCGGTCCGGCAGTGACCAGGATTTCCCAGCAGGCAGAAGCAGATATCAAATTTGGATATTGTACAGAATTTATCATTGAACTTAAAAATGATGCAAATTTCCAAGAGTCTGATTTAAGAAGCCCACTATCTATGATGGGTGATTCCTTAGTTCTTGTTCATGATGATGGACTTGTTAAAGTACACGTTCATGTTAATAAGCCTGGTCAGGTTTTAGAGCTTGCTCAAAATTTTGGTGAATTTGTTAAGATTAAGGTTGAAAATATGCGCCTTCAACATTCAGAGCTTATAAATGCTAAGCCTGAAGAGACAAAACCTCAAGAAAAAAAGAAGTTTGCACTTGTAGCTGTATGCTTTGGTGATGGTATTAAACAAACATTTACGGACTTAGGTGTTGATTACATTATTGATGGTGGTCAAACAATGAATCCATCTACAGAAGAATTTGTAAAGGCAGTTAAGGCTTGTAATGCTGAAAATATTATTATTATTCCAAATAATGGAAATGTAATACTAAGTGCTGAACAATCTACAAAGCTTTGTGATGATGCTAATATTAGAGTTTTAAAGGCAAAAACAATTGCTCAAGGCTATGCTTCATTAATGGCATTTGATTCTTCAAATGATTTGGATACAAATTATGAAGATATGACAGAAGCTATTTCAAATGTTCAAACAGGTGAGGTTACTTATGCCGTTAGAGACACAGAAATTAAAGGTGTTAAAATTAAAGCTGGCGATTATATGGGTATTTGTAATGGCGAAATTGTCGTTTCTGTTAAGGAAAGACTTGATGCAACAAAGATTCTATTGGACAAATGTGTTAACGAAGATTCTTCAATTGTAACTATTTTCCGTGGTGTTGGTACACCAGATGAGGAAATTGAAGAACTTAAAGAACATTGCACAGAGCTTAATGAGGATGTTGAGGTTGAGGTTATTGATGGCAACCAAGATATTTACTCATATATTATTGCAGTTGAGGCTTAAATAAAGAAGTTTAATATTGGTTGGAGAAAATCCAACCATTATTTATTTTAGGAGGTACCAAGTGATTGATATTAAAGATAATATTAATATTTTAAAAGGTGTTGGTGAAAAAACACTAGCAAAATTTAATGACGCTAATATATTTTTAATTAAAGATTTATTACTATACTCTCCTAAAAAATATGATATTTTAGACGTATTAGAACCAAATCTTCAAACGGATGGACTTGATTTTGTCATCGATGGTTATATTTCATCACAAATTATTTCAAGAAAAATTCGTAATTCTGTTGATAATATTATTTTCTATTTTCAAACTAAAACAACGAATGTTAAAGTGCTAGCCTATGGAAGAGGCTATCTGCGTTTTTCTTTGAAAAAAGGGATGCCTCTTAAAATTTTTGGTACGTATAAAGCTTTAAATAATAGCTTTACGCTTAAAGAAATTATTTTTGATGATAAAAAAAGTATAAATCCCGTTTATGGAATTAAAGGAATTAATGATAATTTAATAACTAAACTTTTAGAGGATGTATTTAAAGATATTCCTAATTTTAAAGAAACTTTACCAGAAAAATTAATTTCTAAATATCATTTTTTAGGTATAAACCTATTTTTGAAAAAAATGCATTTTCCTGATGGTAAAGAAGATATAACAAATGTTTTTAGAAGAAAAAAATATGTAACTTATTTTAATCATTCAATTCAAATGGAAGCATTATCGCTTTTGGTTTTAGAAAATAATAAAGAACCAAAGGATGGAGTAAAGGATAAAATTATTGAATTTACAAATAGTCTTCCTTATGAATTAACCAAAAGTCAAAAATATGCGATTAATCAGATTGTTTTAGACTCAAAAAAAACATATGTGATGAACCGTTTGATTCAAGGTGATGTTGGAAGTGGTAAAACCTTAGTTGCTATGGTAGCTATATTGATTAATATGCTTAATAATTATCAATCAATTTTAATGGCACCAACCGAAATTTTAGCATCCCAACATTTTAAAAATATTGAAGAAACCCTAAAACAATTTAATCCAAATGTTTCATTATTAACATCATCTTTGCCTATGGCAAAGAAAAATGAAATAATTCGAAATCTCGAGATTGGAAGAATTAATATTTTGGTTACAACGCAAGCAGCACTATATCATAATATTCATTACAAAAATTTAGGTCTTTTAGTTATTGATGAACAACATCGATTTGGTGTAAAAGATAGACAAAAACTTCTATTAGAATATCCTCATACAGATGCCCTTTATTTATCTGCAACTCCGATTCCAAGAACTTTAGGTCTTGTTAAATTTGCGGATATGGATATTTCCTCCATGCATGAAAAGCCTCATAATCGCAAAAAAATTATTACTAAATTATATAGTCTAGTAAATATTAGTGAAGTTTATCACGACATCGAAAATAGAATTAATCGTGGTGAACAAGCATTTTGTGTAGGTGCATTAATTGAAGGGGACAATTATCTTGATTTAAAAGCAATTAAAGAAATGATTGAAAAAAATGTAGAAAATGCTAAAATTCAAATAATTCATGGTGCTTTAAGTCCTGAAGATAAGCAAAAGATAATGATTGATTTTATTAATAAAAAATATAATATTTTGGTTTCTACAACCGTAATAGAAGTAGGTATTGATGTAAAAAATGCAACAGGTATTTATATTTTTAATGCTGAACGATTTGGTATATCAACGCTTCATCAGTTAAGAGGTCGGGTTGGAAGAAATGATAAGGAAGCATTTTGTGCACTTATTAGTAATGATATTAGTAATGAAAGATTAAAAATATTAGAAAAAACTGATGATTGTTTCAGTTTAGCTGATTATGACTTGAAATTAAGAGGTCCAGGGGAATTTTTAGGAGAAGCACAAAGCGGTTTTTTAAATCTTGATTTTGAAACTGATTATAAGATTTATACTCAAGCTTTAGAAGATGCAAGAAATTACTTATCTGATTATAAAATGGGAAAAGAGGTAACATCTCATGTTTTGAATTTGATTGAGAAAGCCCTTAATAAAAAAGCGAAATTAAACTAGGAAAAAAACAATAATAATGCTATAATTGTAGTAAAATGAAAGGCAGTGATTCTATGATCAAAATTGCAATAGACGCTATGGGTGGCGATTATCTATGCCAAACTACTGTACCAGCATGCATGGAGGCAGTTAAGGAATATAAGGATTTAGAGCTTGTATTATATGGTGATGAGAAACAAATAAAGCCCCTTTTAACTAATAGCGAAAGAATAACAATTGTTCATACTGAAAAGTATGTTGATATGGGTGAACATAATCCTGTAAGTTATATAAGAAGAAATAAGGATGCATCATTATGTATGGCGATGCAATCAGCTCATGATGGGGTAGCGCAAGCAGTTGTTAGTGCAGGTCCTACCCAATGTGTTGTTTGTGGAGCACATTTAATTATTCGTAAGCTCCATCAAATTGGAAGAGTTGGTCTTTGTCCTATTGTTCCATCTTATGATAAAAGAGGAAGATTAATGCTTGATGTTGGGGCTAATGTAGAATTAAGACCTGAACATATTAGGGATTTAGCTTATTTTGCAACAACTATTTCTCGTGAAATATTACATGTGCCAAATCCTCGTGTTGGTCTACTTAATATTGGCACTGAACCAGGTAAGGGACGTGAGGTTGACCAAGAAACCTATAAAATGCTTGATGAAGATCCTTTAATTAATTTTTATGGTAATGTCGAAACAAAGGATATTTTAACGAGTCCTTGTGATATATTTGTGACTGATGGATTTACAGGTAATATGGTAATGAAAACGGTTGAAGGAACTGCTAAAACAATGGGAGACATGCTTAAACAAGAGATTAAGTCAAGCCTTGGAGGTATTATTGGCTATTTATTTATGCATAAGGCTTTAAAACGCTTCAAAAAACGTCTTGATTCTTCTGAGGTTGGCGGTGCGATGATTGTTGGTGTTCCTGTACCAGTTGTAAAGGCTCATGGAAGCTCTAATGCTTATGCATTTAAAAATGCTATTGGTCAAGCTAGAATGATGGTTGAAACTGATTTAATTAATAAAGTAATTGCAAAATTGCCAAAGAAGGATGAAGAGAATGAAGCATTATAGTGAACTTGAAAAAAAAATTGGTGTTGATTTTAAGGATAAATCTGTTTTGATCGAAGCCTTAACCCATAGCTCTTATGGAAATGAACACAACTGTCCCTTTAATGAACGTCTTGAGTTTCTAGGTGATGCGGTTTTAGAACTTTCAATGTCTAAATATTTGATTTCAAAATATCAAATGGCAGAAGGAGATATGACCAAAAGAAGAGCTCAAGCTGTTAGAGAAGAGGCTTTAGATATTTATGCTGCTCATCTTGATCTTCCTAGCTATTTGTATCTTGGCCGTGGTGAGGAACTTACAGGTGGAAGAACGAGAAAGGCTGTTATTGCGGATGCTTTTGAGGCTGTTTTAGGAGCGGTATTTAAAGAATTTGGCTTTGATAAGGCTTATGAGGTTTTCTCTAAAATAGTAATTCCTTATATTGATGAGGTTGTATCAATTAAAGATTTTAAAACTATTTTACAAGAAGAGGTTCAGGCTGATAAAAGAAGCTTATCATATCGTATTATAAAAGAAGAGGGACCAGCACATGATAAGGTGTTTACGGCTGAGGTTTTAATGGATGGTAATTTAATTATGGGCTGTGGGGTAGGAAAAACAAAGAAGGATGCTGAGCAGGAGGCTGCAAGACAGGCCCTTCTTAAAAAGGCCTATACAAAATGATATTTTTATCATAAAATACTAAGGGTGATATTATAAATATTTTATTACTTGGTATTGATGGTAAAATGGGTAAAAAAATATATCAAAGTCTTAAAGAATATGATTATAATATTACAGGCTTTGATATTTTTGCTAAAAATAGAAAAAATGTTATTACAAAAATAGAGGATATAAATATTGAAAATTATGATTGGCTTGTTGACTTTTCAGAGGCTAATATTTCAAAAAAAATTACAAAGCTATTTCTTTCAAATAGTAAAAATGTAATTTCAGGGACGACAGGTCTTACCTTTGATGAACTTAATGATTTTTGTATTCTTGCAAAAAATAATGATGCTAAATATATCCATCGGGTTAATTTTGCTAAAAGCTTTTGTGAATTTGAAGCTATTGCTAAAAAAATTGCTCAAAAAATGGATCATAATATATTAATTGAGTCACATGACTTTAAAAAATTAGATAAGCCATCAGGATCTGCCTTACGTCTTATGCACGTTTTGAAACTTAAAAGTAGCGATATTTTAGCAATTAGAGGTGATGAGACAACTCCGTATCATTCCCTAATTTCCTCTAATAAAAATGAAAGAATAATAATTACGCATCAAATACTTGATAAAAATGCCTTTGTAGAGGGCTTTTTAGAAGTTTTTTTGAAGGAAGCAGGTGTTTAATATGCTTGAAAAATTATATAATATGGGATGCTTAGATTATCAAAAGCTAATTAGAATTTTTTCTTCTAAATTAGGACTTTCTTTAAATGCATCCTTTATTCTAATGGCTATTTTGGACAACTACCGTTTGAATCCCAATATTAATTCTAGTAATTTAGCTAGTTATACGGGGAAATCTAAAAGCGAAGTTGAAGAATCAATTGTTGAACTTCTAAATCTAGATTATATTCAAATCCAATTAGTTATGAAAAATGGTAAATCAACTGAGTCATATCGGTTATCTCCTTTTTTTATTAAATGTGAACGACTTCTATCAGAAATAAGAAATGAAGAAGAAGAAAATGATATAAAAGCGATTAATTCTGTACTTGAGGAAAATTTGAAAAGAGCATTAGCACGGCAAGAACTTGAGCAAATAAGTGATTGGCTTTCTGATGGTAAAACTAAAGAAGAAATACTTGAGGCTGTTGACGTAGTAAAAAAGACTAAAAATGCCTTTAGAATGGCATCAGTTAATAAGGAATTGTACAGCAGTCAAAAAACTTCGCAGTCAAAGGGCAATGATATGATTTCTAGTGTATTTGCCCAAATGGTTAAAAACTAATGGAAAATAAGGAAATCTTAGATTTAATTTATAAGATGTTTCCAAATCCTCATTGTGAATTGGAATATTTTGATGACTTTAGTTTTTTATGTGCTGTTGTTTTAAGTGCTCAAACAACAGATAAAGCTGTTAATTTAGTTACTAAGCCGTTATTTTTAAAGTATCCTACCGTATTTGATATTGCTTCTTCAAGCGAGGATGAGTTAATACCTATTTTAAGACCAATCGGTTTAATGAAAAATAAAAGTCACTATTTAATAAAAATTTCAAAAGCGATTGTTGAAGGTTATGGCGGAAAGGTTCCCCATGATTTTAATGAGCTTATTAAGCTTCCGGGTGTTGGCAGAAAAACCGCTAATGTTTTCTTAGCTGAGATTGATAAAAGACCTGCTATTGCGGTTGATACGCATGTTAATCGCGTAAGCTATCGTTTAGGTCTTAGCTCAAGTATAGATAATGTTTTAAAAACCGAACATGAGCTTGAAGCTGGTTTTGATGAAAAAGATTGGATTAAGGTTCATTATGGTTTACTCTTTATGGGGCGTTATAAATGCTTAAGTAAAAATCCTAAATGTAGTGATTGCAATCTTAAGTCTATATGTAGATATGAAAAGAGAGATTAATATGATAAAAGAAAAATTTACAAAAATAATAGAAAAAGAATTGCCAAGATTATTTGATATTACTAAAAGCTTATATGAAAATCCGGAAATTGGCACTTTAGAATATAAATCTTCTAAAATGCTTGTGGATACACTAAAGGATTATGGTTTTGATATAACCTATCCCTATATTATGGAAACAGGGTATTTAGCAGTATATGATAGTAAGAAAAAAGGACCTAAAATTGGTTTCTTATGCGAATATGATGCCTTGCCTGTTGTTGGACATGGCTGTGGACATAACCTGATTTGTACAATGTCTATAGCAGGTGCAGTGGCACTTAAATCAGTAATTGATGAAATTGGTGGGGCAATTTATGTATATGGTACACCAGCAGAAGAAAATTTTGGCGGAAAAGTGCAAATGGCTAAGGCTCATGCTTTTGATATGCTTGATGTAGCTTTAATGATTCATCCAGGGACTAAAAACGGGCTCGGGGGAAGATCACAGGCTCTTATTCCTGTTAAATTCAAATTTTATGGTAAAAGTGCTCATGCTTCAAGACCATATAATGGTGCCTCAGCCCTTGATGCTGCTGTTACAACCTATCAAGGAATTAATATGCTAAGACAATTTATGAAACAACCAAGCTTTATTCATGGTATTATAAAGGATGGAGGTAGTGCTGCAAATGTTATTCCGGAATTTGCATCATTAGAATATTATTTCCGTTCCGAGACTTCAAGTTATGCATCTTATTTAGCAACGAGAGCTAAGGAAATTGCCTCTTCAGCTGCTAAAATGAATAATTGCACAGTTGAATTTGAACAATATGAGGAAGCATATGATGATACTAAAATAAATTATGCTTTAGCAGAAGGCCTTAAGGAAGCTTATTTAGCGGTTGGACTTAGTGATATAAAGGATGTTGATGAAAATCCGTCCGGCTCTACTGATATAGGTGCGGTATCAAAGATTGTGCCAACAATTCAGGGAAATATCAAAATTGCCCCTCCTGAGGTTAATGGTCATTCTAAAGAACTTGCGAGTGCTACTGTAACAGAAGAAGGTAGGCTTGCGATAAAAAATGGTGGCTTATCGCTTGCTCTTCTAGCATACAAATATATTACTGATTATGATTATCAAAAGAAGATATGGGAGGAATTTAAGCTTGAGGCTTCATCAGTTTCTAAAGGATCAATTTAGATTATGTAAAAGTGAGGTACAATCATTTAATCATGATCATAACGTAATGGTCAATGGTATTCCAGATAAATGGCTCTCCTATATAATAAAGCCTAATGATGTTATTAGTGTTGATGGAAAAATATATGAGATAAAGAAAGAAGAAAATGTTTATTTGCTTTTAAATAAGCCGGTTGGTATTACCTGTACAAATGACCGGAATGTAGATAATAATTTAAGAGATTATGTTAATTTTGATAAAAGAATATTTCCTGTAGGTCGTCTTGATAAAGACTCTTGTGGAATTATAATTCTAACTAATGATGGTAAAATATTTAATCAAATTCTTGATCAAAATAATCACATTGAAAAAGAATACCTTTTACATGTTGATCATCCAATTAATAATATTTTTCTTGATTTAATGTCAAGAGGCGTTCCTATTTTAAACAGGGTAACAAAGCCTTGCAAAATGGAATATGTTTCACCTTGCGAATTTAAAATTACCTTGCAAGAAGGAATGAATCGTCAAATAAGAAGAATGTGTAAATTCTTTGGATATCGTGTAATAAGCCTTCAAAGAATTAGAATTGGTCATCTTGTAATTGATAATTTAGCAGAAGGACAATTTCGCTATTTAACGAGTGATGAAATTGCTAAATTGTTAGAATTTAACCAAAAAAGATGAAATCTTTGTGAAATCAACCGAAAAAATTCAAAAAAATCGTAAAAATCGCCTCTTTATTATAATGAGGTGATTTTTTATGCAAAAAAAATATAAGTTATATTTATTGGCATTAATTCCTATTGCGATAATTATTACGCTAGTATTGATGCCCCAAAGTAAAAGAAAGGATGATGAAATAATATATGCTGACGCTAATCCTTATGAATGTACAATAACCGTAAATGTTGAAGGTGAAGTTTTAAAAAAAGGAAGCTATGTAATGTATAAGGATCAAACCATTAAGGATTTACTTGAAAAATGCGGTACAACGGATTATACTAATTTATCAAATAGTAAACTTCAAGAACATCTTCAAGATGGTGCGACCTATATTCTTGAATATAAGGATGGTAAAAATATTAGTATTGAGGTTAAATCGGCTAATTTAACCATTTTACCAAGTCAAACAGCTAAGAGTGATAAAATAAATATTAATACGGCATCTAAGGATAAACTTTGTGAACTTGATATGATAGGTCCTGAAAAAGCACAAGCAATTATTGATTATCGCAGTGAGCATTTATTTAAAAGCATCGAAGAATTAAAAAATGTTACAGGAATTTCGGATAAAATATATGATGCTAACAAAGATAAAATCACTGTCTAATACTTGGCACTTTTATGCTATTTTAGTGGCTCTTATAGGATTATCTTTAATATCATTATGGTATACAATTGTTTTAATAATATACTTAATTTATTTATATCGAATTAAATTTATTAATAAAGAAATTATAATATTAAGTCTTTATATAATAATTTCCCTTTTATTTTTAAGTCTTTATAATGTTGTGTCCGATAAAAAAGAAATTGCTGGGGTTGTTATTAGTATAACTAAGCATGATGATTATTGTTCGATAGTCGTTTTGAAAGGATTAAGGAAGGTAAGAGTAATTTCTGGTGTAAATATTATTCCGCAAATAGGAGATAGAATTAAGCTTGAGGGATCATTTAAGAAATTAGGATTTGATAGTTTTAGTATGTATCTTAAAGGAAATGGTATTTTTTCATCCTTTAGTGCATCAAAGCTAGAAGTTGAAGGAAAAAGTATTTTCTCATTTAAAGGTAAAATAATTGAGTTTTATCAAAGTCATTTAGATGAAAAAGCCTTTACATATTTTAAAAGCTTAATTTTGGGAATAAATGATTTTGATATCGAATATAAAGAGGCTATTAATAGTATTGGAATTTCCTATTTGTTTTGTATTTCGGGATTTCATATTAGCATGATTGCACTTATATTTGACAAGTTTCTTAAAAAAATATTTCCTTTATCATATAAAAGAGATTATATTGTAATTATTTTACTTTTCAGTTATGTTATATTAACTAATTTTTCTTATGGTGTTTTAAGAGCTGTCTTAATGTATACCTTAACCAAATTGAATTTATATAAACGGCTTGGAATGTCAAAACTTGATATTTGTTCTTTTTCATTCATTATTATCGTAATTTTAAATCCTATGTCTTTGTATTCAATGAGCTTAAGACTTAGTTATATAATGGTGCTAATGATTATTTTGAGTGAGGATTTATTAAAAAATAAAGAAGGATTGACCAAAAGTTATCTAATGGCTTTAATAGCTTTTTTAGTTACAATACTACTTGTAATTACAATAAATCACGAAATTAATTTAATTACTTTAATTATTTCACCAATTTTTTTAGCATTATTTTCTTTTTTAATTCTACCAATTACATATATTATGATTATTTTACCAGTGTTGTCTCCTTTTATGTCTAGTGTTTATACTCTTTTTGAAGATATAGTTTATTTTTTTAATAGTATTGAGTTATTAAAAATATCTATTAGGAATTTAAGAGCTTATGAAATTATTTTATATTATTTTATTTATTATTTAGTTTTAAAATATTTTGAAAATCATGGTGTAAGTTACTTTAAATTAATGTTAATGCTTCTTGTAATATTACTTATGGATGGCTTTGATTATATTATTATTTATGATCAAGTAATTATGTTAGATGTTGGTCAAGGAGATTCAATTCTTTTAAAGAAGAGTCATAATGAAGGAAATATTTTAATTGATTCATATAATAATTTAGATAATTTAAAGTCTTTAGGAGTAAAAAAAATTGATACGCTTATAATTACTCACTCAGATAATGATCATTATGAAACGGCAAATGATATTATTTTAAGGTATGATGTTAAAACTGTTATAACCTCTTATTATGATACTAAGGCAAATGATGATATATCAAAGCTTAAGGTAGAACATATAAAAGCATTAGGTGGTGATTCATACAGTACTTTAGGTATTTCCTTTGATTTTTTGGGCCCAATTAATATGTCAAGTACTATTAATAATATATCACTTGTATTTATGATGAATGTAAATAAGACTAAAATATTATTTACAGGTGATATGGAAAAAGAAGAAGAAAAGGACTTGATTACAAATGGAAAGCTAAGTTTTGATATTTTAAAGGTTCCACATCATGGTTCTTCAACAAGCCTGTCTGATGAATTTTATCAAAATTTAAATTTTAAAGAAGCTATTATAAGTGTTGGATATGATAATAAATTTGGTCATCCTAAGGAAGAAACAATTAGTAAATTAAAGCCTCATAAATGCTACCGAACAGACTTAGATGGTCAAATATATATAAAAATATATAAGAGTAGCTATAAAATTAAAGTTAATTTAGATTATAATTTGTTGCAAATGATTAATAAAGTGCTATAATAGGAAAACATATAATTGAAAGGAGTTAGTTATGAGACGTAAGTTTTATGGTTTAATACTTCCGGGCTTTATTTTATCATTCTTAGCCGGAGTTGTTGTTGGCTTTGTAATTTTTTTCTTTAAGCTTGCAATCGATTATATTTTAAAGCTCAATAATTTAATTTATCATTTTTTAAATAATTATATTTATTTCATACCTGTAACAATTATAATTCTTTTAATGCATCTCTGGCGGGGCCTAGGTACTTGCGCGGGTCGAATTCTTTCGGATTTTCGGCAAAGAGCTTACGGATTGCGCCGGTAATCGCCATACGGCAGTC
>ERZ779737.2337-NODE-2337-length-12618-cov-2.662899_pt1 | contig 12618 bp, 8 predicted proteins | sample MGYA00511889_ERZ779737 | MGnify/ENA primary metagenome ERZ779737 (study PRJEB29588, sample SAMEA2163575) | human gut metagenome | biome: human gut; feature: human-associated habitat; material: faeces | place: Denmark | collected 2008/2010 ...
TTCATTCCCCCCTATAGCTGTCCGCTCCTTTTATTTTTATAAGTACCTAAAATTTATATCCAAAAGTTGCAAAGATTCCCAAGTTGCGAGGTCCTTTTTCCCACATACGGGCCAATCCGAATTCACCCTCTACACCTACAATATAATGACGGAAGTCCAAATTTATACCCGCCTGTATGCCGGCATCGAAACGACGGAGGCCGTCCCAGATTTTGATATCTCCCACACACGCATCATTAAACGTACCCCACGATGAAGTAACATCATCTGCTTTCTGTTCGGTTTTACCCACTATTCCACAACCAATATATCCACCTCCAGAAATAATCACATCAAAATTCTTTGGGGTTCCGATATGGAAAGCTGCCAATAACGGCATTTCAAAATAATTCTGATTAACGGTTTGTTTGGTATCGTTTACCAATGAATATTTTGCACCTTTGGAAGTCCAGTTAAGACCAGTCTGAAAAGACACCCAACCTGTAAGAGGGATATCTACACCTACACCTATCCGCTGATTAAACAAAGCTTTTGCAGATCCGAATCCATCTCCCATCCATGAAGAGGCACCCAAACCAACTTTCACGTTCCATACCGGTGCTTGAGCATTAACAAGCATAGCCGATATCATACACAAGACTAAAAGATACAGTTTTTTCATATTTCAGACTTTTTTGTTAAGAAATCACATCTATTCTGCCAGCAGCGCATCCCAATAAAGGATTCAGTGCAAACTCCTAAAAACAAATATAGGAATATAACTAAATATTGCAATCAAAAGAAGGGAAAAAGAATTGAAAAACAACGATAATGGCTAAAATATCCGACATTTTTACATCTGTCTGTTTTTATGATACAATAAAAAAGAGGCGATAATTATGTTTAAATATACACTTGATAATAAAAGATATCATACATTAAATTATTATTATCAAAAAAAATATGGATGTAAAGTATTTAAAGTTAGTTTAAATGCTCACTTTTCATGTCCTAATATTGATGGCACTAAAGGATATGGTGGATGCATATACTGTGCACATGGATCTGGAGAATATTATGAAGATGATACTGATTTATTAACTCAGTTTAAAGAAGTTAAAGAGATGTTACATAAAAAATGGCCAAAAGCAAAATATATTGGATATTTCCAAGCAAATACAAATACATATGCTCCTCTTTCTGAATTAAAGGAAAAGTATGAACTAATATTAAAACAAGATAATGTTGTAGGTCTAAATATCGCAACTCGTCCTGATTCTATTAGTGATGAAGTACTAGATTACTTGGAAGAACTTAATAAAAGAACTTATCTTACTATTGAACTTGGTTTACAAACTATACATGAAAAGACCTCTAAACTAATTAATAGAGGTCATACACTTGAAGAATTTGATAGTATGGTTAAGAAATTAAGAAATAGAAATATTGATGTTGTTGTTCATATTATTAATGGTTTACCTTATGAAACTGAAGATATGATGTTAGATACTGTTAAACATTTAAATACTTTAGATATACAAGGTATTAAAATACATATGTTAAATATTGTTAAAAATACCCCTTTAGAAACTTTATATAATAAAGAACATTTTCATATATTATCTAAAGAAGAATATATAGATATAGTTATTAAACAGTTAGAATTATTAAATCCTAAGATAGTAATTCATAGAATTACTTCTGATCCAGATGTATCTACTTTAGTAGAACCTACTTGGTTAATTAAGAAATTTTGCCTACTTAATGATATTGATAAAGAAATGGTAAAAAGAGATACCTACCAAGGTAAGTATTATTAATTATAATATATATACTAAAAAAATATAAAGTATTAAATTATGTATTTTATATTTTTTATATTAATTAAGATACTTTTAAAGTATATGGATTACTTTCAGAACCATCACCAGAATTTATTTTTAATTCCGGCTTTAAATAAAGGGTAGGCAAAATACCAAAGGTATTGTTAGCATTATTTGCATAATATATATATCCACTTAAGTTCCAAGGATAAGTTTCAGAATCAGAATAAGAACCAATGTTTAAAAACCAAAAATTATCTACTTTTTGACTTAGCCAGTTATTATTTTTTTGACATGACATATCTATATATATATCTTCAGGTGCTGAACTTAAGAAATCATTAGAGTATAAATAATCTGATACAGTTGGTAATGCTATTTTTCCAGACCAAGTTTTAGTTATTTCGCTAGAGTATGCAGCATTAGAAAATATGTTTCTTGAACTATAATAAGTTCCTATATTCCATTTTACACTAGTTATCATATTTCTTGTAGTTTCATTTTTTATTTTAAAATTTAATTCGTTTCCATTATAATAATTTTCATTCAGTATTTTTTGTAACGTTGATGTCGACCAAGCTGCAATGCCATTACTATCCCATGCTAGTTCACCAATTGTGCTGTTTCTAATTATTTTTAATTTACCATCAAACACTCCTATTATTCGCCATATTTCACATGTACTTGATGACGGATTGGAATAATTATTACAATTGAAATATATGTAGTTGTTTACATTACCCGGCTCTGTTGAACTCACTTCTCTAGAGCAAAGGTATTGTTTTACACCATCAACTGATGTTGTTTCACCATTAGTTATTTGACTTATAATATTAGGTAGACCTGTTTCACATTCTGCCACACTAGAAAAGCCTAAACTGGCATAGGAAGACGTACAATTTGTGGCTTGAGAAAGTGTAGTTATACAATTTTCTTTAGAGGAAATTGCTTGGTTTGAAATGAAAAGATTTTGGCTTATTTGATAAAATATCATTGCCGTGTTATAACTATTCCATGCATATGCCTTTTGTTCGGAATTAGAAGTAATACCATAAAATCTAATATTACCTCCATTTAGGTCTGATGTTGTTCCACCTAATCTATCATTCATAAGTCTTACTGAAGGTGCTGTATTATAAGTAATGTCATTGCTTATTACAGTTGTTTTTGGAGCATTATTATATAAATCAGTTATATATGTTGCAGCGGTTTCAATAGTTATTTTTCCTGAAGTAAAGCCATCTTCTGATATTATTTTCAACGTGTGATATCCAGGTGATAATTTTTCCAAATAACTTTCTTTAAATGTTACTATTGTTGAACCTTCGGTTATTGTATAGTTAGAGCTGTCTACAACTGTATCATCTACCCTTACCTCTCTAAATTTACTTAGAGGAGCTGTAGACCTAACTGCTTTTGTTCCTGAACCTGTATAGGTTGGTGTATATGTAGTACCATCACCATTTGTTAACTGATATGTATCTGTTGGTACTATCTTAGTACTTGTACCTGTTATGTTACAGTTTAAATCAAAGTTATATGGTTGATTAGTCATATCTAATGGATTATTACCTATAGTACCATCTATCCATAGATATAATATAAATGTGTATTCTTTATTATAATCTAATGTTTCTTTATCTGTACTTAGTGTTATTGTAGTACCATTAGTTACATTTTCAAAACTACCTGTACCATAAGATACTCCTGTTGTGTCATTTACTAATTCATATTTAAATGATTTATGTTTTAATCCTGAAGTAGTAAGTGTTGTTTCATTTATACTATTTACTACTAAATTCCAAGTAACAAAAGCATTTGTAGCCATTTGTTGTTTAGTAGTTACTTTTAATATTCTTCCCTTTTCTCTTGTGGATGTTGGATATAATAATTTATTGTTGTCTGATAGTTTATCACACGAACCAGTACCACCTGCGACTGTTACATCTACTAACTGATCTTTGTTTTCTGCAGAGCTGCTCCAACCAAAGTATGCCATTGTTGATCCTACTAGAATAAACATAACTATTGCAATAATTAATAAAATAATATTCTTTTTTTTCATTTAGAGCACCCCTCTTTCTTAGAATAGTTTTATTACATCACTTATTGTTACAAATACCATTAATAACATTAATAGTATAAAGCCTATACTGTTTATCATTCCTTCTGTTTTTGCTTTAATTGGTTTTCTTCTTATTTTTTCTATTATTAAGAATAATACTCTTCCCCCATCAAAGGCTGGGAATGGTATTAGGTTTATTACTCCAACATTCATAGATAGATATGCTACTAGACTTAAGATACTTTCAAAACCTTTCTTAGACTGACTATCTACTACTGAGTATATTCCTACTGGTCCTGATAAATCTTTAACTGAGAATTTTCCTGTTACTAATTCTTTTAATGTAGTAATCATTAATTTATATAGACTAGCAGTCGTTTCTACTGCATGTTTAAGTGAAACGCCCAGTCCTCTTCTTACTGTGGTATCTAGTCCTATTCCTACTACATAACTTACATTTCCTTCTTTATCTTCTACTTTATCTGGTACTAAGGTTACTTCTCTTTTTGTACCTGATTTATCTTTCAATACTATATTTAATTGTTCACCTTTTGATGCTTGTATATATAATTGTACTTCACTCCAACTAGATACTCTTTGTTTATTTATTGATACTATGGTATCTCCTTCTTTAATACCAGCAGTATAAGCAGGATATCCTTCACTTACATTAGCTACTACTGGTTTAGTAGAAATGCTTCCATATATTAATGCTGATACAAATAGTATTACAAAGGCAAATAAGAAATTAAATGTTGCACCAGCAATCATTATTATTAATCTTTGCCATACTGGCTTAGAATATAATTTTCTTTTATTTGGTATCTTACTATTATCATCAGCATCTTCACCCGCTAGTGATACAAAACCACCTATTGGTATAGCTCTAATACAGTATTCTGTTTCTCCACCTTTCTTTTTAAAATGGAATATTTTAGGTCCCATACCTATTGAAAATTCATAGACATATACTCCAAATAATTTAGAAAATATAAAATGTCCAAATTCATGAACTAATACTATTGCTCCTAATATTAGTACAAAATATAATAAACTTAATAAATTCATACTATCCTCCTCCTATTATAAAATACTAAGTAATAAACTCATACCTAATGATACAAATATAACACTATCAAATCTATCTAATATACCACCATGTCCAGGTATTATATTTGAATAATCTTTTTTATCATAATATCTTTTTATTGCACTAAATACTAAATCTCCCATTTCACTTAATATAGTAAGTATTAATGACATAAATATTATTTTTAGTACTGATATACTACCTATTAATGATAAATAAAACATACTACCTATAAATGTACCTACTAGTACTCCTATAATACATCCTTCTATTGTTTTTTTAGGAGATATACTAGTAAATCTATGTTTTCCTATTAAATTGCCTCCAATAAAAGCATATGTATCGGTAATAAATGATATTATAAATATATAGATACACTTATATATATTAACTTCTCTCATAGTACTAATATTGTTAAAAGCAAGTCCTAGTAACAATATTATACCTATAAAATACATACTATCATTGATATTGTATTTATCTTTATCATTATAGAATATTACTGGTAATATTAATAATAATAGAGTTAATATTATCATACTGGTAATATTTAATTTATATACTATACCATTTAACATAAATATTCCAAGTAATATATAAGATATTATTTTTATTACTGGTATATTTTTCTTTTTGTATTTGATATCTATTAGTTCTTTTAAACCTAGTATAGAGGTAATTGTCATAACTATTCTAAATACTATATTTCCTAATAGGAATGCTAGTAGTAGAATACCCACTACTAAGGCTCCTCCAAGTAATCTTTTCTTCATAATGCCTCCCTATGCTATTTTATAGTCATCTTCAAGAGAGAATATAACATTTTCTTCAATCCAATTTTTTCTTGGTTCTACAGCATCTCCCATAAGTACTGATACTCTTTTTTCAGCAAGAGCTGCATCTGTTATATTTACTTTAATTAACTTTCTTTCTTCTGGATCCATAGTAGTTTCCCATAACTGGTTAGCATTCATTTCACCAAGTCCTTTGTATCTTTGTACTTTATAGTTTGTTTTTCCTTTTGTTTCTTCTCTTAATTCTTCATTAGACCAAGCATATACGTGTTTACTACCACTAGTTACTTTATATAGTGGTGGCATTGCTATAAATAGATGCCCTTCTTCAATAAGCGGTTTCATATATCTATAGAAGAATGTTAATAATAAACATTGTATATGTGCACCATCATCATCAGCATCAGTCATTATTATTACTTTACCATAATTTATATCTTTTACATTGAAGTCACTACCTACTCCTGCACCTATTGTATAAATTAGAGTATTTATTTCTTCATTTTTAAATATTTCTTCCATTCTTGTTTTTTCAGTATTTAATACTTTACCACGAAGTGGAAGAATAGCTTGTACTTTTCTATCTCTACCTTGTTTAGCAGAGCCTCCTGCTGAATCTCCCTCTACTATAAATAATTCTTTTTCCATTGCTTTTTTACTTTGAGCAGGAGTTAACTTTCCTGATAATAGTCTTTCGGTCTTTTTACTATCTTTTCCTTTTCTTGTTTCTTCTCTTGCTTTTCTAGCAGCTTCTCTAGCTTCTTTTCCTTTTACAGCTTTACCAACTATTTTAGTAGCTACCATTTTATTTTCTTCAAGGAAGAATTTTAACTTCTCTGTAACTATTGCTTCGACTACTGCTCTAGCAGCAGGTGTACCTAGTTTTGATTTGGTCTGTCCTTCAAACTGAAGTATATCTTCAGGTATTTGTACAGATATAACTGCTGTTAGTCCTTCTCTTACATCAGAACCATCAAAACTTTTATCTTTTTTTAAGTAATTATTTGCTCTAGCATAGTCATTAAGTACTTTCGTAATAGCGGTTTTAAAACCAACTTCATGACTACCACCATCACTAGTTTTTACATCATTAACAAATGATACAATATTTTCTGAATAACTATCAGTATATTGCATAGCTACTGATACATTAATTTTATCTTTTGAACTAGTAAAACATAATGGTTTATGTAATACTTCTTTTCCTTCATTTAAATATTCGCAAAAGGCTTCTAATCCATTTTCATAATGGTACTTTTCACTTCTTCCTTCTATTTCATCTACTACTTCAATGGTAAGTCCACTTATTAAGAAAGCACTTTCTTGCATTCTTTCACATATAGTAGAAAAACTAAATGTTGTAACCGGAAATATTGCTGGGTCGGGTTTAAACTTAACTGTTGTTCCGGTTCTATTTGTAGTCCCTACTTTTCTTAAAGGTACTACTACTTTACCACCATTTTCAAACTTTATATAGTATTCTCCGCCATCACGACGAGTTACTACTTCCATAACTGAGCTCAAAGCATTAACTACTGATCCACCTACTCCATGTAATCCACCGGATACTTTGTATCCGCCTTCACTAAATTTACCACCAGCATGAAGTACTGTATATATTACTTCAGGTGTTGATTTACCAGATGAATGCATACCTACTGGTAAACCTCTGCCTTTATCAGTTACACTTACTGCCCCATCTTTATGTAAAACTATCTTTAAATGATTACCATAACCATTTAATGCTTCATCAATAGAATTATCAACTATTTCCCATACTAGATGATGTAAACCTCTTTTATCAGTAGAACCAATATACATACCTGGTCTTTTTCTTACCGCTTCTAATCCTTCTAGTATTTTAATTGAACTCTCATCATATTTTGCTGCCATAACTATCACTCTTTCTATTAATTTCCATAATAATTATACAATAAAATAAAAAGAAGAGCAAGATTCTTGCCCTATTTTTTACAAAGAAAAAAAGAAAATAACTTTAGTTCAAGTTACTTTCTAATATTTCTTTAAACTTAACACAGTCATCTATACTATAATTATTAATTAAACTCATAGTTACTGCATCATCTATACTTATATTATTCTTGTTAGAATTATTTTTTATTTCTTTTAACATTTCTACTATCTTCTTATAATCATTTAAAGAATATGATTCATCATTAATAGTATCTATTACTTTAGATGTTTCTTTTATTTCCTCATCTTGTTTTATTAAATCATTAAGTGAAATAGTATTACTAATAAGATTCTTTTTCATATTTTCTTTCTTTATCTTTAATGTTTTATCTTCTACTGTATCTAAATTAATATTTAAAGTATCATTATTAATAATATCTTTTGCTTTAATAATATTAACTTTAATTTCTGGTACTTTTTCTATTTTTTCTATTTTAACTTTAGGTACCTCTTCTACTCCTCTAACTTCAGGTACCTTCTCTATAATTGGTTTTACTTTTTTGATAGTATCTTTTTCTAATTCTAACTTTAAGTTATTATAATTACCTTCATATATTTCTTGAGGATTAGTAATATTATAATTTTGATTATTTATTTCATTATCATAATATGTTACTGGTACTAAACCATTTAATATATCATTAAATGTTACTCTATCATTAGTTTCTATATTTGTATTGGAAGATACTTCTTCTATAGTTTGAATAACTTCAGGTATATTAGTAACATCTTCATTAAATACAATTTTCTCTTTTGGTAATAACTCTTTAGTAGTAGATATCTCTTCAGTAACTGGTTCTATATCTTTAATAGTTACTTCTTCTTTAACTGTCTTTTTAGAAGTTATTTTATCACATATAGTATTGGTTATATAAACTACACTTAAGGCAGTTACCCAAAGTATAAATAATCCCATATTTAATTCTAATATAGCCACTAAAGAATTATTGGTGTATAGTGATGACATTTCAAATACATTTATACTATTTTTAGCTATAATATTTAATATTATAACAAAGAAAATATTATTTATAATAAAAGTTATACTATTAATTATTTTATATATTTTCTTCTTATTAGAACTTAATATACTAGTAATAAAAGCTAATGATATTATTAATAATACACTTATATAAATATATATAGATGGAAAATAAATACCATTAAAAAATATTGTTGTAAAATTATCAAAAGTATTAAATAGTACTTTATGATTTCTTATAATACTAATTATAAAGGTTAAAATCATTGATAAACTCATAAATATTACATACTTTTTATTACTTAACTTTTTACAAGTAAATAATATTGTTAAAATAAGCATTAAAATTACTAGTACAAATATAAACTTAAATGACATTAAGGTATCAAATAATATCTTAAACTTTTCTAATATTGATAAGTATTTCATATCATCACCCCTTCCTTTTTTATTATATTAATTCTGCTATATATATAGTTTGATGATAATTATCACCATTGGTACAAGTAATTAAAGTTAAACTTGTTTTATTTCTATTTCTTAATATTCTTACTGTACCTGTCTTTTTTTCATTGTATATTTTAGTTATCTTATATATATAATCTTTTCCCTGATAATGAACTGTTACAGTATCATCTATACTTAGTTTATATAAATCATTAAAATAACTATTGCTATAATTACCTGAATGTCCGGCAATTATTAAATTACCATTTACTACATCAGGATAATCTGACTCTTTTAAAACAAACAAATTAAATTGAACATTATTTAAACTTGATGTTTTACTATAAAAGCCTTTATAAAAGTTTATCTTTGGAATATCTAATACTCCTAAATATTCTTCATAAATATAATTATTATTATCTTCTTTTACTTCTTCAGTAGGTTCTTCTACTGCTGGTTCTTCTTCAACATTTTCTATATCTCTAGTATTTATCTCTGATAAAACTAAATTCATTTCGCTAAATACAACATCCCTTTTTTCTTTTATATAGTTTGAAAGTAAAAGCGGGATTCCACTTATTATTAGTATTACTCCCGCTGCTACTTGAAATTTTAAATTATTTTTCTTCATTCTTTTTATAATTTCTGTATATCATAAATGATCCAAGACCAATAATGATAACACCTATTAAGGATGCTGTTATAGTTTTAAATGATGAAGTATTTGGAACTTCAATTGTTTCAGGTTTATTATACATAATAATTTCTCCATCAACTGTTCCATCTTCTTTTACAACAAATGTAACTGTTTCAGTAGATAATTCATATCCTTCTGGAGCAATCATCTCACTTAATGTATATTTACCTGGTTTTAATCCATCTTTAATTATAAATGGTTCATTAGTTGATACCCAAGCATATATAACTTCTCCAGTTTCATCTTTTAATTCAAGATGTGCTCCTGGTAACTCTTCACCTGTAGTAATATCTCTCTTACTAATGCTTACTGGTATAGGTTTATCTTCAAGATAGTTCTTCATAACTACCTTAGTTACTGTACCATCATTTTTTACTTCAAAAGTAATAGTTTCAGTACTTAATACGTATCCTTCTGGAGCAATAGTCTCAGTTAAAGTATATTTACCGGGATTTAATCCTTTAATAACATATACTTCTTCAGTAGATGTCCATTCTTTTATTACTTTACCATTGGCATCTTTAACTACTAAATGTGCTCCTGGTAATTCCTTATTAGTAGTAGCATCTATTTTACTAATTTGTACTTCAGTTACTATATTTAACTTTAATTCTAAACTAGTATTAATATTCTTATAATCATAATATAATCCAGATGTACCTTGATATCTTGAATCACTTGGTTTATATTCATATACTTTAGCAATACCACCTTCAGCAGCAGCATTTACTTTAAAGTTTAATGTTGTACCTTTAATACTAGATACTGGTACTTTTACTATAAATTTTTCATTTTTACTAAATGTATTTTGTTCTTTACCATTAACATTAGTAATTATTGTTCCACTAGGTGCTCCTTCTAAAGAAACAGTATAACTATCTTTAACATTACCAGTAGTAGTTATACCAAGATTTGAACTAACATAGTATTTCCCATCACTAGATAATGTTAAATTAGTATTTCCATTTAACTTAATAGTAGGTTCTGCTTGTTTATAGTTATTAGCACCATTTACAAGTTTTGCCATTTCTCTTACAATGTCAGAATCTTTACCACGATACGTTCCTTTTTCTAAATCAAAATGTTGAAATGAATAATCATTAGGATTTATTAAGTACCATACAGCTAATCCTGTAGTCAAATAATCTTTATCTGCATTACCAAATATTGTTTTATTTGGATAACCATTTTGGAAAAGATATACAATTCTTTGATCCATCTCACCAATTAAATAATATTTTGCTCTACCAGTATAAAACGTTTTACTTCTTTCAGTACAATAAACAATTTGTCCATCAGTAGTTTTCTTAAATTCCATATTTATTGTACTATTACTCAAATAATATGAAACATCAATTTTATGTAGATTAGAACCATCTAACTCATAATAACTAGGAGCAGTAGTTTCAGCTTTTGCAGTAACAGCAAAAAAACTTAAAACAATTGCCACTAAACTAAATAAAATATTTTTTAATTTCATAACAAAAACCTCCCTTTGAAATTGCTTTATATGATAACACTTTTTATACCATTTGTCAATATTATGACAATTTTTTATATATAGAAAAATCTAGAACTAATTCTAGACTTCTATATATAATCTATACATAAAATGGCGTCCTCGGACAGAATCGAACTGTCGGCCTATTGCTTAGGAGGCAATCGCTCTATCCTACTGAGCTACGAGGACACAACATAATTATAGCAGATTTTTTAATAAAGTTAAAGAAATTTATTATATATAATAAATAAAATACACTCATAAGATAGACTACAGGCTATCTTATGCTTCTTAAGACTTACAGGCTTAAGAAGAAAGACAAGATAAACTACAGGTTATCTTGTCCATTCAAATTCAAAATCAAGTATTCTAACAGTATCTCCTTCTTCAATACCATTTTTTATAAGTTCTTCATCAAGGCCCATTTTTCTAAGTTTATTAGAAAATCTTTCATAAGCCTCTTCAGTATTAAAATTAGTCATTCTAAATAATTTTTCAATAGAATCTCCTCTTACTACAAAGACATCTTTATCTTTAGAAATAGTAAATGGTTTTTCTTTCTTAAATTTATATAGAACATGACTTTCTTGAACATCATCAGTATATAATACTTCTCTATCTATTTCTTTTACTAAAGTAGATAATCTATCTATTACTTTATCAAGACCATCATTTATTAAAGCAGTTACTTCATATATATCTTCATTCCTAATCTTTTCTTTAAACTTCTTTAAATTCTCTTTAGCTTCTTCACCATCCATTTTATTAGCTATAATTATTTCTTTCTTAGTTAATAATTTAGGACTAAAATCCTCAAGTTCTTTTCTTATAGCGACATAATCTTCATATGGTTCTCTTCCTTCAGTACCTGCCATATCTATAACATGAGCAATAATCTTAGTTCTCTCTATATGTTTTAAAAACTTATGACCAAGTCCTACACCTTCACTAGCGCCTTCAATTAAACCAGGAAGATCCGCTACTACAAAAGTATTATCTTTTGTTTTTACTACTCCTAAATTTGGTGATAAGGTAGTAAAATGATAATCTGCTATTTTAGGATTAGCATTTGATATCATAGATAGAATAGTACTCTTACCTACAGAAGGCATACCCACTAGGCCAACATCAGCAATCATACGTAGTTCAACTTTAATATTTCTTACTTCGCCAGGTTCTCCCTTTTCAGCATATGATGGACAAGGATTACTTCTAGTGGCTAGACTAACATTACCTCTTCCACCTCTTCCACCATAAGCTATCGTA
>ERZ779737.2346-NODE-2346-length-12561-cov-1.925876_pt1 | contig 12561 bp, 12 predicted proteins | sample MGYA00511889_ERZ779737 | MGnify/ENA primary metagenome ERZ779737 (study PRJEB29588, sample SAMEA2163575) | human gut metagenome | biome: human gut; feature: human-associated habitat; material: faeces | place: Denmark | collected 2008/2010 ...
TCATCCGCTCGGACGGCGCCCTCGTCCAATCCGCCACCTACTATCCCTACGGCGAACCCCACCGCGACCCGGCCGCTTCCGCCACCATCGGCATTGCGGGACCCGGACAATCGACAGCAAGTGCCACGGCCTCCAATCCCTACCTATTTCATGACAAGAGGTTTGACTTTGTATTACGAACCTGCGAATATCCTTTGCGAACATACGTTCCTGCAGTACAATATTGGAACTCAATGGATCCATTTGCTGAACGATATCCGCATCTTTCCCCTTACTGTTCTTTCGCTTGCAATCCAATCAGATATACTGATGAAACCGGTGGTGTAATAACTGTCGTAAGTGCGGAAGATCAGAAAAAATTTTATGATGCGATGACGAAATTATTCAATGATAAAGCCGGAAACTTCAGCTTTAATAGTGACGGTCAATTAAAGTACGATGGAGACACTAAAGGATTATCTCGTAACCAAAAGAACGTACTGAAAGGACTTCGTAAAGTTATGGATAGCAAAGAAAATACCACGATATCTTTCGGCAAAAGCGTTACGATAAAGGATGAAAATGGCAATGACGTCAAATTCAATGCGTCTGCCGACGGCGGCGCATTTACAATCCTCCAGGCAGAGGCTATCGAAAAAGGGTTTGATGTCAGTACGAACATTATACTAATTGATCCGGATGCAACCAGTACACAGGTTGATGCCGTAACGGATGCTTCCTATGGAGATTGGTCTGACCTTAGTCTTGGCGTAAAACTAGAAACAGTAGATGTTCAGTTGAATGTGCCGGATATGATTTCGCACGAAATAGGACATGTGTTATATGCGGGCAAAACACAAGATAAAGTCATAGATTTCAATAATAAAGCTCGAGAAATATTAGGATTACCAAAACGAAGATATGATATAAAACACTATGAGAGAAAAAGATAGCGAATTTATGAACTGCAGAGCATTGATTTTTGTCGCAGTTGCGTTTTTCTGCACTATAGTAGGTGTGGCAAAAACTACAAATGGTGGAGTCTCCGGAAAAGTGCTTTATGCTAATGACTCATTGTATGTTGAGGTGTCAAATAATTCAAATGACACTGTTTATGTATTTGATACGTATTTAAAAAAATACTATGGGTATTGTTTGGCAGATGCCAAATACCTACGCCGATATAACTATAACACAGATAGATTTGCCATATCGTTTTTGCCGATAAAGCCCTATCTGTCAGCAGGTCTTAGCGATCTCATTAGACTCGGTGATAATGCTGTTGTTAATTCCGGAAGTCTTTGGTATAGTTTTACCGCTATTCCACCACTTGAGACCCGAACGTTCTCAGTTCCACGGACTATACTATCGGCTTGCGATTATTTTGAAGATTTTGATCTTAATAAGATATTTACCTGGCAGCCCTACTTGGGCTAAATGCGTGATATCTGGTGTTTTTTAGTGAGAAGTTAATATTGTTATAGAACACTAATAATTAGTATTTTATATTTGCTTGTGTTGTAAATTTGATAACATACAAAACCATTAGACAACAAATAAGACGCCAAAAACACGCCAAAAATTTTGTAGTCCCGGCGGGACTTGCTATCTTTGCACAAAGAATTAAGGCTATGGCAAAACTCCAATTATCTCTATCAAGCAAGGCTAACAAAGAGTCGGGATTAAAAGAAATCTTGATTCGATTTTTCAATGGCAAGGCATTTAACCAACGTGCCCATTCCGGTGTGTATATATTGGATAATCCTAATTATTGGGATGGCTCTCAGATGGTGGATAAAAGAAGAATGAACGATGAGGAGAGGCGTTATCACAATAGTCAACGCACCAAGATTGAAGAATTGTGTCGCCATATCGAAGAAGAGTGGTTGAAATGGGATAAAAGTGTCGCACTGCCATCGGATTGGCTGAAAACGGTAGTAGACAAGTTCAATTATCCTGAAAAGTATGTGCAATATTCGGAAGAAGAGGAGGCAAAGCCAATTACGGTAAGGGAGGCTGTTGAGGCATTTATTGCGGATGCACCGAATCGCATTCAAGAGAATGGCGTGCATCAAGGGCAACCTATCAGCCATAGAACGATTCTGCAATACAATCAAATGCGTCGTTTTGTGTTTGAGTATTTGGATACACTTTCTCCCAATGATATGCCTGTCAAGGAACTCGACAAAAAGTTCTATGATGGGTATGTGGCTTTTCTCAACGGAAAAGGGTTTAAGTTGAACACTGTTGGGAAGCATATTAAAAACCTGAAAGCCGTAATAAATTGGTTGCCATTGTCAGAGCGAATAGAGTGCGAGTTTGTGGCTCCAAGGAAGTGTAAGAAGTTGGCAGAAGAGGTTGATAACGTGTTTCTTTCAACAGATGAACTGCACGCTATTGAGACGGTTGAGTTGAAGCAAGATTATCTTGATAGGGTGCGCGACCAGTTCCTGTTGCTTGCATGGACCGGATGCCGATACAGCGACCTTGATAAGCTTGATGACCCACAATGCATCTCTCGTGGATATTTCGAGTTGGAGCAATATAAAACAGGCGCAAAGGTGTGTATCCCTATTTTTGACCAGGTGAAGCGAATTTTTGAGAAATACGATGGCGAATTGCCATCGGTTATCTCAAATCAAAAGTTCAACGGCTTTTTAAAGGAGGTTTGTCGCCTTGCCGGAATAATTGAAGAAACATCAATCACTCACACAATAGCCGGCAAACGCACCAAAGAATACTTCCCGAAATACGAGTTGGTGAGTGCACACACGGCACGTCGCTCATTCGCAACGAATATGTTTGAAAGTGGTGTCCCGGCACTTGTGATAATGCAGATAACCGGACATAAGACCGAGAAAGCATTTCTCTCATACATCAAAACCGACCCGGAGAAATACGCCTCGATGCTAATCGAGCAGTGGAATAAGACTCAGCAAGAGAAAATTAAACAGTAATTGAAAAAATGACATTTTAGTATATTCAAAACATCAGAGAGGAAGGCACCAGAAGAGAGTTGATTATTGAACACCTCAAAGATACCCTTCCTGTAAGAAACACAAAAGAACAAAATCAAAGATTAGTCGGAAATATTTTGGTAGAAATGAGCAATGAAGGTTCTGTCTTGCAAAAGGATAGAATATGGTTCGCGACGACTAATGACTAATTAGGAACAGAGCCACGACTAACTACGACTAGAAACGACTAGTAGAAAACACAAATACGACTACTGACAACTATTGGCGACTAGTAACGACCAGAAAACCGACTAGAAAAAACAGATTTTTAGATTTGATTTTGGCATATCCGAGCATCTCTCGCTTGGAATTAGCTCATTTTGAGACATAACTCACGGACGAGAGTCTTTTCAAAAAATTGCTCTAACTTAGGCACACCATTTTTAGAAGAGTGTGTAACTGTAACGGTTGTAACGCTTTGTGCGTAACAATTTGTTATTCGGTGAGTTAAAATGATATACCTAAGTACTCATATCTCATTTGAAAAACACTTATTTTTTTAATTCCAAGGGTATATGCCTATTTGTCAATATGTTAGCTACATTTTAGTGGATGCAAATTTTGTGTCTTTTAGAAACGACATCTCGTGAGATAACTTTGCAGTGCATCCGATGGCGATGGACTGGCATTGCTCAATGACCGAGAGCCGGCGCTTTTGGATGCCACCGCCCGAAGCGACGTGAGAGCAACGTTATTGCGTGAGGGCACAAATATTATGAGTTCAAACAACTCGACCATAAATATTATGGAGCTGGCGGCTGCTATGCCTAACGCCATTCTCCAAATCTCTGCCGGCGACCTATGCGACTTCGCAAACCGCCTTATCGAATCCGCTACCGATGTGGCTCGGTTGCAGATAGAGCGTGCCAACCTCTCCAAGGAACTGCTCTCCATTGAGGAGGTGGCGGATATGCTGAAAGTGTCGAAGATGACGCTCTACCGTTGGAATCTGAATGACACACTTCCCAAGATTGAAATCGGAGGCAAACGCCGCTATCGCCGTGCCGATGTTGAAGCCATTATTGAACAACGTAATGAGAAGAAACAATGGACGAGAAAATAACGATTAAGCCCAAGGTATCGCTGTCGCTCAACAAGCAGCGACCCGAACTTCCCATCGACGGACTTCCGGCTTCGATACAGAACTACATCAATGAAGTGTGCAACATCTACCATTGCCCACGAGAATTTGTAACCACGGCCGTCCTCGCTACAGCATCTACAGCTGTCGGCAAGAAGGTGGTGGGGAACGAAGGCATCTACAAGAATCCGTTAGTGTTGTGGTTTGTGTCGGTGGCACGGAGCGGCAGTAACAAGTCGTACCCGATGAAACTCGTCACACAACCGCTTCGCCGTATTGACGAGGAACTCTACGCGGAGTATAAGCGTGAGTATGACGATTGGAAAACAATCCCAGCCAAAGACCGTGCTGATGAGCCAAAATGTCCTGCAATCGTCCTCGACGACTGTACTGATGAGCGCCGAAGCGAGATACTGTTCATGAATAACGATACCAACGAGCCGCAAAATCAGTCTGCTGCCAAACGAGGCAACAAACGAGGTGCCATTGGTATCTACCCCGAATTGAAAGGTATGTTCGACTCAAAGAACCAGTATCAGAATGGCGGCACGTCTGCCATATCTAAACTGCTACGACTTTTCGATTGCGAAGACATCAAGGTTGACCGCAAGAACGGTTTTACTATGCTTATCAAAGACCCGTTCTTCAATATCATCGGCGACTTGCAGACCGGTATGCTCCGCTCCACCTTCGGCAGCGAACTCTTTATGACCAATGGCTTGAACCAACGGTTTCTGTTTAGCGTTGCCGAAGATATCGAATATCCGCATAGAAGCCACGAGACATTGCCCTATGGCATCGCTTGCGAGTGGGCGCAGACCGTGCGTATGCTCTACGAGGGAATCTATCACAGTCCCGATGGCAACCACTACACACTTGTTCGCAGCACCGATGGCGAGGTGTCGCTCGGAAAGGAGGCAGATGCCCTATATGACGACTACCACAACTATCTGCAAGACAAAAAGGCTATGGCTGACTGCGACTATGTGGCGTCAATCTATAGCAAATTGCAGATACAGGTGCTCCGCTATGCCGGAATAGTCCACGTGCTCGACCTGGCTGAGCAACGCGGCATGCGTTGCGACTACAACATCATGCGGAAAGAGCCGATGGAGTATGCCATTCGCTGTATGGAATACTTCGAGCAGATGGCACTGTTGGTGTATTCACGGATTGCCGAACAGCCGCCGGTTGTGAAGCCCGAGCAGATGAGCAAGACAGAACTTCTTTCTGCGTTTTTGAGACTTTATCCCGATGTGCCGCAAGGGCAACTCGCCAAACTGATTGGTGTATCACCGGCTTATATCTCGAAGATAAAAAGCGGAAAAGCAGGTTAAGGTTAATTTGCATGTAACTCACTTAAATTCAAAGCAATAAGTATTGACAAGGTATTAACCAAGCATTAACCTAACGAACACTCTGCAAGGTTAACGACAGGTTAATACCAAGTCAATGCCTAAACAACTGAAAATCAATACGAAAGATATATAATTAACCTTAACCTCATTTTTGGAAAAATGAAAAAATTTGATGAAATAGAAATCACCGTATATCGGGGCGTGAAAGACCGCATCGGACATCTATCAACGCTTCACGATTTCCTGACGAATGTCGATGCGCTGGCAATCGCTGAACTGCATTTATGCACGGATACCGAGCGAAAACGGCAGATAAAGATGTCGCTGCCGCAAGCTGCAATTAGCGGTGTCTTTTCACCAAGTCGTTCTGCCGAAAACCTTGTGCGGCATAGCGGACTAATCTGCGTTGACATCGACCGCAAGGACAATGAGCATATTGAGAATTTTGATACGCTCATTGAAGACGTGCTGAGCCGAATAGAGGAAGTGACATACGCTGCACATTCCGTCAGCGGCAAAGGCTACTTCATAATCATTCCGCTACGCTATCCGCAGTTGCACAAAGCACAGTTCGAGCAGTTGGTACGAGTGTTTGCCGATATGGGTATCTATATCGACCGCGCTTGCGGTGACGTGTGCCGACTGCGGTGTCAAAGTTTTGACGAGCATCCTTACATCAACCCTGATGCCAAGCCATTCAGCGGTATCTATCATGAGCCGAAAAAGACTCGTGCGTGGCATCAATGCTGTTATGTTGAAAGTGTTGTCGAAGAGAAGGTGGCACAACTTTGCCGAGAGGTTGCGATGCGGCATATAGACCTGACAGCCAACTATGAAGATTGGGTGAAAATCGGTGCCGCATTATCCTCGCTTGGTGAGAGCGGTAGGCAGTGGTTTCACCTGTGCAGTTCGCAGAACAGCGGATACAATCCCGCCGAATGCGACCGCAAATTCAACAACCTGCTTCGCTCCACCCGCCAAATCGGTATCGGCACATTTTTCTACTACTGCCGGCAATATGGCATCGAATAGCCTAAAAATAGAACTATCAAAATATCTCGTAAAAATGAGCGATACTTGCAGAAGTCCACCGAACCGAATAACACAGCCCCGAGAAGTGATAACAAAAGATAGCATCGCCCAAAATGTGAAATCTAAGTGATGTTATCTACTTCAAGGTCACATTACAGAATTTTCAAGTTCGTTAAGGGTTGAAAACGCTAAAAGACTATGTAATAGCCGAATAAGGGGTGCAGGGGAAGTATTCCGCCTGCTACCGTCTGTAAAGACCCCCCACCGCCCTCAATCGTTTTTCCGCCCTCGCCCTCGCTCTCCGAGCGGAATATGCGAGCGATGTGCGGTAAAATCGTTGTCGTGAGAGCCAAAATCGGCTTGCCGAATTTGGACTTCACGGCAACACCTATCTCTTGCCTTTGGCAAGGTTTAATAATGCGATGGGCGGTGATGACGAGGCTGTGCGCAATGGAGATGATGACGGCGAGAGCGGAGCGGATTTGGAGTTGTTCGGACAATTAGTGGCGATACCGCCGTAGAAGTGTCTTCGACCGCAGGGAGATGTCACTGAGCGGTGTCGCCACGTTAAGACTGCCCGAACAAAACTCGAAAGCAGTGTAGCTGCAGCCGTCATAGGCAAAATGGAGTTAATGCCGCGTCGTACCGCACTGAGCGAATAATGCGAGTGCACCGATATGTTGGGAAGAAGGCGATGACAGTAACTATCCTGCTCGCAGTGGAGAAAGTAGCGAGAAGTCTCTGCCTAAAAGCACTTTGTACAAGGGAGGTATCGGACAACAGCGATAGCCGTTGAAAGAGTGTGTAGCAAAGCGGTAGCGGTGTGCAGCAGCGGAGTTGGAGCAGATACCGTAGGAGCACAGCGAGTGCGGTATCGCGGAAACGTAGAGGATTCACATTGCTACACTCTCTTGTTCCGATGCGCCGACCGGGCGGCACAGCCGCTGTTCTAAGTGCAAAGGCAAAAGACTTCCGCGGAAGGTGCAACGGAGAACGTGGAGAGATTGCATCATCGACTTCGGGTGGGAGGGTCTAAGATGAGCACTCGCCAAAAGCGAAGCGTTTATTGAACACATGGATTGAAACAAACACCACGAAAAGCGGCAACCCGGAGAGGGCTGCCGCCGTGTTCAGCGGAGAAATCCCGGTGATTAAACGTCGGGATTCTCGCCACGCTTCCAGGCGATTGCACGGAGTGCGTCGTGCGATTGATGCACTATCTGATTGATTGCACGGAATTGTTCGTCTTCAATCAGGAGAGCCAGTTGTTCTTTTTGGCTCGGGAACTGTAGCCCGAAACCATAGTTGATTGTGCGAGCTGCGTTCAAAATAACTCTGAGTTCTTGTTCAGTGAACTTGTTGTAGTCGATTTTCATTGTTAAAAGAATTATAGAGTGAAACATTCGTGAGAGTTGTTGTCGATGTGGAAGATTGAGAGCGTGTAGTTCTCCGCACCCTTGCGGAATTCGAGGCGGATAAAGTCTTCGTTATCACGCCAACAGTAGTAAAGGGCGGTTCGCATAGCGTCCATATCGCTGTCGGCAGTCAATTTCCATTTGCCTTGTCTTGTGTAGCAAGTATATTCTTTCATTGTCGTGAAAAATTAAAGAGTCATACATCGAGGGAGAAAGACAAAGAGGCTCACGCCTCCTTGCTCGCTTCCATTTTGAGTTTGTCGTAGATGTTCTGGCTGATGACCGCGCCGTAGCGATGTTTGAGCAAGTGCATATAGCGGAGAGCACTCTTGGCAGTCTTGCAACCGCAGCCCACATTGTCTTTCGGGGCGACACCTTGGAAATAGACGTACCAGCGGTCAAACTTGCGTTGAGCGACGATGAGATGTGGAGTAACTGTAGGCTGTGGGATAACTACGTTCTCGACTTGTTGAGCAGCCTGTTCGGCTTTCTTAGAAACTTTCTTTGTCATGATTTTTAATTTTTTGATGATTGAACATTGGCGCATTAGCGCCGTTTATTTTACGTGCAATCAAGTGGACGAAGCAGTGAAGTCGAGCCGCAAGGGTGATTGCCGCATTTTTCGCTTGCTAAAAATCGGAGGGACACGGAGTGCACACTTGCCCTTGCAGCCTGAACATCGTCCTAACTTTGCACAGTTAAAATGAATGGTGCGATTGCGGTCAACCAATGTTCTTCATCTACAAAATGTGCCGTAGGCAAAAAGAATGGCAAGAAAGGTAGCCGAAAAAGGCAATCGGCAACAAAGAGGTTGTAGCCTCAGCCGGAAGTGAAGCCACACTCGAAGTCGCTGCAAGTACCGAACGCACGTCGCAATTTCCGTGGCGTTGCCCGACAATGAGCGTAGGTTGCAAGCCAAGAGTGCCGCTGTTTGCCGTTCAAGCATCGAGCGGTCAGCACCGACATCGGAGACATCAAAGTGGAGAGCGAGAAAAGCCGGGTAGCGGCGTTCTCCCTCGATGTATCTTTAATTTGACAATGAATGATATGCTACACTGACTAAGCCAAATATTACTGCCCAGGGCGATATGCTATGCAGCCTCTTGCAGTTGGCGAGAAGACTTATCACGCACGAATTAGGAGAACAGCACTCTCAATCTACCGGCAACAATCACGAATACTCTATAATTCAACAATGGAAATCGGCAAGTTTACGAAGAACGAAAGTACCAACGACAGCGACAATCAACCACGCCGGGCGGAAGCGAGCCGACAAAGACCGGCTCGGAAAAACGGCAATCGCACAAACGTAACGAAGCGGCTGCAGCCGTATGATTAAGATACATTCCGCTGTTCCCGGCGGTGGAGTGAGCAAAAAGAAAGTCAGCCGTTTGGCTGACCGTCTTTCCGGAAAGAAGGCTTGCTTAATTGTAAGAGTAAACCATAGTGTAGTCAGCGTTGCCGACTTGTGCTGCGGCCTTGCTTGAGGCTTCGTCTTCGTTGTAGGCTTCAACGTAAACCGTTTCGCTCTCACCGTCGAAAGTAATCACTTCCACTTGATATTCTTTTAACTCGTTGCTGTTTTCGTAAGCGTCGAAGTCCTTAACTGCGAATTGAGAAATATGTGTCATTGTTGTAAGAATTAAATTGTTAATAACTGTGCGCCGAGGCGCGATTGATTTTACATTGCAATCAGGAGCGAATGAAATCAGTGCCACAGGCACGACAGCCGACAAGGGCAAGACCGACAAATACTCTTTTTTTATAGGCACGAAGAAAAAAAGGAAGATTTGTCGAGGCTGCTTGTTTTACCCTTTTCGAGCGTGGATAAATCGCTAACTTTGTAATGGAAAATTCCCTATCGTGCTTTAGGCTTGCACAATGTTATGTGACAATCAATTCTGTTAAGCGACAATGACAACAATTTCTCCGCAGTTTGGACTCAGAGCGGAGAAAGCGGCAACACCTTAAAAATCAAGTGCAGTGGTACGGCAGACGAGAGAGCAAACATCTTTCCGTGCCTACAACGTCCGAAGCCGAGTGCAGTAGCCGATGTTTGGTGAGCGACATTATGCCTTACTCTTACTAAGCAAGCCTCCGCAAAATGGTCAGTCAAACGGCTGCCCACGACTTTGGCTCTCTTTACCGATTCATAGATACTATCTATAAACATTTTTATTCTGAACTATTGTAATTTGCAAGTAAATGTAACTCAATATCCTATGATGATAAATAGAATGAGTGTCAATATGGTGTTAAAAGGTATTCATAATACAAATTGCAGCCTAAAACCTTTGCTAATAATAAAAATATTCCGTAATTTTGTAGTCTAATTACAAAATAGTTCTAAATATGTATTTATGATACGAGATTTTTGGGTAAAGAATTACCTTTCCATTCGAGATAAACAAGAACTTAATTTCCAGGCGAAGGGTCCGGCTTCGGAACTTGTTACAGAGGTCGCCGATGGCGTTTTCTTGTACAAGTTGGGAATCTTATATGGTTCAAACGCCTCGGGAAAATCAAATATGCTTATTGCCTTGAATGAGGCGTTCCGGTTGCTGGTGTTGCCCAAAAGTGATGCAGCCCGGAAAATTACCGGCTACATACCTTTCATCATTACAAAAGATAAGCCAACTGAAATGCACGTTTCGTTTTATGCAAATGGCGTTCGATACGACTATGATGTGGAGTTTAATGACCAGTACATCTTTAATGAAAGACTGTATTACTATCCCAACAAATCAAAGTCGTTGTTCTACGAACGTAAGTTTGTGGGCGATAATGTGCAAGCGGAAATCAAATTCGGCTCAAGTCTCAAACTGCTTGTCAAGACACAGGAAAGTATTCGGGAAAACACTTTGAATAATCATAGTGTTTTGTCCGTTTGCAGAAAAATAGCCTTTACCGACGACATTGCTCCATTCAATACTCTCCATAATTGGATTATGGAGAATTACCATGATGTGGACGGTGATGGCGAGAAGGGACTTGTTGAAATTCTAAAAGAGGCATATAGCGACCCTAAAAAGCGTAAGTTTTATAACATCATGCTCCAAAAGGCTGATTTGAATATTCTGGAATACAAACCTATTGTTGAAGACCGATTTGTACCTAATGATTTCCGCGAACGTATTCAGAGGGAAAATATCCCGGAGGATGTGAAAGCAGAACTCCTAAAACCGAACACCGATTCAATTTCATTCGTCAATCACTCGATTGATGGAGATTTTGACATCCCAATCAGGTGGCAGTCAAAAGGCACTCAAAAATATATTCGAATTTTGGAGGCTTTATACGATATGGTGACGAGCAGTCATGTGTATTATCTTGACGAATTGGGCGAGGATTTGCACTACGATCTGCTATATTATTACCTCAATGTATTCATATTCAATTCCGACAAATCGCAACTGATTATCACAAGCCAAGAAACCACATTACTTTCACAAGACCTAATCAATGAAAACAGAGGCGTGGTGTGGTTCGTTGAGAAGAATAAAGAGACGGCTTCGTCTGAATATTCTCGTGGCGACTCTTTTGGACTGCACAAGAATCTGTCGCTTTATAATTCATATCGTATCGGTCGTTTGGGAGCTAAGCCGGAATTAGGTAGCATCTTTATAAATCTTGAGGATTGATATGGGAAAGTTACGACAAACGGCACTAATTTTGGGAGAAGGACCAACGGAGTTCTTCTACTTCAAGTCGTTGTGCGATGTGTTCAAACGTCTGACCATAAAGCCCGACTACCCGAAGCATACAAGTATCAAAGAACTTGAATTGAAAATTGCAGAAGGTATTGAGAAGGGCTATAACCATATCTTCTGCATTATCGATATGGATACAAAGGACAAGGAGCCGGAACGGACGCAATACCAGCGCTTAAAAGCGAAATATGCCAAGCCAATCAATAAGCCAAAGAAAGGCATATACTGCAAGGTAGAGTTCTTTGAGACTCACCGCTGCACCGAGTTGTTCTTCCTCTACTATTTCCGTTACACCTCACGTCCATACGACACACAAGATCCTTTGCTCTGCGACTTGAATAAATGTGTGGAATATCGGAAAGCCATCGACTTCTTCATCAAGACCAAAGGCTTGCATAGCTACTTTGAGCGAAACGGTGGAAGCCTTGAAAAAGCGATAGCCAACGCCAATAGCTCCATGGAAGAAATCCAGACGGACGGTAGGGATTACACCTATTCAGAGCTGGGACAGTTGATGATGAGACTGAATGGGTTAGAATGATAGTATATCAGAAAATTTATAAAAAATATGATAGACAAAATCATAATTGAAAATGTAAAAGGTTATGGAGTTCCAGGGAAAGATCTAAATGTAAACCTTGATCCTACAAAGATAAATTTGTGCGTGGCGCCAAACGGCTTTGGTAAGTCATCGTTAGCAACAGCGTTTGAATCACTGAAAAGAACGCGATTAGATATTAGTGAGGATAACAAACATATTGGGCATAAAAATGCACCTAGCAGTTTGAAACTTACTATAGATGGCAATGAATATACAGCGGATGGCACCAAGAATGACTTTTCTGACTATCAGGCTTGTGTAATACATAACAGAAGTAGGGTGGATTACAAGAAACAGCGTATCAGAAACTACGTAGGGATATTCAGTTAATGGGCTGGTTGAGATTGTCCTCAATTGACCATATTTAA
>ERZ779737.2356-NODE-2356-length-12536-cov-2.572470_pt1 | contig 12536 bp, 9 predicted proteins | sample MGYA00511889_ERZ779737 | MGnify/ENA primary metagenome ERZ779737 (study PRJEB29588, sample SAMEA2163575) | human gut metagenome | biome: human gut; feature: human-associated habitat; material: faeces | place: Denmark | collected 2008/2010 ...
CTCGTAGTACAAAGGCCATTAAGGCATTGTTATATCAATTATTTATTCGTAGCCGAAAAGGACTTTGGAATTCATATGATACCTCCATTGCGATATCATATTTAATCCAAAGTGAATTTAGGCATATAGATTTGCTTAAAGTTTTATATAAGAATTGTAGTCACCTTGCAATATACTGCTATTACTGCTGCGAAAATAGATTTCTGTTCACACTTTCTGATAAAAAAGTTAATAATTATATACAAATAATTAAGAATGATTGGAAAGCATATTTTTTATATTTTATGTATTGGGTAGAAAAAGACCGTCATAATTCATTAGCAGAATATGCATTTTATAAAAACTATTTTGATCGTTTTACTGCAGATTTAGCTTTTTTCTATAAGTATGATCCTAAGTGTAAAAAACCAAACTATCGAGGATTCTATAGCGAAAAATCTTTTAATAATTTTTACAAGGACATTCCTGATTCAGAAAATATAATTAAGGAAGCACACTCATTAAGAAATGCAAATCCATTATCACATTCTTCAGCAGGTTTAATTGATAAATCTACAACTTCACAAGATTTGAAGAAATGTATTGAAAATTTAAATTCACTAATTGATAGTTATTTGGATTTGGATAAATAATATTTTTGCGTGATATTAGTATCCAACCTAAAAAACTAAAATAGAATATTGTCAGGTAATTGACTTATGGTTGACTTTTCTTCTAACTATAAAAATGTAGCATAGCTTACAAGCATGTAGGTTATGCTTTTTTTCTTGGTGAAGATAGAGATGTAATGTTAGTGCGGATGAATTTCAAAATTAGAATGATTGTATGATATAATAGTTCTATGTTTGTGAAACAAGAGTATAGGTTTCATTACATTAAAAGTAGAATGGATAAAGGAAGGTTACGAAATTATGACTATAGACACTAAAAAAGAACAAGAACGCGAAGAATTACATCGTGCTATTTGGGCTATTGCAGATGAACTTCGTGGTGCAGTAGATGGATGGGATTTTAAAAACTATGTTTTAGGTACAATGTTCTATAGATATATTTCTGAAAATATAGCTAATTATATTAATGAAGGTGAAGAAGCAGCTGGTAATACAAATTTTGACTATACAAAGATGTCTGATGAAGAAGCTGAAGAAGCAAGAGAAGGATTAGTACAAGAAAAAGGTTTCTTTATTCTTCCATCAGAACTTTTTTGCAATGTAGTTAAGAAATGTGATAAAGAAGATGCTTATTTTATTGATCAAGAAGGTAATAAAAAAGATATCAAATCTAATTTAAATGTATTTCTTGAAATGATATTTAACCATATTGAAAATTCAGCTGAAGGCAGTGAATCTGAATCTGATTTTAGTGGCCTTTTTGATGACTTTGATGTAAATAGTAATAAACTAGGTCCAACTGTATTAAGAAGAAATGAAAAACTTTGTAAGCTTCTTAAAGGTGTAGCAGACATGAACCTAGGAGATGTAAAAAATCATGATATTGATGCATTTGGTGATGCTTATGAATATCTCATGACTATGTATGCTTCTAATGCAGGTAAATCAGGTGGAGAGTTCTTTACTCCTGCAGATGTATCAGAACTTCTTACTAGACTAGGAACAGTTGGTAAAACTGAAATAAATAAAGTTTATGACCCAGCATGCGGATCAGGTTCATTGTTGCTAAAAGCAGAAAAAGTACTTGGAAAAGATAATATACGTAATGGTTTTTATGGACAAGAAATAAATGTAACGACATACAACCTTTGTCGTATCAATATGTTTTTACATGACATTGAATTCGATAAGTTTAATATAGCATGTGAAAATACATTGACTGAACCAGCGCATTGGGATGATGAACCTTTTGAATTGATTGTTTCAAATCCACCTTATTCTATAAGTTGGCCAGGTAATACAGATGCAACTCTAATTAATGATCCTAGATTTGCGCCTGCTGGTGTTCTTGCACCAAAGAGTAAAGCAGACTTAGCATTTATTATGCACAGCCTTTCTTGGCTTTCTTCTAATGGCACTGCAGCAATTGTATGCTTTCCTGGAATTATGTATCGTGGCGGTGCAGAAAAGAAAATTCGTAAATATTTAATAGATAATAACTTCATTGACTGTGTTATTCAATTACCTCCTAATCTCTTCTTCGGAACATCAATAGCAACATGTATTATGGTTCTTAAAAAGTGTAAAACAGATAATAAGACATTATTCATCGATGCAACAAATGAATGTATAAAGGTAACAAATAACAATAAGCTTACACAGGAAAATATGGATAAAATTATTAATTGTTTCACAAAACGCAATGAAATTGAATATTTTTCTCATTTAGCATCATATGATGAAGTGAAAGAAAATGAATATAATCTTTCGGTATCTAGTTATGTAGAAGTGAAAGATACAAGAGAAAAAATTGATATTGTAAAGCTAAATGCAGAAATAAAAGAGATTGTTTCAAGAGAAGAGACTTTAAGAAAAGCAATCGATGAGATTATTGCAGAAATAGAGGTGCAATAAATGAGTAGATTAGAAGAATTGATTCAGGAATTGTGTCCTGATGGAGTTGAATATAAAACTGTAGGCGTTCTGGCTAATATTTCCAGAGGACGTGTTATATCTAAGGATTATATTGCAGAAAATGCTGGAGAGTATCCTGTGTATTCATCTCAGACTGAAAACGATGGTGAGTTAGGGAAAATATCCACTTATGACTTTGAAGGTGAGTATTTAACTTGGACAACTGACGGAGCAAATGCTGGTTCTGTATTCTATCGAAACGGAAAATTCAGTGTCACAAATGTCTGTGGGCTAATTAATTGTAATGATGATGAAATTCTCACTCGATATATGTACCATTACCTTTCAAAGAATGCAAAATCCTATGTCAGTAGTGGAATGGGCAACCCCAAATTGATGAGTAACGTAATGGCGAGGATTAAGGTCGCCGTACCTCCGTTGGAGGTACAACGTGAAATAGTCTGTATATTGGACTCTTTCACGTTACGTACAGCCGAGCTTGTAGCCGAGCTTACAGCCGAGCTTACAGCTCGTAAGAAGCAGTATGAATTTTATAGAGATAAACTTTTAACTATTAGTAATGATGAACTTCAATATAAAAAATTAGGAGATATTTTTACCTTTAGGAATGGTCTGAGCAAAGGCAAAGATTTCTTTGGCTCAGGAGTTCCTTTTATCAGATATACCGATGTTTATAACAATAGATCATTACATAAGGAGAATATTGAGCAGTATGTTGAATGCACTTCTGATGAAGTAGATAAACTTTGTGTTTCTAGAGGAGATGTATTATTCACAAGAACTTCCGAAACTGCAGAGGATGTGGGTTGGTCGTCTGTAATGCTTGACGACGTAGATAATTGTGTTTTTAATGGATTCACCATTAAAGCAAGTCCTATCACAGATGACTTGTTACCGGAATATTGTGCATATTGTTTTTCTACCGATGATTTTAGAAAATATGTTACATCACATTGTGCCTTTACGACTCGTGCGTCATTGACAGGGAGTACCATTGCAGAATATAAGATGGCCATTCCAAGTCATGATGTTCAAAGGAAAATTGCCTATACTCTTGATAACTTTGAGAAGATTTGCAATGACCTCAAAATTGCTCTGCCCGCTGAAATCGAAGCACGACAAAAACAATATGAATTTTATCGTGATTTGCTCTTGACGTTTGCTGAAACAGGCAACACAATCTTGACAGACAGACAGACAGACAGACAGACAGACAGACAGACAGACAGACAGACAGACAATAATTAAGCTTATCCAATATGTATTTGGTTATGCTCCTGTTAAGTTGAATCTCATTGCTGAATACTCAAAAGATAAAATCGATGCTGCTGATATTGATGAAAATAGTTATGTTGGAGTAGATAACTTACTTCAAAATAAAAAAGGAAAAACTTTATCAGTTTGTGTTCCTAAAACAGGAAGATTAACGAAATATGCATGTGGAGATGTATTGATAGGTAATATTAGACCATATTTAAGAAAAATATGGCTAGCAAATAATATAGGAGGAGCAAATGGAGACATCTTAGTAATAAGAGGAAATAGAAATATAATCACCGCTAAATTTTTATATTATTGTTTATCATCTGAGAGTTTCTTTGAATATGATAATCAACATTCTAAAGGAGCTAAAATGCCTAGAGGAAATAAAGATGAGATAATGGAATACTCTTTTAGTATTCCATCTTTCAAAGAGCAAGAAAGAATTGTAGCGATTCTTGATAAGATTACAGTGTTATACAATAATCTAGAATTAAGTATATCAAATGAAATCGAAGCTAGACAAAAACAATACGAATATTACAGAGATAAATTACTTAGTTTTAAATAAGTAAAGGAGGTGTATGCTATGTCATATTTTAATATTGTTGCACAATCAACAGAAAGTACAGTTGTTACAGAATATAAAGCAGTTAAAAGTAGATCTAGTCAATATCAATCTGAGGCAGCATTAGAAAAAGAATTTATTCATATGCTTACTGAACAGGGATATACATATCTTACAATACATCATGAGAAGGATCTTATTGCTAATCTTCGTATTCAATTAGAGAAGTTGAATAATTACCAGTTTTCTGATAATGAATGGGAAAAATTTTTTAAGAGTCATATTGCAAACAATAATGAAGGTATTGTTGAGAAGACAAGAAAAATTCAAGAAGATTACATACAAGTATTAAAACGTGATGATGGTACTACAAAGAATATTTCTCTTATTGATAAAAAGAACGTTCATAATAATTCTCTTCAGGTTATTAATCAATACGTGCTTGGTATTTCTGATGGTGCAAAACATGATAATCGATATGATGTTACTATTCTAGTTAATGGCTTTCCACTCGTTCATGTTGAATTAAAACGAAGAGGTGTAGCTATTCGTGAAGCTTTCAATCAGATTAATAGATATCAGAGAGACTCATTCTGGGCTGGTAGTGGTTTGTTTGAATACATTCAAATATTCGTTATTTCGAATGGTACTAACACAAAGTATTATTCAAACAGTACACGTTTTAACGCTATTAAAGATTCAAAGAATTCTGCTTCTAAAAAAGGTAAAACAAGTAATAGTTTTGAATTCACATCTTTTTGGGCTGATGCAAACAATCGTATAATCCCAGATTTAATTGATTTTACTAGAACGTTTTTTGCAAAGCATACAATCTTAAACATTATTACTAAGTACTGTATTTTCACATCTGAGAATATGCTTTTAGTTATGCGTCCTTATCAGATTACTGCTACTGAACGTATATTAAATCGTATTGAGATTGCGAATAACTATAAAAAATACGGTAATGTTGCTGGTGGAGGGTATATTTGGCACACTACTGGTTCAGGTAAAACACTTACTTCTTTTAAGACTGCAAGATTAGCATCACAGCTTCCTTATATAGATAAAGTACTATTTGTTGTTGACCGTAAGGATTTAGATTACCAGACAATGAAAGAGTATGATCGTTTTGAAAAAGGTGCTGCTAATAGTAATACTTCAACAGCAATTCTAAAAAAACAGTTAGAAGATAGTGATGCTCATATCATTATTACTACTATTCAAAAGTTAGCTACTTTTATTAAGAAGAATAAGAATCATGATGTGTATGACAAGCATGTAGTTATTATTTTTGATGAATGTCATAGAAGTCAGTTTGGTGATATGCATGCAGCTATAGTAAAAAGCTTTAAGAAGTATCATTTATTTGGATTTACTGGAACCCCTATTTTCCCGGCAAATACAGGAAGAGTTACTAAACCTCAATTTTTTACTACTGAGCAGACATTTGGTGATCAGCTTCATACATATACTATTGTTGATGCTATTAATGATAAAAATGTACTACCATTCAGAGTGGACTATATCAAAACAATGGATATGAGTGATGATATTGATGATGAACAGGTATGGGATATTGCGCGTGAAAAAGCAATGATGGCTCCTGAGAGAATAAAACTTGTTACAGAATATATTCTTGATAATTTTGATAGAAAGACTTATAGAGGTGATAAAACATACATCTATAATACTCTTACTAACATTAAGGAAGTTGCTTCAGGAAAAGCAGGAACTGTAGAAGAAATTAAACAAAAACAGCGTATTAGTGGTTTTAATTCTATTTTTGCAGTTGCATCTGTTCCTATGGCTAAATTGTATTATCAGGAGTTTAAAAAACAAATGGCAGCTGATCCAACTAAGAAACTACGTGTTGCTACTATTTTTAGTTATGGTGCAAATGAAACAGAATATGAAGAATCTACGAGTGGAATTCTTGAAGAAGAGAATTCTGAAGATACTTCTGCACTTGATCAATCATCAAGGGATTTTCTTGATTCTGCTATTGATGATTACAATAAGATGTTCCATACTAGCTATTCTACAGATGGTGATCAGTTCCAGAACTATTATAAAGATGTCTCTCTTAGAATGAAGAATAAAGAACTTGATCTATTAATAGTTGTAAATATGTTCCTTACAGGATTTGATGCTACTACATTAAATACTTTATGGGTTGATAAGAATTTAAAGATGCATGGCTTAATTCAAGCATTCTCAAGAACAAATAGAATTCTAAATTCTATTAAAACGTTTGGAAATATTGTATGTTTTAGAAATCTTCAAAAACGTGTTGATACTGCAATTTCATTATTTGGTGATAAAGATGCAGGTGGTATTGTATTAATGAAGGGATTTAAAGATTACTATTATGGCTATGAGGATGAGGAAGGTAAAAGACATCAAGGCTATGTGGAAATGATTGAGCAGTTAATGTCAAGATTTCCACTTGATGAGCCAAGAATTACAGGTGAACAGAATCAAAAAGATTTTATTAATCTATTTGGTGCTATTCTTCGTATGAGAAACCTTCTTTCAGCATTTGATGAATTTGCAGGTAACGAAATTCTTACTGAGCGTGATTTACAGGACTATCTTGGTAGATATCAAGATTTACGTGATGAATGGAATAATAAACGTAAACGAGGCGAGAGTACAGATATTATTGATGATATTGTTTTTGAGATAGAACTTATTAAACAGATAGAAATTAATATCGATTATATTTTGATGCTCGTAAAGAAATATTATGATAGTCATTGTGAAGATAAGGAAGTACTTATTACAATTAGTAAAGCAATTGATTCAAGTCCTGAATTACGTAGTAAGAAAGCTCTTATTGAGACATTTATATCTGGTATTAATGATGTTGATGATATTATGTCTGAGTGGCATGAATATATTGCTAAAAAGCGTGAAGAAGAACTTTCTAAAATTATTGTTGAAGAGAAATTGAAAGAACCAGAAACAAGAAAGTTTATTGAAAATGCATTCCGTGATGGAGAAATCAAAACAACAGGCACGGATATCGATAAGCTTATGCCTCCTGTATCTCGTTTTGGTAGTAGTAAAAGAACTATTAAGAAACAGTGTGTTATTGATAAATTGAAGTTATTCTTTGAGAAGTTCTTTGGTGTTGGTGGTTCATTTACCGCAGAAGAATCGGATAATGTTCATTATACTAATGCGGTGCATAACCACCCTACTCTTATGGTTGCAGAAGACAAAGATTCTTATAAAGTTGAAAAGGATAGCGAATAATATGGCAAGCATTGTTTTAGACTTACAAAAAGAAATTCTTTCACCAAATTGTGATATTGTTAATGTATTGCGAAAGGCACATTTGATTGCTGTAAAATTAAAACTATCTGATTTTGATCAATGGATTCAATATGAATTGAATGGATATCCTGATGAAGTATCATGTCCAGAATATAGAAAGGTTCGAGGTATTTTAAAATACTTAAATCAGTATTACGGGTGGTATCCAATTATCATTCCAAATAATGAAATTGAAAAAATTGTTTGTGAAAGAAAAATATCGAATTCTATTTCTGAAATTGCATCTTTATCTGATTCGTCAGAAAATGATTTATTAATGAAACTAACTGGTGAGGAATGTGCATTTTTAGATGAAAAGTGTAATGCCCCAATACCACAGAACTATGCACTTCATATTTCATCAACTGCAGTTAAAGATATTGAAGAAAAGGTAAAAAATGCAATATTGGAGTGGACGTTAAAATTAGAAGAGGAAGGAATTGTTGGAGAAAACATGATGTTTACTGAGAAAGAAAAAGATTGTGCAACCAATATTCCACAAACCGTGAATAATTATTATGGACCTACAAGTGTTATAAATTCAACTTCTGGTAATGCTCAAATAGTGTCAGGTAACGGAAATACTGTATCTTTTACATACGATAAAGTTAAAGATGTTGTCGATGAAGTGGAAAAGAGCATTAATGCTTCAAATTTATCACAAAATGATATGGAGACAATAACTGAGCTTTTATCTGATATAAAATTAAAAATCGAAGAAAAGAAGAGTCCTGCTATTCTAAAAGCTGCATTGGTTGGATTAAAAGATTTTTTGATTAACGTAGGCGCAGGTGTTGCTGCTGGAATTATTCAAGCTAAAATTCAAGGATTATTTTAGATAACTATTAAGTTATCTGAAAAAGGAAGGATTCATATTCTTCCATACTTCACCGCCCTACACTTGTGGCAGTAGGAGCTGTACTGATTCGGTATTTCTATCTTCGAACAAATCAAATAAAAGTATGAATTTTTGTCTAGAATTCAGCTATTTTTCGAAAGTATTTCTTATGGGGATGCTGATTTCCAAAGAACTTAAAATTGAATTCTGGAATCAACTTGCATATTAAAATACTAGATGCTATAATTTGATTGCAGATTGGAATACAATTAACATCAAAACGAAAAGGTAAGGAATGGTGCTCCTTACCTTTTCTAGTTCTTTAGAGTGTACTTATTACTAAGCTGGTTATCGTTTAAATCTTTTGTCCAACTATTTGCATATGTAATAAACTAAAACACCTGCCACGACAGATACTACTAAATTTAAAATACCTTTCATAGTGTGAGAAAGAGGATTTACATAAAAAGAAAGGAGATAGCTTTCGCTATCTCCTAGGTCCATCTACTATTGATATGGTTCCCTTTGATGTTATCTTAATGCTGTACCGAAATGTAATGCTATATAAGCCAATTCATCTTCATTAAATGATTTATGATAATGTTCCTTTACAACATCATTTAAAATCATTGCACATTTATATTCTGTTTCATTTTCAGTTTTAATCTTGCCAGCTAATACATTATCATGGAGCTGTTCATCATTCTTTAAACGCTGAATTGCAGGATAGAAATGCATTGATAATCCCTGATAGAAATCATCATTTTTCTTTAAATTTAATCCTAAACGATTATTGATTTCCTGTACGGCTTCTAAAGTAATGCTTTCAGTCTCCTGATCAATAATATCGCATTCACTAAAGAAGTCTAAATCTAATAATGTCATGTTTGATAAATACATCGCACAATAACAAATATCGTCTTCAGAAATTTTTACATCATATTTCTTAGATAAATCATAGATGATTAACTGTGAAATCTGATAAGTGTTGGCTTGTTTTAATTGTTCAATCTGAGATGAACTCATTTCGATATAAGATCCAGATAATTCTCTTGTAATTGATAAAGCAAGATGAATAGATAAGTTGTCCATTACTGTATCTGAGATATTCATGTTTGCTTCAGTCACATACTTCTTGATTGTCGCAAAGATTTCTGCTTTGCGTAATTTAAATTTTTCTTCTAATTCTATGACCATTTTTTTCCACTACCTCTTTGTGCCCTTATCATATAGGAAAGAAAGCGGTTTGTCTATGCTTATTTTTAGATTTGTACACCAAAAGAGGTTAATTTTCGCGAATTTATGAATCCGTTTACATGTTTTGTACAAAAAGTTGTATTTCTTGTAAAACTATTTTCTCATGGTGAGATAAATAGTATCATATTCGCATTGTGTACCAAGTCTAAATGGAAATCCCCATGAGCTATATCCGCCAGATACAAGAAGATAGTGGTTCTTATAATGGGATAAACCATATGAATTCTGATAGTAATAATGAAGAATAATATTACCTGGGAAAATCTGTCCATTATGTGTATGACCAGATAATTGAAGATCAGTGAAATATGTATGATGATCAAATCTTTCAGGATTATGGTCTAGTGTAATAGTAGGTAAAGAAGTATTCATCCCCTCTATTACTTTATTGATATCATAGTGATCATGAGATGTCTTATCTGTAAAGCCGACAATATTAAAAGTATTGTCTACAGTTTCATAGGTGTTCTTTAGAAAGTGTATGTTATATTTTTCAAAGACAGTAAAGTCTGTATGTTTACCATAATATTCATGATTACCAGATATCCAGTATGTTCCATAAGTACTCTTCATATTCTTGAATTCTTGTAAAGAACGATTCATTAATGCATCGGGTGTATTTTCATCAAATACATCTCCTGCAAAACATACAAGATCATAATGTTTATCATTCACTGTTTTTACAAGTTTTCTTACCTGTCTCATATAAGTGCCAGAACTAAGATGTAGATCACTCACTAAACAAATCTTTAACTTAGATACTGAAGATGTCTTAGGAACAGTAACATGATAGATGACTTCTTTCTTATTATAATGAGAATGGAAACCAGAAATTGTAAGGGTGATTGCAATCATGGTCGCTACGATATTCCCAAAACGATATGGTCTTCGTTTCACAAATTTAAAGGAGAAACGATACAGATAAACACATATAAAAAGAATATAAATATACATAGTGAGAAATTGACACACTAGTATGAACATGGTAAAGATATGATTATATGGTTTAAAGTTAAATTTAAGTAATATACCAATTGTAGAAAGAATAGCCATGACAACCACAAATGTTTTAAAAATCAGGTGTTCATGTTTTAATAGCCATATAAAATACAATGCTGGTATAAGAATGAATATGATATATAATGCGATGTTTAGGATTTTAACCATTTTGATAACCCTCCTATATATATTGTATATCTTTTTTAGAGGAATAGTTATGAATAATTACCCTTTCGCTTTTGATGAAATATTTGATATAGATCTGACAGGTAAGTTTGTGGTCACTGGTTTATTTACTTCTATGAGAAGAAGTGATGTAGTTCACTATATTTACAGTCATGGAGGTACTGTATTAAGTGCCCCTACACGCGCTACTGATTATTTGATTGTCGGTGGAGAAAAAAGTAAAACATGGAAGTATGGTCAGTATGGTACTAAGATTAGAAAAGGTTTAGACTTAAGAGAGAAGGATGAAAAGATTTTGATTATCTCAGAAGAAGACTTCATGAGATGCATAGGAGGATAAGACAATGTCTATTGATGTATGTATTAAACAGAAGGGTTTATTTAAAAAGACTATTCCATTAGATGTCATAGTCGGTGATGAATTGGCTTTTGGAATCAATGATGGTATGAGAATGGTGGGTGATGACCAGGAAGGTAATATGATCTTCTATAATCCAAATTCTATCGGAAGAGGTTTTCATATTTCATGGGATGAAGATGAAAAGAATGAATTAAACCTACGTTTACTCAATCCTACTACTACAGATGAAATGCGTTCTTTCTTTAACTGCTTAAGAAGAATTACTAGTTACTGGAAATGCAGTGTTACTATTGATGGTATAGAAGAAGATATAGATGACTACTTATCACAGGAAGATGATCTTATTGCCTTCAATCATCGCGTTATTAAAGAAGTATCAGAAAAGATTGTGAATGGTGAAACAGATTCTCTTACTTTAATGAGTACAATGTGGCCATTAGTGATTGGTAAGGATGAAGCAGAACAGTTTATTCTTAATCCACATCTATTCTCTTCGTGGATGCATGAACTTCAAAGTCATGACTATTATTATGCAAAACCACAATTCTTTAAGACAAATCAGGGTATTAAAGGCATCTATGCATTAACTGAAGACTGCCCTACTTTACTCCCTAATAAACCATGGGTACCTGTAGGGTATCAGAATCCTGAAACAGGTGAGAAGCTAGAATGTGATTATTATGAAATAGCTCTTTATTCTACAACAGAAGAAAGATCATTGGGTACGATTCCTTTTGAACGTATATTTACACTAGGTCCAGATTACATCAACTATTACGATGGTAACACTGTACTCGTGAATAATCTCCCATTGGAAGTAATGAAAAGACTGTGATTAAAACACAGTCTGGATTAGAAACATGTAAGTCATAGTACCTAGAAGAATAGAAAGTAATGTACTATGTTTCCATTTATGGATACATATAACCACTATAAGTGCTATGAGCTCTGGAATACCATAAGGGGCTTTTAGAACCGATACACTCTTTAAACAATACACCACTATCATTGGTATGATCGCATAAGGTAGTACTTTACCTAAATAGAGAATACTATCCGGTGTATGTTTACTAAAGACAATAAATGGAAGAGCACGGATAAGAAGTGTGACTATTGCGGCAGTATGAATAATAAGTATGGCATGCATTAGAAATTACTCCTTTCTAAGCTCTTTTTTTCTTTGCTTTGATATATCCGATT
>ERZ779737.2359-NODE-2359-length-12531-cov-6.577669_pt1 | contig 12531 bp, 9 predicted proteins | sample MGYA00511889_ERZ779737 | MGnify/ENA primary metagenome ERZ779737 (study PRJEB29588, sample SAMEA2163575) | human gut metagenome | biome: human gut; feature: human-associated habitat; material: faeces | place: Denmark | collected 2008/2010 ...
CCAACAGCACCAGCTTTGAAGAACTGGTACGCATTATGGTGGAAGCAGATATGGCTAAAGTAGCTGCCGACCATGCGGCACAGAAGGTGAGAACCAATCTGGCTGAATATCTGGAAAAGGGTATTGTGAAATAAAGATTCAAAGGCAGAGAGACGACGATGAAGATTTCGATTATTACGGTAACGTATAACAGTGCGGCAACACTGCGGGATACGATGGAGTCGGTATTGGCGCAGACCTATACCGATATAGAATATGTAGTGGTGGACGGACTGTCGAAAGACAATACGATGGATATTGTCCGTGAATATGAACCGCTCTTTCAGGGGAGAATGAAATATATCAGCGAAAAGGATCACGGATTGTATGAAGCGATGAACAAAGGTATCCGGATGGCAACCGGAGAGATTGTCGGCATTATTAATTCGGATGATTTTTACCATCGGAACGATATCATCCAACTGGTTGCAGATGCGATGGCTGCCCCTGAAGTACAGGCAGTCTATGGAGATGTACGTTTTGTCAATCCGGAAAATCTGGATAAGACAGTCAGATATTACTCTTCGAAAATCTTCAGACCGTCTCTTTTCCGTTTTGGCTTTATGCCGGCACATCCGACTTTCTTTACATACAGAAAATATTTTGAGCAATACGGATATTACAGGTTGGATTATAAGATTGCTGCTGACTATGAGCTGTTGGTACGCTTCCTTCACAAGTATGGGGTAAAAGCCAGATACCTGCATACGGATTTCATGAAAATGAGAACGGGAGGTGTCAGCACGGCTTCGGTAAAGAGTAACATTCTGCTGAACAAGGAAATTGTCAGGGCTTGTCGGAGTAACGGCATCTGGACTTGCTTTCCGCTGCTGATGCTGAAATATTTCATTAAAGTATTCGAATTGTTGTTTACGAAAGGATAAGTACGGATATACGAAAAGTGTAGAATTGAAGATATGAAGATATTGATTACTGGGATTCACGGTTTTGTGGGTTCCAATCTGGTGAACGCCTTGAAAAAGGAACATACACTGTATGGAGTGGATATTGTGGCACCGGTGAAAGAGGGGGTGGAGAAAACATTCAGCTGGAAGGATGTGGATGACAATGCGATTCCTCCCATGGATGCCATCATTCATCTGGCCGGGAAAGCACATGATACTAAGAACCGGGCGGCAGCACAGGTGTATTTTGATGTGAACACGGGACTGACACAGAAGATATATGATTACTTCCTGAAGTCGGAAGCAAAACGCTTTATTTTCTTCAGTTCGGTGAAGGCGGCTGCTGACAAGGTGCCCGGCGATGTGCTGACTGAAGAGGTGCTACCCGCACCGAAAGGTCCCTACGGGGAAAGCAAGATAAAGGCGGAAGAGTACATCTTGGAAAATGAAGCATTAAGAACGAAGAATGAAGAATCGGCAAGTAAACGGGTGTTTATCTTGCGGCCATGCATGATTCACGGACCGGGCAACAAAGGGAATCTGAACCTGCTGTATGGGGTGGTGAGTAAAGGAATACCCTGGCCGCTGGGAGCGTTTGAGAATAGACGAACGTTTACCAGCATCGATAACCTGTGTTTCGTAGTGGAAGGACTGCTGACAAAGAACGTACAGAGTGGAATATACCACATGGCGGATGATGAAGCGTTGTCGACCAACGAACTGATCGAGGTAATGTGTGAGGCTATGGGAAAGAAAGCTCATATCTGGAAAATAAACCGTAGCCTGATGGAAGGAGTGGCAAGCATCGGCACTACCTTGCATTTGCCGTTGAATGAGGAACGGTTGGGAAAACTGACCGAAAATTATGTGGCGAGCAATGCAAAGATAAAAAAGGCATTGGGTATAGAAAGGATGCCGGTACGGGCCAAGGATGGATTGAAAAAAACGATTTTGTCGTTTAGGAAGGATTAGGATTGAGGGTTTAGGGTTTATAGTTTAGGGTTTAGGGTTTAGGGTTTAAGGTTTAGGGTTTATGGTTTAGAGATTAGGGTTTATGGCTTGGAGTTTAGGGGGTAAGGGAATATGAACGCTCAACGCCCATCCCTCAACGCCCATCCCTCAACGCCCATCCCTCAACGCTAAACCCTCAACACTCAACACTAAACCCTCATCCCTCAACCCTCATCCCTCAACATTAAACATTCAAAACATAATAAATATGAGACTGATTAATGAAACGCTATTGGATGAAGTGACGCAACAGGCGAAAGAAAGTCCGAGGTTGCGTATGAATCATAATCTGCATGACAGCCTGGACGCAAAGGCACAACGCTTGCTGAATGCGTTGGAGCCTGGAACAGTATTGCCTATACACCGTCATCGGCATACGGCGGAAACGTATGTGTTGCTGAGAGGAAAAATAAAGGTGATGTATTATAACGACCGGAAAGAGGAAACGGAACAGGTAGTACTGGATCCGAAAACAGGTAGTTATGGGATACACATTCCAGCCGGACAATGGCATACATTGGAGGTATTGGAAAGCGGCTCGGTGATTCTGGAAGTGAAGGATGGACCGTATGCGCCGTTAGGCGAAGAGGATATTATGTCGTTGGTTTAGGGTTTATGGTTTAGAGTTTAGGGTTTAAGGTTTAGGGTTTATGGTTTAGGGTTTAGAGTTTAGGGTTTAGAGTTTAGGGTTTAAGGTTTAGGGTTTAGGGTTTATGGAAATATGAACGTTCAACGTTAAACGCTCAACCCTCAGCCCTCATCCCTCATCCCTAAACGCTCAACACTAAACGCTCAACCCTCATCCCTCAACGCTCAACACTCAACATTAAAAAATAACATGGGAGAAAGGATGTTCACGTTTCAAAGGCTTAATGTGTATCAGAATGCAAGGGAATTGGTGAAGCATGTATATTTAATGTTAGATAAATTCCCAGGCAAAGAAATGTACGCATTATGTGACCAGCTTAGGCGAGCTGTGATATCTGTTCCTTCTAATATTGCGGAAGGGCTTAGCAGACGCTCGAATAAAGAACAGGTACATTTTATTGAAATTGCATACGGGTCACTGATGGAAGTGTTGTGTCAAATTGAACTTTCTACAGATTTGGGATATATCACCTCAGAAGAATACGCCCAAACAGAGGAAAAAATAGAAATTATAGCTCGACAACTTTCCGGCTTGAGAAATTCGTTATCTTCGAATTCGAAAGGGTGAGGGGGAGGTTTAGGGTTTAGGGTTTATGGTTTAGAGTTTGGGGTTTATGGTTTAGAGTTTAGAGGTAAAAGTTTATGGAAATATGAACGTTCAACGTTAAACGCTCATTCCTCAACCTTAAACGCTCAACCCTCATCCCTCAACCCTAAACGCTCAACCCTCAACATTAAAAATAAAATAAGGAAAATGGAATATGTAATTATAGCAATAGCTTTGCTGGCTATGGAGTTATTGTATTTCCGCATTGCGGATAAACTGAATATCATAGATAAACCGAATGAGCGGAGTAGCCATACGCGTATAACCTTGCGTGGGGGAGGTATTATCTTCTATGTGGGAGCTTTGGCTTATTTTGTGACCAATCACGGGGAGTATCCGTGGTTTATGCTGGCATTGACGCTGGTGGCGTTTATCAGTATGGCGGACGATATACGGTCGGTGTCGCAAGGTGTCCGGTTGTTGTTCCACTTTACGGCCATGGCATTGATGTTTGGCCAGTGGGGACTGTATGCATTGCCCTGGTGGTGGGTAGCTGTCGCTCTGGTGGTATGTACAGGCATTATCAATGCCTATAACTTTATGGATGGTATCAACGGTATAACGGGCGGGTATTCGCTGGTGATACTGGCGGTGCTGGCGTACGTCAACCGGGCGGTGGTGGCATTTGTGGAACCTGACTTCATCTATATTGTGATGCTGTCGGTGCTCGTTTTCTGCCTGTTCAATTTCCGCAAACGGGCCAAGTGTTTTGCCGGAGATGTGGGATCGGTGAGCATCGCTTTCATTCTTCTGTTTCTGATCGGAAAACTGGTGATGCAGACAGAGGATTTCAGCTGGATTGTGTTGCTGGCGGTATACGGGGTGGACAGTGTGCTGACCATTGTACACCGGTTGATGTTGCACGAGAATATCGGGCTGCCGCACCGCAAACATCTGTACCAGCTGATGGCAAACGAACTACATGTGCCGCATGTGCTTGTGTCGCTGCTGTACATGGCAGTACAGGCGGTGGTGGCCATCGGGTATTTGCAATGCAGAGACAACGGGTATCTATATCTGGCAGGATGTGTAGTGCTCTTGGGAATTGTTTATCTGGTATTTATGAAAAAGTATTACCATCTTCATGAAGCTTCGCAACGGGATAAAACGGTAAAGTGCTGAACGATAACGAATAAATAAACAAGAGGAAGGATATAGGAAAGTCCTTTATGAATATTTTCAGGTAAAATGTAATAATTTCGGGCAAAAATAACTATTTTTGCCCGAAATTATATAGTGCATAAAAAAGAGTAGATCGACATGAGCAATAAATTCTCGTTCAGACGTTACTGTCAATCAGGGTTTTGCCGATTTGGGCCATTCTGCTGTTTGATGTGTTCATAGTAGCTGTTTCGTGTATGGCTGCTTATGTGTTAAGGTATAACCTTTCGTTGGTATTGGCAAATATCGAACACATAGACATTGCTGTCTTGTGGTGTGTAGGCGTGAACCTGGTGTTCTTCAAATTATTTAAGACGTATTCGGGGGTGCTGCGTTACTCCTCGTTCGTGGATATTTTGCGGATATTCGTTGCATTGGCTGTAGCTTATGCCGTATTGATGGTGCTGCGGATTGTGACGAATAATTTGGGTAGAGTTGGATTGCCGGGATGCAGCCTGTTGTTGGTAGCGTTTATGTTCAATTTTGGGTTGATGGCTATTTCGCGTGTGATAGCGAAGCAGCTGTTCGAATCGTTGAATGTAGACTATAAGCATAAGGCGAATGTCTTTATCTACGGTGCCAAGGAGATTGGGGTGAACATCGCCAAATCGTTGCGGGTGAACCTGAGTAACCGATATATCTTGCGCGGTTTTATTGCCGACGAGCCGGAATTGATCGGCAAGGTGCTGATGGGGGTAAAGGTGTATGCCAACAATGGGGAACTGGCTGACCGGATGGCAGAACAGGGAACAAGAACCATCATTGTGTCGCCTGCCAAGATGGAAGAATTGAAAAACTCGAAGATGCTGGATCAGCTGCTGAGCGGAGGTGTGAAACTGATGACGGCTCCGCCACTGGGTGAGTGGAACGGACAGATGCTGAACCAGTCGGAACTGAAGGAAATGCAGATAGAAGACCTGTTACAGCGGGAACCGATCGTGATAGATACACGGAAAATCGCTTCACACCTGGAAGGAAAACGGGTGATGATAACGGGAGCGGCCGGATCGATTGGCAGTGAGATTATGCGGCAGGTGGCCACCTTTGCGCCGTATCAGCTGATTCTGGTGGATCAGGCGGAAACTCCGCTGCACGACATCCGGCTGGAGTTGCTGGACAAATGGCGGGATCTGAAGGCGGTGACTATTGTAGCGGACGTCGCGAACGCTACCCGAATGGAAGAAATATTCCGTCAATACAAGCCGCAATACATCTTTCATGCTGCGGCTTACAAGCATGTGCCGATGATGGAAGACAACGTGTCGGAATCGATTCAGACGAATGTGAACGGTACGCGGACGGTAGCAGACCTGGCAGTGAAGTACGGGGCGGAGAAATTCGTGATGATCTCGACCGACAAGGCGGTGAACCCGACCAATGTGATGGGATGCTCGAAACGCATCTGTGAAATCTATGTGCAGAGTCTGGCCAAGAAATTGCAGAAACAGGGTGGGAAAAGCACACAGTTTATTACAACCCGCTTTGGCAATGTGTTGGGATCGAACGGGTCGGTGATTCCCCGGTTCAAGGAACAAATCCGTCGGGGAGGACCGGTGACGGTGACCCATCCGGATATTATTCGTTACTTTATGACCATTCCGGAAGCTTGTCGGTTGGTGCTGGAAGCCGGTAGCATGGGCAATGGAGGAGAAATCTACATTTTCGACATGGGCAAGCCGGTGAAAATTGTGGATCTGGCCAAACGAATGATCAGCTTGTCGGGAAGAACGGACGTAAAAATAGAGTTTACAGGATTGCGGCCGGGAGAAAAATTGTACGAAGAACTGTTGAACGTAAAGGAACTGACCAAACCGACCTATCACGAGAAAATCATGATTGCCAATGTACGGGAATATGATTACGATCAGGTGAAGGTGCAGATTGAAAACCTGATAAAGACCAGTTACACGTATGACGATATGCAGATTGTGGCAGCCATGAAAGAGCTTGTACCGGAATTTATCAGCCAGAACTCGAAATTTGAAGAACTGGATCATGCACATGAGAATGTTCAAAGTTAATGAATACAAGATGAGTTATTTTACTTACAAATTATAGGCAAACAAAAGGATGGAAAATTCGGAAAATAAACTTCCAAAGGAAGAGCAAGAGATAGATTTGATGGAACTTGCCCAGAAACTTTGGAGAAGAAAAAAAATGTTTTATAAAACATTGGGAGGGGCATTGATTGTAGGGTTTGTAATTGCTTTCAGTATACCAAAAGAATATAGCGTAACTGTGACATTGGCACCAGAATCTATGCGAAAGACAAGCAGTAGCTTAGCAAGTATGGCAGCAATGATGGGGTTAGGAAGTTTTACAAATAGCAGCGAAAGTGATGCGCTAAATATTTTGTTATTCCCTGACATTCTTGCTTCTAATCCCTTTGCACTAGAACTTTATTCGATGCCGGTGAAACCTACAGATTCCGATTCAATAATGGCATTAAATGAATATATGAGTACAGTGAAACGTCCTTGGTGGAGCAGTGTAGTAGGCTTACCTGGTAAAATGGTTGGTGGAGTTATCTCGCTGTTCACATCCAAAAATGAGACTGTAAAAGTAGATACTTTAAATCCGTTTAAATTGACAATGGCTGAAGCTGGAAAAGTTGGAGCTATCAAAAAAACGATGGAAGCTAGTGTCGACAAAAAAACAGGTTTTACCACAATTACAGTAAAGATGCAAGATCCAGAAGTGGCAGCAACTGTAGCTGATAGTGTAGTTAAGAAATTGCAGGATTATGTAACAGCTTATCGAACCAAAAAAGCTGCCGGTGACTGTGAATACTGGGAAAAACTCTATAAAGAGAAACAAACTGAGTATTATAAGGCCCAACAAAAATATGCCAATTATGTGGACGAAAATAAAAGTCTGTTTACGCAACGCTCGAAAATAGAAGGAGAGCGCTTGCAGAATGAAATGAACTTGGCTTTTCAGATTTACAATCAAATGGCAACCCAACTACAAATGGCACAGGGAAAACTACAGGAAGCCAAACCGGTATTTGCAGTGGTGGAACCAGCGACGGTACCCTTATATCCAGTAGCTCCGCGAAAAATGGTGATTTTGTTAGGATGTTTGTTCCTGGCTTTTGTAGGAACAGCCGGATGGATTCTGTTGGGAGAGGATAGTTGGAAAAAAATAAAAAATAGTTCTATAAATTGAATAAGAAGGAATATGAAAATGAAGCGTTTACTGATTGTCACGTTATTTTTGGCAGGTTGTGCGGTTTCGGAAGTATCTGCACAAACGAAGATGACGGACCAGCAGGTGATAGAATATGTGAAACAGGCGACCCAGGAAGGGAAAGAGCAGAAGCAGATTGCAGTGGAACTGGCCCGAAAAGGAGTGACCCGTGGACAGGCGGAACGAATCAAGAAACAGTATGAACAGCAGATGGGACGGGATTCTGTCAACATGCAGGGTACGGAATTGAATGAAGCACGTCTGAGAGAAGAAATAAAAGACGAAACAACTGTACTGACAGATAATCAACCGACTAAGGAAGAGCTGGTAAAGGAGGATCAGGTATTTGGAAGAAATATCTTCAATACCCGGAACCTGACGTTTGAACCAAACAACAATATGGCGACACCGCCCAACTATCAGCTGGGACCGGGCGATGAAGTAATCATCGACATCTGGGGGGCTAGCCAAACCAGTATCCGGCAAACGATTACGCCGGACGGAACAATTAACATGCAGGAACTGGGACCGATTTACCTGAGTGGCATGACGGTGGAAGAAGCGAACCGATTCCTGAAGAACAAGCTTGGAACGGTGTTTTCGAATGAAAATAATCAGATACAGGTGACGCTGGGAAATACACGGACTATCCAGATCAATATCATGGGTGAAGTGGTGCAGCCGGGTACGTATGCGCTATCGGCATTCTCGACGGTATTTCATGCACTGTATCGGGCTGGTGGTGTGAACGACATCGGTAGCTTGCGTGACGTGCAGCTGGTGAGAAACGGGAAGAAGATCGCATCGGTGGACGTGTATGACTTCATCATGCAGGGAAAGATAAAGGATGATATCCGCCTGCAGGAGGGGGACGTAATCATTGTGCCGGCATACGATATGTTGGTGAAGATGAGCGGAAACGTGAAGCGTCCGATGAGATTCGAAATGAAGAAGGACGAGACTTTGGCGGCGCTGATCAAGTATGCCGGAGGATTCAACGCGGACGCTTACAGCAAGAGTGTGCGCATGGTACGCCAGAACGGAATGGAATATGAAGTGAAGACGGTGGACGAAATGGACTACAGCGTGTGTCAGCTGCGCGACGGAGACGTGGTGACGGTAGGCGCCATCCTGAACCGCTTTACAAACAAAGTGGAGATAAAAGGTGCGGTGTATCGCCCGGATATCTATGCGCTGGATGGAAAGGTGAACACGGTGCGGGCTTTGATAGAAAAGGCTCAGGGACTGATGGACGATGCTTTCACTAACCGGGCTGTGCTGCAACGCCAGCGGGACGACCTGACCAGTGAAATTCTGTCGGTAGACGTGAAGGCGTTGATGAACGGAACAATACCAGACATACCGCTGCGTAAAAATGATGTTCTGTACATCCCCAGCATACACGATTTGCAGGATCTGGGCAGTGTGACCATCTACGGAGAGGTGACGAAACCGGATGAATATCCGTATGCGGACAACATGACACTGGAGGACCTGATTATTCAGGCTGGTGGATTGAAAGAAGCGGCTTCAACAGTACGAGTGGACGTGTCGAGACGCATCAAGGATACGAAGAGTGTGAACAGCACGGACAGCATCGGACAGATGTTCAGTTTTGCACTGAAAGACGGATTTGTGATTGACGGACAGCCGGGATTTGTGCTGCAACCGTATGACCAGGTATTTGTACGCCGCAGTCCGGGATATCAGACCCAGCAGAACGTAACCATACAGGGGGAGGTGATATTCGGTGGAACATATACGCTGACTTCGAAAGCAGAACGCTTAAGCGACCTGGTGAAGAAAGCGGGAGGAGTGACCAACTCGGCATACGTACGGGGAGCGAAGCTGACTCGTGTGGCGAATGAAGAGGAAAAGAAGCGGATGCAGGACGTGGTGAAGCTGATGGGACGCGAACTGGGAGAGAACGCCATAGACTCATTGGGACTGCAGGTAGACAGCTTGTTCTCGGTAGGTATAGACTTGGAGGCGGCTTTGGCAAATCCCGGAGGGGATGCGGACCTGGTGTTGAGAGAAGGGGACGTGCTGAACATTCCGGAATATGTGAATACGGTGAAGATTAATGGAGCAGTGATGATGCCAAACACGGTGTCGTATCGGAAGGGGGAAAAGGTCAGCTACTATTTGAGCCAGGCAGGAGGATACAGCCAGCATGCCAAGAAGAGTAAGAAGTTCATCATCTACATGAATGGACAGGTATCGAAGGTGAAAGGAAGCGGAAAGGATCAAATAGAACCGGGATGCGAGATCGTGGTGCCGAACAAGAAGCAGAGCAAAGCAAACTTTGGAAACATTCTGGGTTATGCCACTTCGTTCTCGTCGCTGGCAACCATGGCGGCAACGATTGTCAGCCTGTTTAAGTAGGGCTCGCCATAAACGGGAAACGTGAAGAAACGCAGATTTTCGCAAAATCTTGTAATCGGTAGGGATCGGTTTATGGAGATTTGCGAAAATCTGCGTTCATTTGTATTTTATAAATAGCTGGGAAATTTAAGCAAAAAAGATGGCCGGAAAGAAAAACTGTATACGGAAAAAGAGAATGGCAGCCGTATGGATATGTCTGCTGTTCGGGGTATTGACATGCAAGGCGCAGCTTACCAACGGAGTGACCGGGCTGCTGCACATGCCCAGCGCAGACATGCAACGGGACGGTACTTTAATGATCGGAGGAAATTTCCAGAACAGACACAATTTGCCCAATGACTTCTGGTGGGGATATAACAGTTATAACTACTTTCTGAATGTAACTTTTTTTAAACGTCTGGAAATAGCGTATGTTTGTACCCTACTGAAGGGAAAAAAAGAAAACAGTTATTGGCCAGCCATTACTTACGGAAAGTTTGTGAATCAGGATCGTCATTTTGCAGCCCGGCTCCAGGTACTGCGGGAAGGAGAATGGTGGAAACACATGCCGGCTGTGGTACTGGGGGTAAGTGACCCGACAACGGGTGCAGGCTTTGACTATACGGATATGGCTATTGAAGGCAATGGTAACGGCTATTTCAATCGCATGTACCTCGCCATGACCAAGCACTTCGATGTCCGTGTAGGGGAGCTGGGTGTTCATGCTGCCTGGCTGTACAACAGGCGGACGGACTATCCGCTGAACGGGCCTGCTGTGGGGGTAAACTTTAAACCGGCATTTCATAAGGAACTGAATCTGATAGCCGAGTATGACTCGAAAACGGTGAATGTGGGATTCACGTACTCGATGTGGAGCGACCACTTCAACCTGCTGTTCGAACTGCAAGACGGGAAGTACGTATCGGCGGGACTGGTGTACAAGGTGAACCTGATAGGGGGGAACCGGTGGAAACACTGGAGATAGATTTTATTTTCTCCATATTATTGCGTAACTTTGTACCATTGAGTTGGTGAGTTTGTGAGTTGGTGAGTTTTTGAGTTTTTAAGTTGAAGTAATACAGTGATTTAAAAATCCTCAAACTCACAAACTAAAAAACTAAAGGACTAAATATTGGTGTTTTTTGGAAAGATTGTAATCCGTCATGATAAGGAAAATCGTAAAAATTCTCTGGATATTGCTGGCATTGGGCATAATGGCTTGTGCCGCTGTGTTTTTCGCCATTGCCAAGGGCTGGATAGGATATATGCCTCCGGTGGAAGACCTGGAAAATCCGAACTATAAATTTGCCACCGAAGTGCTGTCGGAGGACGGAGTGGTATTGGGTACTTACTCGTACAGCAAGGAGAACCGTGTGTACGTGGGGTATCAGGACTTGTCGCCACACATCATTAACGCGCTGATTGCGACCGAGGACGTGCGCTTTGCCGAACACTCGGGAATTGATGCCAAAGCGCTGTTTCGCGCGATATTGAAGCGTGGTGTGCTGATGCAGAAGAATGCGGGTGGCGGAAGTACGATTACGCAACAGCTGTCGAAACAGCTTTATTCGCCCAGCGCGGACAACGTGATGGAGCGTCTGTTCCAGAAACCGATAGAGTGGGTGATCGCTGTGAAGCTGGAACGTTACTACACGAAAGAGGAAATCCTGACGATGTATCTGAACAAGTTTGACTTCCTGAACAATGCGGTGGGTGTGAAAACGGCTGCTTATACGTACTTCGGGTGTGAACCTAAAAACCTGAAAATAGAAGAGGCGGCTACGCTGGTGGGTATGTGTAAGAACCCGTCGCTGTATAACCCGGTGCGGTATAACGAACGGACACGCGGACGCCGAAATGTGGTACTGGACCAGATGCGCAAGGCTGGATACATCACGCAGGAAGAGTGTGACTCGCTGCAGGCATTGCCCCTGAAGCTGACGTATCACCGGGTGGACCATAACGAGGGATTGGCTACATACTTCCGGGAATATCTGCGTGGTGTGCTGAATGCCAAGAAGCCGGTGCGTTCGGAATATCGCGGCTGGCAGATGCAGAAGTATTACGAGGATTCGCTGGACTGGGAAAACAATCCCCTCTTCGGCTGGTGTGAGAAGAACCGGAAGAAAGATGGGTCGAAATACAACCTCTATACGGACGGTCTGAAGATTTATACTACCATCGACTCGCGTATGCAGAAGTATGCGGAAGAAGCGGTGACGGAACATCTGAAAGAGTTGCAGTATTACTTCTTCAAGGAAAAGAAAGGGGCCAAGAAAGCTCCCTACACCTTCCGTCTGACCCAGGAGCAGGTAGACGAGATTCTGGGACGTGCCATGAGGTTGTCCGACCGCTACCGCCTCATGAAGAAAGCCGGAGCCACCGAAGCTGAAATAAAGAAAGCCTTCGACACCCCGGAGGAGATGTCCGTATTCAGTTGGGAAGGGGAGAAAGACACCATTATGACCCCGATGGATTCCATCCGTTACTACAAGTTCTTCCTTCGTGCCGGTTTCATGTCCATGGACCCGCGCAGCGGACATGTCAAGGCATACGTAGGCGGACCGAACTACCATTACTTCCAGTACGATATGGCCATGGTGGGAC
>ERZ779737.2363-NODE-2363-length-12513-cov-3.665356_pt1 | contig 12513 bp, 11 predicted proteins | sample MGYA00511889_ERZ779737 | MGnify/ENA primary metagenome ERZ779737 (study PRJEB29588, sample SAMEA2163575) | human gut metagenome | biome: human gut; feature: human-associated habitat; material: faeces | place: Denmark | collected 2008/2010 ...
GACGATGCGCCGCGCCGTTCCCGCGGCGAGAAAGCCGATCGGGAAATTCGCGTCGCCGCCGCGCGGGCGTTCGAAGTGCGGCGTGATTTTCGATCGATAGCCGTAGCGTTTCGGCGAACCGCGGCATGGGCTCACGGGGAAGGAGATTTTCCCGATGCGCGCGAAAAGTTCCGCGACCTGCTGCGTTTTCCACGCGAGCTGCGCGCCGTATTCGAAATTCTGATACTGGCAGCCGCCGCATCTTCCGAAGAGCGGACAGCGCGGCTCGACGCGCTCCTTCGCGGGAACGAGCACTTCGAGCAGGTCCGCGCGAGAGAAGTTTTTGGCGTTGTGCCAGACGCGCGCCCGGACGCGCTCTCCCGGCAGCGCGCCGGGAACGAAGACGACCCAGCCGTCGGCGCGCGCGACGCCTTCGCCGAGGTTCGTCAGCGCGGCGACGTCGAGCGTCAGCTCCTGATGATACGCGAAAGGCTCCGCTTTGAATTTCGCGGGAACGCGCGCGGGCGTCATCTGAAAATCCGTTTTCAAGGCGGCGGAAAAGCGTTGAGATTACGAGCCGGGATGCGTCGCGGGAAGGGCGGCGAGCTCCGGCGGGAGCGCGTCCGCCTCGTAGGTCGGGAAGGAAAGCTCCAGCAGCGAGACGGCGGGCATCGGCAGCACGGCGGCGCCGGCGGAGCGGTCGACGAGCATCGCGCAGGCGACGGGAACGCCGCCCCAAGCCCTGATGATGTCCGCGCATTCGACGACGCGGCCGCCGCGCGTGACGACGTCTTCGGCGACGAGGATTTTTTCTCCCGGCGCGATTTTGAAATTGCGGCGCAGCACGAGGCGGTTGTTTTCCTTTTCCGCGAAAATGAAGCGCGCGCCGAGCTGTCGCGCGATTTCCTGCCCGACGACGAGGCCGCCCATCGCGGGAGCAAGCACGGTTTCCGCGCCGAGGTCCTTCAGCTTCGGCAGCAGCAGTTCGACGAGGCGCGAGACTTTGTCCATGTACTGGCAGACTTGCGCGCACTGGAAATAGTTCGCGCTGTGCAGCCCGCTGCGCAGGATGAAATGCCCGGTCAGCAGCGCGCCGCTGTCCTTGAAGATTTGCAGAACTTCTTTCTGAATCTGAGAATGCGTCATGAGAAAAAATTATGCGCGTTCCCGCGCCGCGAGGCAAAGACAAACGCGCGGCGGGGCGGGGGAAAGGGCGTTCCCGCGCGTTCAGCGGGCGAAGAAGAAGCGCGGCCGGCCGGAAAGGTCGTCTTTCGCTTCCGTTTCCGCGAAGCCGGCGTCGAGCGCCGCCGCGCGCAGCCTTTCGCGATGAGCGATGCCCGTTTCGAGCGCGACGAAGCCGCCCGGAGCGAGGTGCGCCCGCGCGCCGCGGAGGATTTTTTCCAGGTCGGCGAGCCCGTCGTCGCCCGCGACGAGGGCTTCGCGCGGCTCGTGTTCCCGCACTTCCGGCTGGGCGCTCGCCCATTCCGCTTCCGTCAGGTAGGGCGGATTGGAGACGACGGCGTCGAACGTTCCCGCGACGTTTTCGAACCAGTCGCTGCGCAGAAATTCGACGGCGTCGTCGAGACCGTTTTTTTCGGCGTTTTCGCGGGCGAGCGCGAGCGCGTCGGCGGATTTGTCCGCGGCGACGACGCGCGTTCCCGGGCGTTCTTTCGCGAAAGAAAGCGCGATCGCGCCCGTTCCCGTCCCGAGGTCAAGCACGCGCGCCGGCGTTCCCGCGGGGCGGAGCGCGTTCAGTTTTTCGAGGACGAAGCCGACGAGCTCCTCCGTTTCCGGGCGCGGGATCAGCGCGCGCGGGTCGCATTTCAGCGCGAGCTCGCGGAAGTCGGTTTCTCCGACGACGTATTGCGGCGGTTCCCGGCGGGAACGGCGCAGGACGCGCTCCCGCAACGCGGCGGTTTCGGCGGCCGTCATGGGGCGGTCGAACTGCAGGTAAAGGTCGAGGCGCCGGCACCCGAGCGTTCCCGCGAAGAGGAGCTCGCTTTGGAGGCGGGCGTTCTCGACGCCTTTTTTCGCGAGGAAATCGGCGCTTTTTTGAAGTAGATCCAGGAGCGTGTTCATGCGCTGGAAAAAAGAAGAAATGCGTTGGCGTGCGGCGGGAACGGCGTGGTTCGCGGAAACGCGCGCGTTCAGGCGCCGTCCGGCCCCGGGAGGAACTGCGGCTCGACCTTCATCGCGGAATTCAGCCGTCGGCAGATGTCTTTTTCGAGCCGGCGCCAGGTTCTGCCGTCGAGCAGCGCCTCGTTTGCCTGGTCGAGCGTGCCTCCGTTCTGGATGATTTCGAGGTATTTTTTCACGCGGGCGCCGTCGCGTTTACCGTCGAGGTGGAAAAAATAATAGACGAGGAGCGCGGAAAGCCCGTAGCCGACCTGCGGGGCGACCGGCGCGTTGAGGAAATTTTTTTTCCATTTCAGGAAATCCTGCAGCGTCATTCCGACTTTCGGTTCTCGCCCGACGGCGCGCCCGCCGCCGCCTTTGCGCCCGAAGCCCGCGACGAATTCGCCGATGGTCCGCTTGTTCCCGCCGAAGTTGACGCGCCCGTTCACGTCGTAGGACAGCCCGACGTATTCGGCGATGCCCTCGATGAACCACATGGGATAGGCGTAGGAGCCGATCGTCATGTGGTGCGTGATTTCGTGCGAAAGCGTCTTCGCGTCGACGCGCCGTCCGCCCTTGACGTAGCGGTTCCCGCGCTTTTCCAGGCCCATCGAGCCGAACGGCACGAGCACGCGCCCGTGCTGCAGGCGGCCCCAGCCGTCGGGGATGAAGACTCCGGCGGAGCCCTTGACGGCGCCGGCGGCGATGTAGTCTTCGTATTTTTCAAAAAAACAGGCGTTGAACCGGCCCGACTCGTTCACCTGGTGGTGATTGCAGGGAGAATTGATCGGAAGCGCGAGGTTCGCCGCGTAGGTGCCTTCGAAAATCCGCGCGATTTCCTTGATTGCGGAAAGCGCGATGGGGGCGTCCGCCGTGAAGCGGAAGTGCTGCGTTTCGTAAATCCAGCGGTCGGGTCCGTCCTGCACGGTGCGCGCGGGAAGCATGTCGGGAATGCGCGTGACGTCGGGCCAGTCCGCGCCGAAATTTTTCCCGGGAAGGTTTTCGCGGCCTTCGTAGAGCGTGCCTTCTTCGTCGTCGGAAACGGCGGACGCTTTGCGGTTTTCCGTCGCGGCGCGGACGTCCGGGCGCGGCGCGTTCCCGCGGCGTCGAGGAAGAGCTGCCGAAGTTCAAGACGAGAAAAATCAGAAAAGTCGAAGTCGTCCGCATCCTGTGCCGCGTCGGCGGCGAAATCGTGCTGGCGCGCAACACGGCGGGAACGCGGCGTCTGAAAAATCTCTGCGAGTTCCCGCGCGCGGAGGATTTCGGCGTTCCCGCGGATGAGCTTCTGCGCGGCGCGCCGCTCGTTTTCGAAGGCCGGCGCGGCATCGCCGCCGAAGCGATCACGGAACGCTTTTTCCTCGTTCCCGCGCAAAGGGCGGAGGCGCTGGAAAAAAGCTTTCGCGCGGAACACGCGGAGATTTTCCGCGCGGGAACGGACGCGCTGGCGGCGCTGACGTTTTCGGGACCGCACCGCAAATGGCTCGGGAAACTTCTTGAAGTTTCGGCTTGACCTTTTCGTCTCTCCGGGACATCCTTTGAATCTCATTTTTTGCCAGGGTAGCTCAGCCGGTAGAGCGCGGGACTCATAAGCCTAAGGTCGGCGGTTCGAATCCGCCCCTTGGCACCACTTTCAAAAAAAAAGACGCTTCCGTTTTCGGATGCGTCTTTTTTCATTCCGCCGCGGAGGGCGGAATTTCGAGCCAGCGGATGATTTTTTCCGCGACTTCCCGGAAGACGGGAGCGGCGACGGACCCGCCGTAGGCGCGCGTCCGGACACGCTTTTTTTCCATCATCATCGTGCCGTTCGGATAACGCATGACTTTTCCGCGCGCGTCGCGTTTGGCGATCCAGCGCTCGGCGTAATACGTCGGACCGTCGATGACGACCGTGATGACGATGCGCGGATTGTCCGCCGGAAAGAAACCGGAAAACGACGCGACGTAGAATTCGTTGGAGTATTTCCCGTTGACGATTTTCTGCGTCGTTCCCGTCTTGCCCGCGACGGCGTAGCCGGGAATATTCGCATTTTTTCCCGTGTTGCCGCTTTCGCCGCCGACGGCTTCGCGCAGCATTCCCGCGACGAGCGCGGCGGTTTTTTCGGAAACGACGCGGCGCCGCGGCGTCGGCGGGAACGTGAGCACTTCGTTGCCTTGCGCGTCGGCGACGGCGAGGATGAGCTGCGGCTTCATCAGCAGGCCGCCGGAAGCGATGACGCTCATCGCGCCGTGCGTTTGAAGCGGCGTCGCCGCGACGGCGTGGCCCATGGGCATGCGCGTAATCGTGAGCCCGTCCCACTTTTCCGGCGGGAGCACGATGCCCGTCTGTTCGCCTGAGGCGCCGACCAGCCGCGTTTTTTCTCCGAAGCCGAAGCTGCGGACGCAGTCGACGTAGGCGTGCTCGCCGAATTTTTCGCAGAAGCGCATGGCGATTTGCGCGGTGCCGCGGTTGGAGGACTGGCGGATGATTTCGCGCACGCTGAGCTTGTCCATCTCATGGTCTTCCCGCGGGAGCGCGCGCATTTTTCCGCGGTAGGGCGCGCGCGTCAGCGAGCAGTCGAAAACGGTGTTTTCCGTGACGACGCCGCGGTCGAGGGCGGAAGCGACGGAGACGATTTTGAAGACGGAGCCCGGCTCGTAAACGTCCGTGACGGCGCGGTTGCGCTGGTTTTCGAGCGGTTCCGAGCTGAAGCGGTTCAGGTCGAAAGTCGGGCTGTTCGCGAGCGCGAGGATGCGCCCGGTTCGAGCTTCGCTGACGATGACGCTGGAGGAAATCGGCGCGTATTCCCGGACGATTTTTTCGCAGGCTTCCTCGGCGAAGCCTTGGATCATGGCGTCGACGGTCAGGCGGACGGAATAGCCGTCGCGCGCGGGAACGTCGCGCGAGCGCATGCGCGGCTGTTCCCGCCGCCGTCCGTCGGTTTGGCTTTCCCTCCAGCCGTCTTCGCCTTCGAGGAAACGGTTCAGCGCGAGTTCCACGCCGGAAACGGCTTTGTCCTCGCGGTTGACGTAGCCGATGAGATGCGCGGCGCGGGAACCGAGCGGATACGTGCGGACGAATCGCCGCTCGATGCTGATCGGGAAATACGATCGGGAAACCATGCGCCCCTTTTCGTCGGGAACGGTTTTCGGAAGAAGCGCGACGGCTTTTTTCGCGACGTCCTCGTCGATGTCCTTTTTTATCAGAACGTAGCGGTTGACGCGCGTTTCCGGCGTGCGCGGCGGGTCGAGCTTTTCCCGAAGCTCTTCTTCGGAAATGCCCAGCAGCGCGGCGATTTGCGGAAACTTTTCGCGATCCGCGGCGGTGACGAGTTCCTGGTCTCCCCGCAGCGAAAAGACTTCCTTGTTCTGCGCGAGAATGTTCCCGCGCGAGTCCGTGATTTTTCCGCGGCTCGCGGGATAGACTTCGCTGATGCTGCGGTTTTCTTCCGCGGCGCTGCGGTAACGGTCCGCCGTGCAGACTTGAATCCACCACAGCCGGCCGATGACTGCGCAGAAGCAGCAGGCGACCGTTCCCGCGACGAGGCGGAAACGCCAGCCCGATGCGATCAGATTTTCCATCCGTTCCCGCCGCGCGGAAAAACGCGCATCAGATTCAGTTTCTCGGCAGAAGCGCCATTTCGCTCAGCTCGATCGCGAGCGCTTTCGGAACGGGCGGCGCGGCGAGTCTGCCGCTCCCGCGCGGCGCGCTCATCATGTCCACGCGGCGGATGTTTTCGTTGGGAATTTCCTTGAGTTCGGCGGGCAGGCACGGGTTGTGGCGCAGAAGCTCCGCGTTGCAGAGGCGGTCTTTCGTCGCCTGAAGTCCGCGGATGCTTTCCGTCAGCCGCACGCATTCTTTCTCGATGCGGGCGATGTTGTCGCTCGTGCGGTCGCGCGTCGCGTTCGCGGAAACGAGCTGAAAGACGAAGTAAAGAAGCGTGACGACGAGGAGACCGCCGAGGGCGATGTTCATGATGTGTTTTTTGACGACGGGGTTGAGCATGGCGCAAGAAAGTGTTCAGAAATCGGAAAGGTCGAGTTTGCGGACGGCGCGCAGACGCGCGCTGCGGGAACGGGGGTTGACTTCGAGTTCCGCGGCGGAGGGGCGGACGGCTTTGCGGGTCAGCGCTTCCGCGCGGCGGGAACGTTCGTCCTGCGGGCGCGCGTCGTTCCGGTCCGTCGGCTTGCCGCAGACTTCGTTGAAGAAACGCTTGACGATGCGGTCTTCCAGCGAATGGAAGCTGATGACGGCGAGAACCCCGCCCGGTTTGAGCGCGGAAAACGCTTTCGGGAGCGCGCGGCGCAGCTCGCCCAGTTCGTCGTTGACGGCGATGCGCAGTCCTTGGAACGTGCGGGTCGCGGGATGGATTTTTTCGCCCGGGCGCTTTCCCGCCGCTTTTTCGACGAGTGCCGCGAGCGATGCCGTGGAAGCGAGCGTTCCCGTGCCGCGCGCGTCGAGAATCGCCTCCACGACTCGTTTCCAGCGCGGCTCTTCGCCGAAATCCCGGACGGCTTCGACCAGGCGTTCCCGCGAGGCCGTTTCGAGAAATTCCGCCGCGTCTTCGCCGGAGCGCGTGTCCATGCGCATGTCGGCGTGCGCGTCTTTGCGGAAGGAAAAGCCGCGCGCGTCGTCGTCGAGCTGGAAAGACGAAACGCCGATATCCATCAGCACGCCGTCGAAGGGCGCGCCGGGAACCTCGTCGAGACGAGAGAAGGGAATCGGGTAAAAATGAAAGCGCTCGCCGAAATCCTTTTTCATCGGCTCCGTCCGCGGGATCGCCGCGGGATCGCGGTCGAGCGCGGAAAGCTCGGCGTTCCCGCCGGCGCGCTCGAGAATCGCGCGCGCGTGCCCGCCGCCGCCGAACGTGCAGTCCAAATAGTTCCCGCCGGCGCGGGGCGCGAGTGCGTCCAGCGTCTCTTCGAGCAAAACGGGAACGTGCTTTTGCGGATTCATTTTGCGCGGCTTGTGAACAACCTGTGCGTTGTGTAATTAACTTTCAGATACAAATGTGGATAACCTGCGGACAATGTAAATAAAAAACGGATACTCAGGCTTTTTAAAGTCCGAGTTCCGCGAGCGCGGAGAAAACTTCTTCCAGCGGAGCGGACGCGGCGTCTTCGCTCGCGAGCTTTTCCGCGCTCCAAATGTGAAATTTGCTGAATTCGCCTACGAGGACTGCTTCGGAGGATATTCCCGCGTGCGCGAGCAGGCGCGCGTCGATGCTGATGCGCCCGGCTTTGTCGCAGGAGACTTTGCTCGAAAGGCGTCCGAGCATCATCAGCGCGCGCTGCTTGGCGGGAGCGCTCAGGTTCGGCTGCGAGGCCGCTTCGAGGAGTTTCTGCACCATCGCGGGCGGATAGACGGAAATGCAGCCTTTCGGGTTCGGAATTGCGAGATACACGGAACGCCCGTCCGCTTCGAACCGCCAATCCGAAGGGATCGTGAGACGGTTCTTCGCGTCGAGCTTGTGGCGAAATTCGCCGACAAATAACTGGAGCGTTTCCGTGGACATTTTTGGGTTTCTTCGGGATTTTCTCCCGATGGCAAACACTTTCCCCCATTTCGCCCCACTTGTCAACTTTTCTTCGGAAAACGTCCCCGGAAACTTATTGACAATCGTGCGCCGAAGCGTTTCCGCGCGCGAAAAGAGAACCGTGCGAGAACGTCGCGCAAAAAAAGTTCCCGCGTTTTTTTTTTCGCGGGAACGGGGAGTCGCGGCGGGAATGTTGCGGCGTCAGAGCTTTTTTATGAGCGCCTTGGAGTTGCGTCCGTTTTCGGCGAGCTCGGTTTTGCGGGAAGGCGGAAGGTCTTTCGGTTCGGCGTCGTCGAATCCGCAGACGCTCTTGAAGAAGCCGTAAGTCTGCGTCGTGCAGGTGATCAGGTTTTTTATGCCTTCTTCCCGCGCCTGGTGTTCGGCGTAGGCGACGAGTTTTTTCCCGACGCCGCGGTCCTGGTAAAACGGCTGGACGTAGACGCTGCACAGCTCCGCGGTGTCCGGCGCGTCGGCGAAGCGGCGCAGGCAGGCGCAGCCGATGATGCTTTCGTCGATTTCGTAGACGAAATAGTCTTCCGAGTGCGATTCGATCAGTTGGCGGGAACGCTTGACGAGGCTTTTGTTTTTTACGGCGTTCTTGGTGATGCTGTAAATGAACTGCGCGTCTTTTTTCTTCGCGGGGCGAATGCAGTCGTAGTCGTTCGCGTGAATCATGGAGCCGGTGCCGACTTTGTCGAAAATTTCGGCGAGCAGCCCGCCGTTCGTACGCCCGTCGAGAATGTGCGCGCGCTGCGTGCCGTTGTTGAGCGCGCGGACGGCGAACTGCGCTTTCCCGCGCAGGCGCTCCTCGATTTCCGTCGTCTTTTCCTGCAGCGCTTTTTCCAGCGCGGAAAGGCTGAGGTTGACCTGGAGTTTTCCGTCGAGAATCAGCCCCGGGAACGGCGTCAGGTAAATGAGTTTCGACGCTCCGAGCTCGGCGGCGAGCTCCGCGGCGACCGCGTCGCTGTTCGCGCGGAGCGAGTTCCCGTCGCGGTCGCACAGAATCGGCGTGACGAGCGGTATGACGCCCTGCGCGAGGAGCGTTTTCAGCAAAGGCGTGTCGATTTTTTCGACTTTGCCCGTGAGCTGCTGGTCGACGCCGCCGATGACGCCGACCTGCGTCGCGCGCACGGCGTTGGTGATCGCGCATTTCAGGTTGGCGTGCGTGAGCCCTTCGATGACGGCCTGGGAAACGATGCCGGCCGCCTCGCAGGCGATTTCCATCGTTCCCGCGTCCGTCGCGCCTTCGCCGTAGACGTCGGAAAGTTCCGCGCGCTGGCGCGCCGCCGTGTCGCGGAGCTGCTTGCCGATGCCGTGCACGATGACGACGTTGATGTTCAGGCTGCGCAGCACGGCGATGTCCGTCACGAGATTTTGGAAATTTTCGTGCTCGACGATGCTCCCGTCGATCGCAATCACGAAAATGTGCTCGCGGAACATCGGAACGTATTTGAGAATCCCGCGGAGATCCGTGGGCTTCAGCGGTCGTTCGGAACTGCGTGTCGTAGCCATTTTTTCCGCGCATTTATGTTCCTTTTCCCGCGTTTCCGCAAGCGTTCCCGCGAAAAAAAAATCCGCGGCGCTTTGTTGCGTCCGCGGATTTTGTTCGGAAAGAAATGGTGGAGACGATGAGACTCGAACTCACTACCTCGACAATGCGAATGTCGCGCTCTACCAGATGAGCTACGCCCCCAAAAGGAAAATGTAAGGACAAATGAAATCTTCTTTCGCGCAGAATGTCAAGCGGGTTTTTTCGAAAGGCATGAAAATTTCGGAATCATGCCGCGGGAACGGGCGTGAACGGGAACAGCAGCGGAATCAGGAAGACGCCGATGATCCAGACGATGACGGAGAAGGGCACGCCGATTTTCACGAAGTCGATGAAGCGGTAGTGTCCGGGACCGAGCACGAGCGTATTCACCGGCGAGGAGACCGGCGTCATGAACGCCGTGGACGCGGCGACGGCGATGCCCATCGCGAAAGGATACGGCTCGACGCCGAGCGAGCGCGCGAGCGTCAGCGCGACGGGAGCGAGCAGCACGGCGGTGACCGTATTCGACATGAAGAGCCCGACGATCATCGTGAACGCCATCAGCGCGGCGAGAATGACGCGCGGATTCGCGTCGCCGCACACCTGCATCAGGGCGCCGGCGGCAATCTCCACGCCGCCGGTTTTTTCGAGCGCCGTCGCGAAGGGGATCATGCCGATGATGAGAATCAGGCTCGACCAGTTGATGCAGCGGTAGGCGCGGTCCATGTCGATGCATCGCGCGCCCAGCATCATGAGGCAGCCGATGAGCGCGGCGAGCACGTTGGGCACGACGCCGCTGATCATCAGCCCGATCATCACGGCGAGGCTCGCGAGCGCGTAGGGCGCGCGCCCGGGAACGGCGGTCTTGTTCTCGAATTCCACGGGAACGTTCAGCACGATGAAGCTTTTGCGGTGCAGCTGCAGGCCCTCCGCCGCCTTCCATGAGCCGGAGAGCAGCAGCATGTCGCCGACGTGCAGCTTCTCGTTGACGATGTTCTGCGAAATGGCTTTGTGCTTGCGCAAAATGCCGATGACGCTCATCCCGTAGCGCGTGCGGAACTTCGCCTCGAGCGGCGTCTGCTCGACGAGCGGAGAATCCGGCATGACGGAAACCTCGATCAGGCCGAACTCGCGCTCGGAGTGCTGGAAGTATCTGCCGTTGTCCACGGGAACGCGTCTGAGCCGATAAAGCCGGCAGAGCTCGTCGGCGTCCGTGTCTTCGCGCTCGAAGTCGATCAGCAGCGCGTCGTTCGCCTGCAGAACCGTGCTGCCGGCGGGATCAATGAGGCGGCGGTTCAGGCGTTCCCGCCGGTCGATGCAGATGATGTCGGCGCGGTGCTTTTCCCGCAGCGGAAGCTCGCTGATTTTTTTCCCGGCGAACGGCGACTGCGGCGTGACGATGAGCACGGCGTCGCGCCAGGTCAGGCCGTAGCGTTCGAGCAGCTGCTGGAAATTCGTCCGGTTCGCGCGTTCCCGCGGCGCGTCTTTTTTCGCGTTCCCGAGAAAGCGCCGCGCGTAAAGCATGTAGAGGATGCCGGCGACGAGCACGGCGAGCCCGATCGGCGTGAAGTCGAAAAAGGAAAATCCTTCGAAATCTTCCCGCGTCAGAATGGAATTCATCACCATGTTTGGCGGCGTCGCCACGAGCGACATCATGCCGCTGATCAGTCCGGCGAAGCTCAGCGGCATCATCAGTTTCGCCGGCGAAACGCCGATTTTAGACGCGATGCCGAGCACGACGGGAATGAACAGCGCGACGATGCCCGTCGAGCTCATCACCGAGCCGATCAGCGCGACCGCCGTCATCATGAAAACGATGAGCTTCGTGTCGTTCCCGCCGGCTTTTTTCAGAATCCACGCGCCGATGTCCGTCGAAACGCCCGTGCGCACGAGGCCTTCGCCGATGACGAACATCAGCCCGATCAGGATGACGCTCGCGTCGGAAAAGCCGCTGAACGTCTCTTCCAGCGTCAGAATCCCGAACAGCGGCAGCGCGAGCATCGCCAGCAGGGCGACGACGTCCATGCGCGGCTTGTTGATCACGAAAAAGAAAACGCAGACCGCGAGGAGCGAAAGCACGGCAATCAATTGCGGAGTCATGACGAAAAAACATAAGAGAAATCCGGAGCGACAGAAAGAAAATTCCCCAGCGGCGCGCGCCGTTCCCGAAAACGAATGCGTTCCCGCGAGTTTTTCCGCCGTTTCCGGCGGCGAAAAAAAAGAAAACTCCCGCCGCGAAGTTTTGCGGGCGGGAGCTTTCCGGACGTCGCGGACGCGCGCGTCAATACGACTTCGCGAAAACGACGCGGCGCGGCGAAGGCTCGCCCGAGAACGGGCAGACGCCGGGCCGCGGCGGGAACGCCTCGTCGTCGAGCGGGATGCAGCGGATCGTCACGTTCAGATCCGCCTTGATTTTCGCCTCGACTTCCGGCGAGCCGTTCCAGTGGCAGAGCGCGAAACCGCCGTGGATTTCCGGCTTGGCTTTGTTCTGCGGCGTGAAAAACGCGTAGAAATCTTCCGCGGAATCGATTTCCCGCATGTTGTCCGCGCGGAATTTTTTCGCGCGAGCGAGCAGGTTGTCCTGCATTTCCTGCAGCAGTCGCGGGAGCGACGCGACGAATTCGCCGCGCGGGAGCGACGTTTTTTCTCCCGTGTCGCGGCGTCCGACGAAAACCTTGCCTTCGGCGATGTCGCGCGCGCCGACCTCGACGCGCAGCGGAATGCCTTTCTTGATCCAGCCCCACGTTTTTTCGCCGCCGCGCAAATCGCGCGCGTCGACGGAGACGAGCACCGGCCGCCCGTCGAAGCGCTGCGCCGCGATTTCGTTTTTGAGCGCTTCGCAGCTGGCGAGCACTTCGGCGCGCTGCGCTTCGTCGCGGAAAATCGGAAGAATGACGACGTGCTGCGGCGCGAGGCGCGGCGGGACGACCATGCCGTCGTCGTCCGCGTGCGTCATGATCATGCCGCCGATGAGCCGCGTCGAAACGCCCCAGGACGTCGTCCACGCGTATTGCAGCGCTCCCGCCTCATTCTGGAAGCGGATGCCGCAGCTCTTGGCGAAATTCTGCCCGAGGAAGTGCGACGTTCCCGCCTGAAGCGCCTTGCGGTCCTGCATCATCGCTTCGATGCAGAGCGTGTCTACGGCTCCGGGGAAGCGTTCCGACGCGGTTTTATGCCCGCGGATGACCGGCATCGCCATGAAGTTTTCCGCGAAATCCGCGTAGACGTCGAGCATGCGGCGCGTTTCTTCTTCCGCCTCTTCGGCGGTCGCGTGAACGGTGTGGCCTTCCTGCCAAAGAAATTCCGCCGTGCGCAGGAACAGGCGCGTGCGCATTTCCCAGCGCACGACGTTGGCCCACTGGTTGCAGAGGATCGG
>ERZ779737.2364-NODE-2364-length-12513-cov-1.893161_pt1 | contig 12513 bp, 14 predicted proteins | sample MGYA00511889_ERZ779737 | MGnify/ENA primary metagenome ERZ779737 (study PRJEB29588, sample SAMEA2163575) | human gut metagenome | biome: human gut; feature: human-associated habitat; material: faeces | place: Denmark | collected 2008/2010 ...
AGTAATAACAAGGGTTTTGTGTTTATCACGGCGGTTTTTGAATATTTCGACAGCCGGAATCAGCGTGTTTAAGACACCGATAACATTGGTATTGAACGTGTTGTATATATTTTCGGGCGTTTCTTCCAGCGTGGCGACTCCGGCGTTGGCAAAAACAAGGTTGAGTGGTGCGGTCTGTTCAGCTTCGTTTATCCATCTTTCCATAGCAGGGCGGTTGGTAACGTCCAATATCCGGGCGTGGATTTTTGCCGTTCCGGCCTTTTCACATACTTCTTTAACAGCTTGCAGGCGTTGTTGGTTACGTCCGCAGATGAAAATATTTTCGGTTTCCGGCTGTTTGGCATAGTAAAGAGCCAGCGCTTCGCCGATTCCTGAAGAGGCGCCAGTTAAAAGAATGTTTTTGACAATCATGGTGTAATCCTTAAAATAAAGCTTTATTTATGCATTTTATGATATATATTATAGGGCAGGAAAATTAAAAAGAGCAATGTATTCTTGAAAGTTTTGTGAGGGAATTTATGACGGGGCAGAGTTGCAGAATCCAAAGACAGGGTACGATGTTTATTTTTTCGGCGCCGAGCGGTGGCGGCAAAAGCTCGCTTATTAAGGGTTTGCTGAAGGAACTTGACAATATCCAACTGTCAGTTTCGGTAACGACGCGTGCGAAACGCGAAGGCGAAACGGACGGCAGGGATTATTATTTTATTAATGATGATAAATTTAAAGAGCTGGTTGAGAAAAAAGCACTGTATGAATATGTCGATTCCGATTTCGGGCCAAAATACGGAACGCCAAAGAAGCCGGTAGACGACTTGTTGTGCCAAGGGAAAGACGTTATTCTGGATTTGGATTATCCCGGCGTACAGCAGCTTCGTGCATTAGCCGGCGACAGAGTTAAAGCGATTGCGCTGGTTCCGCCGTCTTTGAAAATTCTGCGTGAACGGTTGGTTAACAGGGGGACGGATTCTATGGACGTTATCAATCGGAGGATGGCTCAGGCGGAAAAAAGAGTCAGGGAAAGCGTCTTTTATGATTATGTCATTGTTAATGATGATTTGGATGCTGCGGTTGCCGAAGCAAAGGCCGTTATTCTGGCGGCGCGTGCCGAGCGGAAAGATATGTGCGGGTTGGCGGGTTTTATAGAGCAAGTTGTGGAGAATCAATAAATGCAGAAGATTTATAATTCAATTACGGAGCTTGTCGGACATACACCGTTGCTGCGGCTGGGAAATCTGGCAACAAAATTGCGGCTCAACGCAGAAATACTGGCGAAGTGCGAGATGTATAATCCGCTGTTTTCAATTAAGGACAGAATTGCGCTGGCCATGCTGGAACGTCAGGAGAAAAAAGGCATAAATGATGAAACAATTTTTGTTGAAGCAACTTCCGGAAATACGGGAATAGCTTTAGCCGCTTTTTGCGCCGCTAAAGGGTATAAGCTGATTATCGTAATGCCGGAGAATATGTCGGAAGAGCGAATCAGCTTAATGCGACATCTGGGAGCTGAAGTTATTCTGACTCAGGCCGAAGATGGCATGAACGGAGCCATTCATAAGGCGGAGATGCTGAAAGAGCGTAATTCGAATGTGGTTATTTTGAGCCAGTTTGACAATGAGGCGAATCCGAATGCACACAGAATGGGAACGGCAATGGAAATATTAGAAGATACCGGTGGCGATTTTGACGTATTGGTTGCAGGTGTGGGAACGTCAGGCACTTTGACGGGCATTGCTTCGGTATTGCGAACGTATAATCAGGATTTATATGTGGCGGCGGTGGAGCCGGAAAGCAGCGCCGTTTTGAGCGGGGAATCGAAAGGCGCGCATAAAATACAGGGAATCGGCGCGGGATTTGTTCCGCCGTTTTATGATAAATCGCTGATTAATGAAGTGGTTAAAATCGGTGATGAAAAAGCTATAGAGATGGCGAAAACCGTTGCTAAGACGGAGGGACTGCCGATTGGCGTTTCGGGAGGAGCTGCCATTGCCGCTGCAGCGGAACTGGCGAAGCGCGATGAGTTTGTCAACAAGCGGCTGGTGGTTATTTTGCCTGACAGCGTGGAACGATATCTGTCTACCGGCTATTTTTAGGAAATCAGGACGATGATGAAACCGAATTCAATTTTAGGCTCATATTTAATCAAACAGACAATATTAAACTTTTTATTTGTTCTGGCAGTTATCTGTGCGATTATTATGATGTTTGATATGATAGAGATATTGCGTAAAACGTCGGGCAGGCATGATGTGTCAGTTGGTTTTTTGCTGCAATATGTGGTAGCGAAACTGCCGGAAACGGTGGATAAGGTGGTACCTTTTGTGATTATGGTGTCAACGATGATAGCTTTTTGGCGGTTGAGCAAAACGAATGAATTTGTTATTATCCGGGCGTCGGGTGTTTCCATTTGGGGAGTATTGACACCGGTACTTTTGGCCGTGTTTGGTATCGGATTGTTTTGGGTGGCGGTGTTTAATCCGATTTCGGCTAAATTGTATGAACTAAAAGAAACGCTGTCATATCGGTTATCAACGGACAACCCGAATGCTTTTCTTTTTTCAAACAAAGGCTTGTGGATACGCGAAGGTAAAGGGAATGATACGGTTGCCATAATTAATGCGGGCAGCCTGAATTTGCAGAATGATGTATTGTGGCTGCGTGATGTCAGTATTATTGAGGTTGATGAGAGGACGCAGGTGAAACGGCGGATAGAAGCATTTGTTGCGACGCTTGAAGACGGGGAGCTAAATTTGCGCGACGTGCGGATTTATAGGGCCGGAGAACAGGCGGAAATATTGAATAACCTGAAATATCCAACGGAGATGAACTTGCAGCGGATAAAAGATAACTTTGTGGATCCGGAAGCAATTTCGTTTTGGAATCTGCCGGATACGATAAAGTTTTATGAAACGTCGGGTTTTTCGGTACAGAGATACAAAATGCGATATTTAAGTCTGATTGCACTGCCTTTCTTTTTGATGGCAATGGTTTTGGTGGCAGGTATTTTTTCGCTCAAGGCCAGCCAGCGGCAGGGAGGCGTTTTGCTGATGATTGTATCGGGTATTGCAACGGGGTTTACAGTTTATTTTACTTCACAAGTAGTGTCGGCTTTTGGTATAAATTCTTATATTCCGGCTTGGTTTGCAGTGTGGGTACCGGCAATTATTGTGGCTTCAATCAGCATATCGGTTTATCTGCATAAGGAAGAGTAAAAAAGATAAAACAGTTTGCGGTTTTGCCTTATTTGATGCGGATATTTATGCCTTATATAGATTAATTCATCATATTTCCATCTCTTGATAAGCCGTTTTTTCGTATATGAGAGCGAGAGGGCAGTACGGGCGAGATGGATGATAAAGAGTTAGAAATCCGAAAAGCTAGGAAGTTTTTTAGAGCGGAGTTGACAGCAGGGCTGATATTTCAGCGGGAATTTTTGTCGGACGCATAGCAGGAAGGCTCAAAAAAACCAATGTAATTTCTATTTCACAAATGACGTTTTCCCCGCGGTAGAGTTTTTGTTCCATTTTGAGCGAAACGCCTTTAAGTTCGGTTACTTTGCAGGTTATGTTCAGAGCGTCGTCAAGTTTTGCCGGAGATTTATAACTGATGTGGCAATCGCGGACAACAAATCCCATTCCCTGACTTTTCAACATTTCCTGCTGGTTTATGCCAAGATGGCGTAAATATTCGGTGCGGGCACGTTCGGCATATCTGAGGTAATTGGCATAATAGACGATGCCTCCGGCATCGGTGTCTTCATAATAAATGCGAATGGGAAAAGAAAAGGTTTTGTCTTCAAAAAGCTTGCCTTTGACAGTTTCTGTTTCGTAGGTCATCGTGTTATCCTCAAATAGGTTAAATTCCTAGGTCTTCCATAAAACTAAACTGGTTGTTGTTATTTTTGAACTTGCTGACGCCCAGATATTTGCACCCTTGTTCAGAAAGGACGCGGCCGCGGGGCGTGCGCTGCAAAAAGCCCAGTTTCAGCAGATAAGGTTCTATCACTTCTTCTATGGTGTCGCGTTCTTCGGAAAGGGCTGCTGCCAACGTATCGGCACCAACTGGGCCGCCGCCGTAGTTCTTGGCGATGCAGGTCAAATAGCGGCGGTCAAATTCGTCGAGCCCATAAGCGTCAACATCCAGCAGGCGCAGAGCTTTGTCGGCAATTTCCGAGTCTATTTCCACATTTCCGGCAACGGCGCCAAAATCCCGCACGCGTTTTAAAAGGCGACCGGCAATACGCGGCGTTCCTCGCGAACGTTTGGCTATTTCCATGGCCCCGTCGTTGGAAATCGGCATATTTAAGAGATGGGCGCCGCGCAAGACGATTTTTTGCAGGTCTTCGTGATTATAAAAATCCATCCGCAACGGTATACCGAAACGTTCGCGCAACGGGGTTGATACGAGCCCGGAGCGCGTGGTGGCACCGACGAGCGTAAACGGCTGGAGGTCAATTTTGACCGAACGGGCGGAAGGTCCTTCGCCGATAATGATGTCAAGCTGAAAGTCTTCCATGGCGGAATACAGGACTTCTTCAATTGCCGGGTTTAAGCGATGGATTTCGTCAATAAACAGAACGTCGCGTGCTTCAAGGTTAGTTAAAATTGCTGCCAGGTCGCCGGAGCGGGTTATCATCGGGGCTGAGGTCGCTTTAAAGCCAACACCGAGTTCTTTAGAAATAATATTGGAAAGAGTGGTTTTTCCAAGTCCGGGCGGGCCGTAAAGCAAAACGTGATCGAGCGCGTCGCCGCGGTTTCTTGCGGCTGTCATATAAACGTCCAGATTATGCTTTATCTTGCTTTGCCCGACGTATTCGGATAACGACTTCGGACGAAGAGTGTTTTCTTCGATATCGTCGACGGTCGACTTTGCCGAAATAACCCTGTCGTCCTGAAATTCTCCGTTAAATTTACTGATAATTCCTTCCATATTCTTACAAGCGTTTCAACGCTTCCCTTATGATATTTTCCGCGCCTTTTTCGGTTTTTGAAACTTCGGCAACGATTTTGACGGCGTCCGAGTTGGAAATTCCCAGCGATACGAGCGCGAAAACCGCTTCCTGCGCGTCCTTTTCAACGACTGCGGATATTTCGCTTTGCGAATTGGTCAAATCAAGTGAAACCTGATCGCGCATGCTGACGACGATAAGTTCCGCAGTTTTTTTGCCAAGTCCTTTGATTTTCGAAAGGGATTTCACGTCGCCGGTTGCGATTGCGACGGTAAGCGAGTTAAGATCCGCCCCGCTTAAAATCTGCATTGCCATTTTCGGGCCGACGCCGCTGATGTCGATGAGCCTTAAAAACAGCGTTTTTTCCTCGATCGACGAAAAACCGTATAATGCGTAAGTGTCTTCCCTGACGTAAAGATAAGTATAAATTTTGGCGATTTCGCCTTCCGAAAACTTATTCGTCGTGAAGTTGCTTGCGCCGATTTCGTATCCGATGCCGTTGTTGTCGACGACAATCGTGTTGCCCGCCGAATAAACGACCTTTCCCGTGATGTAATTGTACATAAAACTCCTACTTTATCCTGAAATTGTTTTTGTTTGCGCCGACCTGTCCGTGACATAACGCAACCGCAAGCGCGTCGTCGGCGTCGTCCGGGCGCGGCAGTGATTTAAGGCGCAACACCGATTGCACCATAAGTTGCATTTGTTTTTTGTCCGCCCCGCCGTATCCCGTGATTGCCATTTTGATTTGGTTGGGCGTATATTCGTAAACTTCGTCGCCGATAAGTTTCACCGCGGTCAGAAGCATAACGCCGCGCGCCTCGGCAACCGAAATGCCCGTCGTAATGTTTTTTGAAAAGAACAGTTCCTCAACGGAAATCTGCGACGGCTTGTAAGTTTCGATAAGCGTGGTTACGCCTTGTTCGATTTTTGAAAGCCTTACGGGCAGCGTGTCTTCTTTGGGCGTGGAAACGATACCGTAGTCAATGACGGTATAAACGCCCCTTTCAAGATTAATCACGCCGAAGCCCATTGTCGCAAGCCCCGGATCCAAACCCATAATTATCATAAATAATATAATATATTGTATTATAAAAAAAGTCAACCGCAAGTTATAGCGGTTGACGTAATTTTAAGGCATAATCGTCAAATTATTTTGTTTACGATTTCGTCGCGGTACTTTGTGACGACGGCGTCGGTCAGGTTTCTTTCCGACTTTTCGACGGTGAGTTCGGTTTCGTAAACGATGTCGGCGGGACTTCCTGATAGCACGAATACTTTATCGCCCATTAAAAGTGCGTCGTAAACGTCGTGCGTCACGAGGACGACGGTGCGCCCGTCGCGCCCCCAAAGTTCCAGAAACTTTTTTATCAGTCGGGTTTTCAGCGACACGTCAAGCCCCTTAAAAGGTTCGTCCAAAAGCATTACTTCGGACGGGTACAAAAACGCCCGCGCCATCTGTACGCGTTGCGCCTGTCCGCCCGAAATTTCCGTCGGCAACCTTTTCAGAACGTCGGAGATTTCCAGAAGTTTTGCCATATCGTAAATTGCATTTTTTCGCGCGATTTTGTCGGGAATTGCGTTTTTTAAGACAAAATCAAGGTTTTTTTCAACCGAAATTGTTTTTACAAGCCTGTCGTTTTGAAAAATGTACGAGACGTTTTTTGGCATATTTTCAATCTCGCCGTCAAAACCTGAAAGCCCCGTAAGAGCGTTTAACAGCGTGGTTTTCCCGACGCCGCTCGCGCCAAGCACTACGTTGATTTTGCCGCCGGGAAATACGGTATTGAAATTTTTATAAATTTCCTTATCGGGATACGAAAACGAAAAGTTTTTGAAAATAATATCTTTCATCTTGTTTTCTCCCAGATTTTTTTGAATATGGACACGACCGCTTCCAACACGAACGCGAACACGATCGCAACAAGCGTCCAGGCAAGCAGATACGCGACGTCGAAACTTGCGTTTGCCGTATAAATTTTGCTGCCGATACTTTTCGGGACAAAGGTCAGAATTTCAGCCGCGATAATAACTTTGAACGTGAGCGACAGCGTCGAACGCGCGTTGTCGAAAAGACTTGGCGCCACCTCCGGCATATATACGTTTTTCACGACGTCGATTTTTTTCACCTTATAAATTTTTGTCATTTCGATAAGGTCTTTGTCGACGCCCGAGAGCGCGCTGTAAATCGCCGTGAACAGTATCGGGAACGCAATCAGGAATCCGACAACAAAAGCAAGCGTTTCATTGCTGTAAAACGCATACAAAATAAGTATGACCGCAACCGTCGGCGCGGCGCGTAAAAACGAAACAACGGGGTTAATCACACGATATACGGGGTTTAAAACCATAGATATTGCCGCAAGTACGAATGCAATCAAAAACGACGCCGCAAAACACCATAGAGTTCGAAGTACGGAAAATCCGACCGCACGCCAAAATCCCGCCTCTCCCCCGAGCGTGAAAAATTCTTTCAGCACGACGTCGGGGGACGGCAGTATAAGCGGCTTGTTTTTGACTTTCGCCACAATCGCCCATATCGCAATCACAAGCGCGAACGCGATGAGCGGATAAAGTATGTCGAAAAATATCTTTTTCGTTTTTTCGTTTTTAAGAAAATTTTTCATTAAAACAAATTGACGGTATCCCAGTCTATGCCGGGCGCAAGGTTTTTAAGAAACGCCAGAACTTCCGCTTTCTTTTCGGCGGTGAGTTTTTCGGCGTTTACGTTGCATTTCGCAATCGAAGGTGCGGGGAATGCCGCAGATTCATAAGCGTTTGCTTTCATAAAGTCGTTCACGCTTTGCGGATTGTTTTTCACCCATTCTTTGCTTGCTTTAAGCGCGGCGAAAAGCGCGTCCATAAACGCAGCGTCTGAAGCAAGGCTCGATGTCACGAAAATGCCGGCTTGCGGATAAGTTTCTTTGCCCGAAACTTTTTTGTATTCCGTCTGCAAATCCATTTGCGCGTTAAACCCGAACTTCATTTTGAAAGTCGTTGCCGCGGGCTCGCCCACGACCGCATAATCGACGCTTTTGTTTTCGACGGCTGTTTTTGCCTGCAATCCGTCGCCGGCATATTGGACGTAAACGCTCGTATCATTCAAATTTTTCACGTCGTCGACGATACTGATATTATTTTCTTTCAGAATATATCTGAAAACAAGCCCGGGTACACCCTGCTGACCGATGCAAGCGATTCTTTTGCCTTTAATATCGTCTATTGTCAAAGTTGTTGCCGTTTCGCTTTTTCCGACAAGATAAAGACTGCCGTCAACCGCGACACTTACGAGTTTGTAGTCCGCACCCTTGTTTATGAGGGTTGCGCCTGCATTCACGGGCATAATCACAAGGTCGGAAAGCCCTGCCTGCATCTCTTTTGCGATATTACTCGGATTTACGATTTTATAGTTTACGTTTTTGCCCGAAATCGACTTATTGTCCGTGATAAGCCTTGCGATTGCAAGCGCGGGAGTGCCTTCGGGTGCCGCAAACGTCAACGTTACATCGTTTCCGTTGCCTTTGTTGTTGCCTTTATTGCAAGCGGTCAGAAGCCCGATTGACAAAACAAGCGCGACAAGCAACATTACTGCCGTAAGTTTCTTTTTCATTTTTTTGCTCCTTTTTGGTTTAGTTTATATCAACGCTCGTGAGCGCGGATTTTACGAAAACGTTTTTGATTTTGCCGAGTTTCCCGGTGAGCGCGGATATTTCCTCGACGCTGCCTTTCACAACGACGGAAATTGCCGAAAAACCGCTTTCGCGGTCGGGAAGCCCCATTCGACCGAGTATGATTTCGGAATTTTCCGACAAAACTTTCTGCACTTCGGAAGCGACGTCCCTGTCTTCAACGACGATGCCAACAACGCCCAGTCTTTTCATATTTTCTCCTTAAAAAAATCGGCATGCCGAAAAGCAAGCCGATAATAAACGTATTATGCTTAAAACTTACTCTCCGACAAATCATCGATTAGGTTTTATTATGGTTATATTATACCCTATTTATTAAAGTTTGTCAATAGTTTCACACACGGCACACGCCGTCTGCTTTTGCGGCGTCGAAAACCGCCTTGGAAACCGCTTCTTTTACTCTTTTGTCAAAAGGTTTCGGAAGAATATTGTCAGCGTTAAGTTCGTCGTCGGAAATAACGCCTGCGATTGCTTTGGCTGCGGCGATTTTCATATTTTTCGTGATTTTTCGCGCTTTTGCGTCAAGTGCGCCGCGGAAAATTCCCGGAAACGCCAAGACGTTATTGACCTGATTCGGGAAGTCGCTGCGCCCCGTGCCGACAACCTTTGCGCCCGCCTGTTTCGCGACGTCGGGCAAGATTTCGGGCGTCGGGTTTGCCATGGCGAAGATAATCGCGTCTTTGTTCATAGATTTTACCATATCCGTCGTCAACAAATTGCCTTTCGACACGCCGATGAACACGTCCGCGCCTTTTACGGCGTCAGAAAGATTTCCGCGGATATCTTCCTTATTAAAGGTTTCCGCAAGTTCTTTCTTGTGCCATTCCATATTATCGCGAGAGGGATAAAGTATGCCGTATTCGTCGGAAAGCGTAATATTTTTTGCGCCGAAGTCCCTCAAAAGCCAGGTTATCGCAGTGCCGGCAGCCCCCGGACCGTTCACGACGATTTTCACGTCTTTTATGTCTTTATTCACGATTTTCAAGGCGTTTATAAGCCCTGCAAGGACGATTATAGCCGTGCCGTGCTGATCGTCGTGGAATACGGGAATATCAAGTTCATCGTTAAGTCGTCTCTCGATTTCAAAGCAACGGGGACTTGAAATGTCTTCAAGGTTTATGCCGCCGAAACTTATCGAAAGGTTTTTCACGATATTTACGATTTCGTCGGAATTTTGTGTGTCAAGACAAATCGGAAACGCGTCGACGCCGCCGAATTCCTTAAACAGTACGCATTTCCCTTCCATAACGGGCATTGCGGAAAGACCGCCAAGGTTTCCAAGCCCCAGAATCGCACTGCCGTCCGACACGACTGCGACAAGATTCCCGCGTCGCGTATAAACGTATGAGTTTTCGGGATTTTTTGAAATTTCAAGCGTAGGCGCGGCGACTCCCGGCGTATATGCCGTTGCAAGACTTTCGGCGTCACCGACTTTCACCCTTGAAATAACTTCGATTTTTCCTTTGAGTTCCTCGTGCAGTTTCAATGATTTCTGATTGTAGTCCATATTACACCTCAAATCGTATAATATCATTTTTAGCATTAAAATGCAATTTCTTGCGGTATAATAATTGACTTTTGTCGAATGTATGTATTATACTTTTACTCATTAAACCATTAAACAGGAAGATGTTATGAAACAAATTTTATCGTCAGCGTTCAACGCAAACGCCGCGGTGCTTTACGTCATAGCGGCGGTGGTAATTTTATACGTACTCGCGCAATCGATATTCTTCCTTGTCCGCGCCGTTAAACAATCGAAAAAAATCGGCATGGACAAAGGCGTTATCAGGCGCACTGCGCGTCGTGCCGCGATATTTTCAATCGCACCTGCAATAAGCATTTTCATCGGTGTGGCGGCTCTCGCTCCGAAACTCGGGATTCCTTTGCCCTGGCTTCGTCTGTCGGTCATCGGAAGTCTTGTGTACGAAACGTCGGCTGCCGAAATCGGCGCAAAGTCGATGAATCTTCCGTGGGACAGTTTTTCCGCGTCATCGATCACCGCAGAACAGTTCGTAACAATCGCAATGATAATGAGTATCGGTTGTCTTCTTCCGCTCATACTCGTTGCCTTTTTCACGAAAAAGTATTCGTCGGGAATGCTTAAAATGGAAAAGAAAGACAAAAAATGGGGCGAAATCCTTTCAACCGCAATGTTTATGGGCGTCGTGAGCTGCTTTTTCGCGACGAACTTCACAAAAGTTACAAGCGGGCTCGAAGGCTGGATTCCCGTTTTCATTATCCTGATTTCCGCGGCGGTAATGCTCATATTCGGCGCAGTTCAGAAACTCACGAAGTGGCGTTGGATCAACGACTACGCCCTACCGGTTTCGATGATTGTGGGTATGGTTTGCTCCGTTCCCATCTACAACGCCATAGTTTAAGAGGTGTATTATGAAAAACATTTCAAGAAAAAATAAATCGTATTCCGAAAACACTCACTTTTATGGCAGAATTTGGAGCATAGTGTCCGTTGTCATGATGATGGTATTCCCCATTGTCGCGGGCATCGTGTTTGACGCGTGGCCTGCGGCTTCGGCAGTCGGTATCGGCATTATGGGTATCCTTATTTACTGGGCTGCCGGCGCGGTGGAGTTTATCAGTTACACCCCGCTTCTCGGCGCGACCAGCATTTATCTCGGTTTTGTTACGGGCAATCTTTCCAACCTGAAAGTGCCCTGCGCGCTGTCCTGCATCGACGCGGAAAACGCAAAATCCAACACGGACGAAGGCGACATCATCGCAACGGTTTCGACCGCAGTTTCGTCCATAGTAACGATTCTCGTTATAATTATCGGCGTTATCCTTATCGCGGCGACGCCCCTTGCCGACCTTCTTGCAAAACCCGCGGCGCAAAAAGCGGCGGATTACCTGTTGCCCGCACTCTTCGGCGCGCTTGCCGTCGTATACGTTTCAAGAAATCCGAAAATTGCTTTCCCGCCGGTTATACTTATGGTTGCGTTATGTATTGCAATTCCGAAAATTGAGAGTATAATAAGTATATTGGTGCCCTTCGTCGCGCTCTTCACCGTCGGCGTCGCAAGGATTATGTACAAAAAAGGCTGGCTCGGCAAGAATGAACCCGAAAAAACCGCGGTCGACGTCGAAACGAACAACGTCGCGCTTGACACCGAAGACACCGATAAATTTATCGACGAACTTGATAATAAATAATTTTTACAGGTGATATATATGTCAAAAAAAGTATTTATCAACGCAAATTTGTGGGACGGATACGCCGATAGCGTTTTCAAAAAATGCGCTATCTTCGTTGACAGCGACAAAATCGCAAAAATATCTTACGACGAAAAACCCGACGTTTCGGGATACGAAGTCATCGACCTTAACGGCAAATACGTTACGCCGGGACTTGTAAACCCCCACGTTCACCTTTTCGGCACGGGTATGCCCAGCAAGGTCATTTCGGGCGGCGGCGCACAAAAACTCGTGATGAAAATCGTGAAAACGAAACTCGGCGACAAAATCCTTGACGCCCTTGTAAAAAGCGCGGCAAGACAACAGTTGCTGAGCGGCGTTACAACTCTGCGAGCCGTCGGCGACTTCAAATATTCCGACGTTCGCCTTCGCGATAAAATCAATTCGGGCAAAGTGCAAGGTCCTCGCCTTCAAGTATCGGGCCCCGCAATCACCGTTCCCGGCGGACACGGCGACGGCACGTTCTCAATGACTTCCGACACCCTTGACGGTCTGCGCGCGCTTGTCAGACAAAACAAGGAACGCGGCGTCGACTTCATTAAAATCTGCGTCACGGGCGGCGTAATCGACGCAAAAGTCAAAGGCGAACCCGGCGAAGTCAAAATGAGCCTTGAACAAACCAAAGCGGTTGTCGACGAAGCGCATAAGCTCGGTCTTCGCGTC
>ERZ779737.2365-NODE-2365-length-12506-cov-2.317324_pt1 | contig 12506 bp, 8 predicted proteins | sample MGYA00511889_ERZ779737 | MGnify/ENA primary metagenome ERZ779737 (study PRJEB29588, sample SAMEA2163575) | human gut metagenome | biome: human gut; feature: human-associated habitat; material: faeces | place: Denmark | collected 2008/2010 ...
CCCACCAGTTGCTCCAGTCAAAGAGGATACACGCCTTCGCGGGGGCGTTTGGCTTGCTGTACAGGGGCTGCAGCGTCTCCAGCGCCTGACCGACCTGCGTCACGTCCCGGAAAACGCGGGTATCGCCGCGCCCATCGTGGTCAACAACCGCGCCATGGAACTGCTCCGCCGCGCCGCGCCCCTTGCGCCACTGGAAGTAGCAGACGCTTTGGCTGCCATGCGCCACTGCCTGCAAGGAGGACAAGAGGTGCATTCCGGGGCGTTTGAGCTTGTTGACGGGCTTCCAGTTGACCTGCGAGGGCGTCGATTCCATGAGCAGGAACGGCTGATTTTTCAGCGAACGCATGATATCGTGGTTCATGGCAAACTCCGCCGCTTTCGCCACATCATCCCCTGAATGCCACGCGGGATAGCTGTCCCACGAGACAACGTCCATGCCCTCCGCAAGGGAGAAATAGTCGTAATCCCAGAAACGTTCCATGAGGTTCGCCGTGCACTTCAGCGAGGCATCCACCGCCTGCACCGCGTCGCGCTCCGCCATCATGAACGTCTTGCACTGATGGGTGGAGAAGCGCCGCCAGTCGATAAACATGCCGTTGGTGCTGGTTTCCGCCATTTCGCCGGGCGCTTCCACCTGCGACCAGTCGGTGTAACGGTGGCTCCAGAACGATGTCCACCACGCCTGATTGAGGTTTTCCAGCGTTCCATAGCGCTTTTTCAGCCACTGGCGGAATTTTTCCTGACACAGCGGGCAGTAGCAGTCGCCGGAAAACTCGTTGGACAGATGCCAGAGAATGACCGCCGGATGATGCGCATACCGCTGCGCCAGCGCCGTGTCCATCTCCCGCACTTTGCGGCGATAAACCGGGCTGGTCAGGCAGTGATTGTGCCGTCCGCCGAAGTGGTAGCGCTCGTAGTGCTGATTCACGCGCAGGACTTCGGGGTATTTCTGCGCCATCCACGCCGGACGCGCGCCCGACGGCGTTGCCAGAATGATGTGGATGCCGCCGCGCCACAGCCGGTCGATGACTTCGTCCAGCCACGCAAAGTCGTACACGCCGTCCTCCGGCTCCAGCCGCGCCCACGCGAAAATCGCAATCGACACACAGTTCACATGTGCCTTATGCATCAGCTCGATGTCCTGTTCCAGAATCTCCGGATGATCCAGCCACTGGTCAGGGTTATAGTCGCCGCCGTGCAGGAAAACCGGGAAGCGCGGCGTCGGGGAAGATGCTTCTGTCATAGGGCAGATTCCTCCAAATCATTGCTTATCGCGTCACATCATTCTGCGACAGGGAATACGAAATTATTTCGTCCCAATGGCGGCGAATCACGATTTCTGCCGTCAAGCCGGTATTGTTATACGCAATCGACCACTGGGTATTGCTCGTGATGTCCACGGGGTTCGGTTCTTGCGACGATGCTTTCAGCGCATCCCATACGGTGTCATTGGTATACCCTTCCGCCTGTTCTTCCAGCACTTTCATAACCGCATCATAGCGTTCCCTGCCATGACCGTAAATGCCATTACGCTGATTCGGAAGCACTTTGTCTCGGTACAGACCGTAGAAATTCGTGATGGCTTCCATTGGCGTTGCAACAAGCGGACGAGTCTCTTTCTCGCAGTCGTATTCCACGACACGCCCATCGCCGCTGGCGTCTGTAATGTAGAAATGATAATCACGCCCCGACGAAGCAAACATATCATAGCTGCTGAGCAGCTGCACAGCCTCTTCTGTCGTTGCTGCACGATCCAGTACAAGACGAATCGCCAGCGTGGTCGCAATCGTCGGCTTTCCTGTATTCTGATGAACCGGCTCACTGTCCAGCGTCAGCACCGCAATCGAAACGCCCTTTTCATTCATGCCATCCAGACAGATAAACGGCGCAGTAAGGGTTGCTAACTTCTTTTTCAGGCTTTCATCCGGTATATTCGCGCTCACATTATCCAGCGCAGCAAAGGCGACAGACCGATAGCCATCCTTTGGCGCACAATATACCAGCATCGCGGACGTATCTCGCTTGAAATCATAGTTGCGCCCCATATGCACGCTGCCATCCGTATCCGTCAGCGTAAACGCCGTACAGCCGTAATTCGGCACCTTCATGCTGACGGGCAGAAGCGGCAATGCCTCCTTCAAAATTGCATCCAGCATCGTCTGATTATCCGTAATGCCATATGCAATTACACGATCCAGACTATAATCGTACTGCACATTCATGCGGTATAGGTTGTAACCATCATCATAGTCTGTTATTTGCTCAATGCTCTGAATCGTCTGCAAGCGGGTAAAGTAAAAGCCGACAAAAACGACAAGGACCAGCAGCAAAAGAATCAGCAGGGACAGCAGAATCGTTCGAAGCGGGTGATGTTTTGTCTTCATGTTCATAATTCCTCCTTGCCATGACGCGGTCGCAGGGGGCTTATCCTTGTATACTGTAAAGCAGATTCGCAGATATATGCAGCAATCGTATTAGTGCAGTTCCTTCAAGTACGCTTTAATCGCTTCGTCCTTGCTGTCGCGATAGAAGTATTCCGCGAAATGCTTTCCAGAAATCGTTTCCTTCACAAAATCCTGATTCAAATCCTTCAAAATATCCAGCAGCGGACGATACGTTACCTTCTTCACACCGTCCAGAATCTTCTTATTCCGCTGCTCCGGCACAACACGCTCCTTCGGATAGCCATTGCCATGCCCGAAACCAAACAGCTGCTGGAAAATCATCTCCAATTTCAGCTCCGCACCCCAGCCGAAGTCTTTGGCGAACGGCAGCGCCACACAGTTGCCGTCGTTGATCTGCGCAAACATGTAGCCGTCCGACGGATCCACCACATGCCCGCACAGCACGCCGGGGAAGGAGTTGCACGCCAGCATCGCGCCTTCGCCCGTTCCGCAGCCTGTTACGACATAATCCGCCGCACCCGTTTCCAAAAGCAGCGACGCCAAAAGCCCCGCCTTCACATACGTCAGCTGGCATTCGTCCTCCGCCGTGTACATGCCATAGTTCACCACTTCGTGGCCCATCGCTTCAACCACCTTGCGCAGCACACCTTCAATCATCGCGTTTTTGGCGGCCTGGCTGTTCTCGTTAATCAGCGCAATTTTCATTGTTTCTTTTCCTCCATTTCGTCCGCAGACGTTTTTCCATTCTAATTTTATCACGCGCGCGGAAAATTTGCAACCTGCTTGCCATGTAGCCTTCAAAATTTTGCAGGGAATTCTGCAGCGCTTTCATGTGCCTGCGAAAAGGTTACATGGCGTTTTTCCTTTCGCAGGTGTCCGAAAAAAGTGATTAACCAGCGGGTTATTCGCCATTTTCAGAGGCAGAGAGGGCAGGGAAATTATCCACAGCCAAACTTGTGGAAAAGCTGTGGAATCTCCGCAGGTTTTGCCGAAAGTTCCCGTAATCACCCGCTGGAAATATCCACAAACGGTGGAATGTGCAGCCTGTGGATACGGTGGATAAGCCGGAAATACCGCGTTTTGCAGGATTTCTTGCAACTTCATTGCGAAAAAAATCGAGATTTTCTTGGAAAACAGGCAGGAATCCCCCTTCAGGAACTCGAATATACAGAGTCAGAGGGGATTCCCTGACTGGAACGCAACCGCCGTGTCCACAGCGCTGTGGAGAAGCAGGATGGATATCCACAGCGTTATCCTTGTGGACAAACCCTTGCAAAATCAAGCAGGAAAGGGGTTATCCACAGCATCCACATCCCCTACTACGACTGCGGAAATATAATTCCCTGCATTCTCTCATGGGAGGGCTTCGCGCCATGCAATTTACTACCAATGTTCAGCTGCTGCTGGACGGCTTGAATACCGTTACCCGCGCCCTGTCGGCTCGTCCGACAAAACAGATTTTAGAGGGCGTGCACCTTTCCGCCGCGGGCGAGCATGTGAAACTGACCTGCTCTGACGGCAACTTTTCTATTGAAATGTCGATTCTGGCGGACGTGAAAGAGGAAGGCACAGCTGTTCTGCCGGGCCGCCTGTTTACGGAACTGAGCCGCAAGCTGCCCGGCGGGGAAGTGACCATCCGCGTGGGCGAAAATCATGCGGCATCGATTCGCTGCTTGTCCTCGAAGTCGAATCTGGCGGGCATGAATCCGACTGATTATCCAGAAATGGCGCGTGTGGCGGAGGGCACGACCGTCCGCATTCCGCAGGATAAATTGAAGGAAATGATTTCCCGTGTTGTGTTCGCGATTGCAACGGAAGATAACCGCCAGATTTTAACAGGATGTCTGCTGGAGGTTGAGCCCACCGAAGCGCGCCTGGTGGCGCTGGACGGCTTCCGGCTGGCGATTCAGAAGGCGGTTATGCCCTTTGAACTGCCCGGCGGAAAAGAAAATGTGCGTGTAGTCATTCCGGGGCGCGTGCTGAACGAAATGAGCAAGGTGCTCGGCGACACGGATGAATACTGCACGCTGGTGTTTGATCAGTCGCGCATGACGGCATCGTTCGGGACGACGACGCTTTCAACGGTGCTGCTGACGGGCGAGTACATCGACTATCGGAAAATTTTGCCTGCTTCCTTCCGCACGACGGCGCTGGCGGATCGCGTGGGCGTGCAGAACGCCATTGACCGCGCGAGCTTGATGGCGCGGGAAGGCAAGAATAACCTGATTCGCATGTCTTTTTCGGGTGATACGCTTGCCATCTCGTCGAACGCGGAGTTGGGCGACGTGCTGGAAGAGCTGGAGACGGAACTGACGGGCGACCCGATTGAAATCGCCTTCAATGCGAAGTACATCACCGACGTGATTCGCAACATCACGGATGAAAAACTGTGCATGCGTTTCAACAGCAATGTCAGCCCGTGTGTGATTGCGCCGCAGGAAGGGGAGGATTACCTCTACCTGATTTTGCCGGTGCGCGTGTTCACCTAATAAGAGGATAAAGCTGGAAGAAAACCGGGCGCACGGGGAAAAGCTGTGCGCCCATTTCGCGACCAATCTGATATGGATTCATAACGAAAATGCAGATAGAGACCATTCGGCTGCGGGACTTCCGCAACTACCATTCGCTAATATTGACCCCTCATCCGGACGTAAATATTCTCCTCGGACAAAACGGCTCCGGCAAAACAAACCTGCTGGAAGCCGTTCATTATTGCGCCCTTGGACGCTCACACCGCACAGGATTAGACCGCGAAGTGGTGCGGAAAGGCGCAATGATGGCGGCATCTGGCGTGACGCTGCGCAAAAAAAGCGGAAAAACAGAAATTGCGGTAAAATTAACGCCATCAGAAGCGCGAAAAAAAACGGTTTTTATTGACTGCAAGCGCGCAGAACGCATTTCAGCGCTGATGGGGCACGTTCAGTGCGTGATTTTCTCGCCGGAAGACTTGATGCTGGTCAAAGAAGGGCCTGCAATCCGCCGCAGAATGCTTGATATGATGCTTTCTCAGCTGTCAACAGCGTATTTCAGCGCGCTTCAGCAGTATCAAAAGGCGCTGGAGCAGCGGACGGCGCTGCTTCGCGAGGCAAAGCGCGGAATAACGCCTGATCCGGTGCTGCTGGATACGTTTGAAGAAGCAATGGCGACACCATGCGGCATCATCATGCCCTTGCGGGACAAATTGGTGAAGCAATTGGCGAAAATCGCGGCGGAGAAGTATGAGCGAATCAGCGGACGTCCGAACGAAATGTTCAGAATGACCTATCAGCCGTGCGTGCCGGAAAGAAGCAATCCTGTGCCGGCGATTCGGGCGGAGCTGAAAAAAAGCAGGCAGGAGGATATTCGCGTCGGCGGTGCAGGCTGCGGTATTCACCGCGAGGACATCGGGCTGTCGCTGATGGGGCGAAGCATGAAGGTGTTCGCGTCGCAGGGGCAAATCCGCACGGCGGCGTTGGCAATTAAGCTGGCACAGCTGGAGACGTTCCGCACAGAGACAGGGGAGACGCCGATTTTGCTGCTCGACGACGTGATGAGCGAACTCGACATGACGCGGCGCACGCGGCTGCTGCGCGAAATCGAGGGCGTGCAGACATTCATCACCTGCACGGACGAAAGCGACCTCGACGGCTGCCGAGAAAAACGGAGTTATCGCGTGTGGATGGACAGCGACGGGGAGGGGCATGTTCAGGAAGAGTCGGCGGGCGATGAAGTGATGAAGCCGGATTTGCTGGATGACCCGGAACTCGATGAACCATCCGGAAAATGAAATTGTTCCACGTGAAACATTCGGCTGGCGGGCAAAAAAGTGCCTGCCGGCTGTTTTTGTATAATGCGCTGAGACAGAGCGAATGATGCGACGGACAAAGGGATGATCATCAAGGTAAATTAGAATGAGAATGTGAGCAAAATTCCGATAGAATGCAGGAAAATCAAGCACTTCAAGAATAAAATAATTATATTATCATCACCATACAAAGAACGTCAATGAAAGCAGCGCAAAAAGGAATGTTTCACGTGAAACATTGAATCACATCCGCCTTTGTGGTACAATGGAGACAACAAAAACGCAGGAGGAATCACGATGCCGAATTGGACGAAGCAGCAGGAGCAGGCGATTCGCGCGCGCAACCACACCATTCTCGTCAGTGCCGCCGCAGGGTCGGGCAAAACCGCCGTGCTGGTGGAGCGGATCGTCTCGCTTGTCCGCGAAGGCGCGTCGATGAATCGGATGCTCATCGTCACGTTCACGAAGGCAGCGGCAGCGGAAATGCGCCAGCGCTTGGCAAAGCGAATCAGCCGAGAGGCTATCAGCCGTGACCCAGCAATGGTGAAGGCACTTGATGAATTGGAAACGACGCAGATTTCGACGATTCATGCATTCTGCCAGCGCGTCATTCGCAGCCACTTCGAGCAGGTGGGCGTAGACCCGCTTGTCCGCGTGTGCGACGAACAGCAGCAGAAACTGCTCTTTGAAGCCGCGTTCACGACGGCAATGGACGAGCTGTTAGACGAGCGAACGGATGAAAACTTCCTTCTGCTGGCGGATGCGTGGAAGCAGGACAAACTTTTGTCGCTGACGGCGCAGTTGTACGACTTTTTGATGGCCCTGCCGAAGCCGTTTGCGTGGCTGGATGAGCATGTGGATCAGCTTTCGCAGCCGCTTATGCAGCAGCCGTGGGTGGAAACGCTCGAAAATGCGGCGAAATTGCAGGTGGGAGCGATGGATGATGCGCTAATAGCGATTCGCAGCCTATTTGACATGCCGAACGCGGTGATGGATCGCATGGAAGCGCTGAATGCGGACGCGCAGCTTGTTTCGGCACTGCAAGGTTTGGAGGGGGAGGCGCTTAGGACGGCCGTTGCGAACTTCTCCCTGCCACGATTGTCCCCGAAACGTGGCCTGTCGGCGGAAGAAAAGGAATGGGGGAAGCGCTTCAGCGATGGGCGGACGGCAATCAAAAAGCGCGCAGAAAGGGCGAACGAGCTGCTGAATCCCGATTTTACGCAGCTGGAACGGGAAATTCCGGCGATTCAGGCGCAGCTGCGCGGGCTGGCGGCACTGGTCAAACGGACACATCAGCATTTCCGCGAGGAGAAAAACCTCCGGAACTGCATGGACTTTGGGGACATGGAGCAGTACACGCTCGATATTTTGGAGCAGCCGGAAGTGCGGGCGCAAATGCAGGGAGAGTTTGACCACATTTTCGTGGATGAGTGCCAAGACGTGAGTCAGGTGCAGGACGCGATTCTGCAGGCCATCCACGGGGAACAGAACTGCCTGTTCATGGTCGGGGATGTGAAGCAGTCGATTTACCGCTTCCGCAAGGCCGACCCGACACTCTTTTTGGGGCGGATGCAGACGTTTTCGGAAGACGAGGGGGCGAGGGAGCGGAAAATCGTGCTCCAGCAGAACTTCCGAAGCAGCTTCCCGGTGCTGGATGCGACGAACCGCGTGTTCCGGCAGACGATGCGCCCTGCGGTGACGGAGCTGACCTATGCGCCGGAGGATGAGCTGATTTGCGGGCTGGGTGCGCGGGAGGACGATCCGCCCGTGATGGTGCACCTGCTGCGTGGGCCGGACATCAGGGATGCGCTGGAGGGGAGTGCGAGCGAGGCGGCTGGCCACGAGGAAGTGCTGCAGACAGAGGCGCGCGTGGTGGCGCGGCGCATCAAGGAGCTTTTGGGAACGACGATGCCGGATGGAAAGACGATTTCGTACCGCGATATGGTGATTCTGCTTGCGCAGACGACGAATTTGGCGCAGACAGTTGTCGATGCGCTGACGGAAGAGGGGATTCCGACCTTTTACGACGGTGCGGAAAGCTATTTCAACCTGCCGGAAATCATGGATATGAAGGCGCTGTTGAGCCTGATTGACAACGCGCAGCAGGATTTTCCGCTGCTGACGGTGCTGAAAATGGTGCCGTTCTCGCTGACGGACGAGGAATTGGCGCAAATTCGCCTGATGCAGACGGGGCAGAACGTGCCGTTCTATCAGGCGTTCGCCAAAGCGTGCGGCGGGGAGGATGAATTCGCCCAAAAGTGCCGAAAAATCAGCGAAAAACTTGAAACATGGCGGTTTCAGGCGGAAGTCATGCGGTTATCGGACTTCATTTGGCACCTGATGACCGATTCGGGCTACTACGCGGCGGTCGGGGCGCTCCCAAAAGGGGAAGTTCGCCAGGGGAATCTGCGGATGCTGTACGAACGGGCGCAGGGATTCGAGGCGGAAGGCGGCGTCACGCTGGCGGCGTTCATCACGCGGATGGACGAGCAGGAGCGGGGCGGGGACAGCATATCCGCCAAAATGCTGACCGAAAACGAAGATTTGGTGCGCGTGATGACGATGCACAAATCAAAGGGGCTGGAGTTCCCCGTGGTGTTCCTGATGAACATGGAGCGCAGGCTTCTGTGGACGCAGACCAGTGAGCTGATGCTGCACCCGAAACTGGGCGTGGCGATGCCGTACATTAACCGGAAGCTGAACATCTGCCGAAGAACGCTGATGCAGGAGGCTTTCGAAGAACAGCGGCGGCTGGACGAGCTGGCGGAACGCGCGCGCCTGCTGTATGTGGCGATGACGCGGGCGAAGCTGCATCTGGAACTGGTGGCAACGGTGACGGATCTTGAGCGCACGAAGTGGGATTTGGATTTGCCGCCGAGTGACAGTCGCGTGCGAGAGGCTGGGAGCATGATTACATGGGTGATGCAGGCGATATCCACCGATGCACACACGAAATCCACAAATTATCCACAGGCCTCAACCCCATGGGATTGCCGAGATTGGGACGAACTGCCTCAGAAAACTGTGGATAAAGTAGGGGAGACGGAGGCGGATGCATCAAAGGTGCTTTCGCTTTTGCAAACGGCACCGCCAGAGGGCGTTTTCCCGGAAAAAACGGTTCAGACGGACATTCTGCCGCTGAAAACGTCAGTATCCGCGCTTGTGAAAAAGCAGGCGAACGCACTGCCGCTTTCGGATGTGGAGGAGGACGCTGAGACGAAGCACGCGGTGGATGCGAACGGCACGCTGTACATGGACGGCGAAGAAATTCCGGCGGATGCGGTCGGATTCTACTATCATCCGGTGCAGACCCCGACGGAAGTTCCCGCGACGGAAGCGCCGACGGACACGCCTGCGCCCGCAACGGACGTGCCCGCAACGGATGTTCCGGAGCGCGGCACGCTGACGCATCGGGCGCTATCGCTGATGCCGCTGGATGCGCTGCGGGTGGCGGACGATATCCCGACGGTCATCCGTGAGGCACTGGAAGCGATGCAGAAGCGCGGACTGTTCACGGAGGAGGAGCTGCATATTATCAGCGTGGGCGCCATCAGCGGGTACTTCACGAGCGAAATCGGGCGGCGAATGCTGCAAAGCGGGAATGTCCGGCGCGAGTGGGCGTTCAATCTGCGCTTGAAGGGTCAGCAGGCGCTGCTGCTGCAAGGCGTGATTGACTGCGCGTTCGAGGAAAACGGCGCGTGGGTGTTGGTAGACTACAAGACTGACCGTGTGGACGACGAGCAGACGCTGGTGAACCGGTATGCGGAGCAGCTGGCATGGTATGCGCGGGCACTGACAGAAATCACGGGGAAGCCGGTCAAGGAGCGATACCTGTATGCGCTGCGTGTGGGGAAGGCGATTGCCGTGCCGGAGATAGACGCGAAATAAGGCGAGAAAGGAATGTTTCACGTGGAACATCGTCGAATGGACTACCATTTGCACACGAATCACTCGATGGACGGGCGGCAGACAATGCCTGAGCTTTGCGAAACGATGCTGGCGCGCGGCGTGCAGGAAATCGCCCTGACGGAGCATATCGAACCCGGACATCCTGAAGAAGAGATGGACGTGCCGCCGGTGTGGGCGGATTGGTTCGCGGAGATTGCGCGCTGCCGGGCGGCGTATCCGGCGCTAATCATCCGCAGCGGCATCGAGATTGGGGACAATCCGCTGTGCCGGGCGGAGACGAAGGCGCTGCTGGACACGCTGCCGCTGGATTTCCGCCTGCTGTCGCTGCACTTGGTGAACGGCGTGGACTGCTACGATTCGGAAAAGTATTTCGCGGGCAAAACGCGTGCGCAGGCGTATCGGGAATACGCCGAGGCGAAGGCGGAGTCGATACTGGACTGGGAGGACTTTGACAGCGTGGCACACATCGGGTATGTGGCGAAGTTCTCCATCTACACGGGGAAGGAGCGCGCGCTGGTGTACGAGGATGCGCCGGATGCGTTTGATGCGATTTTCCGACATGTGATTGCGCTGGGAAAGTGCATCGAGGTGAATACATCAGGGTACGCGACGACGGGGGATACGTTCGCGCATTCGTCGCTGATTCGCAGGTATATTGAGCTGGGCGGTGAGAATTTTACGTTTGGCAGTGATAGCCATGATACGGCACGGGATTATGCGGATGTGGAACGGGCGAAGGAGATGGTGCGGGCGCTTGGGGGAAAGTATCAGGTCAGTTTTGAGGGGCGCAGGGCGATATATTGGAAGATATGAGGTTAGGGGAAGCAGGAGGCTTTTTCGTGCGAAAAGTGGTTGCAAAGTGGGGAAATTACGCTGAATTTTTGCCGAAATCAAAGAAATAATGGGTTTTCAGCACTCAAAACGACAAAAAATTTGACAAAAAGGGTTTATCGTGGCATAATAAAGAGGATGAGCGAAATCAATCCGCAGGCGCGTGGGAGCGCTCCGGCGGCGGCAAGTAAAATTCATTTTGTCCGCGGTGAAAAGCCGAAGGGAGTTGACGGGGGTGCTCATTCTTGACGGAACAGATGACGGTGAAATACTACTACCACAGCGGGTTCTCGGTGGCGAGCGGCGAAACGCTGCTGGTGTTTGACTACTGGATGGGGCGGCAGGGGAAAAAGCTGCCCGCAGCGCAGCGGATTACGCCAGAAACGCTCAGCCACTTCAGCGAGGTGTTCGTGTTCATCAGCCACGGGCATGAGGACCACTTCGACCCGGTTGTGTATACATGGGAGCAGTATGCGCCGGTGACGTACATTTTGCCGGAAACGATGGATGCATCGCTGCATGGGCGGCGGATGGGCGTGGGGGGCGAAATCACGCTGTCGCGGCATGTGAAGGTGAAGGCGTTCGACTCCACGGATGAAGGGCTGTCGTACCTTGTGGAGATGGACGGCATCCGCATCTTCCATGCGGGAGACCTCAACAACTGGCACTGGCGGGAGGAATCAACGCCGCGCGAGATTGAAGAGGCGGAGCGCGATTTTCAGCAGGTGATGGAGACGATGCGCGGGGAAAAGGTCGATGTGGCGTTCTTCCCGGTAGATCCGCGGCTGGGCATGATGTTCGACGCGGGCCCGAACTATTTCGCGATGGTCGTTAAACCGCGGCTGATGATTCCTATGCATTTCTGGGAGCGGGCGGAGGTCATCCGCGAATACGCGAGGAGAAGCCGTTCGCCGCAGACGGAGATTATCGCCATGACGACACCCGGCGACATGATTCTGCTTGAATTTGATGAGCAGGAGAACATGACTGTTCACATGCAGTCCGTCACCAGCGCGCCAGTCGCCCGGAACAAGAAGGTGCAGCTGGAAGCATACGACGGCGAGAATCCGTTTAACGATTCCGACCTGCCGGTGGATATGGAGTGATTTTCCTGTCGAAAGGGTTGACAGATGCGCCTTTCCGGGGTATCATAGAAGAGCGGCGCGCCCAATCGTGCGCCGGGAAAGGAAGTTCCACGCATGATTAACAAGGATATGACCGTAGGCGAAGTGCTGCGCTCCTGCTCGGACGCGGCGATGGACGCGGTGGTGAAGATTTTCACCGATATGGGGATGCACTGCCTGTTCTGCCCGCATTCGACGGCGGAAACGCTCGAAGAAGCCGCGATGGTGCATGGCAACGACGTTGAAGAGCTGGTTGCAAAGCTCAATACCGTTTTCCAAGCCAAATAAGCACAGACGGGATTCCTTTGCCCACAGGCAGGGGAATCCCGATTTGATTTTGGTAATACGATTCTCGGATTCACCTGCGCATCGTGGCGTATTTTCATCCGAAAATAGTATAATACTATTTCCAGATTCACCTGCGCCATCTGCTTGCGCCTTTTCCCTTCTGGC
>ERZ779737.2370-NODE-2370-length-12477-cov-5.803896_pt1 | contig 12477 bp, 7 predicted proteins | sample MGYA00511889_ERZ779737 | MGnify/ENA primary metagenome ERZ779737 (study PRJEB29588, sample SAMEA2163575) | human gut metagenome | biome: human gut; feature: human-associated habitat; material: faeces | place: Denmark | collected 2008/2010 ...
GCTTCACATCTCCCACCACCGTGCAGATGCTTGCCACGTTCATCTCGCTGCCCGGCATGAGCGGCGGGTTCTGTGCCCGGTTTACCGTTACGGTAACCGAACCGGTTACAATTTCAAAAGATGTCAGATCACCCGGCGTGAAAATATATTCGTAGGTCTTTCCCTGATTTTCCGTGTAGGAAAGCTGCGTGGAGGGCGTCTTCCATGTGAAGGTTCCGTCCACCTTGGTCAACGTTTCCGTGCCTCCCACGCCCGGGCCTCCCTTGCCGTCCCCGCAGATCGCCTCACCTGTCGGATTCTGGTTATAAAGGTAGTCTCCATGCGTATAGGCATTTGCCACAGACGGCTCCGCCTTGATATAGGGGATCGCCTTCTTTACCGTAATGGCAACGGTCGCCCTGATATCCATGCAGTCAAGGTTCGGGGAATCATACGGCTCAAAGTAAATCTCATAGCTGCCGCTTCCAACCTTCCTGATTGTCCGCAGAGCCGTTTCGTCCGCAAATTTCCATGTTCCGGAAACCCCGTTTCCGTCCGGATCCACTACCTCACCCGGGGTCTTTGCTTCCTCATTCAAAAGCGCCTCATAGAGAGACAGATTGGGATTATAGATACAATCTCCCGGTACGGGCGCGCTCACGAGTCTGGCCTTCGCCTTGTTTACCGTAACCGTGACCACGCCCGTGTACTGCGCGTAGGTCTGCGCCCAGAACGGATCCGTCGGCGAGTAGGGCTTGAAGATATACTCCGCCTGATAAGTTCCCGCATCCGGTTTCTGATCCGGCTCCTTCCACTCCAGCGTTCCGGGTACGATTATGCTCTCGTCCGTTGTGTCATAGAACACAGCACTTCCAAAGCCCAGCTTGGAAAGGGGTTCGCCGTAGGTCAGGGTACCCGTCACCTCAACCTCTCCCCTGGGCGCTACCGTCTTCTGATCCACGATCTCCAGACGAAGGACAATTCCGTTTCCGTTGTTGATGATACAGTTTTCCGTCTCGGCAGGAATGGTGACCACCGCCGTTTTGGACTCATAGACTGCCTGCCCCTTTATCGTGCAGACAATTTCCGCCGCACTGCCTCCGGCATTTGCAAGGCAGGGCAGGGAAGCAAAGAACGCCTGCTTTGCCCCGTCATAATCCACCGCGCTGCCGCCTATCGTGATCGCCATGCCGCCTATTGCCCCGGTATTGCTGCTGCCGTCGCCGTAGGTTATCTCACCGAGCCTTTCCACATTCAGACCGTTTGCGGAAATCACAGGATACAAAAGGGTGGTCTCGCTTGAGTAGATCACGCTTCTTGTAAATTCCGGTATCGTCACATTGCCCTTGGCAATATTGACCTGTACCGTCAGCTCTTTACTCTCGTAGTTCTTTGATTCCGGGAGCGTAACCGTGATTGTCGCGCTTCCTGCGCCTTTCAGCGTCACCGTGCCGTCCGCAGCGATGGAGAGGAGTTTCTTTTCGATATCCCCATCCGCTATGACCTCACCGTCTGCCTTTTTGGCATCGGATACTTTATACTGAAGGGCAGCCTCCTCATGGTTTGCATACACACCGAGGGAGAAGGTTGCAAAATCACCGTCATACCGGTATGTGACATCCTGCACGTTCTTGAACTCAGCGGTAGTCAGGATCTCTCCCGCCGCCTTCTCAATCACAAGTGTGCCGAAGGATTTTTTCGTCGAGAGCTCCAAAAGGGTTTTATAGTATTCCACGGTCACTTCATAATTCTTGCTGTCCGACACAACGGTGAACGCCCATTCTCCGGCAATCCCCGTGGGTTCCTTTGCCGCTTCGGCAATTTCCAGTGTAAGCGTACTCTTGATCGTATCCTTTGTGTCGCCCTCAGCCAATGCCGTATCCATATCCACGATCTCAAAGGTAAGTCCGTCAACTCCCGGGAACGGCTCGCCGTAGGTCTTGCTCATGTTTTCGACCCGGATGGTAATCGGGCGCTTTGCAATCGTGACCGGCACATACATGACCACATTTTCAAACTGAGTGCCGTAGATTTCCGCATCCGGGATAAACGTCACCCTGCACTGTACGGTATCGCCTGCCTGTAAGCGTGTGCTGCCGGTGTCCGTAACCTGCCACTCACCCTTGATTTCAGCGCCGCCGTAAACGGCTGTACCTTCCTTCGCTATCTTCAAATCCGCAGCCGTATCTCCGTAGACGCCGCTTACCTCAGGAAGGGTCTCAATCGTGGGCATTGCCTTCGTGGTGGTAAATTCCACACTTGTCTGCACGATATTTCCGGCTCTGTCAATGGCAGCCATCCAGACCGTACATTGTCCGGACGCCTGCAGACCGATGATTTTGAGTTCGTTGTCGCCTTTTTTAATCTCCATGCTGTGCATGGCTCTGGTCTCACCGGCGGTTCCTGTAACCGGAACCTCTTCGCCCTCTGTGCTAAAGCCGGGGCGGTACTTCCCGTCCTCGTAGATTGCGAACGGCAGGTAAGGGTTCGTGGTAACATAATTATTCACCGCTTCCACAAAAGCCGTGTACGCCTCTGCGCTCGCAAACTCTCCTTCATGCACGGAAAACCACAACAGCGTCATGTCCTCTTTTGCGTCCTTAACCGTGATCGTGGCTTCGGTATCCTTGAGCGTACCGTTCTCCTTATCCGGGGCCTCGACGGAAAGCTCGGGAACGGCGCTGTCTATGACGAAGCCCTCGCTGCAGATATAGTCGCTCCGCTTTCCTTTACCATAATTATCGATCGCATAGGCATAGACAATGTAGTTTCCATCCTCGGCCAGTTTTCCCGTAATCTTACCTGTCCCGGAAGACGCCCCTGACACAGCCACAAATCCGCTGTAAATGTCTCTTGCACCACTTGTCAAACGATCCAGCTCTTCCGCAGTCTTTACCTTCACCTCACCGGACGCGACCTCCTCATCACTGAGCTTCTGGATGTAGCAATAATACACCAAGTTGCCGCTGACCTCATCCACACCGCTCTTCTCATCATTTGCCTTGATGATAATGTCCATGGTGCTGTCTCTGTAAAACAGTCCGAAGCTGACGGTATTCAAAAACGTTCTCCACCAGTTCTCCTTGATCTGGATGCCGTAGCCTTCCTCATTGCCATCCTTATCCGCCCATGTGGGTGCGGTGTTGTCAATTTTTAACGTCACCTCCACGGGTGCCGCAATATAGCCGGTAGCCTTATCTTTTCCCCAGAGTGTTACGGTCTGTATCCCCTCTCCCCTGACGATGTAGCCCGGATTTGTACCGGCAACCGCATCCGCAAGGCTTGTGTAGAACTCTACCTCCTGACCGTCGGAAAGACCGGCTTCATTCTCGGAGCGGTAGACGATCCACTGCGGGTAGGTAAGGATACCATTTGCCGGCGAATCCGTCACCCTGAAGCGCACCAGCACGCCGCCGTCCTTCCAATATCTGGGGTTGTCGTAATACCATTGTGTCTCAGACTTTGATATACTGGTCTGCGCCAGCGCAAAGGCGTACTTGATCGCAAAGCCTGCCCTCAATTTGCCCTGATAGTTTCCCGTACCGGTAATCACAACGGTTGCATTATCCGACACATCCGTATTGTCCATGCCGGATACGATAAAGTCCTTATCCTTCACCAGAACATAGTTCAAGGTATTGTCTGTGATCTTATCATCAAAATCCGCTGGAACAACCGGCTTGCCCGTATAGTATGCAACCGCACCCGCAGAAGTATCAAATGTAATATCCGACCCTTCCAGCTTTTTCGGTGTGATCTTTGCCACCAGTTTATCTGAGATCAGCACGCCGCAGGATTTCTCCGTTACCCTGATATAGAAGGGATGTTCTCCGGCATCGGTGATCAAATACTTTGTTTCCTTGTCACCGTCTCTGCCATATTCCTTGGCAGTCGTCCAGCTCACCATATCGTCCGTACTGTACTCGATCTTGAGAGGATTCTCCCAACTGTCCTCAGATGTGCCGAGCCAGCTATATGCCGCAGTTCTGTCGCACGCCGGAATGTACTTCTCATCCGCATACTGCGTAAACTGCTCCCCGTCCCAACGGTCCGTCTCAAACTCGACCGCACTCTTTGTCCACGCCGGATGCGCCTTTCCGTCATAAGGGATATCGCCTGTCGTGCCAAGCACCTCGAAATCTCCCATGCGCATCTTGCCCTCCCCGATCGTAAAGTAAACGGTAAGGGAGCCCACATATTTTCCCATTCCGGTAATCGTTACCTGAGGTGCCTTTGCAGCATCAAAGCCCTCTTCGCCCTGCTTGTAGGAATAAGGCACAACGTTGTTCCGATACAACACGGCATATTCCGCATTGCTATTCAAAGGGTCTCCGCCAACTCCAAGAGGCTTCCAGCTATATTGCGGCCAGGCTACATGTTGATAAATCGGGGCGTTGAGCGTTACCGGCTCCCCATTCTTCGGTGTCCAGGTAATGTATGCCAGTATCTGCGGATAGCTGTCGTAGGTACGCTCTTCCAGACCCTCAATTTTCAGCGCTCCGCCGGCATACGCCTGCTCAATATTGACCTTGCTGCAGGGCGTGTTGGAGCAGGAACCGTCCGTATCCCATTTATGTGTGGTAATCTCTACCTTCCCCGCCGGCATCTTAAGGTACTTGTCACTGTCATTGCCAAATGCGTAGAATCCTCCCTCTCTCGAGCGAACTGTATACTGGCAGGAATCCTCCCCCACATAAATCAAAAAGCTGCCCGTATCTTTATTCTTTCTGTATAACCCATAAGTTCCATCCTCAAAGGTTGTCACCGTATCGGCATTCTTACCCTCCGCCAGCGTGGCGCCGTTCTGAAGATCGATCGGATACCATACCCTTACAATTCCGTCATAATTTTCCAGAGCGGAATCAAATTGCGCGTAACTTCCGGTATAATAAATATCCAGCCCCGCCTTCTCGTTCATAGCCGTAAAGACAGGAACGCCGCTTCCATCGCCCGCAGAAAACGCATCAATTACAGCAGTCACATTTGCCAAACTCGCATCGCCTGCAATATATGCCGATTCCAACTTCGTATCCGCACCGTTCATACGAAGCGTCGCCTTATTCAGCTCCACCCCATAGGAGCCTTCCGCAGAAGCAGTAACCGATGCGTTATTCAGCACCAATTCGCTTTGGTTTACCACAATGGTACCCTTTGTCTTAGACGATATTGTATCGCGATCCAGCGCAGAGCTCACCTCCACGCCTTCTTCCAGTGTAAGGACACAATCCGTAACCCTGATATATCCGCCCTCAATCCTGATATTCTCAAGTGTGACCGTCGACCGTATTGCCTCCAATACTTCATTGCTGCCGCCGCCCGTCAGGGTATGCTTACCGTTTTCCGAGCACACGATAACGCTCGGACAGCTATTTCCCAAATTCTCGGCAAAATCATTCACATCCGTGCTGATCTTCGCATCCTTCAACAGGGCGATCTTTACGGAACGCCACGTTTCAAACTCACCATTCGCCGGACTACTGTCACTCAGGTAATCCGTCGCCGCCTTCCATGACGCATAATAAGTAGTCTCTGTGGTGCCGTTCTTCTTTGTCACCTCAATCTTTACGGTTGCATTCGCCGCATCAACCGTGTTCGGACGCACGGTCAGATCCGTGGCTTTCTTCTCGGTCCGCCCTACCTCTTTTAATTCACCGTCGCTGTTGCAGAAAACGTAGCTCTCCACCAGCATATCCGCGATGGCAAACTTCTTATCCGTATCATTCAGATCCGTCTCTTCATCCTCGCTACCATCCAGCGTTACCTGAATAGTTCCATAGTGCCCGCCGGAAAGCTCCACGTCAGCCCTCGCCGCCGCACTGTGCCGCACATCCAGCGTAGCTATGTCCGCATCGCCGCTCACATTGAGCGTTGCACCGCTCCAAACCAGTATCGTATTATTATAGGTGCCGCCCTTCACTTCGCAGGTAATGGATGCATTTGAAGCCCCATTGCTGCCTATCTCTACCTCAGTGCAACTGCCGTCTAGCGAAGCCTTCACCGGGGCAAGGAAAATGAGATTCTCACAGGTTCCGCCCTCCATGGTGAAGCTGTCCGCACCATTCATTTGGAGCGTACCGTACAAATGTCCGGTTTTTCCCTCGCCGGAATCCTTCAAAACAACAACACCCTTGCCGAAGGTAAAACCAAAGTTTTCAATGTCGGCTTTCCAAACGCTGTTTTCCTTATACCCAACCTGACAGTCATTCAGGTCAATGGTAATACGCTCCAATGTGGTTGAAGTTACCGCTTGGTTATTGAAAGTCTCATTGTCAATATCTTTTAAAAATTTCAGCGTGGCGGAAGAAGCGTCGCTCTCAGAAAGCGCGGTCAGCGCAGCCTCAAGCGTTTCATAATGCTTTGTGCTCGTTTCGCCATTCTCTGTTGTCAGCTCCACTGCACCCTTTACCACGGTAAAGGTAACGTGTTCGGAAGTGATAGCAGTATCGCCGCACGTTGCTTCGCAGTAGTATTCATAAGCTCCCGCAACAAGCCCTGTGGGAATCTGGTAAGCGGCGGTGCTTGCACCGTTTCCTTCCAGTGCTTTTGGTTCTCCGGCAGTACCCTCCAGGGTCTCCTTGACATACCACTGATAGGTCACCTCTGCCTCGCTGCCTGTCACCGCTACCGTCAGCTCAGGCGCACTGTCGTACCCCTGCAAAACTTTTGCCTCCCCCCCTGCAATTGTAGGCTGGGTGGTAAAGCTGATGGATTCGCCGGAAAGCGTTGCGATCCCGTACTCCCCCACAAGCACATAGATCGTCGGAAGCACCGCGCTCTCACTCAGCACAAGCTGATTGCCCTCGCCGTCCGTCTGCGGCAGAACCGGAACATAGGCATAGCAAAAACCGTTTGACGCCTCGCTGCTGTCAAACGCCGCCGCATCGCTCACCTCCGCATCAAGCACCCACTTGATGTCCTCAAGGCAGATGGTCTCCGCGATGGCGCCCTGCGTTCCTGCAGTGGTCGAATCATTCGCAGCATTCTCAGCATTCGCACCGTCTGCATTATCCTCGTTATTCGCATTGCCAGATGTGTCGCTCTGCGCATCTGCGGTGTTCACGTCGTCCGTATCATTCGCTTCATCCGCGCTGCCGGGCGCACTGTTGCCCTGTGCCTCTGCACTGTTCACATTGCCCGCACCATCTGCACTGTCCGCGCTGCCGGACATACCGCCCTGTACGCTTCTCTCCACCGTCACAGTCAGGCTGTCCGGGAACTGAATCTCGCTCTCCGACGCGCCCAACGGCAACGTCTGCTCCGTGACATCCTTTGAAAGCTCCTCAAAAGAGACAACGGTCGTCCTGCCCTTGTCTGCCTTCGCCAGAACTGCCAGCGCAGAAAGATCTACGGAGTTGCCGATCATCGCAACTGTCAAGCCCGTCACAAGCAGACGCTTCCCCAGATCCTTCCATCTGATCCTCTCAAAGATTTTCTGTTTTCTTTTATCCAACATGGTCTTTCCCCTTTCAAATGCCCCTCGCCTTTTGGGGGCTTATCCTTATTTTCATACTTTTGCTCTCATTATAGTTGTATCATCCCAGGACATTTCACCCAGCGACAGGCGCACATGCCATAACACAGTCGCACAAATCATTATGGCTATTCTACAATATTCAGTCAGCCTCTGTCAAAGGATTTTCCCGCATTTATACTGGATTTTTCGGCTGTTTTTCCGGTTTACTTTTTGGTTTACTTCCGGGTTTATCCTCGGGTTTGGTCGCTGGTTTGGTTTGAGTTTGGTATAAGTTTGGTATCCGGTTTTGTGATGCCATTCCCATTTTCAAAGCACGCCCCACGCCTGCTGTCTGCCGGTATTTTCTCCCTCTCGCACCCCTGTTTTCATCACATTGCAGTCTTTTTCTCCCCTGTTTCCAATCTATTGTCTCTTTTTTTCTCCCCCACTCGCCAAAACATTTTTCCATCACCTTGCCACACAGTTTTCTCATATTCGATTTCCCCGCATACAATATAAGCAACTATCATGTGCTTCACGCGAAATGATAATGTCTCCTTCTTCGGGTATAGCCCTTCTGATTCTGTCATGATAGGTTTCTTCATCAACAAAATACGGGCATGCCTGTGTAGAGTGCGGACAATCTATAATATCCGGGATCTTGACTTACTCACAATCGGGATGGTGAACGATATGTATGCAGAAAGCAGCAATGATGAGTACAAAGGCTATGCGCAGAACGCTACGCAGAGGGATTTCGATGCATTTTACCAGAATTTAGTGTGCCTATTGCAATGACAATGTGTTGACCGCAGATGCATATTTGGCTATATTATACTTGAATGGAGGTGTTCTGTATGGCAACAACTAATTTAAATATTCGTACAGACAAGGCAATCAAGGACCAGGCAGAGGAAATCTTCAATAAACTTGGTCTGAATATGACAACTGCTGTAAATATATTCCTGAGAACCGCTATCCGTGAGCATGGTATTCCTTTTGAATTAAAACTGGAAGTACCGAATGATACGACAGCAGTTGCCATTGAGGAAGGCAGAAAAATGATGAAGGATCCTTCTGCTCCGCGTTATTCCAGTATGGATGCGCTTAAGGCAGCTCTCGATGTATGAAATACGACATTCAGTTTATGGGCGTATTTCCGCCACCTGTCCGGCAAAGAAGTATTTGCGGCGGCAACGGTCAGCTACAAGGAAGAAGTGCTGTTTCAGATAAATTACCGCACCGACCTGACAACGGCGAATGTGGTTCGCTACAATGGAACGCTGTATAATATCACCCGTATTGATACCTTTGAGGGGTAAAAAGAGGACTTGACGCTGTACTGCATTGCCAGAAAATGAAATCACGAAAACATGACAAAATATTGAAAAATCCGCCCTGCTGTGCTATACTTTTTGATGGCTGATTGTAGCCACACACAGGAGGGCTATTTTTATGACTTACAACTATAACAGGCTATGGAAACTGTTGATAGATAAAGGCATGACAAAAACGCAAATGCGCTTGCAGGCGGGTATCAGCACAAATATACTTGCTAAAATGGGAAAAGGCGAACCTGTTGCAATGGAAAGCCTTGCAAAGATTGCGACCGCCTTGAATTGTGGGCTTGATGATATTGTAGAAATTTCCAACAACAATACAGGGGGATGTAATAATGAATGAAGATAGATACGAGCGAACAATAGATGAACTTGAAGTTCACGCCTGCAAATGGTGGCCTGCTGAACTGCGAGAAGTTGAACAGAATTTGAGCAATTTACCCGTTCTGCTGGATACCCAAGAACAATTTATCGCTATTCTGAAATTAGCAAACAAGGAAAATCCGTCTCGAATCTTTAATTTAATTCGTGAAGCGGAATTTCCTAATACTTTGTTTTTGAAACACCTGATTGTGCTAACTGATTTCGGTAGTGAACCATTACAGAGGGTGAACAAAAATTTCGCTTTGCTGTTCCCAGATGGTGTATTCAAGTTTGACATTGGTAACGGTATACAGGAATACATATTCCAGTCATTGCCTGTTAGTGGAACTCTAAATAACGCCAAAATGCGTATTGATACAAAAGAACGTATGCTTGCGGGCGGCACAGATACAGGTATGTACGATGACCTCATTATGTTGCTGATTTATGGTGCGGCTGCAGTCAGTCCGATGGTGCGAGGCGTCCTTTACAAATGCACACAATACCTATATCTTGGTAATCCCGCACAGATTGAAGATTTTGTAAAGAAAAATTATATCCGAGTTAGCAAGATTATGGCGGGTTCTACCGCTACAACCCTTGGTAATGTCGCGCAACAGTATGTCGTAGATTATTTGAGCGTAGCTCTTGGTGAAAATTATACTGTTCGTAGCAATGGCACAGTTCCGGGTGTTACACAGAACGATGGTGTTACATTGACTACTTTTGACGCTGTTGTTGATCGTAAAGACGATAACGGCAGACACAAAAAGTATGTTGCTGTTGAAATAACATTCCAAGAAACCACCAACAGCACCATTGAACGAAAAGCCGGACAGGCCCGCAGTAGATTTGAAGCTATTACAAATAGCCGCAATTACGTTGCATATATTGTTGATGGTGCAGGTAACTTTGCACGCCGTTCTGCAATTTCTGTAATCTGCAATAACAGCCATTGCACTGTTGCATTTACAAAAGAAGAATTTGATCTGTTGGTCGAATTTATCAGGGAGCATATAGGATGATTAAATTTATTGACCTGTTCGCTGGCGTTGGTGGCATTCGGATAGGTGCAGAAAATGCCCTATTTAAGCAGCATATAGATAGTCAATGCGTTCTATCGAGTGAAATTGATAAAAAAGCTTGCCAAACCTACGAACTAAATTTTAATGAATATCCAAGTGGTGATATTCACGCTATTGAAGAAATCGAACCATTTGATTTGCTACTTGCAGGCTTTCCGTGTCAGCCATTTTCGTATGCAGGTAAACGTCGAGGATTTGGTGACACCCGAGGCACTTTGTTCTTTGAGATTGAACGCATTTTGAAAAAATACCAGCCAAAGGCTTTTTTGCTTGAAAATGTCAGGGGACTGTACACCCACGATGAAGGTAGGACTTTTGAAACTATTATTGAAAAGTTGCATGATTTAGGATACGGCACAACCGATCTTGTATTAAATAGCTCTGATTTTGGTGTACCGCAAAATCGTGTCCGCCTTTATATTTTGGGTATTCATGGGGCTACTCCTAAAACAACCCTTGTTACAAGCTATGGTTCCGCCGACTCCCATGCGTTCAAACGCAAACTAACTAAAACAAAAAAATCTGATGTTCGTACAGTTGCTGACATTTTAGAACCTGATGTTCCAGAAGAATACTATTGCTCAGAGCGTTTTGAAGAACAACTGCGTTCTGTAGCGGGCAGCAATCTATCTGTATTGCATGGCTATCGTTTGATTGATTATCGTGGGGGGCAATCGTTGCATTCGTGGGAATTGGGAACTAAAGGTAAATGTACGACCGCAGAAATTGAATTTATGAACCTGCTAATCCAAAACCGCCGGAAACACAATTTCGGTATTCAGCAAGATGGAAAAAAGCTGACACTGGAACAGATAAAGACCTTTTACGAAAAAACTGATATCGACGATATTATAGCATCACTCATCGAAAAAGGATATTTGAAATGCGAAGATGGAAAATACAATCCTGTATGTGGAAATATGTCATTTGAAGTATTCAAATTTCTTGACCCCGACAGTATTTCTATTACGCTGACATCTTCGGACTGCAATCGTTTGGGCGTTATCCAGAATAATCGTCCCCGACATATTACCCCAAGAGAGTGCGCCAGAATACAGGGATTTCCAGATGGTTTTGTTGTAAATCCTGATAAAGCATTCGCCTATAAACAGTTTGGGAACTCTGTTTCTGTCCCAGTTATTGAAGCCGTAATGTCTGATTTCATTGCACAGAATGCAGAAGTTTTGAATTGGGAGTAAACCCCTGTTGCTTATCTTCTATTATCTTTCCGCATCTTATAGCAGATTTAAGCGACAAATAAGCGACAAGCCACAAGTTACAGTACTATGAAAGCACGCAAAGCTACAATATATAGTGCAAATAACAAGAAACAGCCCCGTATTTGGTATCAAAATCAAATACGGGGGCCGTTGGGATATACTCCTTTTCAAAAATCACTGCAATACCTCTTCCCTTTAAAAGGCGCACATACTGCAGGATATCAACTGTATTTCTGGAAAATCGTGATACAGACTTTGTCATAATCACATCAATTTTTCCATCCATACAATCCTGAATCATACGTTGGAACTGCTCGCGCTTATCGACCTTTGTTCCTGTAATCGCTTCATCCGCATAAATGCCAACCATAACCCAGTCCCAGTTTTCTGATATCTTGTCCTGATAATACTGCTTCTGGGACCGGAAACTCTCAAGCTGCTCGTCACCATCGGTGCTGACACGCACATATGCCGCAACCGAAGATGGCTTAACCAAGATAGAAACTACCTTTAACGAAGATACTGTATGGCTGTCCATAGACCAGATGGCAGAGCTGTTTCAACGGGACCGCAGGGTTATCGGAATACATGAAAAAAGAGTTATTTTTTCACAGGAGGCAGATAACTAAAGAGATTAAATTGGTGATCAACCCAGCTTTCCTGCTTTGCTTCATGAATAACTAGTCTGTGAAACTTTTTCTGTAAATAGCTAATAACAGCAAGGTCTTCTATGGTAAAAAATAAATCATAGGAGGCCTTTTATTATGGCAAGAAGAGAAAAGAAACCTGCACACAAAGTAGTAATGACAGAGGGAAAGCGAAACATCATTCAGCAACTTCTTCAGGAGTATGATATTGAAACTGCTGAAGATATCCAGGATGCTCTTAAGGATCTGCTTGGCGGCACCATCAAAGAAATGATGGAAGCAGAAATGGATGATCATCTTGGCTACCAGAAATCAGAAAACCGAGCTTTTCCGGCAGTCTGGCTTCAAATCCAAACCTCCGAAAAAGCCCGGAAATACGCCACTTTTCAA
>ERZ779737.2373-NODE-2373-length-12465-cov-3.185415_pt1 | contig 12465 bp, 9 predicted proteins | sample MGYA00511889_ERZ779737 | MGnify/ENA primary metagenome ERZ779737 (study PRJEB29588, sample SAMEA2163575) | human gut metagenome | biome: human gut; feature: human-associated habitat; material: faeces | place: Denmark | collected 2008/2010 ...
AGGACTCCTTGATCTGCCCATTTCTCAAGATATCCGTTGTTGGGTATTTTACAGCCGAGGTCATCGTGGAGCTCCTGGTATATGTTAACAAGTGAAGGTGGGATTGCAACTCCTGGTTTCACGCTGAAACTGAGTCCGTGTGCCTGCCCTGGTTCATGATATGGATCCTGGCCTATGATAACGCACTTGACCTTTGACAATGGTGTGTTGTGGAATGCGTTGAAAATATCATCAGCGGGTGGATATACGGTCTGCGTTGCGTACGCCTGACCGACAAAATTAAAAAGGTCTCTGTAGTATTCTTTGCTGTATTCGGGCTTTAAGTATTCGGCCCAGTCATTTGTTATAGCGGGCATATATATTATCTCCTTTTTGAATCAAATTCATTTGTATATCTGTACTTGAAATATTTTATCACAGCGCGGAAATAATGTAAAACAATCGGTGGACTTTTGAGGTTTTGAGTTGTAAGAAAAAAGCTGACATGTTATAATTATATAGTGTTGTGGTATCCGATAAATATCAGTTAAGTTGAAAGGAGCATATATGTATGGAGAAAGCATATAATACTATGAAACATGTAGGAGCACTCAATATTGCACTTGGAGTTATAACTATAGTTACAGGTCTTGTGGTTGGCATACTTATGCTTACAGCAGGTGGAAGATCTCTCAAGAACAAGAGATTTATAGTTTGGTAAGGCTGAAATATAAGTTAAAAATATAATATGAGATGTACACCGTAAAGTGTACTTCAGAAATGTGTTATAACGCATTAAAACAAATGCATTAAAACCATTAAAACATAGAAAAAGGTTGACATCTGACTTTGTGATGTGTTAGAGTCAACCTAGAAAATGCAATGAAGAGGAGTAGTAGAATCCTGGAGATGTTCAGAGAACTGCCGGTTGGTGTGAGACAGTGATTGAGAGGATTTGAACTCGCCTTGGAGCAGCCCGCTAAAAGATACGACGTTACACAGTAGCGTTGAGCGTATCGAGTAGGATGGGACGGAGGCTGGCCGTTATAGCAGAAGGATATAAGATATGTAAAAGATATGTATTTGAGTTGTATAAGATCTGCATGTCTGTATCTGTAACGAGAGCATATTTTGTAATTATTATGAAGTATGAAATAGAGTGGTACCGCGTAACTTACGTCTCTATAGTATGGGAGATGTGAGTTTTTTTTATGGTTTAAGTTGACTGTCGATATCAGATAGCGTTACAGAATCCTAAAAATATTTATTTCAACATTTTAGAATTAGGAGGATTTATCAATGAAGAATTATCAAAATTACAAGCGCGGATATTTTATGCCGCCGGTGGAGTGCACAGACTGGGTAAAGAAAGAGTATATAGACAAAGCTCCTGCATGGTGCAGCGTTGATCTCAGAGATGGCAATCAGGCGCTTATAGTTCCAATGAGTCTTGACGAAAAGCTTGAGTTTTTCCAGGAGCTTGTGAGAATAGGTTTCAAGGAGATTGAGATCGGTTTTCCGGCAGCATCAGAGACAGAGTATGAATTCTGCAGAACACTTATAGAAAAAAATCTCATACCTGATGATGTTACTATTCAGGTACTTACACAGGCAAGACCTCATATTATCGAGAAGACATTTAAGGCTATAGAGGGATGCAGTAATGTTATCGTACATCTTTACAACTCAACATCATTTGCACAGAGACAGCAGGTGTTCAGAAAGTCAAAGGAAGAGATACTGAAGATCGCTGTTGATGGTGCAGAGCTTCTCAACAAGATGGCAGAAGAATATGGCGTGCCATATCAGTTCGAGTATTCACCGGAGAGCTTTACAGGAACAGAACCAGAGTATGCACTTGAGGTATGCAACGCTGTTGTTGATATCTGGCAGCCAACACCTGATAAGAAATGTATCATCAATCTTCCTGCTACAGTTGAGATGTCACTTCCACATGTATTTGCAAGCCAGATTGAATATATGTCTAAGTACATGCACAACAGAGAAAATGTTATTATTTCTCTTCATCCACATAATGACCGTTCGACAGGTGTTGCTGATGCAGAGTTAGGACTTCTTGCAGGAGCAGACAGAATTGAGGGAACACTTTTTGGTAATGGTGAGAGAACAGGTAATGTAGATATTATTACACTTGCGATGAATATGTATATGCAGGGTGTTAATCCTGAACTCAATCTTTCTGATATGCCACATCTTGCAGAAGTATTTGAAAGACTTACACAGATGAAGATTGATGACCGTCATCCATGGTGTGGTAAGCTTGTTTTTGCAGCTTTCTCAGGTTCACATCAGGATGCTATATCTAAGGGAATGCATTACAGAATTGAAAATGATCCTAATAAATGGACAGTTCCATATCTTCCAATTAATCCAGAAGATGTAGGACGTACATATGATTCAGATGTTATAAGAATTAATAGCCAGTCTGGTAAGGGTGGTGTTGCTTATGTTCTTGAACATAACTATGGAATGGTTGTACCTAAGGCTATGAGAGAAGATCTGGGTTATGCTGTTAAGGATGTATCGGATGTTAATCATAAGGAGCTTTCAGCAGATGAAGTTCTTGAAATATTTGAGAAGAGATATAAGAAATACACACCAGTATTCAAGATTTCTGAAGTACATTTCAAGCAGATTAATGGAATACAGACAGTCGTAACTATTAATGAGAATGGTGAGAAGTACAATGTTGAAGATGGTGGTAATGGTCGTCTTGATGCTGTAAGTAATGCTCTTGCCAGTCATTTTGGAAAGCCTTGTGATATCTTCTGTTATGAAGAACATTCATTAAAGAAGGGTTCTGATTCTAGTGCCATTGCATATGTTGGTATTACAGGAGAGGATGGAAAGAATTACTTTGGTATTGGTATTGACCATGATATCATCAGAGCTTCTATTGATGCGTTAGAGTCAGCTATGAACAGAAGCCTTGAAGCATAATATTTAAATTGAATAATGTGTAATATAACCCATGTCCGGAACGTATACTAGAATGATACTGATTCAGGATATGGGTTGTTTTATTAATGTAGAATTAAAACCCCCCAAAAAGGGGGAAGCAGTACTTTGGTACTAATGCTATTATACGCTGAGAGAGGGAAATATAGTTAAGGGGAAACTATTGGTTCAGACATTTTTGGAGGGATAGTAATGTTTTTTAGAAAACGATTAAGTGGTTTGGATGTAAAGATTAAGAAAACTGCAGTTGGCGTTCTTTTGGTTGCAATAGTTGCAGGTTCTGTGTTTGCTGGTACGTCTTTAAGAGCTGGCGCATATTCAAAAACACAGGATGTCCTTAATGAATTATTAGGAGCAGCAAAACCTTACGGTGTAGTTGCTGAAGAATTTAAGAATGGTAATCACAATCAGACATGTTTCGCGACTAACAAGCTTGTAATAACAGATCAGTGGATGAGTGCATGGCTTGATATGAGCGTTGGAACAACATATATCAAGAGTTTTGATAATTCTGGTTCATCAGAGGTTAATGTGGATAGGAATGCATTTAATAATCTTGTGCTTGGAACTGATTATGATTATGAACCCAGAGAGAATAAATATTATATTAAGGATGCTAACGGAAAAAGAACAGGTGCTGTTATTAATGTTGCTAACTGCAAGGATACAATCAATGTTTATTATGCAGAGGATTATATGGATGTAACTGCAGCACTTGATAATGTATACGATAATTTCAAGGCGTATTCAGATACACCAGATTCGGAGGCTGATATAGTTATTGGTGCTTATGATGATAGAAAGATTGATCTTGCTTCATTTAAGAATAAGCAGATTGTAGTGGTAAATATGTATGCTAATAATTATATTGACTGGCAGGGAAAAGAAGTTTCATCTTATTATGGAGAAGGACAGCTCAACATAACAAATAAAGCACAGGGACAGTTTGTTATCATTAATCTGCTTGGCGGTGATGGTGATGCAGACATTAAAAGATTCAGCATTAATGGAAAGAATACAGGCGGATTAACAGATGTTGATGTATCAGACACGGTTATTTTCAATGCTGTTAATGTAACTGGTAATATTAATATAGGTGAGGTATGTGGTATAGTTGTTGCACCAAAAGCAGATATTACTTTAACATCTACATGTAATGGAAGAGCAATTTCTAAGTCATTTGTTAATGTCAATGGACAAATGCATTTTATATCAGATAATCAACAGCAGGAGACGACACAAAAGGAAACAACATCTGTAGCACAGTCTTCAGCAGAAACAACAAAGTCAGAAGAGACAACAACTGCACAGGGAACAACAAAGTCAAACGAGACAACAACTGCACAGGAAACAACAAAGTCAAACGAGACAACAACTGCACAGGAGACAACAAAGTCGAATGAGACAACAACTGCGCAGGCGACAACAAAGTCGAATGAGACAACAGTTGATGCTGGTAAGGAAACTAAGCCGACAAAACCAGAATCAAACGAAACAACAGCTGTTAATGAGACAACAAAGTCAAATGAAACAACAGTAGATTCTAATAAACAGACAAAAGAACATACAACTTCATCAACTCATGTCACAAAGAAGACTGGTGAAGTTGCAGGAGATGAAGAATTAGTTACAGGAAAAGAAGATGAGACTGTTGATGGCTCAAGAGTCAGAAAAACTGGTGAAGTTGCGGCTGATGAAGAGGTTGTAAAGACTGGTGACAATAATCATGTATGGGTATATATTGTGATTCTTGTAGCAGCAGCTGTTATTTCTGGAACTGTTATTGTGATAAGCAAAAAGAGCAATAAAAGATAATAAATGTTAATGATATCAGAGAGGCACAGCAGTAATGTTGTGCCTTTTTTATTGGGGTGGTATTGAAGCACTCTGCTTTTTTATGCTATAATGCAATATGTATGAGTCGAAGTAGGCTTTGAACACAAAATACAGTGAAGAACAAGGAGATGGAAGTTTTATGAAACATTTGATACTTGCATCGGGTTCACCAAGACGAAGAGAATTAATGAGTCAGGTAGGACTTGATTTTACTGTTGTTACAAGTGATGCAGATGAGAATATTAAAGAGATGGAGCCTGAAGATTATGTAAGAGAATTATCTTCTATTAAGGCACAGTCTGTATTAGAGCAATATGCAGATAAAGATGATTCTGTAATCGTTATAGGTGCAGATACTATTGTTTATCATAAAGGAGAGATTCTTACCAAGCCTAAGGATGAAGAGGATGCATTCAGAATTCTTAAGTCTTTAGAAGGTCAGATACATCAGGTGTATACAGGTGTAACTATATGCAGCACACATAAGAATGTAAGTTTTTATGAAAAGACTGATGTGTGGGTATATGATATGACTGATGAGGAAATCAGGGATTACATAAGCACAGGAGAGCCTATGGATAAGGCTGGTGCATATGGTATTCAGGGAAAATTCGCAGCATACATTAAGGGTATTGAAGGCGAATATAATAACGTTGTCGGTCTGCCTGTTGCAAGACTTGTACATGAGCTTAAAACATTTTAAGGAGAAAATATATGGTTAAATTCGTAGCAAGTGACCTTGATGGGACATTGCTTCTTAACGGAGCACAGAGCGTCGACGAATCTGCTATACAGTATATCAATAAACTTGTTGACAAAGGCGTTATATTTGCACCGGCTAGTGGCAGGCAGATAACGAGTCTTAAGAGACTTTTTGGGGCTGTCAGTGATAAGCTTGCATATATTGCAGAGAATGGTGCACTTGTGGAATACAAGGGTGAAACTATTGGAAAGACTGCGATGGATAGGAAGCTTGCGTTAGAGATAATTGAGGATGTAATTGAACAGCCTAATTGTGAGGTGCTTGTATCAGGAGAACATACGGCATATATTAAGCCTAAGTCTCAAGAATATTATTACAGGATGACCAAGGTGGTCAATTATCATACTACATTAGTTGATAAGTTCACAGACATTGACGAGGATATATTAAAGATAGCTGTGTGTGATATGACAGGAATTAAGAACTCTAAAGAACATTTTATTAACAAATGGAGTGATAAGGCTTCAGTACTTGTATCGGGAGAACTTTACTTAGACCTTATGGACACTAATGTTAATAAAGGTAGAGGAATTGAGCAGATACAGAAATATTTCAGCTTAAAACCCGAAGAATGTATGGCATTTGGTGACAACTATAATGATATTGCAATGCTTGACAGGGTGTATTACTCATATGTTATGGAGAAAGCTGTAGATGATGTTAAGAAACATGGGCGTTTCGTAACGGGATGGGTAGAAGGAACATTAAGAGAGCAATTTAAAGAGATAAGATAAGGAGATTTAAGTTATGGATAAACATATTGATGAGTGTGCGAAGGTGTTTTTAAGAGATCAGAAACAGCTTTTCGATGAGCCTGTTGCATATGATTTAGAGGAAGCTAAGGAATTCTTAGAGGACTGTATGGCGGTATACTGCAAGGATATTAAAGAATTAAGAGAAGTGATGGATGATGAGGGAATGGATGTATCTGACTTAAGCAATGATGAACTTCTTGAGCAGTTAGAAGTATTCAGGCTTGATAATGGCGGATATTTCTTCGTGGAAGGATAGTACAGATGCGTATAAATGTTGTATGTGTAGGCAAGATTAAGGAAAAGTTTTATACCCAGGCAGTTGAAGAGTATTCTAAGAGACTTTCAAGATACTGTAAGCTTGATATTGTTGAACTACCTGATGAGAAAACACCGGATAATGCAAGTGATATAGTCAATGAACAGATTAAGAATAAGGAAGGGGAGAGAATCCTTTCTGCCATTAAAGATGATGCTTATGTATGTGCACTTGCAATAGAAGGGAAAATGCTTGATTCTGTTGAACTATCAGAAAAGATTGAAAGACTTGGAATAGAAGGAACAAGTAACATAACATTTGTAATAGGAGGCTCTTTGGGACTTGCAGATGCAGTACTTAAGAGAGCTGATTATAAGCTGAGTTTTTCAAAGATGACATTTCCACACCAGCTTATGAGAGTTATTCTTTTGGAACAGATATACAGGGCTTACAGGATTATGAAGAATGAGCCATATCACAAATAATTAAAGAGGATAGAATATGAAAAGAAGAAAAAAAACATTTATTATATTAGCAGTTATTCTTGTTGTAGTTCTGTTAGTTGCAGGATATATTAAGTTCTTTAATGGACGTCTGATATATTTCACAACAGGAATGAAGAGCGGTGAGCTTATTAAGACAGCAGGACAGAAGACAACTAATACATGCGAGGCAGATATTCTCATGTCTGATGTGAAGAAGGAATATGAGGAAATGTTTGGCAGTAATATATGGAGAGAGAAAATTGGTGATGCTGATTTTGAAAGCTATATTAAGGACCAGATTAAGAGTAAGTTAATGCGCGTCAAGGCTATGAATGTTAAGGCTAAGGAACGCGGTGTTGTGCTTGGAAGAGAAGAAAAAGATTCTGTGGGTAAGGCTGTTGATGCATTTTACAATGAATTAACTGAATCGCAGATAAGCAGTACAGGAATAACTAAGGATAAACTGAATACAATGTTTACTGAATTTGCAATAGCACAGAAACTCTACGATGACCTTACTTCCAGCATGGATATTGAAGTAAGCGCAGATGAGGCAAGAGTTATTGATATCCAGTATATTGTATCAGATTTAGAGGAAGATATTAATAAAGCATATAATCTTGTGAATTCAGGAAGTTCATTCTTTGCTGTTGCCAAGGAGTACAATGCGGATGGCGAATATGAGTACGAACTGAAACGTGGCGAGATGGATGCAGCATTTGAAAAAGCAGCATTCAATCTGTCTACTGGTGAGATGAGCAGTATAGTTGAGTCAGCAGGCAGATATTACATTATAAGATGTACATCGGATAATGATAAGGCTAAGACTGAGGTTAATAAGTCTGCAATTCTTGAAAAGAGAAAGTTAGAGCAGTTTAATACTGATTTTGAGAAATATGAAGCTGGTATATATATGGAATTTAATAATAGCGAATGGAGGAAATTAAGTATTCAGGATGCGTATACGTTGGGAAGCAGCTTTGAGGATATTTTCAATGCGTATTTTGGAAAGTAAAGAGGAGAGTAATTAATAATGGCAGCTAATAAATATGATGCTAACAGTATATCAATACTCGAGGGTCTTGAAGCGGTTAGAATGAGACCAGGTATGTATATTGGAAGTGTCGGAACAAAAGGTCTTAATCATCTTATATATGAGATTGCGGATAATTCAGTGGATGAACATCTTGCGGGTTTTTGTACACAGATAAATGTAACTCTTAATGATGATGGAACAGCAACTATCAAGGATAATGGACGAGGTATTCCTATCGGAATCCATCCTAAAGCCGGAATACCTGCGGTTGAGGTTGTATTTACAGTACTTCATGCAGGCGGCAAGTTCGGAGATGGCGGATATAAGATATCAGGAGGACTTCACGGCGTTGGTGCATCTGTAGTTAATGCACTTTCTGTATGGCTTGAGGTTGAGATAAGAGTTGATGGTGGTGTGTACAAGCAAAGATACGAGCGTGGAAAAGCAACAGCGCCACTTGAAAAGATTGGTACATGCAGAAAAAATGATACTGGTACAACTGTTACATTTCTTCCTGATGGAGAAATATTTGAAAAGACAAGATTCAAAGCAGACGCGATAAAGAGCAGGCTTCATGAGACTGCATATCTTAATCCGGGGCTTACAATTGAGTTTGAAGATAAGAGAAAGGGCAGCGAGGATAAGGAAACTTTTCATGAGCCTGACGGACTTAAGGCATATATCAAAGACCTTAACAATGGCAAAGAGACAGTATGCGATATCGTCTACTTTAAGAAGAAGCAGGAAGATATTGAGGTTGAAGTAGCATTTCAGTTTGTTAATGAATTTGAGGAAAATATTCTTGGCTTCTGTAATAACATATACACTCAGGAGGGTGGAACGCATATTACAGGCTTTAAGACCAAGTTTACAATGATTATCAACCAGTATGCGAGAGAACTTGGCATCTTAAAGGATAAGGATGCGAATTTTACAGGTCTTGATGTAAGAAATGGTATGACTGCAGTTGTTGCAGTTAAGCACCCTGCACCAAGATTTGAGGGACAGACCAAGACCAAGCTTGATAATCCGGATGCTGGTACAGTTGTTGCAAATGTAACAGGAGACGAGGTACAGCTTTATTTCGACAGACATTTGGACGACCTTAACGCTGTAATTGCATGTGCTGAAAAATCTGCGAAGATACGAAAAGCAGAAGAAAAGGCTAAGACAAATATGCTTACAAAGCAGAAGTTCTCTATAGACAGCAACGGAAAGCTTGCCAACTGTGAGAGCAAGAATCCGGAGGAATGTGAGGTGTTCATTGTTGAGGGAGATTCAGCTGGAGGTTCAGCAAAGACTGCAAGAAACAGAAGAACTCAGGCAATTCTTCCAATCAGAGGTAAGATTCTTAATGTTGAAAAGGCAAGTATTGATAAGGTACTTGCCAATGCCGAGATTAAGACAATGATTAATTCATTCAACTGTGGATTCTTAGAGGGCTACGGTAATGACTTTGATATTAGCAGATTAAGATATAATAAGATTATTATCATGACTGATGCCGATGTGGATGGAGCACATATTGATACACTGCTTCTTACATTTTTCTACAGATTCATGCCTGAGCTTATTAATCAGGGACATGTATATATTGCTACACCACCTCTTTATAAGGTTGTTCCTAAGAAGGGCGAGGGTGAATATCTATATGATGACAAGGCACTTGAGGATTACAGAAAGAAGCATACGTCAGGAACATTTACACTTCAGAGATACAAAGGTCTTGGAGAGATGGATCCTGACCAGCTATGGGAGACAACTCTTAATCCTGAAACAAGAATTTTAAAGCAGGTTGAGATTGAGGACGCAAGGCTTGCAACTGAGGTTACAGCAATGCTTATGGGTACAGATGTACCACCTAGAAGAGAATTTATATATACGCATGCTAATGAAGCTGAGATTGATGCGTAAAAGCTAAAGGAGTAGAAAATGGCTGAGAAGATTATAAGGACTGAGTATTCTGAGGTTATGCAGAAGTCCTATATAGATTATTCCATGAGCGTTATTACAGCAAGAGCACTTCCTGATGTAAGGGACGGTTTAAAGCCGGTACAGAGAAGAGTGCTGTATGCCATGGACCAGTTGGGGCTTAATTACGACAAGCCTCACAGAAAGTCTGCACGTATCGTTGGTGATACAATGGGTAAATACCATCCACATGGTGACAGTTCAATATATGAGACACTCGTTGTACTTTCACAGGATTTTAAGAAGGGTATGGCTCTTGTTGACGGACACGGAAACTTCGGTTCTATCGAAGGTGACGGAGCTGCCGCTATGCGATATACAGAAGCTAAGCTAAAAAAGTTCACACAGGACGTATATCTTGCTGACCTTGATAAAAATGTTGTGGATTTCGTGCCTAACTTTGATGAGACAGAAAAAGAGCCTGAGGTTCTTCCTGTAAGAGTACCTAATCTGCTTGTAAATGGTGCAGATGGTATTGCGGTTGGTATGACAACTAATATCCCTCCACACAATCTATCAGAGGTTGTTGATGCAGTATGTGCATATACGGATAATGAGGATATCACAACAGACGAGCTTATGCAGCTCTGCCCTGGACCGGATTTTCCTACAGGCGGAATTGTAATTAATAAAAGCGAGCTTGGTGCAATATATGAGACTGGAACAGGTAAGATTAAGTTAAGAGGCAAGGTCGTATTCGAGCCTGCCAAGAACCGTTCTGAGAAGGACAAGCTTGTTATTACAGAGATTCCATATACAATGATTGGTGCTAACATAGGTAAATTTATATCTGATGTAGTAAGCCTTATAGAAACTAAGAAAACTACTGATATTGTCGATATTTCCAATGAATCTTCTAAGGAAGGAATAAGAATTGTCCTTGAACTTAAGAAGAACGCTGATGTCAAGAATCTTGAAAATCTTCTTTACAAGAAGACCAAGTTGGAAGATACATTTGGCGTAAATATGCTGGCTATCGTTGATGGAAGACCTGAGACCTTAGGTATTAAGGATATAATAAAACACCACATTAATTTCCAGTATGAGCTTGCTACAAGAAAGTACACAACACTTCTTGAAAAGGAGAAGGCTAACAGGGAGATTAAGGAAGGTCTTATAAGAGCATGTGATATTATTGACCTTATTATCGAGATATTACGAGGCAGTGCTAATCTTAAGATGGCTAAGGACTGCCTTGTTAATGGTAATGTTGAGGGAATCAAGTTTAAGTCAGAGCAGTCAAAAAAGCAGGCTGCAGGTCTTGATTTCACAGAGAAACAGGCTGGCGCAATATTAGAAATGCGTCTGTACAAGCTGATTGGTCTTGAAATTCTTAATCTTCAGAAAGAATATGATGAATGTGTCAAGAAGATTGAGAAGTATGAAAAGATACTTGGCAGCAGAAAAGAGATGGCTAAGGTTATCAAGTCTGACCTTCTTAATATTAAGAAGGAATATGGTGTTGCAAGAAGAACTGTAATTGAAGACGGAGAAGCTGCTGTATTTGAGGAAAAGAAGATTCCAGAGATGGAAGTTATGTTTATTATGGACAGATTCGGATATGCAAGAACCATTGATATGGCTGCATTTGAGAGAAATAAAGATGCTGTATTTAATGAGAACAAATATGTCATTCCGGTAATGAACACAGATAAAATCTGCATATTTACTGATACGGGAGATCTGCACCAGTTAAAGATAAAGGATCTGCCATTCACTAAGTTCAGAGATAAAGGCACACCGATTGATAATCTGTGTAACTATGACAGCTCTAAGGAGATAATTGTGTACATTACTCCATTTGAACGACTTAAGAATCAGAAAATGCTTTTTGTCACAAGACAGGGAATGATGAAGCTTGTAGACAGTGAAGAATTCCAGGTTGCAAAGCGTACAGTTGCATGTACAAAATTAGCAGATGACGACAAGCTAATCGGAATGTATTCAACAGACGCAAGAGTAGAGATTTATTCAAAGTTCTCACTTGATGGAGAAATCAAGGAAGAAGAGGTTGTCGAGAGCAACCAGAATGTAATTGTACAGACAGAAAACGGAGTGTTCTTAAAGTTCCCATTAACAGACATTCCAATGAAGAAGAAGAGTGCTGTAGGCGTAAGAGGAATCAAGCTTTCAAAAGATGATTATATAGAAGATGTATTCCTGCTTACAGAAGGTGATGAGTTCACAATGGAATATAAGGGCAAGAGTATCAGCTTTGCCAAGATGAAGACGGCACACAGGGATACTAAGGGAACTAAGATAAGAGTATGATTTTAACGGTTGGGGAGTCGAAGAAGTGCTTCACACCATCACAACTAAATTGTAAGCTGTCCGTGTGGGTGTTATGCCGCCATATACAAAAGTTCGGTGCTGGAAATCTCGTTCAAGCGAAGCGCGTTTGATTT
>ERZ779737.2374-NODE-2374-length-12462-cov-3.648988_pt1 | contig 12462 bp, 20 predicted proteins | sample MGYA00511889_ERZ779737 | MGnify/ENA primary metagenome ERZ779737 (study PRJEB29588, sample SAMEA2163575) | human gut metagenome | biome: human gut; feature: human-associated habitat; material: faeces | place: Denmark | collected 2008/2010 ...
TTCCATCTTTACTATCCTTCCTTCTATATTTCATTTCTTACTGAAATATAACCTATCAGGGAAAAATAAAGATTTGATGAAGATTGCTACATTTTAGAAAATCTGTCCCGGAAGTTTTTTCTTCTCCATATACGGGAACTCTCTATCAAATGCCTCTGCTTCCTTTTCATTTACCAAATACCCTGCCGTAGGTGCATACTCTCCTGTAATTCCATTAAGATATCCCGGTATCAGTTCTTTGCACAGAAAGAAAGATGCATCCTCGCCTTCCGGCAATCCATGATAGCGGATGCCAAACTCGCTTGCCTGTTTAAATCCGCTTTTTCCATAAAAATCAATATTTCCTTCAAAACATAGTGCTCCGCATCCAAGCTCTTTTGCTTTTTCTAAAGAATAATCCAGTAAAATCTTTCCATCCCCCTTCCTTTTAAGCTCCGGTGCAATACAGATCGGTCCCATGGTCATAATCGGAATACTTCTGCCATCATCGGCTGCAATCACAGCCTTCATAAACATGTTCTATCCAATCAACTGTCCATCTAATGTCATGACAAAATCCAATTCTGGAACAAATGCCGGATCGTTGCGAAGCTGATGGAGTACATAATGCTCCAGACAGCCTGGTCGATACACATTCCAGAAACTCTCCCTTACCAATTTTCTACCTCATGGTATTCATTTTCTCTTTCCAATCGAATGATAATATTTTCCTTCATTTTCCTTTTCTCCATTTCTTTATATAATGTTACTAATACTTTTTTCAAACTGCTCTTTTATTCTTTTTTTATCCATTGTTCCATCATACAGACTATAGTAGAAAAACATTATGGAATAAAACATGGTTGCTTTTTTATCTGCCTCCACAACGCCAATGCTCTCGAACATATCCTTCACATATTCTACCGGACCGGACACAAGATACTGCTGATACAATGCCTGCATCTCCTCATTCCGAAACTGCTCTAATGTAAGCATCTTTCGAAATGACGATGCAAAATCATTTTCTGTCCAATACGAAAACATAGATTTACTGTATTCCACGAAATTGTCCGTAGAAATCTCTTCATACTGTTCAGGTTCATTTTCCTTTTTATCAGCAGGCATATCATATTCCTCTGCCTGTTCGCCATCCCCCTGCTCCATCCTTTTTACAATATGTTCAAAAATATCTCTCTTACTCTCATAATGCCTATACAACGCCCCCTTTGTCATGCCAAGCTCACCCGCAATCTGACTGACAGAAACTGCTTCATATCCATCTCTCGCAAATAAATGCAATGCAACAATCAATATATCTTCCTTTGTAGTTTTTGACATACCCAAACCTCCTGTCCCATAAAATAAACGACCGTTTACATTCCAATTATAGTAAACGGTCGTTTATTTGTCAAGTCAGACATTCCTCTCTACTGCTCTTGTAAAGCTGGCTACATACGCCTTTGTAGCGTAATAGGTCGTCATAAATGGTCCTGCCGGAAGCATTCCTGCTGAACTTGCCACATTTAGTCTGAATTTTTTTCCTCTTGCTGTGTACTCTTCCTTTTCACCCGGCATGGTGACAAATTTGGCAAGCACATTGTGTACCAGTGAGTCCTGCTTCACATGTATAGGGGCCGCTGTGTTTACCAGATCTCCAAAATTTTTGATATACAGCTGCCGCTGTCTCATACGCATCTCCGTCTGCTTCCAGTTCAGCCGTACCTGCCACAGCCGGAGTGACCAGCGCATCTGCCATGTGCATAAAAATTCCCCCTGAGACTTAGTTTTTTTCTGTACCTACTTTACCATAGAACAGAAAAACCACAAACCCCAGGGGGTGTTTGTCAGCCAGATTCCGTCATCCCATTACTGTTCACTCGTGCCTCATTCCAGTAACGTATTTCCAACAGCTATTACTTCTTCTTATTTACGGTTACGGTCATTCTTATGACCTTTGACTGACCGTTTTCCAGTCTGACAACCGCCTTTACAACTGTCTTTCCGGGCTTCAGACCCGTGATCCTGCCATTTGAGCTAACGCGCGCCACATCCGGATTGAGGACCGAAAAAGTCACTTTATCAACATTGTCCCAGTTTACCCCTTTCTTAAACCAAAAGTACGTCCCCTGCTTCTCGCGGATGCTGGCTGATTGTTTCGTGGCTTTGATCGACCGCAGTATTTTTTTCGTGAGCGCCGCTTCCTCGTCGGCTGTCACTAACTCATAGTTTCCGTGACCCAGCTCGTTATGATCCAGCTCAACGCTTCCATCTGCCGCTACCCTGAAAGGCATTTTACTGACCACAAGCTTCTCACCTGTTTCTGGATCTATCTCGATGATCTTCATTTTTTTAGGTCTCACGGTTCTTTTCAGAAGCGTATTTACATTGACCGTCACTTCCCGGATGACCCAGTCGTTTTTCGTGAGCATCTTGATCGTGGTCTTTACCTTCTTCGTGCCTGCTGCCTTTACGATCTCTGAAAGTGCTTCCCCGGAGATCTTCACATTGCCAAAACCTCTATCAAGAATTTCTGCGGTAGCTGAAGTGATCTTACCTTTGGCATTCTTCGATACATTTACCGTCACATTCAGTCCAGTTGCTTCGTTTCTGATCTCGGTCTTAATCTGTACGGAACCGTCCTCTGCCCGGACTTCTGTCGTGGTCACAACTGTACCATCTTCTCTGGTTTCGGTCTTTGTCGTAGTCTTGTCCTTGTTATCGTCCTGTGGCGGAGCAGTTTCAGATCCGCTGTCGGTGGAACCGCCCGATGAACTGCTGCCGGAGCTGCTGCCACTGTCCGAGCTACTGTCGGAACTGCTTCCACTGGAAGTGCCCCCATCCGAACTGCTGCCGCCGGATGATTCTTTCGTAAATGCCATCCCGACCACATCACTCATGATATGACCACCTTCTATCGCAATCGCCCGGATCGTAGTCGTCTCTGTCAGCGTAATCGGTGTATTGTACTTCTGCGATTCATTTGTTGGCACTGTACCATCTGTTGTGTAATAAATGATCGCACCGGGGGTCGTTGTGATCGTCACCTCCGTGCGGTCCGAAAACTTGTCAGTACCGGAGATCGTCGGAACGTCGCTGGCGCCCGGAGTTGTGATCTCACGATTGCCAGCTGCCAAAATCGTATCGCCTGATCCAACCTCTCTGACGTGAAGATCAACCATCTGACGCGCACCAAACTTCTCTTTCGTCTGAAGCTCCTGCAATGGGTAATAATCTGTGCCATTGATACTATACTGATAGCTCATCGTATCAGTATTTACTAGATTTGTCACCTGCATAACATATACGGTAGCGCTATCGTTTGGTCCTATGACCACATCAAACGAAAGTGGTTTCTCCTGTGGCTCTGTGCCCTGATCTCCGGACTCTGCCGCCCCGGTGTTGTCGTCCGCGTATACCGTTTCCGGCGCGAGCAATCCACCAGGTACACTCATGGATGACACGACAGCAGCTGCGGCAATCCCCAAGGTCAGGATTTTTGCTAATGATTTGCTTTGTTTTGATTTCCGTTGTTTCATTTTTCGTTGTCTCATTCGTCGATTCCTCCTTTTACTGATGCTGTTATTAGGCGTTTGCGAAACTATTTTTATTATCTGGGCTACCTAGCTGTGGGCGCAGTTGCATTCTGATCAAGCTGCTTGGGATTTTCTCTGTTAATCCGATCTACAATATAATTGATAGAATCTTTGATGTTAGCTGCATTGATAGGATTGTTCGTCTTAGAAGTAAATACCAGATCCTCAAATCTTTCTCTCGGAGAAAACCGAGTCGCAATGTCTTTATGGTATGTTCTCTGATATATAAGCACATCATGCACTTTCTTAATCATTGGAATCTTGCGAAATCCTGCATATTTATTTTACCCATACAATTTTCTCCAAAAAAATATGGAGAAGATTATATGTCTCTCTTCTCCATAAATGTATCATGTTTATCACTTAATGTCTACGGCTTTTAAGCTAGGGAAACGCATCCTAACTGCTCCTTGACTTTTTCGCCTTCTTTTTCTATAATAAAGACAACAAGGGAAGCCGTAGACGGTTTGCCTATGAACAGTTACATAAATAACCGCATCTTTGGCGAAGGGCGGTTATTTTTTATGTCCAATCTGAATTACCAGACTGATGACAGCGACGAGCAATAAACAAAATTGAAACAATTCTGAATATGTAATCATGGCTAAAAACCCTCCTTCGTGAGGGCAAACCGCCTACCGTTTCTGCTTCCCTATGTTGTGACGACAGTATAACAGATTTCGGCATGATGTGCAAGAACAAGTGTTCCTGCCAGATACCAAGAGCCCGGTATGAAAGACACCCATTCGCCTGCACCGGCTTCCCCAAACGCATCTTGCAGATAAGTATATGGTATTCTTCTTTCATTTCAGGCTTATAAAGTGCTTCTCCATACATATAGTCTACCTGTTGTCCATACTGTTTACAACCATTCGCTATTGCATATGCTAATTTGCTCTCACAAAATACACTTCTTCCTAAAACAGATGGTGATAATTGTCTGTCCAGAATGAGCCTTAATCCTTCCTCCCTCGTCCTTTCAAATCCAGGGCAGAAAAACAGCTTACCTTTGCTGTCATATTGTCCATTCCAATCCCCCTCGTACTACCCAAATAGTATTTTTGCCACACCATTCTATTTCAGCGTATGAATATCCTCAACCTACGGAGAGTAGAGTTCGAATTTGCTCATTTATTTTTCCATCCCATCCAGAAGCTTTATAAATCTTTTATCATTCATCTGCTCATTCGTGACATATTCTCCGTTATAAAATAATGCATAGGTTGTAACCGGTGTCGGAGCATTCTGTGCTTCTTCTTTCGTTTCCAGTCTGGTTGCCTGAAACGGAACCTCTCTTTCCCTGGCAACTTCAAGAAGTACCGGAACATATTTTGCATTAAACGGACATTGATTGGTATAGTACAATACATAGCCTGTCTGCTCAATGTGCGGATGCTTCGCACACTCCTTAAATCCCGGCTTAACTGCCTCGAATGAAAAAGGCAGATACCATAGCTGAATACCATTATCCGCTTCATCGCAGACTGTAAATCCCTTATACTTGAGGAACTTCGGATCTGCCAGAAAAGGCTTTTTCTTAGCGGCTGACAGGATACAGATTCCCTTTTTCCCCTTCGCTTTGCTGTCTTCTATACAGGCATTCAGTAAATCAGTCGAATAACCATTGCCTTTGAAAGAACCAGCCACCCACAGACAGTCAATATACATATAACCCTCTGCTATGATTGGATTCCATGCATTTTCTGCCGGAATATACTCGATAAAGCATTTTCCACGCTCTATACTCTTAGAAATACCAATCCATCATCAAATCGCTCTTTCAGCCAGTTTTTCTTTGATATTACCTGTATATCCTTGTTGCTTGAAATCGCACAACAGATATGCTCTTTTTCAATATTTTCTTTCGTCACTCTTATATATTCCATGGATTTCCTCCTACTTATTCTTAAAGTTTAAAAATGCTGCTGTTGATAATAATCTCTCCGTCATTTTGTATCCTCTTTCATTCCTATTCAATGCCTTATCCCCAAAATCAAATAACGTACAACCGGAATTTTCTCTATCAGCACAGCTACTAAAGGCGTGAAGAGATATGCTGCAAATGCAACAATAACATACTGCACACCTACAGACAGATCTGTTTTTTTGCAATAATGATAAGGCAATCAGAATTACCGGAATATGCAGGATATAGACTGGAAAACTGATTTTTCCAAGCCATTCTGTAACCGCATTTTTCTTATCACCATAGGCTGCGAACATTCCAAATATTGCAAGAATCATACAATATGTAAAGAGATTGGCATACCATGTACTAAGCAGGCTGCTGTGACTGTAGTAGATACCATAAGCCCTGTAAATGAAATATACTCCAGATACGACTGCTGCAAGTGTGCTTACAAAGCGCCATTTCTTCAACACTTCAATCACAATATCCTGCGAGAAAACATAATATCCAAGTAAGAAAGCAACTGTATAAATTCCAAAGCGGTAAGATTCGACTATAGGTGTATTCAAGAGTTTACTGGCACCCCACAGCAGAAAAAACATTATCACTATCAATACATATACTGAACTCTCTTTCTGAATAGATTTTCTCTCTTCCTTCTGTACTGCCAATACTACCTTACGAACCAACAGAAGCAACAATGAAATCACAAATAACATCTGGCTAAACCACTGTGCACCGATTCCTGATAATGTATAAACAATGTACTTCACAAAGCCTGGGGCTTCCTGTAGCCCTGCTCCGGCAGAAGCCCCTGCTACAATAGAACCGGGGATAAATCCAAACACCAGCACTCCCAGTGTAGATGGTACCAGCAATTTGTTTCTCCTGCCTGATATGAATTGCTTTGCTGTTTTATGCTGCAGAGTATGATAAGCTGCAACACTTGCCACTACGAACAGCAATGTCATAAACCATGGATACACTGCATACTGATAAACTCCGGCAAAGGTCATGCCATCTCCCTGATGATACTCCGACAGTCCCTCAAAAATTGCGGTTATTCCAATATTATTAAAATAGAAAAACACATGAAAAAATACCACTAAAAGGATGGTGCACCATCTGATGTTATCCAGATAAATCTTCCGCATCTTACCTCTTTCCTCCTGTATAACTTCTTTTGATTGCAAAACTTAACCAGTTCTTCTTTCAGGAAGTAAAAATCCCGAAATGTTTTGCTGCCCAATTCTTTATTTAAAATAGGTCTTTCCAATATCTATTTCCCCCTTTTCTGTTTTGGTGCTGGTAACTCCGCATACATAGCATCAAACAATCCGGTCAAGAATTTCTTATTATCCACTTCCTCTACCAACAGCATCCTCTTTGCTCCATCATATGGCAATTCATACGGAGCTGTCGGCATATACCGAACAGCTGATTTTACTGGTTTCACGAGTAATCTATCATCATAGATACCACCTACGATTTTGCCTCGATAATAAATAATAAATTCTCCCATCATGGTGCGATATGTGATTTCTTCCAATTCAGATAACTGTCCTAAAATATACTCTAAGTATTCCTTGTTTGAAGCCATAATTTCTCCTTAAATTCAAATTTATTCCACTATCCCACTCCAATTGTTTACAATAATATCTGCGTTACTTTCAAGGTCCGTAGCACCGTCCAATTCAATTTTTACACACGACATATTTGTCATCCATTCTTTCTGTTCTCTCATATTTGGTGATCCATCTTCTTCATAACTTCGATTATCTTTCAAAAATTTCATATGGGATTCATACATATCTCCACCTTCAAGTACTCTTCTTCCAAATCGCTCTATTGCTCTTTTATGAACTCGTTGTATTCGAATATCTGGTTCAACATAAAGAAATACCATCATTTTAAACATATCATCAAATGCATAATGAAAGGAACTCATCGAACCAGCCATAACAAAATGTTCATATGGAGCAATATCAGTGTTCAGTCTGCTAATCTTTTCTTCCCTCGTATACATTTGTGTATATGGACTATCTGTATTCTGTTTCCAAATATAATCATCCACATCAAAATATGGATATCCCAGTTTCTGTGCAACTATTTTTCCAAGTGTTGTCTTTCCACTTCCAGATGGACCAATTATCATAATTCCAGTTGACATATTTACACCTCACTAAATAGCAATAAAAATTTATTATTGTTCTGAAAATCGGAATTTATTACTTATTCATTTCATCAACTAAGCTTGCTGCTTTTACCGTCATTTCCACCCATCCAGGCACAAAACCACTGCGCAATGCATTTTTTACCGATTTAAGATTTGACCACGCACAGCAGTAAAATGGTACTTTGCCTCTTTCAATTATTTCAATTGCAAGATTACTTGTTAGTGATGAAGCAATTCCCATTCTTCGATATTCAGGCAAAACATCGACACCTATCTGCCACATATTATCACAATCCGCTGAACACGCTGCGAGACCTACAAGCTTCTCACCATCATATGCTCCAACTCCCAGAACATCTAACTCTTTTCTATCTGCACACAATGCATTCCCCCACATTGGAAGATACAAATCTGCAAAATCTTTTTGTTCTAACACTTTAAGGACATAATTGCACTCTAATCTTTTCAATCGTTCCATATCCGGCAAAAAATACTCTGCCATAAAACATACTCTATATCCTTTTTCTTTCATCCGTTCATCAAGCCAGTGCATGTTAGGCGTCTCAAAACAATGATAAAATTCAAACTTACTCAGATATGTTTCAACTATTTCTTTAAATTCATCTTTCACAGATGCAACTACATTGCTTCCATAAGACACAAAATTACAAGCGATAGGTTCTTTATAATATTTTCTTGCCAAAGGTCCAACTCCAGATTTAACAAATACATTTGTATCCTGAAGGAAGTCAGAAACCTTTGCATTTGTGTCATATGCAGATTGCTGCATTGCTATATCCATTATTTCTTTATTCGTCATAACTTACTTCCTTTTTTATTCTTTATCCAATACTAAATTATAAATTGTTATCATTCACTAAATAAGAATTTATGTCCATAATGATGTAATAAACATTGGTGATGCATCATTACTTTTTACAAATCCACATTGTTCATAAAAATGTAATTCGTTATCATATGCAATAACTGCTACTCTCAGATAATCTTTATAATGTTCTTTCATCATAGCTACCAATGTTCTTCCTATCGTGTTTCCATGATATTGTGGATTTACTAACAAATAATGAACATATGCATTCATAATTCCATCATCCATAGCACAAATCATTCCTACAAGTTTTTCCCCTTCCCATGCAGAATACACAGTCTGGAAATTTTTCATTGCTACTACTAACTTATCTGGGTAATGACCTGATGACCATTCAACAGAAAGAAATAAGTCCTTCAATTGTTCAGCTTCAAATTCGTGAATTTCTTTATATTCTATACTCATTTTACAATTTCCCTTCTAACACTAAAAATAGGAGTTTCCTATCTTAATTCTAGTACCATCCCAGCACAATTTTTCTCAAAACCTAATGCCTCATATAATGGTCTCCCCATTTCTGTTGCATCCAAACTAATCTCGGTAACACCTTTTTCTTTTGCTTCATCAATAAGCATTTCAACCATTCGCTTGGAAATACCTTTTCTTCTATAATTTGATTTTGTATATACATTCATCAAATGTGCCCTAGTTCCAGTCGGGTGGTCAAATGTAGGCATAATCCAAATATATGACAAACTAGCACATCCCACCACTATCTCATTATCAAAAGCTAACACCGTTGTCTGATTACCATTTTCAAAATATTTTCTACTTTCAGTTACAAGTGTTTCATCATACACATACTCATCTGACAAATCATTTACTTCTCGAAGCATTTCAAGTCTGACTTGCATCAGAAGTTCAATATCAGCTTCGGATGTTTTTATATATCTTATCTCACCCATCATATTACTCCTATCGCACTCAAAATCGGAATTTGAATCAATCTACTCTATTTTTGTTAGTAACATATAAATGTCCTATTCCAAAAATAACCGCAAATATAATCAACAAAAAGTGTAGCATTGTTATACCACTTAGCAAAAATATACAAGTCGGAATAAGAGCCAATGCTATCTGTTTCCAATAGGCTTTCTTTTTGAAATATAACACCCAAATAGTCCAGTAAGAAATCATTAATAATATGTTGCCAAGCATATAAACAATAAAGGCTCCAACAGATGAAAAACCAACTTCTGCTAAACCTATATTAAATACCATTAAAAACATACTTGCATATCGCCCAATTTGTTCTACCAGATTCATGAGCTTATTTGTACATTTATTTTCTTGATTCTTTTCTTTTACTGCATATATGATATTTGGAACTAGTAGTAGAACTACAAGTATTAATCCAAATATATTAAGCCAGCTTATTCCTAGGCTTCCTCCAAGAAATATAGATGTCGGACCATCCGCACCACCAATTATTGAAATACTATTATTCATTACTAACGCCTCTCAATCGCGCCGAAAATATGAATCTACAAATCATTACCGGGATAACTTATCGTATCGCCCCAAGACATTACTTCTTCACAAAACTCAGGAATCTCCAATAAACCATATCTCCACATAAAAGCACGATCTTTTTCTGACATTTCATTCAAATTCATCCATCGCACTTCTTTAATTGGCTGGTCATCCACTGGTTCTTCCGGATCATATCCCTTGATTGCTTCCTGTTCCTTGGGTACACTTACCCAAAATGAATATTCTGTTCTTTCGTGATTATATACCTCTGCCAGTTTTCTTATTATGACGCCATCAAGTCCGCATTCCTCTTTAAGTTCCCTGATTGCAGTCTGTTCGGGAGTTTCACCATCTTCGATTCCACCACCGGGAATTGAGTAAAAAGTTCTGCCTTCATAACACAGTTTTTCCATAAGAATTTTCTTGTCTCTTATAACAAATACAACGCTTCTATTTCTCATAGCAACCCCTCTCACAGCAAAATAGGAATTTACCAATCCGACAAATGAAGTAATTTATGTACTTCCATCGCATAGAACAGTTGCTTCGTTGCTATAATATCTTATCCGTCTCTTCTGTGACAATTTTGGCTGCCATAGGATTCAGGCTTCTTTCGGAATAGATAACCTTGTAGAAATTTAACATATGTTCCTGCTGGTTCATGTTAAAATATCCTCCGACCATCATCTTCAATATTTCCAAATGGCTTTATCTTCTCTTACCTTCGGTACTTCTTTTTCTGCCTCTACCTTAATATCCACACCTCTAGCCTCAAATGCATCCTCATTATACTGATACTCATGTGTTTCAGCCACCATCGGAGCATACACAATCTCTGCATTGACTCTCTCCGGCTCTGCCTCTGCCCTGTCAGTTGCTTTTTGCTCCTCACTCTTCGTATTCTTCATACACTTTTCCTTATCTATCTGCACATTCATAGCCAGATTATCCAGCTTATCCGCAAAAATACGGAATGCATTGGCTGCTGTCTGTCCTGCCTCACGAAGTCCTTTTCCAAGCAATGCCGTTTGTCTCTTTGTTGAAGTCAATTCCCAATGACTTATGATCTGCCCATCCTTGCATTTATTGCTCATGATCCCCTGCTCTGTAAATGCCGTGATCGTTCAGACATCTTTGTCCTCGTCGCTTTTGGAAACACTCGCATATTCCGTGATTCCATCACTTTCTCTTACACCACTTGTCGTTTCCCCGGTAAGCATGACTTCCTGATACTTTGACATTGCCATGCTTTCCATCTCCTGTGCGCGTTTTGCAACACGAAGAATCGTCTGATCATCCGTTTGCAGCAATTTCGTCCAGTTTTTTTCGTGCTTGACTTCTTCCCCTGTAGAAACCTCGTTTCGTTCGTCTCCACTGCCTGCCACCACGTCCCCGGAACCGCCTGCTGCCACATTAAGCGCCGCTGCGGAAGCGGCAGTCGTTTTCATGGCAGAATCAGCCTCTGCCGCGGCTTTTTTAGCGGCTTCCTCTTGCAATTCTTCCTGCAGCTTCAGCCGTTCCTTAAAGGCATCGATATATTGATCCATGCCTTCAAGCATCTTGTCCCACTCTTCATCCGTCATATCGCGCCAATCCGTGTCTTCCCGCAATTTCTGCGCGGTTATCTCATGTGCTTCCTGATATTTCTTCATAACTTCGGAAATATCCGGCTTTTCTGTTTCCGCATCGGATGAATCTTTTTTGCTTTTGGTAAACATATCATAATTCTGATAGCTTTGATTACCAAAAGGATTCACTTGTGCAATACTCATTTTTCTCCTTTCCGCGGTCAATCTGTCAGTCATGACCACACCGCTGTCCGAAAAGGTCCCAGCGGTAATAAGTAATTATTTGCAAAAAAAGCACTGTACCTCAATAATTTTGAGATACAATGCTTCCATGCTTCTATTATATCGGCACATATTGTAGACTTCTTTAATGTTCTATCACAATATTTAATCCAAACCTTCCCCAAGCACTCCCATTCCCTTGCGGTCTGCAAGACTCTGCGCGCCTTCCTTTACCTCGTCTCTGCTGTAATCATGTGTCTCAAGGAATTCTTCCGGCAGTTCGTTCAGATAATCATAAAACCCCAAAGCCACCTCGAATGTTCCTTCTTCATCACGGTCCAGTTCCTCATATAATCTGTTTTCCGCCTCATTGATCTTTCCAGCATCCACCATTGCAATCAGGCGCGCATACAAACTGTCTGCTGCCGTATAATTGTCTTCCTGCTGATATTCATAAGTCGCTGTATTTTTTCCAAATAAAATTTTAGCAAGCATGCGTGTCATATCACGCACCTGCCGCATAATAAAATCATTTTCGTATGCCATAGTTTCTATCCTCCAGATATATTTTACATTTTACCACACAAGCTTAGACAACACTAGTATAGCGTTTTCTAAATAACTGAACCATTTACGCAGAATATTTTTCAGAA
>ERZ779737.2380-NODE-2380-length-12443-cov-2.276558_pt1 | contig 12443 bp, 11 predicted proteins | sample MGYA00511889_ERZ779737 | MGnify/ENA primary metagenome ERZ779737 (study PRJEB29588, sample SAMEA2163575) | human gut metagenome | biome: human gut; feature: human-associated habitat; material: faeces | place: Denmark | collected 2008/2010 ...
CTATACCCTTAGCAGGGGCACCTCTTCGGCCACTTGAGTACTTCTCCAGATATTTTCTATATAAAATTACGTCCTTACGTGACGCATTGTTTATTCTACTAAAAACAGTCCTTTTTGTCAACCTCTTTTTTAATTTTTATTATATTTCTGATGCAAATTTCTTAATTGACGTCTCATATAGATTATTTCCATCCTGATCGATTACTACAATGGCCGGAAAATTCTCTACATATAACTTTCGGATTGCTTCTGCACCAAGATCTTCATAACATACAATCTCGGATTTTCTGATACACTTTGAGAGCAGAGCACCTGCTCCACCTACTGCTGCAAAATAGACTGCATGATTGCGGATAATAGCGTCTATAACCTCTTTTGATCTCTTTCCCTTGCCAATCATTGCTTTTTCACCAAGATCAAGCAGGGTAGGGGCATACTTATCCATACGAGTGGCTGTAGTTGGTCCCGCAGATCCAATCGGACGTCCTTCACGGGCAGGAGAAGGACCCATATAATATATTGTTGCATCTTTGATATCAATCGGTAATTGCTCTCCCCGATCCAATGCTTCTATCATCCTCTTATGTGCGGCATCCCTTGCTACATAGATTGTCCCTGTGATGTATACATAATCCCCGGAATGAAGTTTTTTTGTCACTTCTTCTGTGATGGGTGTTGTAATATGCTGATCCATACCTGTTCCTCCTTATATCGTTCTGACTGCATGACGATTTACATGGCAACAGATATTAACTGCCACAGGAAGCCCTGCAATATGTGTCGGATAAGTATTTATATTAACAGCAAGGGCAGTAGTGGTTCCACCTAATCCTCCCGGTCCAATACCAAGCTTATTGATTTTTACCAGCATTTCTTTTTCCAGATCTGCAACATAAGGAATCTTAGAATGTTCATTTACCGGCCTTGTCAGTGCTTTTTTGGCCAGAATTGCACATTTTTCAAATGTTCCGCCGACTCCAACACCAACTACCATTGGAGGACACGCGTTTGGTCCTGCATCTTTTACGGCAGTAAGAATCGCATTTTTTACTCCGTCTATTCCATCCGCAGGTTTTAACATGAAAATACGGCTCATATTTTCACTTCCAAATCCCTTCGGAGCAAATGTAATCGTCACCTTATCTCCGGGAACAATCGAATAGTGGATAATTGCCGGTGTATTATCTTTCGTGTTTTCACGAAGAATCGGGTCCGCTACAACGGATTTACGGAGATACCCTTCCGTATAACCCTGGCGCACACCTTCATTGATTGCATCTTCCAGCCATTGCCCTTCAAAATGCACGTCCTGACCGATTTCTACAAAAAATACAGCCATTCCGGTATCCTGACAGATAGGAATCATTTCTTCTCCCGCAATTTTAAGATTTTCCTGCAGCTGCAGAAGAATTTTTTTTCCAAGTTCGGATTTTTCTTCTTCTGCAGCCTTTTTCATGGCATGTTCCATATCTTCCGCAAGAAAATGATTCGCTTCAATGCACATTTCTTTTATATTTCTTGTGATTTCTTCTGTCTGTATGGTCCGAATCATGATGGATCACCTTCCGTCTCATTTTCTTCTGTTGCTTCCTCTTCCGGTGGCATCAGTGATTTATCTTCTACGACTCTTGCAATGCTTGCAACCGTCACACCACTTTTGAGATCAATCAGTTTTACACCAGAGGTTACACGTCCCAGTAATGCCGTATCATTTACGCGAATTCGAATGATGATTCCTTCTGTTGTAATCAACATCAGTTCATCATCTTTTACGACAGACTTCACTCCGATCAGATTTCCAGATTTTTCTGTGATTTTATAGCATTTTACACCTTTTCCACCACGGTTCTGTGTTGTAAACTCATTGATCCGTGTACATTTTCCAAGACCGTTCTCCGATACGATCATGACGGACTCTCCCTGGGAAGCCATCTGCATGGCAATTACTTCATCTCCGGCAGTAAGGTTCATTCCAATGACTCCCATTGTCGTACGACCGGTTGCACGGACATCGGCTTCTTTAAACCGGATACACTGTCCATACCGGGTAAATAACAGAATTTCTTCATCATCCCCGGTAATTTTTACTTCGATCAATTCATCATCATCGCGCAGACTGATCGCTGCCAATCCTGTTTTCCGGATATTTTCATAGTCCAGCACGGAAGTTTTTTTCACTATTCCGTTTTTGGTTGCCATAAACAGATATTTATCCTTCTCATAATCTTTGATCGGGATCATTGCGGTAATCTTTTCATCCGGCTGTAACGGAATGATATTGATAATTGCGGTTCCTCGGGAAGTCCGGCTGGCTTCCGGAATTTCATAAGCCTTAATCCGGTACACACGTCCCATATTGGTAAAGAACATCAGGTAATGATGGGAGGTTGTCATAAGCATTTCCACAATATAATCATCCTGGATGGTCTCCATTCCCTTAATTCCCTTACCGCCACGGTGCTGACTCTTAAAATTATCGGTTCCCATGCGCTTGATATAGCCAACTTTTGTCATGGTAATGACCGTATTGGTTTCCGGAATCAGATCTTCCATGGAAATATCAAACTCATCGTATCCGATCTGGGTTCTTCTGTCATCGCCATATTTATCTGCAATTTCCAGAATTTCTGTGCGGATAACTGCAAGAAGCTTTTTCTCATCTGCAAGAATCGCCTTGAGTTCCGTGATCTGTGCCATGAGGTCTTTATACTCGTTTTCGAGTTTCTCCCGTTCCAAACCAGTCAGGGTCTTCAGACGCATATCAACAATTGCCTGTGCCTGTGCATCGGATAATCCAAACCGCTCCATCAGGGAATTCTTTGCGTCTGCAGTTGTACGGCTTCCGCGAATAATGGAAATCACTTCATCAATGTTGTCTAATGCAATGATCAATCCCTGTAAAATATGCGCACGTTCTTCCGCCTTGTTCAGGTCAAATCTGGTACGTCTTGTGATAACCTCTTTCTGGTGAATGAGATAATAGTTAAGTAATTCATATAAATTCAGAATTTTTGGCTGGTTATCCACAAGCGCAAGGTTGATAACGCCAAATGTATCCTGCATCTGTGTGTGTTTATATAATAAATTCAAAACAACACTTGGATTTACATCTCTGCGAAGCTCAATAACAATGCGCATGCCTTCGCGGTCAGACTCGTCCCGAAGATCTGTAATTCCATCAATTCTTTTATCTTTGTGCAGTTCTGCAATTTTTTCAATCAGTCTGGCTTTGTTGACCAGATACGGAAGTTCGGTGACAACAATACGGTTTTTTCCGTTATCCATCGGTTCAATATCTGTCACAGCGCGTACACGGATTTTACCACGGCCGGTCCGATATGCCTCATTGATACCGGCAGTACCCAGGATCACACCTCCGGTTGGAAAATCTGGTCCCTTGATGATGTTGATTAATTCATCAATGTCGGTCTCTTTCTCCTCAATATCGTTGTCAATTAATTTCACAACGGCATGAATGACATCCCGCAGATTGTGAGGAGGAATATTTGTTGCCATACCGACCGCAATACCTGTCGTTCCGTTTACCAGAAGGTTCGGGTAGCGCGCCGGAAGTACGGTAGGTTCTTTTTCTGTTTCATCAAAGTTCGGGGTAAAGTCAACGGTATCTTTGTTGATGTCCCGAATCATCTGCATGGAAATTTTCGAAAGCCTTGCCTCTGTGTATCGCATGGCGGCAGCACCGTCTCCATCCACAGAACCAAAGTTACCATGTCCGTCGACAAGTGGATATCTGGTCGACCATGGCTGTGCCATGTTGACAAGTGCCCCGTAAATGGAGCTGTCCCCGTGCGGAGGGTATTTCCCCATCGTATCCCCGACAATACGCGCACATTTACGATGTGGCTTGTCCGGTGTATTACTCAGTTCGATCATGGAATACAGGACACGCCGCTGTACCGGCTTTAATCCATCCCTGACATCCGGAAGCGCACGGCTTGCGATAACGCTCATCGCGTAGTCGATGTAGGAGGTTTCCATCGTTTTCTTCAGGTCAACCTGTTGAATTTGGTCAAATATTTTATCGTCCACTGATCTGCTCCTCCCTAAATATCAAGATTCTGTACATACTTGGCATTTTCTTCTATAAATTCCCGTCTCGGCTCTACTTTATCACCCATCAGAGTCGTGAATGTTACGTCAATTTCCGATGAACTTTCGTCATCCATCATAACCTGTTTTAAAATCCGGTGCTCCGGATCCATGGTGGTTTCCCATAACTGTTCCGCATCCATCTCACCAAGTCCTTTGTAACGCTGGATCTTATTATTCTGATCGCGCCCGATTTCCACAAGAATATTGTTTAATTCTTCATCACTGTATGCATACCAGACATTTTTGTTTTTCTCAATTTTGTAAAGCGGCGGGGTAGCAAGATAAACATGTCCCTGCTTAATAAGCTCCGGCATAAAACGATACAAAAATGTCAGCATGAGTGTTGCAATATGTGCACCGTCCACATCGGCATCTGTCATAATAATAATTTTGTTATAACGCAGCTTGGATATATCAAAATCTTCATGAATTCCGGTACCGAACGCCGTGATCATTGCCTTGATCTCGGCATTATCATAAATACGGTCGAGTCTTGCCTTCTCCACATTTAAAATTTTTCCGCGAAGCGGGAGAATTGCCTGTGTTGCACGGCTTCTTGCGGTTTTTGCTGAACCGCCGGCGGAATCTCCCTCAACGATAAAGATTTCACAATTTTTTGGATTTTTGTCGGAACAATCCGCAAGTTTTCCCGGAAGGGCAGTACCCTCAAGTGCTGTCTTTCTTCTGGTCAGATCACGTGCTTTGCGGGCTGCCTCCCTGGCACGCTGTGCCAGAAGTGATTTTTCACAGATATTTTTGGCCACATCCGGATTCTGCTCCAGAAAATACGTCAGCTGTTCCGTAACCACAGAATCTACAGCACCACGTGCCTCACTGTTTCCGAGTTTCTGCTTCGTCTGACCCTCAAACTGTGGATCACTTATCTTTATTGAAACTATAGCTGCAAGTCCCTCTCTGAGATCATCTCCAGACAGATTGTCATCCTTTTCTTTTATGATATTATTCTTTCTGGCATAGTCATTGAACACCTTTGTTATAGCTGACTTAAATCCTGTCAGATGTGTTCCTCCCTCAGGTGTATTTATATTATTTACGAAACTGTATGTTGATTCATTGTATGAATCATTGTGCTGAAGTGCAACCTCTACACTGATTCCATCTCTCATACCCTCACAATATATAACCTCGTTGTACAGAGGATCTCTATGTCTGTTCAGATATGAGACAAATTCCTTGATACCACCCTCATAGTGGAATGATCTTACCTTTTCAGGTGTAATTCTCTTATCCGTGAGTGATATCTTAAGTCCCTTTGTAAGAAATGCCATCTCACGAAGTCTGTTTCTTAGAATATCGTAATCATATACATTATCCTCAAATATAGTATGATCAGGTAAAAATGTAACCTTGGTTCCTGATACCCCTTCAGGTGCATCACCGATAACCTGAAGCTTATACATTACCTTTCCCTTTTCATACCTCTGTTTATATATCTTTCCATTCCTTGTTATCTCTACCTCAAGCCATGTTGAGAGCGCATTTACTACTGATGCACCGACACCGTGAAGCCCTCCGGATACCTTGTATCCTCCACCGCCGAACTTACCGCCGGCATGAAGTATGGTAAATACAACCTCTACAGCAGGAATTCCCTGTTTTTTGTGTATTCCAACCGGAATTCCACGTCCATCATCGACAACTGTTATGGAGTTATCCTCGTTTATATATACCTGAATGTGGGTACAATATCCAGCCAGAGCCTCATCTACAGAATTGTCAACTATCTCATACACAAGATGGTGAAGTCCAGTGGAGGATGTACTTCCTATGTACATACCAGGTCTTTTTCTGACTGCTTCCAGTCCCTCCAAAACCTGTATCTGTTCTGCTCCATAATTATCATTTTCCATTGTTACGATTCCTCCGTTCTTACTCTGGTGGCTGTTCCATCCACCACACTATAAACATTGTTTATTATTACCTGCTCTTTTATAAATTCATCATAACCAGTACAGGTTATGATTGTCTGAATGTCCTTTATCTCATCTATGAGAGCATTTCTTCTATCAGTGTCGAGTTCACTCATGACATCATCCAAAAGAAGTATGGGATTATCATTGATTATCTTTTTTACAAGCTTTATCTCTGCCATCTTCAATGAAAGTGCAACTGTTCTCTGCTGTCCCTGAGAACCATACTTTCTCGCATCTATGCCATTTATGAGAAAACTTATATCATCCCTGTGTGGTCCTGCCTGTGTACTGGAATATTTCAAATCTGTTTCAAGCTTTTCTCTGAGAACATCTTCAAAGTTATTCTCATTCACGTTGTATTCATACACTATCTCTAACTTTTCTCTGCCACCTGTAAGTCTGCTGTGGATATCACAGATGATGTCATTCATCATATCTATAAAATTTTTTCTCTCTTTTATGATTCTGGATCCATAATCCACCAGCTGTATATTCCATACATCCAGTGTATCTATGAGACTTTTGTTATAATATATCTGCTTTAATAGATTATTGCGCTGATTAAGTATCTTATTGTATGATGCCAGATTCTGATAATACAGCCTGCTTATCTGACACAGTTCAAGATCCATGAACCTTCTTCTCTCAGCAGGTCCATTTTTTATGATTGACAGATCCTCCGGTGAGAAAAATATTACATTCAGAAGACCATACAATTCTGTGGCTCTTCTTATGGCTATTCCATCGATTGCCACACCTTTATTCTTACTCTTTCTAAGATGCATATCTATCTTGTGTGATACATCTCTTTTTCTTAAGAACAATCTGATGTGACTTTCATCCTCGCCAATCCTTATGATATCTCTATCCTTTGTACCCCTGTGCGATTTTGTTGTGGATAGTTCAGATAGACAATGGCCTCCAGCAGATTTGTCTTGCCCTGGGCGTTATTGCCGTAGAGTATATTTGTATTTTTTCCAAATTCTACCTTTACTTTTCTGTAATTTCTGTAATTGTTTAGTTCTATAGATTCTATATACATATCTTTCACCATCTGTCAGATGATATAGACAATTACTTCTGTATACTTATCTTATCACCATCAAATTCTACTTCGTCTCCATCGTAAAGCTTTCTTCCACGTCTTGTCTCAACTTCTCCATTTACAACAACCAGTCCCTGAACGATAAATTCCTTAGCTTCGACTCCGGATTCAACAAGTCCTGCTGCCTTGAGCGCCTGACCTAGTTTTATAAAATCATCTCTTAACTTGATTATCTCCATATTTTTCTGTCCCTTCTATGATCAAAATAAAATAAAATTCTTTCATCCTATCAATAAATTCTTATTATTCTTCATTGATACCCATAGGAAGAATAAGGTAGATATAAGAACCTGCATCGTCCTTGATCACACATGGAGATTTTGTATTGTTAAAGTAGATAGTTACATTCTCATCATCAATTACCCTGAGTGCATCTATGATGAGTTTTGGATTAAATCCAATAACAAGGTTGTTTCCCTCTTTTTCTATATCAATCTCATCATTCAGAGATCCTATCAGAGAACTGATCTTAAGTCCAAGATTTCTGTCCCCTATGCTGAGTCTTATAGGCTTTTTGTCTGATTCCTTTATAAGAAGTGTTGCCCTGTCCAAACTGTCAAGAAACTCTCTCTTATTTATCTTCATCTTTATCTGATAATCAACTGAGAGCATATGACTTATTCTGAAGTACTCACCTTCTATCAGTCTTGATACCACCTTTGTGTTGTCAAACTCAAATAAAATATTGTTATCATTGAAGTAAATATTTACAGGATCATCAACTCCTCCATTCATGATCTTACTTATATCACTGAGTGATTTTCCAGGTACAACAACCTTTATATCTGAGTTGTCACCCTTGAGATCTATATAGCGAATGGAAATTCTGTGTCCATCAAGAGATACTACACTGAGTCTGTTATTGGATACCTCAAATAACTCACCTGTCATAAGCTTGTTATTCTCGTTGTCTGATATTGAAAAGATAGTCTGATTTATGACATCTCTTAGAGCAAACTGTGATATAGTAATATATTTGTCCTTTGATACAACAGGAAGATTTGAAAAATCATTTCCTGATTTACCAGGTAAATTAAACTCAAGTCTCTCGCACTTTATGAGAGTTTTATTTTCTTTATCACTCTCAATAGAAATCTCGCTGTCAGGAAGTTTTCTTATGAAGTCTGAAAAGAGTTTAGCTTCAAGAGCAACCTTTCCATCCTCTATAACTGTACAGTCAACGTAACTCTCAATACCTATCTCCATATCATTTGCCGTAAGTTTAATGACTCCACCTGAAGCCTCAACTAGAATACATGACAATATAGGATGGGTAGTTTTGTTTGATACAGCTTTTGATACTGTAGTGATACCCTGAAGTAAATTAGCTTTTCTTATAGAAATCTTCATTGTAAGTGTAAACTCCTTTCATGTTCGAAAACTTATTTGTATAAGTATGTGGTGCTTATATGTTGACAAATAAAATCAACAGGCAGCGCCATGTATATATATATTAAAATTATTAGCAGTAGCAGTAGTAGTAGCTTTGATAGTGTTGAAACTATGAAAAACCCTGTAAATTCAATGCATTGACAATTATGTGTCCATGTTAATAAGTTTCTTGAACCTGTTCATAAACCATATAAATATCAACACAGGAAATTTTTGAAAATATGATGTATATATGGATGTACGATAAATAACAACAGGTAATAAACTTAAAATAAAAAGATATTAACATCTTATACAAGATAAGTTGTCCACATACAATAGGTAAATATGATCAAAAATGTGGATAACTTATGTTTGGAGGTTAATAACATATTATTTCTGAGGGTTAAGCTTCTTGATTATTACATCGACCATCTCAGCAAATTCAGGATCTTTATCTATCTTTTCCTCAACCTTCTGGATATTGCTGTGAACAGTTGAGTGATCCTTTCCTCCAAAAGAATCACCAATGCTCTTGAGTCCTTTATCGGTATACTTTCTGCAGAGGTACATCGATATCTGGCGGGCTGTTGCAATGTCTTGACTTCTCTTTGTAGAGATAATGTCATTTACAGAGATATTAAGGTGCTCTGAAACAGTGTTGATGATAAGATCTGGAGTTATAGTGATTTTCTCATCCTTAGAAATCAGATCCTTAAGTATATTTTTTGCAAGGTCTTCTGTAATCTTGATGTGACCAAGCTCTGAATATATGCTCAGTTTATTGAGAGCTCCTTCAAGTTCACGTACATTGTAGGTTATATTCTTAGCAATATATTCGAATATAGGCTCGCTTATATTCTTAAGTCCCTTTATCTCCGCCTTGTTTTTCAAGATTGCCATACGTGTCTCATAATCAGGGGCATGGATATCAATAGGAACACCCCACTCAAATCTTGACCTGTATCTTACGTCGAGAGTCTTTATCTCCTTTGGAGGCTTATCTGATGAAAGAATTATCTGTTTACCCTCATCGTGTAAAGCGTTGAAGGTATCAAAAAATTCATTCTGAGTTGCATCCTTTCCTATAAGATACTGTATATCATCGATGAGAAGTACATCGACCTTTCTGTATTTGTTTCTAAATTCTTCAGTTGTCTTTTTAGCTATGGCCTCTATGATCTCATTTGTAAACTGATTTGATGAGACGTATAGAACCTTCATATTACTATTGTGCTGAAGTATATAATGGGCTATCGACTGCATAAGATGAGTCTTTCCAAGTCCTGACTCTCCGTAGAGAAAAAGAGGATTAAACTTATCCTGTCCTGGTGAATCTGCTACAGCAAGGCAGGTAGCATGTGCATGCTTATTGCTCTCACCTACTATGAAATTCTCAAATGTGTAATCAGGACGAAGATTGCTCTTGCTTATTGCCTCGTTATAATCTTCAGTGTAAGTAGGCTGCTTTTCTTCTTCTTTCATAACACTTTGAAGGGTAAATATGACCTGAATGGAATCATTCTGAAAAAGTTCTCTAAGAACAGTCTCAAGATATATATCAAACAACTTCTTTTTGAGAAATTCTATACCTCTCTGACCATATTTTTCATCCAGAGTGAAATATACCTTGTTATCTTCAACAGAATAGACATTCAGAGGTTCTATCCATGTGTGAATCATTATATGGGAAATGCCATGTTCATTTTCAAGAATATTTAATATATCATTCCACCTGGCTAAAATTAAGTCTTTCATCGTAAAAACCTTCCTCAAAAAAAATATCTTCCTATTATTAATAATACTAGTTTATTTTATAATAAACATAGGGCTATTTCAAGCATATAAAATGTAAAAAACAGATTATTTTAGGCTTATTTCTAATTTAAGTGGTTCTACGGTTAGGTACACGTAATATATATAAAAATCAAAATAACGAAAAAATACGGCTAATTACAAACAAAGAGTAAACATTAGATGTTGATATATTTGTTGATAAAGTTGATAATATAATTAAGCTTTTGGGAGTTATGTAAATAGACTCAAAATTGGAGTGAATTATTTGCAAACAGTAAAAACGTAATAAATACAAGTACTTTATAAACATATCAAAACGATTTTGAAAAGTTATCAACAAGTTATAAACAATTTGTTGATAACATTATGTAAATCTGAAAAAATATGATTGGTAAAATGTGAATTTTATATTAAATACAACATATGGATGTTAAAAAAAATAAAATACAAGATGTGACAATTTTGAAAAAAAGAGAAAATATGGAGATATAGACATGATTAGTGTAGATTAAAGTAAATTGCTAAAGCATATATTATAATCAAAATGTTTATAACCTGGTTTAGAGATTAAAACTATAAAGTTTGAGAGGAGTAAATTTGAAAAATAGGGATAAAATATGAAAATAAATTACATAAATATGTAATAAATGTTAATTTGATGTATTATGTTAAGTAGTTTCTATATATCAAAAATAGTTGTAAACACTAACAACCCTTGAAAAAACAGGGATTTTGAGAGAATAACAGCTAAAAATAAAAAGTTATCCACAAGTTACAAACATTTTGTTGATAACATTATGTAAAGCAAAAAGCAGCTGATTAAAAAAATGTGAAAAAAATGAAAAAATACTATATTTTGTTATGGTGAATATTGTGTACACCAAATTAATCTTGAATAATGTGTCACCTTTACCCAAGAATGGCTGAAAACCTTATAAAATCTAGCAAAAACGGCAAAAAACACTTGACTGATATGGTGCTTTTATTTATAATGGGCAGGTAAATTTGTGAAGAAGGAGGTGTTTTGTAATGAAGATGACATTCCAGCCTAAGAAGAGACAGAGATCTAAGGTTCACGGCTTTAGAAAGAGAATGAGTACTGCTAATGGCAGAAAGGTACTGGCCGCTAGAAGAGCTAAGGGAAGAAAGAAATTATCAGCGTAAGGTCACATGGTTGTGACCTTTTTTTATAGTATATAAAACATAACGCGCTGAACACTTTCAGTATATATGACATATGTATATTTGTGAGTGGTATGTGTTTTATATATGATGGTCACAGCAACAGTTTTTCTAATAATCAAAGTTTCGGTGGTTACACAATGAGTAAAGTAATTTCATTAAAAAACAGCAGAGAGTTTGGCAGTGTTTATAACACAAGAAATTCGGTAGCCAATAAATATTTAGTTATGTATCTGAGAAGCAACGGCTTAGATTACAACAGACTCGGAATCTCTGTTAGTAAGAAAGTTGGTAACAGTGTGGTAAGACACAGAGTAACCAGATTAATTAGAGAAGCTTATCGATTAAACAGAGCAAATATTGATGTTGGCTATGACATAGTTATTGTAGCCAGGCCGGCGTCAAAGGATAAAAAATGTCAGGACATTGAAAGTGCTTTGATGCATTTGTGTGGGTTGAAGAAGATAAGCCACATAGGGTAAGATTATGAAAAAAATATTTATAAAGACTGCAATGGCAAGTATGTTGTGCATGGGCTTTGTCTCTTGCGCAGACGAACTGAATATCAAGTCCATTGACCCACAGTCTTCCCCAACATATACCGTAGAGGGTCTCTTGGCCAAGCAGTATGCTACTCTTGGTCTAACTGGTCAGAAAGGTCCTGCTGGTTCAGCAGACTTGAGTTGCGATGAGGGTGAAAGCGGATTCATCCGTACCATTTTCAACCTGCAAGAGTTGATGACTGACGAGACAGCATGGGCATACCAGAACGATAATGCCATTGCTCCTATCACCAATCTCAGTTGGAATAGTGGTAATGACCGTGTAAACTGGGCATACCAGCGTCTTATTTTCGACATTACCCTGTATAACCAGTTCATTTTTGAACAGTCAGGCAGTCTGAGTGAGGACAAAATCGCAGAAGTTCGTTTCCTCCGTGC
>ERZ779737.2383-NODE-2383-length-12435-cov-2.994103_pt1 | contig 12435 bp, 10 predicted proteins | sample MGYA00511889_ERZ779737 | MGnify/ENA primary metagenome ERZ779737 (study PRJEB29588, sample SAMEA2163575) | human gut metagenome | biome: human gut; feature: human-associated habitat; material: faeces | place: Denmark | collected 2008/2010 ...
CGCACTGGTGGACAGCGATGACATCCACTGCCTGATGATCGGCGCATCCGGCATCGGTAAGACAGCCTTCTTTCTCTATCCCAATCTGGAGTACGCCTGCGCCAGCGGCATGAGCTTTCTGGCGCTGGACACCAAGGGCGACCTGGCGCGGAACTACGGCGCTATCGCCCGTGACATTTATGGCTATCGGATATCGGTTGTTGACCTCCGGGAGCCTACCCGGTCGGACGGAAATAACCTTTTGACCCTGATAAACCGCTACATGGATGACCACCGGGAAAATCCCACAGAGATAACGGCCAAAGCGAAGGCAGAGAAGTATGCCAAAATCCTGGCAAAAACAATCATCAGCCCGGAGGGGGAAGGGAGTGACCACGGACAGAACGCCTATTTCTATGACGCGGCGGAAGGGCTGCTTGCTTCGGTGGTTTTGCTCCTGTCGGAGTTTCTTCCCCCGGAGGAAACGGACGGCTATGAAACCCGGTACATCGCTTCCGTGTTCAAGCTGGTGCAGGAACTTCTGATGCAGGGGCGGCGAGAGGGAAACCAGTTTCAAGAGCTGATGCAGCTTCTGCCCTCGGAACACAAGGCAAAATGGCTGGCGGGTTCCGCACTGACAGCATCGGATCAGGCGATGAGTTCCATCATGTCCACCGTGCTGTCCAGATTAAATGCTTTTCTGGATACGGAGCTGGAACAGGTGCTGTGCTTTGACGGAGGCATTGATGCGGAACAGTTTGTGCGGGAAAAATGCGCCATTTTTCTGATTCTCCCGGAAGAGGACGCTACCAAGAACTTTGTGGCCAGCCTGATGATCCAGAATCTTGCCCGTGAACTGTTTTCCGTAGCCAATGAGCATGGCGGCAGGCTTCCCAACCGGGCGGTGTTCTTCTGCGACGAGCTGGGAACCATGCCGCCTTTTGATATCCTGCCGCTGTTCTCCGCAGGCCGTTCCCGAAGATTGACCCTTGTGCCTATCATTCAGAGCCTTGCTCAGTTAGAGAAAAACTATGGAAAAGAGGGTGCGGAAATCCTTGCCGATAACTGTCAGGACACCATCTTCGGTGGCTTCGCTCCCAACAGTCAAACGGCGGAGGTGCTGTCCAGAAATCTGGGCAGCCGCACGGTTCTGTCCGGCTCTGTGACTCAGGGTAAGGACAGCAACTCCCAGTCCCTGCAAATGATGGAGCGTCCCCTCATGTCCCCGGACGAGCTGAAATCCATGCCCAAGGGAAGTTTCGTGATAATGAAAACCGGCACGCATCCCATGAAGACAAAACTGAAACTATTCCTGAACTGGGGAATCCGATTTGAAAAGCCTTTGGAAATCCCTGACCGGGGCAGCCGCCCGGTGCATTACGCGGGAAAAGCGGAGCTGGAACAGGCGATTCTTTCTGGATGCCCGCTGGTATATTCCGAGGAACTATTACCACCAGAGACAACGGTGAACCCGGTGCCGATCCCAGAGAAAACAACGCTTAAAACATAACAAAAACGGGCGGGGCATCTCAGCCCCACCCGTACAGGAGGAAACAATATGCATGATTTTACAAAGCTGTACCGTATGGATCTTCCCCACAGAGCGATTTCTGTGTACATCTACCTATCTGATCGCGCCAACAAAGACGGTATCTGCTGGCCGTCAATTCCTACCATTTCCAAAGATCTGCATCTCTCCGAATCCACTGCCCGCCGGGCCATTCGGGACTTGCGGAAAGCAGGGGTGATTCAGACAGAGCAACGGTACCGGGGGAACGGCAGCAACAGCAGCCTGCTTTATAAACTGAACTAGAGCCTGTCCGAAAACTGTCAAAACGCCTAGGCGGCGGCTATTTATTCCCTGTGTGACATCATTTTCCATAGGAATACTGGATGTATTCCTATGGAAAATGGATTTCGCAGAACAAAAATACTGCGCTGTTGGTCGTTCTGCCAGTTTTTCGATACGGCCTAAATGGAAAAACAATATGAGCTGTTACAATGATGTAACGGAATCTCTCACAACCAGCTTCACATCCAGTACCATGGACTGAGCGGGAAGAGACGGATCGGCCAGACGTTGAAACAGGGTTGATACAGCGAAGTGCGCCTTCTGATTAAGGTCCTGCGCAATCGTAGTGAGCTGCGGAGATATTTGACGGCATATCTCTAGGTTATCAAAGCCGATAACGGACATCTCCTCCGGCACGGACACCCCTCCCGAGACGAGCCCCTGCACAACATAGGATGCAATCTGATCGCTTGTGATGAAGATTGCGGAAAACTCTTTTCCCATGGATGCAATGTGTTTACCCAGAGCGACAATTGCGTCCTGACGCACATCCGACTCAATCTCAAAAATATGCTCAGGGCTGACCTCCATACCATTCACACGCAGAACGGAGTTGAAGCCGTCGAAACGGTGTCGGATAACACCATTATATTTCATGGTAGGACCGATAAATGCAACGCTGCGATGGCCTTGAGAGATAAAATAGTTTGCAGCAAGCTGCCCACCCTTAAAATCGTCAATTCCGATATTTGAAAGCTGACGCACGTTGCTGTAGCTGTCGACAAAGACCATCGGCACATCGCATACAGAATACATGGCTTCTATCTCGTCATCAAAGAGGCCTAGGAATATCGCGCCGTCCACATTCCAGGTCCGCAGACTCTGTAGAATATCCTGATGGGACTTCATAATGTTCACCATCGCATAGTAGCCGTGCTGTTGAATTTTCCGGATCATTGCCCCCACCATGGCAGAATAATATGGGTTCAGCATTGGATTTTCGTTTTCCTCGCCACGCATAATAATTGCGATGATGTTGGTTTTGCTTTTTGCAAGGCTTCTTGCAGAGGCGTTAGGAACATACCCCATTTGGCTAATGATCTTTTGCACGTGCTCTGTCGTTTCTTTGGAGACCTTAGTGTAATTGCCGTTTACAATATTTGAGACGGTCATAACGCTGACTCCGGCTTCCTTCGCAATGTCCTTCAGTGTAACCATATATTCAAACTCCACTTGGTTTAAAGATAAACTAATAATAAACCAACAATTAAAAAAAAGCAAGGTGCTGAGAAAAAAACTAACGGTATTGACGTAGATAGAAATTTCAATAATTAGTTTAGCGATAAACTAATTATTTGCTTCGACAAAGGGAGATGTGCACAAAAATGCAGGTTAATTTTGTTGCTTTACAACAAAATTAAAGCGGCTATATAGTTTTCTATTGACAAACACGTTGAAGAAATATATTATACAGTTAGTTTAGCGATACACCTAACGACGCTAACAACAAAATGAAATGGAGGAACAAAAATGTCAAAGAAAATCATCGCACTTTGCCTCGCGCTTGTTATGGTTCTCAGCATGACGGCCTGTAGCGCACCTGCTCAGACCACTGAGCCTGAGCAGACGGCTGAACCCGCAACCAAAGCTTCCACCACCGAAACACCCACAGCAGATGCGCTCCCCGTTATTGGCTCGGCTATCCAGTATGACCCCAATGTTCCCATTAACGACGGCAAGGACATCGAAGTAGAACTCTGGTTCTGGTCCGGTGCAGCAAATCTGTTCCAGTCTCTGGCGGATCAGTACACTGCAATTCACCCCAACGTGACCATCACTCTCGTCGAGAATCCTTGGGATGATTACTTCACCAAGCTTCCTCTCGCTCTTCAGGGCAACGATGGTCCCGCAATCTTTAATGTGCATAACAGCAAGCACGACCTGCTCATCGACTACATGGCTCCCTACGATATTCCTGTCGAAGATATGGAAGCGGACTTTGTCGGCGTTTCCGGCCACCTTGTAGACGGGAAGGTCTACTATACTGACTACGGCCTTATGACCGCAACCATGTACTACAACACCGACATGTGGGCAGCTGCAGGCCTCACCGAGGCTGACATCCCCACCACCTGGGACGAATTCCGTGAAGTTGCCAAGAAGCTCACCATTCGCGACGAAAATGGCGACCTTGTTCAAGCTGGCTTCAGCTACAATGGCGGCATTCAGGGCGACGTTCTCGGTATGCAGTACCAGTACGGTCAGAACCTCTTCAATGAGGATGGCACCGCTTCTATCAATAACGAGGCCATGAAAAAAGTTATCACCCGCCTGCACGACATGTACGTCGTTGATGGTGTCTGCGATTACAGCTTCGGCAATAACTCTGGCGACAACTTTGGTCAGGGGCTGGTTGCTATGTACCTTGGCTGGGGCTTCATGACCGGCGTGTTCAACAACAACTTCCCCGATACCCACTATGATTGCTTTGAGATTCCCACAGTTGATCCTTCCAACACTTACGCGTACCACAGATACAACGGCGAGTCCACCTTCGGTATCAACAAGAACGCTCCTGCCGACCAGCAGGCCGTAGCTCAGGACATCGTTCGCTTCTTCCTTGCAAACGACAGCATCCAGAAGGAATTCTGTACTCAGAACGCAGTATTCCCGATGAAGATTTCTCTGCAGAGCGATGCAGACCTGCTTGCTGTTCCCAGCATCAAGGTCCTTGCAAAGCACATTGACCGCTACATTTGGCCCGGCCCCATGCCCAGCACGCTTGAGGACAATATGAAGATTGCTCTTGAAGAGATTTTCTACAACGGCAAGGACATCGATACGGCTCTTGCTGATTGTGAAGCAGCTATCAACGAAGACCTTGCAACTCTCGATTTTGAGTCTCGCGAACCCCTTTACAAGTACGCAAAGTAAGCTATACTAATATAGAGGGCACCGGCAGTGTCATGTCGGTGCCCTATTTCCCTTGAAAGGATATGAAATATGAGAGGAAATATAAGACTGAATAATCCTGCTCAGAGCAAGAGCGAGATCGTAATGCGCAACATTGTTGTTGCTGCACTCGTCGTTTTCTTTCTCGTCTTCTTTATTCTCCCTATTATTGCTGTGCTGTTTGGCAGCTTTTACAGATGGAATCCGCTGAAAAACCAGATGATCTATCTGGGACTCGGCAATTGGAAAAAGGTCTTTACGAGCGATCTGTTCTGGCTGTCCATGAAAAACACCTTCGGTTTCGCAGCTGTCGCAACTGCTTTCCGCGTGATTATCGGTCTTGCGCTTTCATGTGCCATATTTTCCAAACTAATTAAACACAAGTCCCTTTATCGCATACTTTTCTACCTCCCCACAATTACCCCTCTTGTGGCGGTAACGTTTGTATGGAAGTTCATATTTGATCCTCAGATTGGCTTTCTGGATCGGATACTAAATTCGAATATCAACTGGCTTTATGATGGCCGTTATGCCATGATAGCCATTCTTATATTGACAATATGGAAGGATTTCGGCTATGCGGTTATTCTTCTGCTGGGTGCAATGTACTCGCTGCCCGTGGAGTGCTATGAGGCCGCAGAGACCGATGGCGCGACTGCATGGCAGAGATTCAGATTTGTAACACTGCCGCTGCTTAAGCCCACGATCGTTTTTATAGTAATCACTTCGCTTATTTCCTATTTCCAGACTTATATCCCGGTAATGGTTCTCACAGGAGGCGGGCCTGGAACTCAGACATATCTGGCATCTTATCTCATCTATCAGGAGGCTTTCTCCAAGTATAATTTTGGATATGCCTCGGCACTATCCTTTGTGCTGTTTCTCTTTATTGCGATACTGACTGCGATGTCCTTTAGGATTTCGGGTCAGAACGAAGGGCAGGTGTAAGAAAATGAAGAAGTTAAGTTCTGTGTTCTTAAATGCCATTTTGCTGTTCTTCTGCCTCCTGGCAGTGTTCCCTTTTATCTGGATGCTCTGCTCATCCTTCAAGACCAATGCCGAGATCAGTTCCCTGGCACAAACGTTGTTCCCGCAGCATTTTTCTTTCCAGAATTATTCTGATGTCCTCAACAAGTTTGACTTCTTCCGGTATTTTGGAAACAGCCTAATTTACGCCCTGCTAATTACGGTCATAACCGTGTACACAAGCACCATTGCGGGCTATGTACTTTGCAAATACAGATTCAAAGGGCGTGATGCGCTGTTCACGATGATCCTGATGACGATGATGATTCCCGGTGTCGTTACCCTCATTCCCAGATACAGTATTATGCAGTCACTGAAATGGATCGACACTTATCAGGCGCTTATTGTTCCGAGCATCTTCACTGCCTTCGGCATCTTTTTGATGCGTCAGTCCTGCGCAGTTATCCCCAACGAGCTCATAGAAGCAGCACGAATGGACGGAGCAAATGAGTTCTATATTTTCCATCGCATCATCATTCCCCAGTTGAATAACGCCATCGTTTCCATGTCTGTTTTCCAGTTTCTCTGGGCGTGGGACGACTACCTCTGGCCGTTCCTTATGATCCGCGATACGAAGAAACAGCTCCTGCCTGTAGCGTTAAACCTCTTCAGCGGGCAATATTCCACGGATTATGCCGGCCTATTCGCCGCAACAAGCATCGCAATCATCCCCGTCGTAATATTCTATATCATTTTCCAAAAGAAGTTTATTGCAGGTATTTCCTCGTCTGCAATCAAGGGCTAAGGAGGTTTTTCTATGGCTGTCAATACTTCCAAATTCTACAGAAATCAGGTCATGTATTCTATTTTCGTGCGCAATTACAGTGAAGAAGGAAACTTCAGTGGCGTTAGAAAAGACCTTGACCGCATAAAGGCACTTGGTACCGATATCGTGTGGCTTTTGCCAATCCATCCCATTGGCAAGAAGGAACGCAAGGGTGAGCTCGGCAGCCCTTATGCTATCTCTGATTACCGCAAGATCAATCCCGAGTATGGAACGATTGATGACCTGAAGCAACTTGTCACCGACATTCACGCGCGCGGCATGAAGTGCATCATCGACGTTGTATATAACCACACGTCTCCCGACTCCTGGCTGGCCAAGAATCATCCAGAATGGTTCTATCACAAGCCGGACGGATGTTTCGGCAACAAGGTGGGGGAATGGCTTGATGTAATTGATCTTGATTACAACAATAGGGATCTCTGGGATTACCAGATAGAGACGCTCAAAATGTGGGCTGGTATTGTAGACGGCTTCCGCTGCGATGTTGCCCCGTTGATCCCTCTCGAGTTCTGGCTGAAGGCAAGGGAAGAGGTTGCGAAGGTCAACCCCGATTGCTTCTGGCTGAGCGAGTCCGTTGAACCCGTATTTACCGTTGCCAACCGCGCACGCGGAATGGTGAGCCTGTCCGACTCGGAAGTTTATCAGGCATTCGATGTCAGCTACGAGTACGACATATATTATCGCTTCAAGGATTATCTCAAGGGCAAAATTAGCCTTGCTCAGTACGCAGAAGACATCAATCGACAGGAAGCTATCTATCCTGACAACTATGTCAAGCTCCGCTACCTTGAAAACCATGACAATGCAAGAGGTGCTTTTCTAATTCCGGATGAGAAGAAACTCCTCGTCTGGACTGCGTTTATATACTTCCAGAAGGGTATGACGCTTCTCTACGCGGGGCAGGAAAACGGCGTAAAACACCTTCCTAACTTGTTCGATGCAGATAAAGTGCAGTGGAACACCGGCAAGGATTACTCCGCACTTATGTCCCGCCTATATGAGATCAAAAAAAGCCCCGTTTTCGCAGACAGCACCTATAAAGTTAAGGCACTTCCCGGTGACGTGCTCGTAGCGACCCACTCCAAAGGCGGTGGTAGATACATCGGTATCTTCCCCGTGACCGGTGAAGCCTCTCTTATCGATATAGATCTTCCAAACGGACTGTACACTAACCTTATCAGCGGCGAGAACGTTGAAGTACACGCAGGAATGCTTGCTGTTGATGGCCGCGCGATTATTCTTAACCTTCCCGGTGCAAAGGAGTAAACTCGTATGTCTTATGACATCATAAACGGCAAAAGCAACGATATGCAGTGTGTGACTGGTGAGCATTATAGAATTACTGTGCTCGCATCACGAATGTTACGCCTCGAATACTGCGAAAGCAATATATTTGAGGATAGGCCTTCTGTATTTGCATGCTGCAGAAATTTTGATGCGCCGAAATTTGAAGTCTGCCGTCATAATGGCAAGCTGGAAATACACACGGAATATCTAAGCCTGTTTTACGATGAAAAGCCTTTCTCCGCTGGCGGACTTTCTATAAAAGTTAGAAGTGAGACTCGCGGCATCTATAGCACTTGGCACTATGGCGATAAGCTGCGCGAGAATCTCGGCGGCACTGCACGCACACTTGACATGGCTGATGGCGAGATACCGCTCAGAAAAGGCATCCAGTCGCGTCTTCAGGGATACAGCGTTATTGATGACAGTGATTCACCGCTTATTGAGAGCGACGGAGCCATAATATCTCACGCAGAAAAAGCGATCGACCTATATTTCTTCGGTTACGGCCTTGAATATCAGGCGGCGCTTAATGACTTTTTCGAACTCAGCGGAAGGCCGCCTATGCTGCCGCGTTATGCTCTCGGCAATTGGTGGAGCCGTTTCCACGCCTATTCCGATGACGAATACCTGAACCTCATGGACAGATTCCGCGCCGAGCGGGTACCGTTCAGTGTAGCTGTCATGGACATGGACTGGCATATTACAGATATAACAGCCAAGCAGGGCAAGGGCTGGACGGGATACACATGGAATAAAGAGCTGTTTCGTGATCCAAAGGATTTCCTGAGCCAGCTCCATTCCCGCAGCTTAAAATGCGCTCTCAATCTCCATCCCGCAGAGGGCATACAGCCCCATGAAGAGCAGTACGTCGAGGCCGCCGTGCGCATGGGGCTCGACCCTGCGTCCGGTCGGGATATCCCCTTTGATATGTGCAGCAAGGATTTTGTCGATACATATTTTAAATGCCTCTTAAAGCCCCGTGAGGACGAGGGCGTGGATTTCTGGTGGATCGACTGGCAACAGGGTGACGCATCCTGCATTGACGGCGCAGACCCTTTGTGGCTCCTGAATCATTTTCATACTCTCCACAGTGCCGAGATAAACCAACGCCCGTTGATTTTATCCCGCTACGCCGGCCCCGGTAGCCACCGTTACCCCATCGGCTTCTCCGGTGACACGATCATCAGCTGGGACTCTCTCCGCTTCCAGCCTTATTTCACAGCTACAGCTGCGAATATCGGATACGGCTGGTGGAGCCATGATATTGGCGGACATTGCGCCGGAACATACGACGAGGAACTGACTGTCCGCTGGGTACAGTTCGGTGCTTTCTCACCCATCATGCGCCTGCACAGCACATCTAACATCTTCAGCGGCAGAGAACCGTGGAACTATTCTGGCGAAGTATGCAGCATACTGAAAGCCTTTCTGCGTCTGCGTCATCGCCTTGTTCCCTATCTTTACACGATGAATTTCGAGTCAGCAAGACACGGTATTATGCCTCTGCGCCCTATGTATTACCTCTATCCCCGTGCAGAGGAAGCCTATCAGGTTCCCAACCAGTATTATTTTGGCTCACAGATCATCGTTTGCCCTATTACCTCGCCCGTAAGTGCAGAGACCGGCATGGGGAGCGTTGCTGCATGGCTGCCAGGGGGTACTTATTACGACTTTTTCACCGCACAGAGATATTCCGGGGGCGGGATGAAAATCCTGCACAGGCCCCTTTCACAGATACCCGTCTTTGCCAAAGCCGGTGCGATTGTGCCTCTTACAGGTGAACAGGAAGCTGAACGCTTTGGTGTAGAGCTGCCTGAGGCCATTGACGTGAATGTGTTCTGCGGTGATAGCGGCGAATACACCATGTATGAGGACGACGGCAGTGATGAGCATGCTGCCTTGACGCGGTTTGAAGTCAAGTGGAGCGAGGATGCAATGCGGTTTTCCATTAAGCCAGATGAAGACAGCTTCCGTGTAAGACCCGCGATGCGCCGATACAGAGTGTGTTTCTACGGCATAAAAAACAGCACAGTCAAATCCGACGTTGCCTATGAAAAGACTTACGATACAGAAAAAAAGGTGCTGACCGTCACATTTGGAAAGAACAGTGGCAAAATTGAGCTGCAAGTGCTCAATGCTGAGCTTGCCGATATTGACCGCAGCAGGAGGATTTTCAAGCTTTTACAGCACTGCAGGATCGGTTACGAACTTAAAGAAAAGATATATAACTGCATTTGTGCTAGAAAGAACCCGGCAGCAGTAATTCATGAGCTGCAATCTATGGCATTGTCTCACGATTTGATAGGAGCGCTGGCAGAGCTCGGTTTTGAGTGATTACGAATGTAAACGCACGGAGAAAACCGTGCGTTTATTATAGGAGAAGTATATGTATAAAAGAGTATTTGACATTCATGGGTGGAAGCTTTCCACCCATGCTTTCAATGAAGGGGATATCCGCCTTTATGAGAGCCTAACATCCATCGGTAACGGCTACATGGGCATGCGCGGCAACTTCGAAGAGGGCTTTTCCGGCGACAGCCATACAGGGACATACATTGCGGGCATCTGGTTTCCAGACAAGACTCGTGTGGGCTGGTGGAAGAACGGATACCGTGGCTTCGTCTCATAAAGCGCTGACCTTAAAGCTTCTGTCCGGTTCGGAGGGATTTGGGAAAAAACTCACAGCCCAGACTGAGGCATGGAAAAAGCGCTGGGACAAGTGCGATGTCGCTGTCAGCGGCGATGATGAAGCTCAGCAGGGCATAAGATTTAATATATTCCAGCTCTTCTCAAACTATTACGGTGAAGACGAAAGACTGAATATCGGACCAAAGGGCTTTACTGGAGAAAAATACGGCGGTGCCACCTATTGGGACACCGAAGCGTTTATTCCGCCTATGTATCTCGCGGTCGTGGAACCGAAGGTGAATGAAAAACTTCTCAAATACCGCTATGACCAGCTTGACAGTGCAAAGTATAACGCCAGTCAGCAGGGACTTGATGGAGCACTTTACCCAATGGTCACCTTCACCGGCGTTGAGTGCCACAATGAATGGGAAATAACCTTTGAGGAGATACACCGCAACGGTGCAATTGCTTATGCCATCTATAACTACACCAACTACACGGGTGATCGCACATATCTTGAGAACTACGGCCTTGATGTATTGGCCGGCATTTCCCGCTTCTGGGCAAGCCGTGTGCACTATTCCAAGAGACAGGAAAAGTATATGCTCCACGGCGTCACCGACCCCAATGAGTACGAGAACAACGTAAACAACAACTGGTATACCAACACCCTCTGCCGCTGGACACTGGAATATACGCTTGAAAATCTCACCGACAGCAAGGAAGCGGCTCTCAATGTCTCCAAAGAGGAAAAGGCAAAGTGGGCGGATATCCGGGACAATATGTATTTCGGCGAGGATAAAGACCTGGGCATCTTCGTTCAGAACGACTGCTTCCTTGATAAAGATTTGCGCACTGTTGACACGCTTCGTTCCGAGGACAGGCCTTTGAACCAGAAGTGGAGCTGGGACAAGATACTGCGCTCTTGCTTCATCAAGCAGGCAGACGTGTTGCAGGGCATATATATGTTCTCTGACTGTTTCACACGCGAGCAAAAGGAAAGAAATTTTGAATTCTACGAGCCTATGACGGTGCACGAGTCCTCACTGTCTGCCTGCATCCACTCCGTCCTCGCCTCTGAACTGGGTAAACGCGATAAGGCCATGGAGCTTTACTTGCGCACAGCCCGCCTCGATCTTGATAACTACAATAATGACACCTGCGACGGCCTCCACATCACGTCCATGAGCGGCGGATGGCTGGCAATCGTGCAGGGCTTTGCTGGAATGCGCCTTTATAACAACGCACTTTCCTTCAAGCCCTACTGCCCCGAAAAGTGGACCGGCTATTCCTTCACCGTTCAGTACAGAGGACGCACAATTAAGGTCAATGTCGATAGGGAAAAGACCGTGGTAATACTTCTCTCTGGTGACAGCATCAGCATAAAGCTTTACGGCAAGGACTATATGCTCACTGACAGCGTCAGCGCAAAACAGCTTCAGGCCGTTATTTTCGACCTTGACGGCGTTATCTGCTCCACGGATGAATACCATTATCGGGCGTGGAAGGGCCTTGCGGACGAGCTGGGTATATACTTTGACGAGCAGATTAACAAAAGCACTAAATCGCCAATTTGAGAAAAAACCAGGGAATCTTACAAAGCTACAGTTCGTTATGGAGCATATTTGCTTTGGCATAAATGACACAATAGTTATCTTTCTTTCGTTTATCAGAAGCAATACCCAAATTATTCTCAAAATTGCAGAACAGGCACGAGCGTTGCTTTCTGAATATGTTGAATGGAATTTCGCCGAGAGGAACATACCATTTTTACATCAGACTCCTGATCTTGCGAGCAAAGTTCCGTCAGCAAAAGAGCGAAAAGAGGCAAATCAGAAAACAGAAAAGATAGAAAAAGAACGCCATGATATTATAAAAAATGCTCATCGACTTAACACAGCACGCTACAAGATGTAGCGACAGCTCTGGTCAAGCGCAGAAAATCTGATTGCCCGTCATGCGGCGGTTGAAACGGAAACAGTAC
>ERZ779737.2385-NODE-2385-length-12419-cov-4.480589_pt1 | contig 12419 bp, 8 predicted proteins | sample MGYA00511889_ERZ779737 | MGnify/ENA primary metagenome ERZ779737 (study PRJEB29588, sample SAMEA2163575) | human gut metagenome | biome: human gut; feature: human-associated habitat; material: faeces | place: Denmark | collected 2008/2010 ...
GCCGACGTAGGAGACGGGGACGACCGCGCTGCCGCCGCGTGCGCGGAGCGTTCCTCCGTCCGCGACGACGGCGAGCGCCGCCGCGAAGCGCATCCCGTTGGCGAGCGTTCCCGTCAGCGTCAGCCTGTTCCCGCGCGCCGCGAGCCGCGCGGAATGGTGCGGAGAAAGCGCGAGCCGCGCACCGATTTTTCCCCGTTCGGACGCGCGCCAGACGACGGCGACGACGTCCTGCGGCGCGGACGCGAAAACTTCCCGCTCGTAGTTCACGCCGCGCGCGGAAAACGACGCTCCCGCGACGCCTTCGGAGAGCGAGAGGAAGCGGACGAAATTTTCCGCGGCGTTCCCGTCGAGCTTCGCCGCTTCGACGAGCAGATCGGCGAAAGGCTGATAGCTGCCGAAGGCGTCGTTTCCGGCGGTCGGCCCGTAAGCGTAGCCGCTGCAGTTTCCGGCGGCGTTTTCTCCGCCGCTCCAAAGCGTGATTTCGTTGAGCGCGACGCGTTCCCGCGCGGGATTTTCGAGCGCCGTCGCGCCGATGCGGCCGTTCCCGACGGGATAGCCTTCCGGCTCCCAGCCTTTGCCGGCCGGAACATCGTCCGCGGGAACGTTCCAGCCCGCGTCGAAACTCTGCGCGGGAACGTCGGACCAGATGCGGAGCGCGTTCGGCGCTTCCTCCGCGCCGGAAAACGCCGCCGCGGCGACGGCGAACAAAAACGCGGCGGCGGTCGTTCCCGCCGGGGAAAAGAAAAGGGCACGGACTGACATGGCGTAGAAAGAAAGAAATTGCGGGAATGCTCGGACCTTCTGCGGCACGTCAGCGCGCGAGGTCGTCGAGATCGAGCACGCGGATGCCGTAGCAGGAAAGCACGCTTTCGGAAAGGTCGAGATCGTTGGTGGAAAGCACGACGCCGCAGCGGTTTTCCGGGCGGCAGAAAAGCGGATAAAGGTAGTGAATGTTGATTTCCGCCTGCCCGAGCGACTGCGTGATTTTCGCCAAATCTTCGGGCGAGGGCAATTCGGCGACGAGAACCCGCGTTTTCGAGAAGGCGATGTTCGCCTCTTTCAGCGCCTTTTCCGCGGTCTCGGCGTAGTCGGGAACGAAGCGGATGACGGCGCAGTCCGTCTGGTCCAGGCAGCTCATGCCGAGGAGATGGACGTCCGTGCCGAGCATCGCCTGCGTGATGACGTTGAGGCAGCCGACCTTGTTTTCGGCGAAAACCGAAAACTGGAAGATGTTTTTCTTGATGCGGGAATGCGGAACGGATTTTGGCATAAGGCGCGAGACCGGACGGAATTTGAAACGGGAAAACTGTTGCGCGCCATTTTCCCGCGGGAACGCGGCAGTGGCAAGCGAATAAGAAACATCGCCCGCCGCATTTTCCCGCTTGCCTAAGAAGGCGTTTTTTCGGAAACTTCCGTTTTTTCTCGGCGTTCCCGCGTGAGCGCTTTCCCGCGGGCCTATAGCTCAACGGTCAGAGCAGGGGACTCATAATCCCTTGGTTGCAGGTTCGAATCCTGCTGGGCCCACCATTTTCCCGCGGGAACGGGAAAATTCCGCTTTTTTGATTCAACATTCCGCCTCCGTATGACCGAAGAAGTTCTGCAAGCCATCCCGCACCGTCCGCCGTTTCTGTTCGTCGACAAAGTCGTCGAAACGCGCGAAGACGGCATCGTCTGCTCCCGCGTTTTCCGCGCGGAGGAAAAATTCTATGAAGGGCATTACCCGAACGCGCCGCTCACGCCGGGCGTCCTGCTCTGCGAAAGCGTTTTTCAGGCCGCGGCGATTCACCTCGTGAAAAAGGCGCAGGCGGGCGGCGACGCGGCGTTCGCGAACCGCACGCCCGTGCTCTGCCGCATCGAAAACGCGAAGTTCAAAGGCATGGTTTTCCCGGGCGACGAAGTGCTCGTCGAAGTCAAGGAAGGCGAAACGCTCTCCGGTTTTCATTACATGAGCGGGAACGTCAAGCGCGGCGGCAAGCCGGTGCTTCAGATCAAGTTTGCGCTCGCGATGCTGGAAAAGAAATGAAAAGCGCGGGAACGGCATGAGCGATTTTCTCAGACTCGAGGGAAAAAAAATCGTCGTCGCGGGGACGGCGAACCGGAAGTCCGTCGCATGGTTCGCGGCGAAAACGCTGGAAGAGGCCGGCGCGCAAGTCATTTATTCCGTGCGCTCGCGGGAGCGCGCGGCGGCGCTGGCGAAACTGCTCGAAGGCAAGCCGCTCTACGTCTGCGACGTGGAACGCGAAGAGGAAATTTCCGCGCTGGCGGAAGCCGTCGCGCGCGACTTCGGGAACGTCGACGGTCTGCTGCACAGCATCGCGTTCGCGAACTACGCGGACGGCTTCAAGCCGTTCCATGAAACGAAGCGCGCGGATTTTCTGCAGGCGACGGCGATTTCCGCCTTTTCGCTCGTCGAGCTCGCGCGCGCCTTCGCGCCGCGCATGAACGCAGGCGCTTCCGTCGTTTCCGTCGGGATTTCCTCGCAGGTCACGGCGGCGAGCTACGGCTACATGTCGCCGATAAAAGCCGCGCTGGAGTCGGCGTCGCGCTTTTTGGCGAAATCGTTTTCCGCGCAGGGCATCCGCTTCAATTCCGTGAACGCGGGACCGTTGAAAACCTCCGCCTCGGCGGGCATTCCCGGCTATCTGAAAAATTATCTTTTCGCTGAAAAGCTCACGATGCGCAAGGCGAACGTCTCGACGCAGGAAGTCGCCGACGCGATCGTCTGGCTGCTTTCGCCGCGTTCCTCCGGCGTCAACGCGCAGTCGATCGTCGTCGACGCGGGCATGGGCTGGAACTTTTTCGACGAAAGCGTGGTCGAAAAGGCGACGGCGCTTTGACGGGGACGGCGGGGCGGATCAAGCCTCGCCGTCGCGCGCGTTTTTCTCGAGTTCCCGCCGCGCGTCGAGCAGCACGCGCAGGCAGACGTCGCGCAAATCCATGAGCGCGCAGCGCAGTTCCCGCGACGCGCGCGCGCAGGCTTGGTCCTGCTTCGGGACGAACAATTTCTCCATGAGCGCGAAATGCCCGTTCAGCGCCGCATGCGCGTTTTTCATCAGGCAGACCGCCAGCCCGAATTCGAGCGCGTCCTCCGCGTCGACGGCGAGCATCATGTCGCGCTGCGCGGACGAGAGCGTCTCCGAAAGCGCGGCGGCGGTTCCCGCGGAAAGTTTCGCGCCGTGCGGGCTTTTCCAAAGCACGCTCCAGCGGGAACGCGCGAAGCGAAAAAGCGCGCCGACGGCGATGCATTCCGGCAGGTTGTGCAGCGAGTAGACCGCGGAGAAATCCGGCGCGGGAACGGCGGGCGAGGGCAGAGCGTCCCCGGGGAGCTGTTCCGAAGAAAAATCCGCGGCGTTCCCGCGCGTCGCGGCACCGGAATCGTCTTCGCCGTCTTCGGGAGAGCCCAGATGCCAGCCCATCGCGAGCGCGCAACGGTCGAGACGATCGCCGGCGGCGTCCTGCTCGGCGCGGAAAGTTTCCTCGTAAAATCCGAGAAAGCGCGCGGTTTCGCGATCGGCGCGGCGCAGAATGTCGCGCCATTCGCCTTCGCCGCGCGAAATCTGGCGGCGGCCGTTTTCGTCACTTCCCGCGTCGGAGCTGTTTTCGGAATCTTTCATGGGCACAAAAGAGGATGAAACTCGTGTTTCCGGTTAAGATTCTTCTTTTCCTTCGGACTCCGCAAGCATCAATGCCGAATGAGAATAACTTTTTTTTTAGAACAGGCTTGCCAAGGCGCAGAGAAAGCGTATGCTTTTCTGCATTGTTCTTTTTCGTTCAACGGGGCGTGGTAGCCAAGTGGGAAGGCCGAGGTCTGCAAAATCTCTATGAGTCGGTTCGATTCCGACCCACGCCTCCAAGAGAGTTTCCTGTTATTTTTTTCTTCCCAATCCAACCAAGTCCGTAAGGTTCTCCTCCTTTCCCTTACGGACGGCCGCCGGCGAGTTTTCCTCCTTTCTTCTCGCCGGCGGCTTTTTTTTTGCGCGGCTTTAGCGTTCTTCTTTCCGCGGAAAAACTCCCGCGCGGGAACGTTGACAGAACAGACGTTGTTTCCCATAATGCGCCGCCGTATGAAAATCCCTGAAAAAAGCATATCCCTCTGCACGGTTCTCGCTCTGTCCGCCTTCGGCGTGAGCGCGTACGCCGCGGCCGATGCCGCTCCCGCCGCGAAAAAGCCGCTCAACATCATTTACATCATGAGCGACGACCATGCCGTGCAGGCGATTTCCGCCTACGGGCATCCGATCGGGAAACTCGCGCCGACGCCGAACATCGACCGCATCGCGGACAACGGCGCGCTTTTCATGCGCAATTACTGCGCGAATTCCATTTCCGGACCTTCCCGCGCCACGATTCTCACGGGAAAACACTCGCACGCCAACGGCTACATGAGCAACGAGTGGGGCTCTTTCGACAATCGCCAAAACAACGTGGCGAAGGTCTTCAAGCAAAACGGCTACCAGACGAGCATCGTCGGCAAATGGCACATTCCGAGCGATCCGACGGGCTTCGACACCTGGCAGGTTTTCATCAACCAAGGGCAATACGTCAATCCGTATCTGATTTGCGGGAACGCGAACGGGCGCAGCCCGGCGGGAACGGAAATCAATTTCGGGAAGGGCGTCGTCGCGAAAACGAACAAGGACGGCATCGCCACGCCGACGGGCTATTCCACCGAAATCGTGACCAACCGCGCCATTCAGTGGCTCGAAAACGAACGCGACAAGTCGAAGCCGTTCTTCTTCATGGTTCACTTCAAGGCGCCGCACCGCAACTGGATTCCGAAGGAAAAATACTACAATCTCTTCGACGACGTGAAGTTCCCGGAACCGCCGACGTTCTTCGACGATTACGCCGGGCGCGACGCCGCCAAGCACCAGGACATGTCGCTGCTGTGGACGATGCGCTGGGCCGCGGATTTGAAGCTGTTCCCGTCCCGCGACAACCACACGCTCCCGCGCTGGATGTTCCCGCCGCTCATGACGAACGAGCAAATTCAGCGCTACATCGACGCCTACGTCGAGAAAAACAACGCCTTCTTCGACGCCGGCATCTGCACGCAGGAGGAATGGAACGAATGGCGCAAGCACCGCAACGACGAAAAATGGCTCGCCGCCAACAAGGAAAAACTGCAGAAATTCCAGAGCTGGGCTTACCAGCGCTATCTGCAGGATTACCTCGCGACGATTCGCGGCGTGGACGACGGCGTCGGCGAACTGCTCGATTACCTCGAAAAGAGCGGACTCGACGAAAACACCGTCGTCTGCTACGCCGCGGACCAAGGCTTTTATCTCGGCGAACACGGCTGGTTCGACAAGCGCTTCATGTATGAGGAATCTTTCCGCATGCCGATGATGATGGCGGGACCGGGAATCGTGAAGGGCAACAAAATCAACCAGCTCACCCAGAACATCGACTTCGCGCCGACGTTCCTCGACCTGTGCGGCATTCCCGCTCCCGCGGAAATGCAGGGCGAGTCCTTCAAAAAGCTCCTCGAGTCCGACGAGCCCGTTCCCGGCTGGCGCGATTCGCTTTATTACGCCTATTACGAATATCCCGCCGAACACAGCGTCCGCCGTCACTGCGGCGTCAACTTCCGCTCGCCCGACGGAAAACAGGACTGGAAGCTCATTCACTTCTACAAAGAAGACGCATGGGAGCTTTACGATCTGAACGCCGACCCGACCGAAATCCGCAATATCTACGGTCAGCCGGGCACGGAGCAGATCACGGCGCAGCTCAAGACCAAGCTCAAAGAGCTGCAGAAAAAATATCAGGTCCCGGCAGACTATCTCAAGCCGGGAACGCCGCAGCGCAACGACGACAAAGTTCAGCTCATTCCGCCGCTGAAGTAAGCCGCGCGTAAACTGCGCCTGAAAACGGAAGCGGACTTGCCGACGGGAACGCCCCCGACGCAAGTCCGCTTTTTCTTCGCCGTCCTGTTTCCCGCGGCGAAGGCGAATGGGAAATTCCCTCCGAAATCACGACTGCGATTCCTGAGCTGACGGGGCGCGTGCGGTGCGACGCCGAAGCGCTGACGCATATTGAATCGCGGCATTTCGGAGATTTAAAACGCCTCGGATATCAGGACGGAACGACTTTCGTGCAGTCCGTGATGAAAAACGTCGTGGCCGTTTACGCGCGTCCGAACGGCTACGACATCCTTGCCGAAATCCCGAACTCATCGGACACCGGAGCCCGCGTGCTGATTTATTTGAAGAAGTCCGAAAACGGAGATTTTTACGATGTGGGCACCGCTCATCCCGTGAAGCTGCGGCGTTATCAAAACAAAAAGCCGCTTTGGGAGCGCACGCACCTCGCTCAAAATCGCAGCGATTTTGAAGTGCCCGAAAGCACTTCCGATACCAAAGCGGACAAGGGGGATACTGCACGAAACGGGCGTTTCGGCAAGGAAAAAACGGGACCTGTGACCGGCGGACCGGAAGCGCGTAATGTTCCGTCCGCGGCTTTCCGCGAGTTCGCGGAGCGGATGCCGATCTGGACGGAGCTTGGCGAATCTGCGCCGGACATGGACATTTCCTCGGACTTGGCGGCGGCGTTCGGCTACGAGGTTGCGCCGGAGCACCCGGACGTCGCCGAAGCTCTCAAAAAACTTTTTGCGCGCGGCGACAGCGACGCGGCGCTTGCTCAGATTCTGAACGCCTACGCGAAATCCGCGATTGCGCGCGCGAAGTTCGCCGCCGAACGGAAAAAATCCGGCGTGGAGCAGGAGAATGCCGCCGCTGCGCCGAACCCGCTTGCTCTGCTTGTCGAAGCCGCGAACGGCTGCGGCGATTTCGGCGCGCCCTCCAGCGAACAAATCGACGAGCCGGCGCAGGACGAAACGGACGCTCCCGGCGGCATTCCGCACGCGGACGCCGATGCGATACCGGGGCGCGGGAACGTGTTCAAAACCCTGCGTTCTGCGCTGCTGCGCAATCAGCCTCAGCTCGATGCGCTGCGCGGCTCGGCGCACGACTTGGGGCTCTCCGCGCGCGCGGTTGCCCGGGTGCTGCGCGGCAAAAAAAGCCTCGCCGACGTCGATGAGACGGCGCGCGCGCTGTTCGAAGCGGCGCAGCGTTTCGACGGAGACGCCAAGACTTTCTCCGACTGGATCGCGCACTATGCGGCGCAGGCGCGCGCCGCGAAAAAACGCGGCGAGACCGTTTCCGCTCGCACGCTTGCCGATGCCGCCTTCGCGTTCGCCGCCGGTGCGCGCAACGGGGATTTTTCCGGCTACGAAGCCGTGCGCACGCAGGTTGAGGAAGAAGAGCTTTCCGAGGCGGAAAAGAATCTGGTGCGCGCCGTGAGCCGCGTGAACGCGATGACCGGCGGGAACGTTCGCATTGCGTTTTTCGACGGTTCGTTCAACGACCGCGCGCAGGGCTGGATTGACAAGGACGACGTCATCCACGTCAACCGCAACGCGCCCGAAGGGCTGCTGAAAACGCTCGGGCACGAGTTCACGCACTCGCTCGAAGCGAACAAGGGCTACGCTGCGCTCAAAAAAGGAAATCCTGCGCGCGGACGGCGCCTGCGTCGGCATTTTGCTTGCGCGCACCGGTTTCAAGTCGCTCGACGCGTATGGCGCCGCCGTGAAACGCCTCTACGAACGCGAGCTCGGGCGCACGTTTTCCGACGAGGAAATCAGCCGCGAAATCTTTGCGGACGTGTGCGGCGCCGCGTTGTTCGAGCGCGACGCCGCCGCGCTCTTTGCCGTGCGCCGGCAAGACCGGACGCTGTTCGCGCGCCTGCTCGACTTCCTCAAAAAGCTTCTGCCCGCCTCGCGCGGCACGAAGCTCGAACGCGAAATCCGCGACGCGATCCGCCGCTACCGCGACGTCATGTTCGAGGAGAAGGTTAAAGAAGAAGGCGTAAAGCTTAAAGAGAACGAGGAAGTCATAAGCGCGAACGGGGAAAGCGCGGGCGGACGCGCCGAAACGCCGGAGGAGGGCGAAAAACCCTCATCAGACAAACATGATTCGGGAACGCGTCCGGACAACGGCGAAGAATCGACGGATTCGGAGCAGCTGCCCGCCGCCGGTTCTCCGTTATCGGCTGTTTCGGCGCTGCGCGATCCGCAGGGGATTTTTTACGCCTACGCGCGCGAAGCGGGGCTGAATTACAAGTTTCCGGGGCAATATCCGGATTTTCGCGGCGTGCTCGAGCGCGTCGCCGCCAAGCGCGGCGTTCCCGTCGGGACCGTGCTTGCGGAAGCCGAGGGGCTGTTGCGCTTCGCCGCCGCGAACCCGCAGTTTTCGGCAACGGAAAACGGACAGCGGGAAACGGAAAATGCGGAAATAAACCCGGACAGCGGCGAGACAAACGCCGCGTGGAGCGCGCTCACGCCGAGCGCGGAAAAAGCCGTGCGCATTTCCGGCGAATACCGCGTCGTCGATCTGAGCGAACTGCATTTCGTCGACACGAGCGACAAGGCGCAGCAGGACGAGCAGGAACGCAACCGCTCCGGACGGCGCACGCGCGAACAGGTGGGGCGGATGCTTATGAATTTCGAGGGCGAGCGGCTGACCGACGACCGCCACACCGACCGAGGCGCGCCGATTTACCGCGTGCTCGAAGACGGCACGCTTCGCTCCGTTTCCGGCGAAGGGCGCTCCCGTCTGCTCAAAGAGGTCTATGAGCACGGCGGCGACCCGGAAGCGCAATACCGCGCCCGCGTCGAAAAATTCGCGCGGGAACACGGCATCGAAATCCCCGACGGCGTGAAGCGACCCGTGCTGCTGCGCGTCGCGACGGATACCGGCGGGCTTTCCTGGGCGCAGCTCGCGAAAGCCTCGAACGCGGACATGAAGAGCGCGTATTCCGAAGCGGAAGAAGCGCACGCGGACGCGCGCGAAATCCCGAAAATCATCCGTCTGCTTTCCGTCCGCAGCGACGAAAACATCCTCGACGACACGGCGTTCGTGCTCGCGTTCAACGAAGCCGTCGGCGCGGGAACGCAATACGCGCAGGACCGCAAGGAAGGCTTTCGCGAAACGCTCGGGCTGCGCATCGAAAACGCGCTCGTCGCCTATGTGCTCGGAGACCGCGAGGCGGCGACGGAACTGTTCGATTCGCCTCTCTCTCTGGGCAACGCGCTCGGCGCCCTGCGCGCGCTGGCGGCGGATCTCGCCCGCCTCAAAGCGAACGAACGCTACGACATCGCGCCCGAACTCGTCGCCGCGCTGAAAGCCGCCGTGCACGTGCGCACGGAAAAAGAGCGCGGGAACGCCGCGAAGACAGGTCAGCTCATCAGCGTGTATTTCGAGCAGAACACTTTCGAGAACATCACCGACAACGCACGCAAGGGCATCGACTTGGGCGCGGCGGAAATCCTCGCCGGACTCTTCGTCGACCGCCGCCGCGGCACGAGCCTCGCACGCGTGCTCAACGCCTACATCTCCGAAGTCGAAGCCGCCAACGGCATCGACGGGCTCGAACAGGGGCTTTTCGGAGAACAGGACTGGGGCGCGAAAAGCGACCTCATGAAGCGCGCCCGCGACAAGGTGATCGACGAGGCCCGCTATTCGCTGGATTTGCCTCCGTCGCAGTTTGACGAGGCGGAGGTGCGCAGAATTTCAGAAGAATACGACACGAAGCTGACGCCGGAAGAGACCGCGAAGTATCAGGAATGGCGCGCGCGGCTGCCGAAGCCGCTCCAAAACGAATACGACTACGACTTGAAGGGGCTGTGGAAGTCCAATCCGAACGCGAAGCCTTCGGAGAATCTTCATTTCCCCGACGACTTCAAGAAGCCGACGCATATCACGTTCAGCAAGCAGAGCCGGTACAGCGACGCGGAGCACGAAGGCGGCGAGTGGCGGAAAGAAAACGGGCAGTGGGTATTTTACGCGAGCGCGTTCAACCTTAGGATGCATGGCGCGGAAGCGTTGCGGCGCTATTTTGCGGAATACGAAAAGGACGCGCGTCTTGTTTTGCCGAAAACAGGATTGTTCACGGATTTGCGTTTTTCGCTGGGTTCGCCGGAGGAGGCGTTTCCCGCGACGGAGGCTGAACGGGCGGAGATTGAGCGTGCGGCGAAGGCGAAGGGGGAGTGGCTGAAGGCGCCGAACGGGAATCCGTCGGAGCTGACTCCCGAGCAGTGGGTGACGGTGCGCACGCGTGCGTTCAAGGAGTGGTTCGGGGACTGGGAGAAAGCGGCGAGAATCGAGAAGCTCCGCGACAGTGTTCCTGTGGAAATTTCCGGAAGGGAAATCGAAGAGGGAGCCGACATCAAATCCTATCGCAAGAACGCGAAAGAATACGGTTCACGGCTTCGCGGAACGTATTTAAACAGGGATACCGGGAAGCGGATTGCAATCTCGATGAGCGGAATAAACGAGGTGCTGTCTCACGACGCGTCGCCTTCTCAGTTTAAGTCCATAGCCGCCATTCCGCAGATGGTGGAAAACGGGATTTATATAGAAAGCCGAGAAAATGAGGACATAAAGAAGCATCCGGATGTGGGGAGCTATGATTATTTTGTGTGCGGTCTGAAAATCGGCGGTGCGGACTACACGGCAAAAATCGTGGTCGCCAATCAAAGGAACGGGGGAACGCTATTACGACCACAAACTTACACAAATAGAGAAGGGCGCATTGCTTTCAACGTTGTCCGCCATACACAAGGCAGGGGAAGAAAGCAACACGCCCTTGTCTGAGGTTAAAGACAAACGCTTGCTGTCGATTTTGCAAGCACAATCTTCTTTGGTTGTTGACGAGAACGGGGAGCCGCTGGCGGTGTGGCACGGGAGCCCGTCGGACTTCAACGAGTTCAGCCTGCGCTATTTGGGCACGAACGGGACAGCCGAGGGCTACGGATTTTATTTCACGGACAGGCGCGCGGTGGCGGAGAGCTATGCGCGCGGGACGGAGGCTCAGCGGCACCAGGGCGCGAACGGGCGGCTTTTTGAAGTTTTTCTCAACATCGCGAAGCCGCTTTCCAACGAGCGCGTAACGATGACGCGTGAAGAGTTCCGCCGTTTTCTGCGGGAGCTGAGTCGGCAGACGGACGCGGACGGGAACCCGCTGGAGCTGCTGTCAAACTACGGGGACGCGGCTTATGAGGGCGAGAACGCCGTCATGAGGGAAGTCGAGCGGCTGGAGTATGACGGCAACGACAACGACGTGGACATCGTGCACAGCATCATCAACGCGGTCGGCGACAAGGAGAGGGTTTTCCGCGTCCTGCGCAGCACCACGGGGTTTGACGGCATCGTTGCGGACAACCCGAAATGGGGCGGCGACCAAACCGTTTACGTGGCGTTTTCCCCGACGCAGATCAAGTCTGCGACGGAGAACGTCGGGACGTTCGACGCGGGCGACCCGGACATTCGGTATCCCATTTCGATGGCGGAGCAGGCGGCGTGGGACGAGGTGCTGGACGATTACGAGGCGGGGCGGCTGAGCTCGCGAAATTCTCACACCGTTTTGAACCGCACCCCCGTCGTGCTCGCGCGAATTTTGTCGGACGACGGCAAGAATCCGAATCTGAAAATCGTCATCGACAGATCGATTTTGGACAAAACCACGGGAAAAACGCCGAGCAAATTCACCGGCGAATACCACCATATTTCCGTGAAGGATTTGCGCGGGCTGCTCGTGAACTTGGACAATCCGATTGCGGTTTTCGATTCCGAAACCATTCCCGGCGACAAGGTCGTTCTGACGGAAATCAAGGATTTCGAGACCGGAGAGAACGCCGTCGTCGCGCTGGCGATCGGAACGAAAAGGGGCTACATTGCCGTCAATGCGGTGTCGTCGATCCACGGACGCCGCGCATCGTCTCTCAACAACAAATGGCTGAAAGACGGAAAGCTGCGCTATTGCAATACGCAAAAATTTCCCGCCGCGGTCGGTGTGCGTTGGGGCGGATATCCCCAAAGAGCCGTGCCGGGCGGGAAATCCCCGCAACGGTCAGTTTCGGTTGGGGTGCAAAATCCCCAAGCTGCTGCGCCGAGCGGGAATGCGTCGCTCCTTACGGAGGACGATTTCAAGGATGAGCTTGGCGTCGTGAAAGTCAACGAAGAAAACCGTTTTTCGCTCTCGATGATGGACGACGAAGCCGCGGAAAAAGTCGCGCGGGAACGCCGCCGCGACGGCGCCCGCAAAAAGTCCGCAAAAACGGCGGCGAGAACGGGGAGCCGCTGGCGGCAGGGGCAGACAGGTGATGTCGATTTTTCTTTGTCAAAATTCCTTATTAAAAATTAGACATAATGTATATTGTGCGATATAAAAATCGCCGAAGCCGCCGCTTCACGACGAAACGCGCGCCCGCGCTTATTGCGGCGGCGGCGTTTCCGCATCGGCGGACGCAAGGACAACGTGGTGTGCAGCGGAGGAATAAAGATGCAGATTGAGGAAATGGAACGGCAGCTGAAGCCACACACGGCGTGCCGGTTCATGATAACCAAGGTGAAGGACCA
>ERZ779737.2386-NODE-2386-length-12417-cov-4.669552_pt1 | contig 12417 bp, 14 predicted proteins | sample MGYA00511889_ERZ779737 | MGnify/ENA primary metagenome ERZ779737 (study PRJEB29588, sample SAMEA2163575) | human gut metagenome | biome: human gut; feature: human-associated habitat; material: faeces | place: Denmark | collected 2008/2010 ...
TTTGGTAACAAAAAATGCCGTATTTATGCGGTCTGTGGCGTTTCGCAAACGCCTATATCCATCTATTTCTGCGAGGAGGTACGGCTGTCATGGAGCAGCACATCCGAAAATCTATTCACTTTTACGGTCGTGTACAGGGCGTCGGTTTCCGCTATCATGCCGTGCACAAGGCGCATCAGCTTGGGCTTACCGGCTGGGTGAAGAACTGCTGGGACGGCTCTGTGGAAATGGAAGTTCAGGGCATGGAGCCCCTGATTGATGAGCTTCTCCTATACCTGAGACGCCAGACCTACATTTTGATCGAGGACATGAAAATCCACTCGGTTCCTCTTGCAGACGACAATGATTTCTACGAAATAGAAGCAACCGGATTTTAGCCGGTATTCATAAGGCAGCAAAACCGACCCGGGGTTACGATCACGGGTCGGTTTTTTTATGTAATTATACTGACACAGCACCGCCCCCTTCCATTATGCAAGGTTTGGTGCTGCGCAAAATCGCGGCTTACACAATATGTTCTATTTATCTCTACCTTCATACTTATCCCATTTTCCGCCATATATGCTCTTCAACATAAGCCATCATACGATTATAAAAAAGGACATATATGGTCATACCAGTAAATCCGCCGATGCCTCCAATTAAGTAGACCGGCAAATTATATTTTGCCAATGCGAGCGCCAATATCACCCATAGAACATAAGCAATGACGATTGTAAAAGCATGTTCTTTTAACCACTTCTTCTTAAAAAAATCCTGCCTTTCTTTTAAGGTAAATGCGCTCTCCTTGAGTGTTTCTTTAATATTCGTTTCTGCCATCTCTTTATATTCCTCCGTGGTCAGCTTTCTGCCACTCAGGAGCTCATTAATGGTCATGTCATACATATTACTGAGTTCTTCCAGCATTTCACCGGGTGGCATATAATTGCCTGTTTCCCAGCGTGAAATTGTTTTGTTCGTTACTCCCAGCTTTTCGCCCAACTCAGCTTGTGTTAAATGATGCTCCTTCCGAAGCTCTGCCAAGAAGCTTCCCATCTTTACCATATCCATTATAATACCGCCTTCATTTTTGTGATGACTTTACTCTACCTTGGGAACGCCAAAAAGTCTTTACCATAAACAGCGAATCCGTATATTGCCAATAAAATCCAGCATCATGGCATTTATCTCTTCTGCCTGCTCCCCCACAAAATGAGGATGATGCCCTCCACCCTTTACCTCATAAACTTTTGCATCAGGCACTTTTTCCTGTAATTCCTCACAAGTTCCGAAGGGGTCATTTTCTCCGCTGATAAAGAAAGCAGGACACTTTATCCCGGCCCATTCTTCCTCTGTGAGGCTCGGATGTGACTGCCAGTCGGAGACCGTTTTTCTTAAATAGGTTTTCCAGTCACCTTTATGCGCTTCATAATGCCGAAGCTTCATATCTTCAATAAAATCGGTCTCATTTCTGCTTATAAGACTTTCCGGCAAAAACTCCTCTGCTCCATCGATTCTGGGATATGCGCCTCCACCGATCGTTATAAGGCTTTTCACTTTTTCCGGATATTTTGCTGCCATGTAACAGCCTACATATGCTCCGCAGCTATAACCGATCAAATGGGCACTTTCTATTTCCAGTGCCTCCAGAAAATTCGCCATATCATCCGCTATCATACGGCTGTTCCAGTCTAAGTTTTCACACATGGTACGCCCATGACCACGAAAATCAGGGTACAGACAGCGGTAATGACCTGCAAAAGGAAGAATTTGTCCTGAAAACGCCAATAAGCCTCTGCTGAAATGACTGTGCAAAAACAGAACCGTCTCTCCTTTTCCAAACTCTTCATAAAACAGATTCAAATCATTTAATTTGACATAAGGCATTTTCCATCCCTCCCTGATATATAAAATTGAGCGCGTTTCTGCGAGCGGTGCGCGGGTGACACATGATGTGCATGAGAGCCTGCTCGCAAATGCACATTTGAGCAGTGCATGGACAAGATGAAAACAGGCGCCGGGAACTTGTTCACAGGCGGATGATTTTCATCTTGGACATATAGTGCGATAGCACGCATGAGCCTAGGCGAAGCCGGAGCGAATGGCACTGCAACGATAAACTGGAAGTTATCGGACTCTTTGCATAGATAAAATTTCAGTTTTACTTTGTAAGAACCTTCTTACAATATTTATGTGCACCACAATACGGACATACTAATTTTCGCTTTGTAATTGTATGAGGTCCCATAATATATGACTTCATATCTGGAACAAATCTATTATTACATTCGGGACACTCAAAGGCTCCTGCTTCTATATCAAGGACACAGGCAATTGCAATTCCTCCAACTATCACAACAAGACCTATCCCTATAAGAAGTACTCTAATCCAGTTCTCTATCTCCGGCATTCCCGACAATATAAATAATGGAACTGCCGCTATAATTGTAAGTCCTGCCACCATTGCTGATAGGACAATTTTCTTTTTACTTTCCTGAGCTTCTCTGACTAAATTCACCATATTTTCCTCCGCTTTCTTCAAATAATCTTCTTCAGATACTCTTTCACCAGATAGTAGTTCATTAACCGTTATCTCTAGTTCATTACATAATGGAAACAGTAATGATACTTCCGGAAAACCATTTCCTCTCTCCCATTTTGAAATTGTTTTGTCACTGATTTCTAATTTTTCTGAAAGTTGTTTTTGCGTATATCCTTTTCGTTTTCTTTCATCAGCGATAAATTTACCAATCTTGATTTGATCTATCCGTTTTCCTCCTTTCTGATTTGATTATCCTATGATTTGATTATCAATCACACCCACGCGACGTAGAATATGGTGAATTTATGCGGTTTCTACGCTCCGTAGAGTAAAATACCAATTTACTGGTCTGTTCCATCGTATCATACGGCTTTCGTTTACGCAAGAAAAGTCCCCGCAGACATTACTGCCGGGACTAAACTGTTTTACGAGCACCTGCCATTGGTCGGTTGCTTTTCGTTTCTTTTTTATATACAAAAGGTGCAATTTTATATTGACAAAATGTACCCCGTTTGATAGAATCAAAAACGGTGATTGCAAAAAACGGTTTTTGCAGTGATGCTGCTGCTGTGGCTCAGTCGGTAGAGCGTCGCATTGGTAGTGCGGAGGTCACGGGTCCGATTCCCGTCAGCAGCTCTGAAAAAAGTCCTTGTTCTTCAAGGACTTTTTTGTTGCTTACCACATCCATTCTCAATTCTTTCTCTGCCCTTCCCCTGCTTGCTCTCTCCTGTTCATTCCATGACCTTTCTTTATCCTTACCTTGCTTTATCCTTACCTTGCTTATTCCTTCTCTGCCTGCTCCATATCCGTCCCCTGTTCCTGCAAACTCACTATCCAAAATATGTCTGCCCTTCTACCCAATGATTGCGAATTGTATCTCTGTGACTTTTTTTCCTTTTTCAGATCCCAATTTACTATTTTAGAGGCTGTTTAGGATGGTCAAAAAAGCAAATTTGTATCCCAGCAGATTTTTTTGTCATTCCGGATCCCAAATTTTGGCGATTTGTGGGATCCGGTAATGCATTTTTTCTTTCTGGGATACAATCGAGCGCTTTTCTTTCTATTATGTAAACCTATGATGTGAGAAATTGGGATCTAAATTGAGAATTTTTTGAGCCCAGATACAATCCACTTTCAGGGAAAGCCGGTTCTTATTCCCCGGTGAATAAAACCACCCAGTATACGGTGCCATTCGATGCCTGATAAAGTGCCACGCCGACTTTCGTATAGTCGGCGCACAGGATATTTTCGCTGTGTGCGCCGGATTTCGTCCATTTGCCTACCACGTTTTCAGCCGTACTGAGCGATCCCTTGGTTGACGCCAGATTTTCCCCGCAAGGGGTGACTCCTGCAATATCCGCTCCCCTGCTCCCGTCCGGTCTGGTGTGGGAGAATGATACCTCAAGCTCTCCTGCCCGGATCTGTGCGGCTGCTGCCAAATTATCATCCCATTCAAGGACGGTAAGCCCCGCACCTGACCGCTGTGCATTGATCAGATCAAACACCTGACCTGCCATTGGGGACAAATCAAGGGAAGAGGCTCCATCCGTATTTCCGGAGTTTTCGGTCGTATCAGCACCCGGCGTGCCCTCGCTTGCGCCCGATGCACCTTCCCCCGGCATACCATCATTTGCGCCCGACGTACCTCCCCCTGCCGCACCATTACCAGGCGCTCCTGCATTTGTGTCAGACATGCTGTCTCCTGCCGCGCCCGGCGCACCCATGTCTGTGCCCGTCATGCCGTCTCCTGCCGTACCTATGCCCGACACAGACACATCTTCACTCTCCGCGCCATCCCCCGCCGAAACGGTATCCGCCGGTGTTCCGTCTTCCGTCCTGTCTGCAAGGCTTTCATTTTCAGGCGGCAAAAATTCGGCGGCAGGCATTTCGCCCGCCGCCGGGGTAAGCTCCGTCTGTATATTCACTTTCTCGTCAACCGATGCCGTCCCGCAGCCCACAAAAACCGTCAGGAGGACTGCTGCCACCGGCACTGTCCATCTGCGCATGAAGCTTCCTCACTTTTCCGATGTATTCTAAGCAGTTTCCTCGCCCGGATGCTTTGCATACAGGATCTTCAAAATAATAGGGGTAGAAATACTGGAAACAATGATCAGCAAAATCACGGCGGTAAAATAGACCGGTGTCAGAAGCCCGACAGACAGTCCCTTTTGTGCCACAATCAGCGCAACCTCTCCTCGGGTCATCATCCCCACTCCGATTTTCAGGCAGTCATAGCCTCTGAAGCCGCACAGCCGCGACATCAGACCGCAGCCGATGATCTTTGCCACCAAGCCCACCAGCACAAAGCAGGCGGAGAACAAAAGAATCGCTCCCGTCACATTGTCAATGTTGGTTTTCAGTCCGATGCTGGCAAAGAATACCGGGCCGAAAAGCATGTATGAATTGATGTCCATCTTCTCCGCAATATAGCCGGAATCCTGTATGGAGCAAAGGATAATTCCCGCCACATAAGCTCCTGTGATGTCTGCAATTCCAAACCATTTCTCCGCCGCATAAGCAAAGAAGAAGCAAAGCGCCAGACCGATAATAGGGATTCTCCTTGTATGGGGATATCTGCTGTCAATCTTCTTAAAGATCCAGTAGATCACGAATCCCACCACGAACGCAAAGGCAAAGAACAGAACCGTGCTCAGCACCACCTTCCCGGGATTGGAATCCGGGTTTTTGAAGCCGATCACAAAGGTCAGCACCACAATGCCGATCACATCATCGATGATCGCGGCGCTTAAGATGGTGGTTCCCACCGTTCCTTTCAGCTTACCCATTTCTTTCAGGGACTGTACCGTAATGCTGACGGAGGTTGCCGTCAGGATGGTTCCCACAAACACAGCCTTGTAAAACTCCTCGCTGCCCCAAGGGGAGACACCGTAAAATGCCATATACAAAAGTGCGCCCAGAACCAGCGGCACAAATACACCCGCACAGGCGATCAGAAGCGCCTTGAAGCCGGTCTTCATCAGTTCCTTTAAATCCGTTCCCAGCCCGGCGGAAAACATCAGAAGCACCACGCCGATCTCCGCCATCTGCATTAGAAAATCCGTCTGCTGCACCAGTCCGAGAAGACTGGGGCCGATGATCAGTCCCGCAATGATCTCTCCCACTACCTGGGGCGCCTTCAGCTTTCTCGCCACCAGCCCGAAAAATTTAGCAAAAATCAGAATAACCGCCAAATCCTTAAACAAATCAAATGATTCCATAATTCTCTCCTCCGTCTTCAATCAAACAAAAAGCCTACCTCATTTATGAAATAGGCTTCTTTACCTCTTAAAAAAATCTTTCTTCGGATCTCCGCATCAGAAACCGGACCTTTTCCTCAATATCCTTGGAAATGGAATGGATCAGCTGCTCCGCTTCCTCCTTGAAATTGTCGTTGATGCAAAAGATACAGATATCCCTGTTTTTGCAGAATATACCTTGCTTGCGCCACTTGATATAATAGGAAATACGGTTTGCTAACAGAGTCCTTTCAATCTTCTGCTTCACATCCATATCCGCCGTCTCACAGAGTTCGATCTCATTATGTACTTTGAGCTTTGTAAATTCCGGCTGCATAAACTCCTCCCATTCATTTATCACCATACCTAAGTGGAATTATATCACAAACTATATTTTTTTTCACCATAAAAAGACAAATTTATTTTGCCTTTATTTTGCGATCATTCTTCTGATCTTTCCCTTCAAACGCTGCAGGGCATTATCCGTGGATTTTTCATCCCTGCCGAGCAGCTTTGCAATCTGGCTGTACCCCATTCCGGTGATATAAAGTTCAAATACCTGCTTTTCAAATCCGCTGAGCTCCCTTTCGATCTGCTGCTCCAGTCTCTCCACGCTCTCCCTGTCAATAAACTGTTCCTCGGGCCCCAGCCCTCTGTCCGCAAGCGCGCTCAGAACATCGCCTTCCTCGTCTTCGCCGCCCCCGGTTCCCTCACCGTAGAGGGAAATATAGGTGTTCAACGGAATGTGCTTCATGCGCCCCGCCGCCTGTACGGCTGAGTACATCTGTCTGCTGATGCAGAGATCCGCAAAGGTGTAGAAGCTGGCGTCCCTTCCGCTGTCATAATCCCGGATTGCCTTGAAAAGACCGATCATTCCCTCCTGAATCAGATCCTCCCTGTCAGCGCCCAGTATATACATGGTGCCCGCCTTGCTGCGCACCAGATTTTTATACTTGTCCATGATGTAATCCGTGATCCGGGTGTCCCCGTCCCGCAGCCTGTCGATCAGCTCCTCATCCGTCACCTGTCTGTAATCCATATCCCCTCTCCGTTTCTCCGGCCGAAACCCATCCCTGCCATGCAGACCGTCCGCGCCTCTGTCACAGTCTCAGACCGTCCGCTCAGCCCTTCAGACGCTGCCGCACCACTTCATATGCCAGCACGCCCGCCGCCACGGAGGCATTCAGGGAATCAATATCCCCCTTCATGGGAATGGACGCCACCATGTCGCATTTTTCCTTCACCAGCCTTCCGACGCCATCTCCTTCGTTTCCGATCACCACGCCGATTGCGCCCTTCAGATCCAGATCATACATGGTCGTGCCGCCCATATCCGCACACACAAACCAGATGCCCTCCTTTTTCAGATCCTCGATGGTCTTTGCCAGATTGGTTACTCTGGCAACCGGCGTGTAATTCAGGGCGCCCGCAGATGTTCTCGCCACGGTTGCCGTCAGTCCTGCCGCACGGTTCTTGGGAATGATAACGCCGTGCGCGCCCGCCAGATTCGCCGTCCTTACGATCGCGCCCAGATTGTGCGGATCCTCGATATTATCCAACAAAAACAGAAAAGGCGGCTCATTCTTCTTTCTCGCAGCCTCCAGAATATCCTCCACCTCCGCATAGGTATATGCCGCTGCAACGGCGATCACACCCTGATGCTTTCCGGTCTCGGACATCTGGTCAAGCCTCTCCTTCGCCACATACTTGACAAGGGTGCCCGCCTTCTTTGCCTCCCGCTTGATGGTCATGACCGGCCCGTCCTGACACCCATCCAGCACATACAGCTTGTCTATGGGCTTTCCTGCCCGGTATGCCTCTATGACCGCATTTCTTCCCTCTATGGTAAATTCCTCGTATCCCATCTTTCCTTCCTCTCTAAAGCTCCCTGCCGATTCGTTCAAGTCCCTCCTTCACCAGAAAAAGAAGCCTGTCCTGCTGCCGCATCAGATACAGATAGCCGATCAGGGCCTCAAACCCTGTCGCCTTGTGGTACTCGCTCATGCTGGCGTTCTTCGCTTTGCTGTAGGATTTGGCGTTGCGCCCTCTTTTATAGACCGCGGTTTCCTCCTCGGTCAGCACATCCGCCAGCGCCTCGATCATGGCCGCCTGTGTCTGCGCTTTCACATAATTCACCGTTTTTCTATGTAAGGCATCTGCCGCACGGTTGCCTCGCTGTACCACCACGCTCCGGATCACAAGCTCGTAGACCGCATCTCCGATGTAAGCCAAAGTAAGAGGTGAATATGCACGCACATCCACCTCTTTCACTGAAAACCGCTCATTGAGCCCGGACAAAAAGCTTATGCTCTCTTCCATTTTACACCCTCTCTGGTATCCTCCAGCACGATTCCCTTCTCCAGGAGCTCTGCGCGGATGGCATCTGCCTTGGCAAAATCCTTCGCTTTCTTCGCCGCAGCTCTCTCCTCAATCTTCGCCTGCACATAAGCGGCAAGCTCTGCATCCACAGCCTCTTTCTCCTGCGCCTTGCCGGAGAGCAGCCCCAGAGAAAGCACCTCATCAAAGCTCTCCACCAACGCCCTCTTGGTCTTATCGTTCACATCCGCTTTCAAAAGCTCATAGAGCACTGTGATCGCCATGGAAGAATTGAGGTCATCGCACAGCGCGTCCTCAAACCGCTTCCTGTACTCTGCAAAAGCAGCCTCGTCGATCTCTCCCTCATCGGAAAGCTCCGAGATCTTCCTTAACAGCTTGTTGTACGCCGTAGCCGTATTGTCCAGCACATCATAGGAGAATGCCAGCGGCTTGCGGTAGTGGGACTGTAAGCAGAACATCCTGTATACCAGCGGATCGTACCCCTTCTCCTGCAATACGGATACCGTCAGGATATTTCCCTTTGACTTGCTCATCTTGGAGCCGGATTTATCGATCAGATGATGCACATGGAACCAGTAATTGCACCATTTATGTCCGATGTAGGATTCACTCTGGGCAATCTCGTTGGTGTGGTGCGGGAAAATATTGTCAACGCCGCCGCAGTGAATATCCATATACTCGCCCAGATGCTTCATGCTGATACAGGAGCACTCAATATGCCAGCCGGGATATCCCAAGCCCCACGGGCTCTCCCACTTCAGCTCCTGATCCTCAAACTTGGACTTGGTAAACCAGAGCACAAAATCGCTCTTGCTGCGCTTGTTGACATCCTCCTCCACATCATCCCGGACGCCGACCAGAAGCTCCTCCTCCGTCTGTCCCGAGAACACATGGTAATTTTCAAGCTTGGAAGTGTCAAAATAGATATTGCCCCCCTGCTCGTAGGCATACCCTTTCTCCAACAGCACCGTGATCATATGAATAAACTCACTGATGCAGTTTGTGGCGGGCTCCACCACATCGGGGCGCTTTATATTCAGCTTTTCGCAGTCCGCAAAGAAAGCGTCCGTGTAGAATTTCGCAATCTCCATCACGGTCTTGTGCTCTCTTTTTGCACCGGCAAGCATCTTGTCCTCTCCGGTGTCCGCATCGCTGGTCAGATGTCCCACATCGGTGATGTTCATCACGCGCTTTACATCATAGCCCAGATAACGCAGCGTCTTTTCCAACAGATCCTCCATGATGTAGCTGCGGAGATTTCCGATATGTGCGTAATGGTACACAGTGGGGCCGCAGGTATACATTGCCACCTTTCCGTCCACATTGGGTACAAACAATTCTTCCTTCTTGGTTAATGTATTGTATATGGTCAGCCTGTTTTCCATGGTGTCATACCTCCAAAATGGCTTTATCTCCTTGTAGCATAAGCATAATTTACATTTTTGTCAACAATTACCCTCTCACCGGGCAGCCCTGACAGCCGCTGCAGCCGGAAGCCGCCTGTGCGGTCACATCGGAGGAATACAGCTCTCTCGGCGTGGTCAGCATGCAGATTGCCTGAGCGGAGATTCCCTCACCGCTTCCGGTAAACCCGAGCCCCTCCTCCGTGGTCGCCTTCACATTCACCTGTTCAATCCGGATTCCCAGCGCATCCGCTATATTTTTCCGCATGGTATCGATGTAAGGCCGCATCTTCGGTGCCTGTGCAATGATGGTGGCGTCCACGTTCTCGACCAGAAAACAATTCTCCTCAAGGAGCGCCGCTACCTTCTCCATGAGAACCATGGACGAGACTCCCTTGTACGCCGGATCCGTGTCGGGAAAATGCTTTCCGATGTCCCCCAGCGCCGCCGCGCCTAACAGGGCATCCATCACCGCATGCAGAAGCACATCCGCATCCGAGTGTCCGAGAAGCCCCTTCTCGTAGGGGATCTCCACGCCGCCGATGATCAGCTCTCTACCCTCTGTCAACCTGTGCACATCATAGCCCATTCCGATTCTCATGTGTTCATTCCTTTCTCTGCGCGCACACGCCGCCTAGACGGCAGCGCATGCCCTGTGCTGTGCAATAATCTCCTGTGCCTCCTCCACGCTGATGTTGGCATCCTCTAACATCGCCGTGATCTTCTCCAGCTCCATATTGCGTTTCTCTTTTCTCAGGTCGTTCAGCTCTCTCTCCTCCGACTGCAGTCTCACCCGCAGAGCAGCGATCAGCGCCTCCTTCTCCTGAATTTTTGTCTCTACCGACTTGCGTTGTCCTCTTGCCATATTCTTCCTCCTGAAATACTCATTTTTAATAAGTATATGGACAAGATTCTTCTTTTATGCATTCCATCTTCTTCCGCCGTGGCATTGTTCGCAGACATTGAACTCAAACCCGAACGGCAGCATCTTCCCACAGTAACGGCATTTCATAATATATGCCTTCTTGTTGCCCGCAAGATATCCCATAATGTTGGATTCCGTCTTTTCCCTCTCGTGCTCAAGCTGCTCCGCGTCGATGTCCTTTCCGACCCTCACGGAAAACTGGTGGTACAGGTCCAACATCTTGTAGTAGGTCTCATACCGCTGCAATCCCTTTTCGCTGCACATGGCGGGGTTGGGGAACTCCAGCATCACATCCGCCGTATAGCTCTTGCAATAGGACAGCCACAGATCTACAATATCCTTATTTTTAATATCGATGGAACAGGTCAGCATGCGGTACAGCATATGCTTGTCCTCAAACCCCTCGATCGCTTTTCTCACATGGTACGCCTTCTCGTACAAAAACAGCATGTCGTCGATGCTGACCTTCTCAAAGGGCGGCTCCGGCTCCACGGACTCCCACGTTTTCAGAATCACATCCAGCGGCTCGTCCATGTCAAGCAGCACATGGGGAAATCCCAGACTGACCCTCTCGATCTCCTGCTCCGGCTTCGCATAGCGCCCGCGGATATACTCCCACGCCTCTTCTCCCATGGCATTCACATAGCCGGTATCGTAGATGCCGAAGCGTCCCGCCCTGCCTGCGATCTGTCTGATCTCGGGCACGGTCAGACCGCGCTTCTGTTTGCCGTCAAATTTGTTGTCCTGCAAAAAGACAATGCGCCTCACCGGCAGATTCAGTCCCATGCCGATCGCATCAGTGGACACGATCACCCGGTTTCTCTTGCTCTCAAAAAGCCGGATCTGACGCCTTCTGATCTCGGGGGGAAGGCTTCCGTAGATCACGCTGGTATGTATGCCCTCACGCTCCAGCCTGCCGGCGATATCCAGCACCGACTTCTTTGTGAAAACAATCAGCGCATCTCCCTCCTCTACATCCTCCGGGAAGGAAAAGGGTCTGTCCTCAAACACAAGAGGCGTCTTTCTCTCATACTCATGGATCTCCCACTCGTCCCCACACAGATCGATCAGGTGGGTCACTACCTTCTTAGCCGAGGCACTCATGCAGATATGGATCTCCTTCGCCCGCACGCCCAGAATCGCCTTCGTCCAGGAATGTCCCCTGTCAAGATCCTCGATCATCTGTGCCTCGTCGATCACCGCAATGTCATAGCTCTGATCTATGTCCAGCATCTCGATGGTGGAGGAGATCACCCTGCTGTTCTCCTGATAAATGCACTCCTCTCCGGTGAGCATGGTGCAGGGAACGCCCTGCTCCATCATCCGCTCGTAAACCTCCAGCGCCAGCAGCCTCAAAGGCCCCAGATACACGCCGCTTGCCGAGGTTTTCAGCCGCTCCAGCGCATGGTAGGTCTTGCCGCAGTTGGTCGGCCCCACATGCAGGATAAACTTTCTGTGCATGGTGCGCGTCTCCTGAAACTCTGTTTCCGGTTTCAGGGGAACCATGTCGATGATCTGCCCCCGGATGCCCACATCCGTGTACTGCTTGCAGAGATCCTTCATGGTGCGCATGCAGATCTCATAGGGCATCTCGTTTCTGAGATACTCCAAAAATTTCTCGGTAAGAAGCTCCGTCTCCGACTCCTTTAGCACAAGGAGATCCAGCCGGATCAGTTCCGGTATCAGGATATCGCGGAGCTGCATGACGGTGATCTGGTCATTCCTGCGGAACGCATAGTATGCGATATTGCGGAGCTGACGGTGAAAGTCCTCCAGTCTCGCCTGCTTCATCTTGGAGGAGTTGATGCTCCGCATCTCCTTTGCAAGGCTCTTGGGGGTCACCTCGCCAAAGATCAGCACCACCACAGTCAGCACTATGGTAGACACCGTCGCGCCCCGCTCCGGGTCCAGCAGGCGGGTGAACAGCACTGTGCCAATGGATGCTGCGGCAATGTTGACGATATTGTTGCCGATGAGGATGGTGGAGAGCAGCTT
>ERZ779737.2389-NODE-2389-length-12410-cov-17.880130_pt1 | contig 12410 bp, 16 predicted proteins | sample MGYA00511889_ERZ779737 | MGnify/ENA primary metagenome ERZ779737 (study PRJEB29588, sample SAMEA2163575) | human gut metagenome | biome: human gut; feature: human-associated habitat; material: faeces | place: Denmark | collected 2008/2010 ...
ATGAAGATTTATGTGAGAGAGTTTTGTAAACTCTTTTATTTTTTTATTAAATGTGGTAAAATATAGGGCGAAAGAAGTTGATTTTATGTATACGTTGTTTATTGATACGCATGATGAATTGATTACTGTTAGTTTAGTTAATGAGAGTAATGTTTTTACTAAAGAACAAGCTAGTTTTCATAAGCATGCAGTTTATTTAGTACCTATGATTAGGAGTATATTAAGTGAAAACAATTTAACAGTAAAAGATATAAAGAATATAGTTTGTATAAATGGACCTGGTAGTTTTACGGGATTAAGAATAGGGCTTACTGTGGGTAAGACTCTTGCTTATACATTAAATGTTTCAATTTATTTGATGTCTAGTTTGGAAGCTTATTTAGTGAGTAGTGAAAAAAGTGATAATAACATTGCTGTTATAGAGGATACTAAAGGGTATTATATAAGAGGAAATAATATAGAAGAACAATACGTTACAGATATGAGTAAATATGAAAAGTATAACATAGTACCAAAGGTGTTAGATGTTAGAAAAGTGGTAAGTGAAGCATTAAAGAAAAATAGTGTTAATGCTCATCTAGTTAGAGCTAATTATGTTAAAGAAATTGAGGTAAATAAGCGTGATTAGTGAAAGTACTATAGGGTATTATAAATATAGAGTATCTTATATGATAGATGAAGTGAGTGTTAGTTTTATAGATATAGAAGTAGTAATGGAAGACATTAATATAATTGATGTTTTTACTAAGGAAGAATATAGAAGAAAAGGATATTCTAGGAAGTTATTTAATTATATATTTGATAAATATAAGAATAAGAGATTTATGTTAGAAGTGAGAACTAAAAATAGTATAGCGATTAGTTTATATGAAAGCTTGGGATTTAAAGTTATTCACACACGTTTAAAGTATTATAAAGATGATGACGCGTACATCATGGAAAGGAAGTAATTATGAAGGATGTATATATTTTAGCAATTGAAAGCTCATGTGATGAGACAAGCGCTAGTATTGTTAAGAATGGGAAAGAAGATATAGCTACTACAATTAATACACAGATAGATACACATAAATTATATGGTGGAGTAGTACCAGAGGTTGCTAGTAGGTTACACTTAGAAAATATTACTTTAGTAATAGATGAGACACTTAAAAAAGCAAATATGAAAGTAGAAGATATGGACGCGATAGCAGTTACTTATGCACCAGGGCTATTAGGAAGTTTGCTAGTGGGATTAGAAGCTGCTAAAACACTTAGTTTAGTTTATAATAAACCATTTATTAAAGTTAATCATATGATGGGACATATACTTGCAAACAATATTAATCAAGATTTAAGTTATCCACTTATTAGTTTAGTTATAAGTGGGGGACATACTGATTTACTTTATATGGAAAATGAAAGTAGTTTTAAGTATATAGGAAGAACATTAGATGATGCAGTTGGGGAGTGCTTTGATAAAGTTGCAAGGATACTTGATATGCCTTATCCTGGGGGACCTAATGTTGAAAGGTTAGCAAGTAATGGAAATAATACTTATCATATGCCTAAGATATTAGATGACAACACATTCAACTTTAGTTTTAGTGGGATAAAAAGTCATGTTAATAATTTAGTACATAATGCTAAACAAAGAGGAGAAACTATTGTTAAAGAAGATATAGCAAGAAGTTTTCAAGATGCAGTAATAGACGTGCTTGTTAGAAAAAGTGAGAATGCGATTAATCATTTTGGCGTTAAAAACTTTTCTATTGCTGGAGGAGTTGCGTCAAACTCACATATAAGAGAAGCTTTAACAAAGATGTGTGAAAGAAATGATGTTAAGTTATTTATTCCAGATAAAAAGTATTGTACAGATAATGCAACTATGATAGGGTCTGCTGCGTATGTACTATATAAAAATAATGAATTTAGTGATTTAGATGTTAACGCATCAAGTCATGAAGAGTTAACTTTAGAAGAAATGTAGTTTACTTTTTGTTAAAAATGTGATATTATTAATACACATGAATTAGCTGGATGCAAATATGCCTCGTCTAATAGGACCAGGGCTCGCGCGGAGGCTAGTTCTTGTTTTTGTTTAAAAACATTTTACTTTTTGTTAAAAATATGGTATTATTAATACACATGAATTAGCTGGAGCGCCAATTTGCCTCGTCCAATAGGACCAGGGCTCATGCGGAGGCTAATTCTTGTTTTTTTATTCGTTTAATATCTAATATATCATATAAGTATTTTTTTCCATCGTATGAGTTTCTAACAAGTACTATTGCTATATAAATACTTTCTATATTTTTTTCTACAATTGAAAAAGTTATTTTATATTTATAAAAACCATACTTAGCATCTAATATGTGTTTTTCTTTTTTATGATTAACAAATATTTTATCTTTTCCATTTTCTATTAATTCTTTTAAATATTTTGATAATTTGTATTTAACAAACTTAATATTATTAGCTTGATTTTTTGTGTATTTTGAATAAATGAACTCATTTGCTGTTTTCTTATCTATTAAAATATTATAAGAACTTTCTAAGTTTGTATATTCAACACCTTTTTGTTTTTTAATATTATTTAATGCTCTTTTTTGAGCTTCATAAATACTTAAATTATCATAATCAGTATCGTCTATTTGAAATCTATTAAAAGTACCATCTTCATTATATATTTCTCTACCTTCATTAAGAATTAAATTATTAGTAATTTCTTCTAAAAATTCACAACTTATTATGTTTAACACACTTTTCACTTCCTTTTAGAAAATATTATATAATAAAAGTTTAAATAATGTAAAGTAGGTACTTGAAAAAAGTTCTTTTTTATTATAAAATATTCTATAGAAAGTAGGGATAACATGAAAGATAAATATCCAAAGAATTATTTGCTATTAATGGCAGTGAGTGTATTTTGCTTAATAGCAATAGTATTTAGTTCTTCTTATGCTTATTTTAAAGCAAGAATAGTAAATAATACTAATCCATTTGAATTAATAGGTGGAACAATAAAACTACAGTTAAATGAGAATTCTATAAGTGGAGAAAAATTACTTCCAATATTAGATAGTCAAAAAGATACAAATGCGCAGATAAAGAATTTTACTGTTAAGAGAACAGATGACTCTAATGTTGATGTTTGTTATAATGTTTATTTAGTAATTGAAAGTATTAGTGATAATATTAAGAATTCTAAATATATGAAGTATGAACTTACTAATGGGTCTAGTACAACTACTGGAAACTTTAGTACAGTTGCTTATCAAGATGGTAAAGCAATAATATTACTTGCGCAAAATAAATATTTAAGTAAAACTAATACAACGGGAGACGCTTATACATTAAAAATATGGTTAAGTTATGATGGAAGTGTAGACCAAAATAGTTTATTAGGTGGAAACTTTAGTGCCCATATATATGCTCAAGGTAATAGTGGTAATACTTGTCCTGGGTCAATTGAGACAAAGTATACTTTATATGAGAAACTATTATCAGATAAAACAACACGTCCAGATAGGGGTAGTTTTAGTTCAGTATTAACAACAGATAATACAAAAACATTATATACAGGAACAGAGAATGGAACAACAGTATACTATTTTGCAGGAAATGCAACAGATAACTGGGTAAAGTTTGGAAAGAATGCAAGTAATCAAGACTTATACTGGAGAATAATAAGAACAAACTCTGATGGTAGTGTAAGGCTACTATATCATGGAACAAGTACAGCAGCAACAGATGCGGTTATAAACACAAGTACAAAATTTAATGAAAAATATAATGATCCAATGTATGTAGGATATATGTATGGCACAAGCAATGCCACATCAATAGATAGAACAAATACAAATAATAGTACAATAAAAGGAATAATAGATACATGGTATGAAAATAATCTAAAAACTAACTATACAAAATACTTAAGTACAACTGCAGTATATTGCAATGATAGAAGTAACCCAGCAGGTGGATATAACACTGGAAGTACAGCATTCTACTATGGAGCATACACAAGACTATATACAAATAAAGTACCAACATATGACTGTACAGACACTAATGATAAATTTACAGTAGACACAAGTACAGAAAATATCCAATAGCATTAATGACAGCAGACGAAGTAAGTTTTGCAGGTGGACTATGGGCAACAAACGCAGAAACGTGGTATTATAAAAATAGTACAAACGGTAGCTCAACAGGCGAAACTCATTGGTGGTTGTTGTCTCCTCTCAATTGGGATGACACCGGCGCTAGTATGTTCAACGTAATGGGTGGTTCGTCCCACCCTGGCTATTTTAACAGTGGCAACGTCGACGTCACTCTCGGTGTGCGTCCGGCAGTTTCTCTCAAATCTTGTGTCAAGACAAGTGGGGGAGATGGCTCAGCAAGTGACCCATACACAATAGAGGAAACAGAAAGTGGATGTTAGCGATTTTAACAACTTTACAAAATATATGTAAAGTTGTTATTTTTTTTTGGAAATTTGTGTTTTAGTCTTTACTTAATAAAAATAATCTTGTAGAATAGTGGTAGATAGTGGAGTGAAGTGGAAGAAAGTGGTGGTCTTATGTTAATGGGCGAATTTAATCATACTATTGATAATAAGAATAGACTTATTATTCCGTCTAAGCTTAGAAGTGAGTTAGATGGGGCTACTATTACTAGAGGACTTGATAAGTGCTTAGCAATATATCCTAAAAATGAATGGGATAAGATAGTAAATAAGTTAGCAACTTTACCATTTACTAAGAGTGATGCTAGAAATGTTAATAGATTTATTTTTAGTGGAGCATCTACTATTGTGTTTGATAAGATGGGTCGTATTAATTTACCTGCTAATTTAGTTAGTTATGCATCTTTAGTTAAAGACTGTGTAATAATTGGTGTAGGAGATAGATTAGAAGTTTGGGATAAAACTTTATACGACGAGTTTGTTTCTAATAATATTGATAATTTTAGTGACATGGCTGAGAATTTATTTGGAGGTTCAAATGAAGCATAAGAGTGTATTATTAGAGGAGACTATCTTAGGATTAAATGTAAAACCAGGTGGAACTTATATAGATGGGACTTTAGGATATGCTGGTCACTCAGGGGAAGTTTTGAAAAGGTTAGAAGAGAAGGGGTTCTTATTCGCCTTTGATCAAGATGAGGAGGCAGTTAAATATAGTACAGAAAAATTAAGTAAAATTGGTTCTAACTTTAAAATATTTCATACTAATTTTAAAAATATGTTAGAATATGTTAATACTCCAGTTGATGGTATTATGTTTGATTTAGGAGTTAGTAGTCCTCAGCTTGATGAAACTGATAGGGGTTTTAGTTTTCATAACGACGCGAAGTTAGATATGCGTATGGATAAGAGACAAGAGTTAGATGCTTATAAAGTAGTAAATCTGTATTCTTATACAGATTTAGTAGATATTTTATTTAACTATGGAGAGGAAGTAAACGCTAAAAGTATAGCTAAAGGAATAATAAATGCTAGACCGATTAATACAACATTAGAATTAGCTGAAGTAATAAGAAATAATGTTCCTGAAAGCTATAGAAGAAAGGGTAACCCTTCAAGGAAAACTTTTCAAGCGATTAGAATTGAAGTTAACCATGAGTTAGATATTTTAGAAAAGTCTTTATTAGATGCGTTTAGCTTACTTAAAAGTGGTGGAAGAATGTGTGTTATTACATTTCATAGTTTAGAAGATAGAATTGTTAAAAACACGTTTAAGAAGTTGTGTAGTGATGATGAAGTAAGTAAGAATCTTCCAGTTGTACCAATAGAGATGAAAGCAAAAGCTAGATTAATAACTAGAAAACCAATAATTGCTAGTAATGAAGAGTTAGAAAGTAATAATAGAAGTAGAAGTGCAAAACTTAGAATTATAGAAAAAATATAAAAGAAAGAGGGATAAAAATGGCTAGAAAGAAGAATGATAAAATGTTAAGAGAAGAAAAATTATTATATTTATTAATTGGATTTTTAGTACTTGGTAATATTTTTGGTACATCTTTTTCTAGTGCCCTTTTATCTAAGACTAACATTGAAGTAGAAAGTATTAGAAAGAAAATAGATAAACAAGAAAATTTAAATCAAAGTTTAGAAATGAAAATAAGTGAACTAGCTAGTTTTGATAATGTAGAAGCAGTTGCAACTACTTATGGTTTGGAGTATAATAATAGTAATGTTAGAACAATAAATGAATAAGGAGAGTGTTTATGAAAAAAACAAGAACTGTAAGAATTAGTAAGTATTTTTTGATGGTTGTTGTTTTTTTGTTTGGCCTAATTATATTTAAACTATCTTATGTTGTGTTAAGTCCTAAGGTTGATGGAATTGATTTAAAGGCTTTTGCAAGCAATAGAAATACTGTTAAGGAAAAAATTGTAGCTAGTCGTGGAACGATATATGATAGTTTAGGGGATGTGCTTGCAGTTAACGTAAACTCTTATACCGTTATAGCTTATTTAGAAGAAGATAGGACAACTGATAAAAATAACCCACAACATGTTGTTGATAAAGAAAGTACTGCTAAGGCACTTAGTCCTATTATTAATATGACTGAAGAAAGAATACTTGAGTTACTTAATACGGAAAATGTTTATCAAGTAGAATTAGGTCCTGGTGGAAGAGGAATAACTGAGCTTGTTAAAGAAAATATTGAGAAACTTAATTTGCCTGGTATAGACTTTATTAAAAGCGTTAAAAGATATTACCCTAATAGAAATTTCTTGAGTTATACTTTAGGGTATGCTAAAACAATGGACGATGGAACTATTGTTGGAGAGATGGGACTTGAAAAAGAATTTAATAAAGATTTAACTGGGGTAGATGGAAGTAGAACATATGAAAGTGATATTTATGGATACAAAATAGCTAATACTAATGAAGAGATAGTAGAAGCTGTAAATGGGAAAAATATTTATTTAACAATAGATACAAATATACAGATGTTTACTGAGCAAGCTATAAAAACCTTAGAAGGAGCATCAAGTTTAGAATGGGCTACAATAAGTGTGGTAGATGCGAAAACTGGAGCAATATTAGGAGTAAGCTCAAACCCTAGTTTTGATCCAAACGTTAAAGATTTGACTAGTTATTATGATCCATTTGTAAGTTATACTTATGAGCCTGGTAGTACAATGAAAACGTTTAGTTTTATGGCGGCTATTGAAAATGGACTATATGACGAAAAAGAAACTTACATGTCTGGTACTATTAAAGTAGGAGAATATACTATTAAAGACTGGAATAAATATGGTTGGGGAGAAATGACTTTTGATAAAGGTTTCTATGCAAGCTCTAACGTTGCGGCTACTTTGCTTAGTCAAAGACTCGGAAGAGACAAATTAAAAGACTTTTATAAAAAGTTAGGTTTTGGAAAAAAAACTGGAATATCTTTACCTAATGAGCAAACTGGTAAAATTGATTTTAATTATGAAATAGAAGTAGCTAATGCGTCTTTTGGTCAAGGAATGAGTGTGACACCTATACAAATGGTACAAGCATTTACTAGCGTTACTAATAATGGAGAAGTATTAAAGCCATATATAGTTAAGAAAGTAGTTGATCCGGCTACTAATAAAGTAATACTAGAAAACAATAGAACTGTTATAGGTAAAGTTGCAAGTATTGCTACTACTGAAAAAGTAATAGACTTGTTAGATGGTGTAGTAAACTTAGATAGTGAGGGGTCAAGTGGGTACAAGTATAAAACTGATAAAGTTAGAACTATTGGTAAAACAGGTACAGCTGAAATAGCAAGTGAAAATGGTGGTTATTTAACAGGAAGTATAAATTATGTAAGAAGTTTTTTAGGAGCTTTTCCTTATGATGATCCACAAATCATTGTTTATATGGCCGTTAGTAAAATAACAGATACTACTCTTCCTGGTAAAGCAACTAGACAATTAATTGATGATGTTTCTACATATTTAGGTATTGTTAAACAAAATAAAAATGAATATTCTAATTTTAAGTTAACTAGTTATATAAATCAAGATGTAATAAAAACTACTGAAGAGTTAAAAAGTAAAAATTTAGATGTTGTTATTATAGGAGACGGAAGTAGAATAATTAATCAGTATCCAAAAAGTAATAGTATAGTTAATGCAAATGAAAAAGTGTTCTTAGTAACTAATGGTACTAATTATAAATATACTAATATTGAAAATTGGTCTAGGAGTGAACTTGATATTTATAGTAAACTATTAGGTGTAGAGTTTAATTATACTGGGTATGGATATAGCTATAAAACAGACTTAAAAAATAGAGATGTTGTTAAAGGTGAAACTATTGATATTAATTTAAAAGTAAAATATTTAGAAAAAGAAGAAAAGGAAGAAAAAGAAGAAAAAGAAAGTAATACAGATAAAACGACAGAAAACGACACGTAGGTATAATATACTCATAAATAGAGGTGACTTTATGAGAGTATATTATATCTTTTTAATTAATAGGGAAACTTATATGTTAACTAAAAATAAACCAGATAACTTATATAAAATATTAGAAAGTATATATTTACTTGATAAAAATAAAGTTTATCTTGGATATAAGATGTTTAGTAAGATATGTAAGCCAATAAATAAGAAAAACTTAAATAAGTTGTTAATTGATAATAACGATGATAATTTAAGTTATACTTGTTTTAAGAATACTCATATAATAAATGATTTTATAAATAATGAAAGTACTAAACTAGTTATAGGAAGCAGTCATATTAAAGTAAAATCAAATAGTATGTATCCAAGTTTATTTAATACTTTAAAAGGTATTCCTTATTTATTTGTGTGCGATTTTCAAAATATGGATTATTTCTATCTTAAGAGTATAATGTTCTCTAGATAATACACTTGACAAATAACTTATCATATAAGATAATTTTATTGTAAACACAAGGTTAGTTAATTATTGAGGTGAATTTATGAATAATGATTTTAATAAAAAAGAAGATTTAACATTATTCTTTTGTGACATTTATGGTACTATTGATGGTGGATTAACAGAAGAAGATTGTGTAGTTTTTGCAGAACTTTTAGAAAAAATTAGAGTTAAAAATAATAGTGATTATTTATATTTTGGAATGTCTTCAACTGAACACCCAGATGTGGTTGACATGTATGAGTCTAGACTTTCTAGATATTTTAAAGATAGAATAGTTTTAATACCGAAAGATGTTGAAAGTGAAGTATTAAGAGAAATTAAAACATCTTATACTTTACACCATATAAATAATTTACTTAAAACTTTTAATATTAACGAGATATATTTTGCAGATGATTCACAATTTAATCATGATATGTTTGAAGTTCTACTAGGAGAATACAAAATAAAATTAAATTCCATAGTACCCAAAAGAGATGAAAACTATTTAAGTTTTATAAATAATGAATTAGAAAGCAAGTATTTAAATAGATTACAAAGATAATGTTGTAAAATACCATAAAATTTTATATAATTAATATATAAGAAAGAGGTGAATTAAATGATTTGGGATATATTATATGTTCTAATTGGTTTAGTTGTTGGAGTAATAATAGGTTTCTTACTTGCTAAGAAAATAATGACTAAGGAACTTAAAAAGAATCCACCAATTAATGAAGAAATGATAAAGACTTTAATGAAAGGTATGGGAAGAACTCCTAATCAAAAACAAGTTAATCAATTAATGAAGCAAATGAGTAGATTTAATTAAAAGAAAAAGAATAATTTCTTTATTGAGATTATTCTTTTATTCTATCTATATTTTTAGTAGATACTTCATATTCAGTTTTTCTATTTCTAAATATAATATCATAGTCACATATGTCGACTATTTTTTCTATCATTTCAAAAGTAGGCAGGCTATAGGTTGTTTCATAACCACTTATAGAACTTACAGCAATGTTAGCTGTGCTTGCAACTTCTGATTGTTTTAGCTTCTTACTCTTTCTTAAGTATTTTAAAATATCACTTATCTTATATCATCACCTAAACTAATTTTACGAAATGTTATAAAATGTAAAAAATACTAGACTTTTTTATGGTAGTATGTTATATTATTATTACGTAAACGAAAAAGTTTATGTAATAAAAAAAGCTAGTGATTCCCACTATTAAGAGGAACCTAAGAAAAGCGGCGATTCCGGCCAGAACAGGAACCTAAGAAAAGCGGCGATTCCGGCCAAAACAGGAACCTAAAATGAAACTAGAGAGCTTACTCTAGTTTTTTTATGTTTTATAGTGTATAATCTTGTATGAAAGGAAGGTGAGATTTTGAAAAGCAATTTAATCTTGGTAAAATTAGACCCGGATTATTGCAACTATTTAAGAAAATTTGATAGTAAAGTGCCATATAATTATAATAAAAAAGAATTAAGACCATTTATAGGCGTGCTTTTTGAAGTAAACAACTTTAAGTATTTTGCTCCATTATCTAGTCCAAAATCTAAACATTTAAAACTTCAAAATAAAATAGATTTTTTAAAAATTGATAATGGCAAATTGGGTGCCATAAATTTTAATAATATGTTACCCGTTTGTGAAAATAATATAATTATATTAGATTTGGATAATAAATGTGTATCTTTAGATGAAAAGAAATATAATAAATTATTGAAAAAACAAATATATTGGTTAAAACGTAACGACAGATTATTATGTGCGATGTCAAGAAAACTATATGATAATTATGTAACTGGTACATTAAATTCAAAAATTGCTAAAAGATGTTGCAATTTTGTATTATTAGAAGAGAAATGCTGTGAGTATGATAATACTTGGGTAAGAAATTAATTATATTGAGATATTGGTGAATGTTTGTCAAAAATGAATTTAAAATATTATTTTGTAGGGGAGATTAGCCTAAAATATGGGCTAATCTTTAATTTTGTAATAAATTTTATACTTTTTTTCAAAAAAGTGTAGCATTTTAAATACAAGTGTGTTATAATAGGTACCATTATTTTGAACGAGGGGGTTTCAAAATAATACTAATTGATATCAAAGCCATTATATTTATATAAAAAATTATCTCTCATTACCTCTATATTAATATGGCTTTTGATAAATGTAATAATACTTTTTGTCCTTTGTTAAAGTATTATTTTGTAAATGGCTAGAGATAGCCTTTTTTTGTTATTGACAATTTGTAATAAATATGGTACTATATATTGCATTGAAAGGGATGGTTTAAATGAAAAATACTACAGAACTAAGTAGTGAAATAACTAATATACTCGATAGAGAACTTGAAAGAAGGGGAAAGAAAGTCTTTAGAACTATTACTGATGAAGAAAAACTAAGACTAATCAATGATAAAGAATTTACAAGACAATTACTTGATTATATACTTTTTAATTTATCTATGATTCAAGGTACACAAGTAAGTTTATATAATGGTGATGAAAAAATTATAAATGGTATTTCTAGTGAAGTTTCTAGAATAGGAAGGTACCCTATATTTATTTATAATGAAAAACTACAGTTAATTAAGATAGAAACAAGTAAAAAACACAGTATTATTACTTTAACTTGTGGACTTATTAATGCAGTAGAAAACAGTATACCAAAACTAGAAAGTGATGTAAGTACTAAAAAGTTAGTCTTAGGAGGTAAGTTAGATGCTTAGTTGTTTAAGAGATACATACTTTTCTAAACTAGATTATGTTGGAAGAAAAGAAGTTGTTTTAAAAGAAATAGAAACTATTATTAACTGTGAGTTAACACTTAATAATATAAAACTATACACTCCAACTACATTAATAGAAAAGATAAGACTATTATATAAAGAAACTAAAGATGATAGTTTTGTTGATTCTTTAATTAAAGAGTTATTTATAGCTTTAGAACTTATTCAAGGTAGAGAGATTGCTGTTGATAGAAAGAATTCTGATGTTGTTGAGACATTCTTTAAATATACAAAGTATACAGTTAATAGAATAGGAACATACCCACTTTTTACATATGATAAAGATGGTTGTGTTAAGAAAATTGAACTAACTAAAAATAATACTAAGATTAATATATTATGTAGTTTAATTGATACTATAGAAAATAGACAACCTGAAATTAAAGCTAGTTTAAAGAAGGTGTTATAATGATTAATGAAAAATTAGGATTATTTACTTATTATGATTTTGAGTTCAAGAGAAATTTTGTATTAAATGAACTTAATAGAGTATTAGATACTAAGTTAAATGAGTTAGGTAAAAGTGTAAGTGGAGAGTTTTCTTTAAAAGAAAAAGTCAATATGATAGATAGTTCTATTAATAGTAAAACTGACAGATATTTTTGTCAATTATATAAGGACTTACATAAATGTTTAGAAGAAATAGAAAATAGAGAAATATCTTTTAAAGATATGTATATTTCAAATACTGATAAAGAATACTATTATAGAAAGAATTTAAGAATGAATTTATTTCCAGCATTT